>Ga0315547_1002345_pt1 | contig 13446 bp, 10 predicted proteins | sample SalMarSW160240MG_2_FD_202542 | JGI IMG/M metagenome (GOLD analysis project Ga0315547, IMG submission 202542) | Salt marsh sediment microbial communities from the Plum Island Ecosystem LTER, Massachusetts, United States - Salt Marsh Sediment SW1601-240 ... | reverse complement strand
AAAAATGCGGCTGGCAGCCAGTTACTGAAAAAGATTTACCAGTAGAACTGCCTGATGTTAAAAAATACAAACCAACTGATACGGGCGAATCCCCTTTGTCGGCAATTAAAAACTGGGTTAAAACTAAATGCCCAAAATGCAAAGGACTGGCGCAAAGAGAAACAGATACAATGCCCAACTGGGCTGGCTCTAATTGGTATTTTCTTCGTTATTGTGACCCAAGAAATAGGAAACAATTGGCTGACCAGAAAAAATTAAAATACTGGGTACCAGTAGATTGGTATAACGGCGGCATGGAGCATACCACCCTGCATTTACTCTACTCTCGGTTTATCTATAAATTTTTATGGGACATTGGAGCAGTGCCAAAATCCTGCGGTCCAGAGCCATATAAAAAAAGAACTTCTCACGGAATGGTTTTGGGAAAGGGTGGTGTAAAAATGTCAAAATCAAGAGGGAATGTTATTAATCCCGATAATGTAGTTAAGCAATACGGGGCTGATACTTTAAGGATTTATGAAATGTTTATGGGCCCCTTTGGCCAGATGATTTCCTGGGACAGCAAAGGAATTGTTGGTATGCGGAGGTTTTTAGACAGAGTCTATAAACTGGCTAATCAATTTATTAGAAAATCAGTCTCAAATCAGCGTAGAAATCAGAGCTCTGTCAGCGGACTAAGAAAACAACTCCATAAGACAATTAAAAAAGTTTCCGAGGATATTGAGGCAATGAAGTTTAATACGGCAGTAAGCGCTATGATGGAATTTTCCAATGATTGGCAGAAGTATGGTAAAATAAAGAAAGAAGACTTTGAAAATTTCCTGAAAATCTTGGCGCCCCTTGCTCCGCATCTTTGCGAAGAGATTTGGGAGAGGTTGGGTAATAAAAAAAGCATCTTTTTAGAGAAATGGCCAGAATATAATAAAAAACTTATTCGGGAAGAAAGAATAAATTTAATCGTTCAGATTAACGGAAAAGTCCGCGATAAGATAGAAGTTAAGGCCGGAATAAACAAAGGGCAAGCCAGAAAAACAGCTTTGGACAGTAAGAATATTAAAAAATGGCTCGGCAGTAAAAAGATTAAAAAAGTAATCTTTGCTCAGGGAAAACTTATAAACCTTGTGATATAAATTTGTAGAAGTCTAATTTTCTTGCCTAGGCAAGAAAATTAGACTTCTAACTCAATGTTCGTCCCTTATGGAAGACATATTAGAAAATAAACCAGGTAAAAAAATGATTTTATTGGGCAACGAGGGAATTGTCCGCGGTGCTTTGGAATCCGGGGTTCAGTTTGTTTCCACTTACCCCGGCACTCCAGCTTCGGAAATCGGCAATACTTTTTATAAGATTGCCAAAAAAGCAGGTTTATATTTTGAATTCTCCGCTAATGAAAAAGTTGCATTGGAGGCTAGTATTGGAGCCAGCTTTTCTAATTTAAAAACTCTTGTAGCGATGAAAAATTTTGGTTTAAATGTTTGCTCAGACGCGTTACTGCCCTTTGTTTATACTGGTGTTAAGGGGCCCACAATAATTGTGGTAGCAGATGATCCTTCTTGCCACAGTTCAGCTCAATCAGAAGAAAACTCAAGACCTTTTTCTTATCTAGCTCATATTCCGACATTAGAACCTTCTGACCCTCAAGAATGTAAAGATTTTGTTAGGTTGGGTTTTGAAATTTCTAAAAAATTTAAAATTCCAACAATGCTCAGAATAACAACTCGAGTTGCTCATCAGAAAATGCCGGTTAAATTAGGAAAAATAATAAAAAATAGTTCTACTGGCAAGTTTATTAAAAACAAAAAGCAATTCGTGACAATGCCTCCCCGCGTTTTGGAAATGAAAAAAGAGCTTTTGGAAAAAATAGAAAAAATAAGAGAATTCGCTGAAAAAAATAAAATTAACAAAATTATCCAGATTCCAAATTTCAGATTCCAGATTCCCAAAATGGGGATAATTACTTCTGGGGTTTCCTATTTATATGTAATGGAGGCTTTAAAAGAATTGAAATTAAATCTGCCTCTTTTGAAGCTTGGATTTTTTTATCCTTTGCCGGAAAAGAAAATTAAAAATTTTATCAAAGACTTAAAAAAAGTTTTAGTTATTGAAGAATTAGAACCTTGGTTGGAAAAAGAAGTTAAAATTTTAGCCAGAGAAATAAATCCTAAACTGCGAGTTTTTGGCAAAGATGTTCTTCCGGAGATAGGAGAGTTAAATACAGATGATGCTCTATCTGCCATAGCTAAAATTGCGGGGAGGAAATTAAAATTAACCAAAAGGAGCTTGCCTCCTTTTCCAAAAAGATTTCCCCAGCTTTGTCCTGGTTGTCCATACTGGTTTGTTTTCGGAGCAATTAAAAAAGCTGTTGATCCTAAACAAGTAATTTTCGGCGGAGACATCGGCTGTTATATGCTGGCTGGTCTGCCGCCCCACAACATCCAGGATTATTTATCTTGTATGGGGTCTTCAGTTGGCATAGCTCACGGAATAAAAAAAGCAACTGGTCAAAAAGTAATTACTTTAATCGGCGACTCTACTTTTTTTCATGCCGGCATTCCTGCTTTAATAAATACAGTTTACAACAAATCAAACCCTTTAATTATAGTAATGAATAATGAAATTACTGCTATGACCGGCCATCAACCCCATCCTGGCGTAGATGGAATAAAGATTGAAAATATTGTTAAAGCTTGCGGAGTGAAAAATCTTAAAGTGATTGACCCAATAAATCAAAAAGAGATGATCAATACTATTAAGGACTTTTTGAACAAGAAAGAAGTATCGGTAATTATTGCTCGGAGACCTTGTGTTTTTGTTAAAACATGATGTAAATCTACGAATGAAATGAGAATGCCGCGAATATATGAATAATAATAGTATCATATATTAGCAATTTGTAGATTGGAATTAAATTAGCATATTGGCATAACTATGAATGATTTTAATATAATAATAAATGGAGTCGGGGGGCAAGGATTGATTACTCTGCTCCAGATTTTAGCTGAAGCGGCAATGCTTGAGCATTTTGAAGTTAGAACATCAGAACTTCACGGTCTTTCCCAGAGAGGCGGAAGCGTTGAGGTGCATATCCGTTGGGGCAAAGAAATTTTTTCTCCCTTAGTTCAATTGGGTAAGGCCGATTTGATAATTGCATTAGAAGCGCAGGAATCTCTAAGGGCTTTGAAATATTCGTCAAAAGGCACAATTTTCCTTGTTAATGAATTTTTGAAAATTATTCCCGGCGAGAAACTTTTAGAGCTGGAAAAGATTAAAAAAGAACTTAAGAAATTTTCAAAAAAAATAATTTCAGTTCCAGGCTCTAAAATTTGCAAAGAGAAATTAGGCAGCGATGTGGTGACTGGTATTTATCTAATTAGTTTGGCGTCTTTTAAGAAAATAATTCCTTTAAAACCCAATTCAATTTTGAAAGCAATTAGAAAAGTTGTTCCAAGAAAATATTTGGAATTGAATGAGAAAACTTTTGAGATAGCGAAAGCTATGAAATATGAAACCCATATTAAACAAATCCGCAGTCGCGGATTTTCTTAACAGACAAAAATTTACAAAATAATGAATAATAACATAAAACAAATAATCTCGCGATCGCGAGATTACTGAATAGGACTAAGCAATCTAAAAAAAGAAATAAGCTCTGATGTCTCGCACCAGAGCTTTTGATTCGGATGAGTTACAATAGAACTACTTTGTTTCGGGAATCATAGCATAAAGTTTTTTAAATTACCAATTTCTTCCATTTCTTTTTTCTCAGTTTCTGTTGATTTCATTTTCATAGCCTTGTTCGCTAATTGCAACCTTTTTTATTTTAAGGAGACGACTACAGGCTGGACAGTAGAGCTTACGAGAAGTGTTTTTGAATATTAGGACTAAATCATTACTGATGGTCTTTGACCATTGGTGACCTCTACTCGGACAAAAAGCAATCTTTTTATAGCCCGCCCTCAGCTTTGCTTGGTTGCCGTTTCTTTCAAAACCGCCGTCATAGAAAATACTAAGCTCAATGACTGTTTGGACTCTTTCCATTTTTCTTCCCTCCGCTTGAATTTATCTTAAAGCCGTAAAGAGCTATTTTGGATATTAGCATATATTATTATTTATGTCAAATTTTTCTACCTTTCTATTTTTCAATAGGCTTTATTTTGTTGGGGGCAGATGATATAATAAAACAAAGAAAATGAATATTATAAAAATTAACTCCGAAACTTTTAAGAATTATAAAAAATAGAACATGAACATAGATATTTTATTATTTCAGCAAATTAATCAATTGGCTGGTAAATGGATTTACTTGGATTCTTTGGAGATTTTTTTTGCCAAATATTTTGAATATTTTTTAATAAGTGTTTTGTTTCTGTTTTTAATTTTGAATTTCAAAAAATACTGGAAAATGATTGTATACATTTTTGCATCAGTGATTTTGTCGCGATTAATTATTGTTGAAGCTATCAGGTGGTTATTGCCAAGAGCAAGACCGTTTCTTGAAAATAATGTAAATCTACTTTTACAGCATAATTCCACTTCATCTTTTCCTTCTGGCCACGCTGCTTTTTATTTTGCTGTAAGCATTATTGTTTTTCTTTATCTGAAAAAAGTTCAGCAAAAATATTGGAAAGCAATAAGTATTGGGTTTTTTGTTTCAAGTTTTTTAATTTCTTTTGCTAGAGTTTTTACGGGTCTTCACTGGCCTTCTGATATTTTGGCTGGCGCTCTGGTCGGAATTTTTTCCGGCTGGACGATTTTTAAAATTTTGCCGAAATTTTTCAAATAAAAATCTCTGTTGTGGTAAAATCTACAATAGAGAATAAAGTTGTGCCGGAGGAGGGAGTCCAACCCTCACGAGCTTGCGCTCACAGCATTTTGAGTGCTGCGTGTATAGCAGTTTCACCACTCCGGCGTTAGTTTATTCTAACAAAAAATTTGGATTTTGTAAATACTTACTTACTCAATTTTTGTTCTAATAGCATTTTTTAATAAAATATAGATAGGAAAAAAACTAAAAATCCGGAGAAAGTAGTTGAATTTTTACAAAATTATAAATAGTTAAATTCTTCTGACTATATTTGAAGTAAGGATTTAAACCAAGAACAGTCCTCGATTTCTTCTTGTTTATCCACAAGAGGGTATTGACTCATGGTTTTAATGGGGAGAAAATGATATAATATTGTCATTTTGTTTTCAATATATACATTTTGCACTTAGAATAGTTTAAGAAATTGTATAGTTTGCAAAATTAGTGAATTTTTAATATGGACAAAAAGAAAAGAAAAAAAATATTAATTGGAGGATTGGCTATGTTGACTTTTTTAGTTGTTTTGTTTTTTAGTTTTGGAAAACAACTTTCAAGTTTTCTTGCCTCTGTTTTTTTAACGGCCGCAAATAAAACAGTTGCTTTAGAAATTTTATACCCTGGAGCCTATGAATATTCTGCCAATCCCGGCGACACAATTACCTTCCCTGTTTTTATTGAAAACATTTCTCCAGAAAGAGTAAAGATAACACAGATAGTCTTGGGAAGCCAGGATTATAATAATTTCTTAGAATTTATTGAGGAAAACTCTTGTACTATTGATTATATAGATTCTAAGGGCATTCATGAGTATTATTTAGTTGATTCCGGTCAAAATTCTTCTAATGGCTGCAGAATTTTTAATATATCTCCTAATATTGGTTTAGCAATAGGACGCATCTATAGGTATCAAGTCTCAGCCACATTAAAGGACAATATTTCCATAAACGAGATAAGGATTGAATTAACCGATATTTATGGTTCCAATATCAACAGCGGCACTCCGATAAAAAGTCAGGGTTCTTTATCGGCAAATATAAAGATTTTGCAACCCGCACCAATATGTCAAAATCCTTTTTATCAGTGTTCCGCTGATTTAAAAAAGGTTTTAAAAGTCTGTGAAGATGGAACAAGCTCTACTTATCAAGATTGTTCTCAAGAGAACAAGGTTTGTTCTAATGGACAATGTATTGAAAAAATTATTCCTATTCCTCAAGCCTGTTCTGACGGCACCGTTTACGGCGAATGCTCCCAAACTAAACCAAAATACTGCCAAAACGGAATTTTGATTAATCATTGTAAGTACTGCGGTTGTATTTCTGGTCAAATTTGTGAAAGCGATAGCACTTGTCAATGGCCGGAGTCGGAGCCGGAAGCAGATGGCTATATTCAGATTGAGGGAGTAAAAACTCAATACAACATTGGAGAACAAGTGATATTAAAATAAGTCGGATTTTACCGACTTTTATTTTATGGAGAAAAAATTACTATCAAACAAAATTAGATTTCCTTTTCTGATAAGTTTTCTTTTAGCGCTTATTTTGTTGTTTTCATCTTTGATAGCTTTAGGCCAGGTAACCATTCCTGAGAGCATTATTGATCTTCTCAAAATTCCTCCCGAAATTAAAAAACCACTTCGTGGAATTTTAATTCAGAATGGAAATAAGGAACCAATTATAGGGGTAGCAGTTGAGAAACAGCCGGATATTCCAGCTGAATTTTTTGAGAAAGGAAGGACAAAATATTGGATGGAGGTAGAATATGACCCGGAAAAAACTGAAATAGTTCGCGACTACTTGGAAGTTGCTTATATAACCCTGAGAGTTTGGCAGGCCCACATAGACGAGAGCGGGGCTCGGAGGATTACTAAGGGCGGATATGCCGGCTTGGTATACTTTCAAGAGTTAAGCAATCCGGCAATTTATGATGGATTAAGCGGAGCAACACGACTAGGAGATCCGGAAGTTGCAAAATCAAACGATTGGCTCTGGGTTCAGGGCAAAGATAATAAATATAATCAGGAATTAAGCTTCGGCTTAACTTCAATCCATTATAGATATGCGAGCCAGAAATTAGCTAAAATAAAAGTTTATTCAAAAGATGACGCAACTAATCTTTGTCAAAAACCTGAAATTAAAGAAATAAAACAATGGGTTGATTACCGGAAAATAATCGGACAAAAAGATCCTGCCGGCAATTATCGCTATCACTTAGTCAGGAGAAAACCGTTGCCCGGGGAGACGTTGGGTGAAATTGTTGGCGCTGAAGATATATGTGACGGTGGCGCTGATTGGTTTAAGGCGGCTATCGTTGACGCACTAAATAAAAACAATGATATTTTTGGCAAGGTCCAAGCCGTTAATATTTCATATGAGATAAAAGAGTCTGGAGAAAAATACGGCACGGCAGTGACAGCTGAAACCGATGGCAGAACGATTACATTTTATATTGCCAAACCAGAACAAAGCGCAAAGATTTTAAGGTTGAATTTACCCTACAAAAGTGTGTATAATTATTATCATCAATTAACTCGGACAGATATTATTAAACACGAGGCAACCCATACTTATCATAATTGGGCTTTGGCTAATAAAAGTGCGAGCGGAATAAAAGACATTGATACCGATAAACTTCCTGCTTACGACAGAGACATGGGAATAGCCTGGGGCTGGCAGATTGATTCTTCGCAGAAAAACGGATTCAGAGGCGACTTGAAGTCGGACGATTCAGTTTATATTAGGCCAAAAACTAATATTACTAAAAGCTTTACAATTACTCCAGCTACAAAAAATAATTGGCAGTATTTCAAAGATTTGATTTTTAGTAATATCCCAGATGAAAAACCAATAGTTGGCCTCGGAGAGGTGCCAAATGGTTATATTTATCCCAATATGGCTACTGTTACTTTTTACTGGATAGAAGATTTTTCACTTTCTTATCAGGCTAAGAATGTTTTAAAAGCTTATTCTGAATGTGTAGACCTTGAACAAAACTCGCTTACCTTTGAGGTAAGCCGTGGAAATGATTTTGTAAATATGCTGATTTTTAAAGATTTTTTACCAAAAGTAAATCAGTTGGAGATTACTTATGCTATAGCAACGCCGCATCATCCTGAAGAGTATGATTGTGAACAAACGGCTGGCGGAGAATATGTTGGCAAATAATAATAAAAATAAAAAATGATGAAAAACAATACAATTTTTAAACTTTTTATTATTGTTATCATTTCTACTTTCTTCTTTGTCAACAGAGCTGATGCTTTGAGTGTTTTGAAGTTTATTGGAAACGAAACAGAAATAGAAAAAATATCAGTTATTGAAAATATTTCTGATGAATTCGCTATGAAAACTCGAATAGAATCATTAATAAACGATTCTTCAGTGAATATTCGCTGGAATGCGGCAAAAATGTTATCTGACATTGGCGATGACCAGAGTTTAAAACTTCTGCAAATTCAAATAACAAGAGAGACAGATAGATTAGCGAAAGACCAAGAAATACAAGCTATTTATGCTATAAAATTCAGATTAGCTGTTCTATCTGGAGGCAATCCCGAAAATGAACTCTTGGAATTTTTCTCTTCTGGATATTATCCCCTAAGAAGCGGTATGACCTCTAGAGAATCTTATGGAAGCGCCGTTTATGCAATAAACCAATTAGCCTTGATTGGTTCTTCCACTGTGCGTTCTTATATTGGTCAAATTTTGGATTTAAGCAATACTCAAGATCTCGGCCTTCTACCAGAAACCTGCAACAGGTCTATTTATATATTAGATAATTATCGCATCCCGCAAAAATATGTAGTGGCTTTAAAGACAGGAGATTTGGGATTAAAATACTGGGCAGCTAAAGAGTTAAGAAAAAGAGCAAAAACTGAAGTTTTGACTGCTGATAACAAAACAGTAATTGATTTATTGAAAGCTCAGTTATTTTTTGCCCAAAATAATGGATATGAGGATTATTATAATTACATCAACGATATTCTTAAAAATACCTTTAGAGAAACAGTGAGTTATGTTGAGCCTCAAAGTGTTTATGAAAATAAACCTCCAGTCATTACTCAAATACCCGACAAATCTATTTATGAAGGCAAGAGCTTGACCATTAAAATTACAGCTGATGACCCAGATGGGGGGTTGCCAAAATTAGTACCATATATCACGATAAAGCCATTGCCAGAAGGAGCAACGCTTCAGAGTAATGTTTTTCATTGGACTCCGGAAATTAATCAAGAAGGCTCTTATAGAACAACTATTTTTGCCCAAGACGAATCAGGAAGCGTCTCTTCTGTATCCTTTAACATCAATGTTTTAGGATTAGCGCCAGAATCAGTCCTTAAAAACACTGGCAATACGGCTCTTTCAGGCTATTTGTTAATGAAGGTTCAAAAATTAATAGACAGCAACAGCTGGCAGGATTATAGGCTTGTAGCAATAGACGGGGCATCAAGAACGATTCAACCTGGCGAAACCGTAAATCTTAAACATATCTTGAATATCCGGAACTACATCGCCGAAGAAGCCGGAAGCTTCAGAATTTACGCCAGTTTTCTTAATGAGCAAGGAGATGTTTTATTTTCCGACACTGATGAATTTGAAGTTTTGGCATCGCAGGAAGAAGTATTGATTCCAATATCATCATTAAGCCAAGAGAAAACAACTATTGAAAAAATTAAACAAAAAATCGCTATCACTCAGCAAAGAATTATACAGCTTTTAAGTCAGCTTATTCAAATTTTAAGGTAAAAAGTCATATAACAAAAACCCCGCGCAGATCGCGGGGTTTTTGTTATATGTAATCATATTACTTCACAAAATCGCATTCTTTATTGCTGCATTTGATTTTTTTACCGGATTCCACAAGCAAAGAGCCGCATTTTGGGCAATTTTCTCCAGTTCCTGCCTGCCGGCCAGGCAGGGGTTTGTCCCACAAAGCAAAATCGCATTTTGGATATTGGTTGCAGGCATAAAATATTTTTCCTTTTTTAGTTTTCTTTTCAGTAATTTCGCCTTGACCGCACTTAGGGCATTTTATTCCAAGAGTTTGTTTCTCTAATGGTTCAGTGTATTTGCATTCAGGAAACTTTGGACAGGCGTAGAATTTGCCAAATCTGCCAAGCCGAATGACAAGTTTTGCTCCGCACTTGGGGCATTTTTTTTCAGTTTCTTTAATAATGCCTTTTTTAGAAACCTCTTCATATTTCTTTTCAAGATTTTTAGCAAAAGGCTCATAAAACTTTCGGACAATCGGTTGCCATTTTTCTTTGCCTTGAGAAATTTTGTCTAAATCTTTTTCCATATTAGCTGTAAATTTAATATTAACAATTTTTGGGAAATGTTTAACTAAAAGGTCATTAACAATTTCACCAATTTCTGTTGGCTGGAATTTTTTATTCTCATTTTTTTCAACATAATTTCTTGTTTGAATGGTGGAAAGAGTCGGAGCATAAGTTGATGGACGACCAATATCATTTTGCTCCAAAGCCTTAATCAGGGTCGCCTCACTGTATCTCGGAGCAGGCTGGGTAAAGTGCTGGGAAGGAATAAGTTTGAGCAGTTCTAATATTTCATTTTCTTTCAGTAAAGGCAATTCTGCTTCCTGAAACTTTATGGGAAAGATTTTCAGAAATCCGTCAAATTTTAAAATTTGGCCCGTGGCCCGAAAAGTATAGTTATCGGCTTCAATATTTATTGCAGTGGAGTCAAAAACAGCTTGAGCCATTTGAGATGCTGTAAATCTTCTCCATATTAAATCATAAAGCTTAAATTGCCTGCTGTCTAGTTTTTCCTGCCCAGTAGCATCCCGAAGGGATTGCTTCGGGGCCTTAATTTTCAATTGGTCTGGAATACGGTCAGGATAAGTTGGTCTAATTGCTTCGTGGGCTTCCTGGGCCCTGCCTTTAGCCTTGTATTTTCTCAGAAATCCAGCCCAGTATTCTTTTCCATAGTTTTCAAAGATAAATTTTTTAGCCCCGAAAAGAGCTAAATCAGAAAGATTCAAAGAATCTGTCCTGTGATAAGTGATATGTCCTCTTTCATAAAGCTGCTGTGCTAAGCTCATTGTCATTTTAGCTGGAAATCGGAGTTTTTTCCATGATTCCTGTTGAAGGGTACTAGTAGTAAAAGGAGGCAATGGATTTCTTTTTACTTCTTTTTTTTCAACATTTGAAATCTTATATTCTGTTTTGTCCAAATCTTTAACAATTTCCTTAGCCTCTTTTTTGTTTTTAATTCCAAGCTTGGGAATTGTTTTTCCATCTTTTTTTATCAGTAAAGCTTTAAATTCTTGCTTTGCGTCAGTTTCGCGCGATTGAAGCAAGGCTTCAATTGACCAGTATTCCTGCGCTTTGAAGTTCTTAATTTCTTTTTCTCTTTCAACTACTAAACGGACAGTCACTGACTGGACCCTGCCGGCAGAAAGTCCTTTGACAACCTTTTTCCATAAGAAAGGTGAAAGCTTGTATCCAACAATTCTATCCAAGACTCTCCGAGCTTGCTGTGCATCAACCAAATTCATATCAATTTCCCTTGGCTTTTTCACAGCTTCCTTAATCGCCTGTTTAGTAATTTCGTGAAACACTATCCTTTGATAGGGTTTGGTGTTTGGTGTTTGGTGCTTCCCAAGTCCTAAGGCTTTGGTAAGATGCCAGGCTATTGCTTCACCCTCTCTATCCTCGTCAGTAGCCAAGATAACTGTTTCTGTTTTTTCTAATGCTTTTTTCAAAATATTTACATTTTTTCTGGCTTTAAGCGGAACAACATATTTAGGTTTGAAGTTATTTTCAACATCTACTCCCAATTCACCTTTTGGTAAATCACGAATATGACCCATAGTTGCGGCAATTTGGTAATTTTTTCCAAGAAACCCTCTCAGGGTCTTGGATTTTGTTGGTGATTCGACTATTACGAGATTCATAAAAGAAAAATTTAAAATTGTTAAATTTATTTTTAAAGCAACCCTACGGGTCCCGTTAGAGGCAACGCCTCTAACGGGACGGAGAGTCTGACGCTTAGCGTCATCCAGGTAAAATTGTAAAATTAGAAATTAGCGCTTTAGCGCGAAGGTATTTCCTCCCAAATTTCTGACCCTGCCCTTTATCTCTAATATAGTGAGACTACTTGAGACTTCTGGAGCAGGAAGTTTTGTTTTTTCAATGATTTTATCAATAGATAAAGCTTCTTGCCTTAGCACTTGTAAGATTAATCGATCATTTTTATTGGCTGCGTTTTGAGGAGCGGCTTTAGGAATTGCGCAAGTTAAATTTAGTTCTTGTAAAATATCATTAGCGTTTTCAGCTAATTGGGCGCCAGTTTTCATTAAATAATTACATCCTTTGCTGTTGGGAAAATAGATAGAGCCTGGTATAGCAAAGATTTTTCTTTGGTGTAGACGGGCATAGTTAGCAGTAATCAGGCTTCCTCCTTTTTGCGGAGATTCAATTACTAAGACGCCAAGAGATAACCCTGAAACAATTCTGTTTCTCCGCGGAAAAGTGAATTGAGTGCCTCGGGTGCCGGGCGGATACTCCGACATTAGACAGCCGTTATTTTCTAAAATTTTTTGAGATAATCTTAAATTTGATTGAGGATAAATGCTTTTTTCATCAATGCCTGTTCCCAAAACGGCCATTGTTCGTTTTTTATTTTCTACTGCGGCTTGATGGCTAAAAGTATCAATTCCCGGCGCCAGACCGCTGACAATGGTTAAGCCGGCATCAGCTAATTGGCCAGCAATTTCCAAAGCAGCCTGTTTGCCGTAATTTGAATATCGCCGAGTGCCGACAACAGCAAAACAATTTTCATTCTGTTTAATTTCGCCCCGAAAATATAATTTCTCTGGCGGGTCAGGAATTTCTTTCAACAATTTCGGATAATTTTTGTCGTTTATAGTTATGGTATAAATATCGTCCATTTTTGTAAAGTTTAACACACCTTAAGCAAAAAACAAAGAAAAAATCAAAAGACCTAAATGTCCCCTGTGAAAACATATGTTCTCACAAGGGACATTTTATTATTCTCGTTATTTTATTATTCTCGTTAATGAGCCCTATCTGACATTGACAAATTTGCTTAGGAGACTATAATACATATAGTTCATTATTATGGGGTCCCACATTCAGGAAGGAGGATTAACAATGTGGGAAGTAAGAGAAGAATTGAAAGTTCAATTACCGCCGGGATTTTTTTTGAAGGAGGACGAAGATTTTGTCTACCTGTTTCAAGGAGAAGGAAAAGTAGCGACTTTTTCTTCAAGGGTTAACTCAAGGGAAACAATCAAAGCAGCCGAAAGGAGGATTAGAGATGACTGAGAGAAAGAAAGCCAAAGGAAAGAAAGTGGAGTATAGACCGGTCCACGAAGTAGTTAGAAAGCTTTTAGTTTACAATATAGATAAAGAGGGTATGCCTCCTTATATACAGCGCTTAATTAGATTTGCTGAGCTGTACAAAGAAGGAGTAATAGTGCCAGCCGATGAAATTCCCGCGCTTATCAAAGCCTTTAACGATGCAGAATCAGCAGCCAATATGGGTTTAGAGATAATAAGGAAAGTAGACGCAAAGCATCTTAATAAGGCAGTTTTAGATGTGATTGGTAATCTTGAACAACAACTCGCGGAAGCAAAAGAGAAAGAGAAAACGAAATAGGTC
>Ga0315547_1002344_pt1 | contig 13455 bp, 20 predicted proteins | sample SalMarSW160240MG_2_FD_202542 | JGI IMG/M metagenome (GOLD analysis project Ga0315547, IMG submission 202542) | Salt marsh sediment microbial communities from the Plum Island Ecosystem LTER, Massachusetts, United States - Salt Marsh Sediment SW1601-240 ... | reverse complement strand
GACAATATACAGGTTGATAGGGGTCTCCGATCTCTGTTTTTGATAAATCATTTATATAAAAGTAATTATAGTGAACAGAACATGGCACAGTTATTGCAGCCTCTAGGTTAGCATAAAATATCAGGAGGTTGATTATGAAGCTTTTATCACTGGAAAAACGGAGGGATGATCTTCCGAGAACATCATGCCGGAGGACGGATATATCCTTGAGCTTCTGGCTCCCCCATCTGGATCCAGCCTGCGAGAAGGCGGTACGACGCTTTTGTCAGGAGTATGAAGTCGATCAGCGGATCAAGCAAGGCCTATCTAAAAACCTCAGCAGAACCAGGCCAGAAACCAGTCTTTGATCAATCCTCCGCTGCGTTTGATTATGTCGCGCATCTTCGCATCTGCTTCGGCCTTGGTACGCCCATCGGTCAGAATGATTTCTTCTTTGGAGTTTTTTCTGCGGTACTCGAAAAGCATTATTCCCCTCCCCATGAAGCTAAAAACACTTTCACATATGTTAAGGTAAAAATGCGATTTAGTAAAGGGAATTCCCAAAATTTTCACGCAAATACCACAACTGCGATGGTGTTGTGCGACGCCCTGGAGAGAAAGGGCTGGCTGAAACGGGTTGACCCGTGTCTTACTGTTGCTGCTCCCGCAGGCGCTCCTGCTCCTGTTTCACCGTCAGCAGCCGGTTGTACTCCCGCATAGCTCTGTTGTCCGCCGTGGCATCCACCACGATCTTCATCTGCTCAATCGCCGCATCCAGTTGACCGGTAACCTCGTAAAGAATGGCCGCGTTGTGGCCGGCGGCAACGTTTCTGTTGCCCTGCCAAACGTTGAGGAATATCTCCAGTGCGCTGTCGTAGACCTTTCCCTTCACCAGCTCATCCGCCTGCTCCATCCTGGGATCTTTCGTCTTATCCCGCATCAGTGTACGGTGCTCCCGGACCTGATAAGGGGCAAGCTGTTTGGCCATCTGAGGCATGAACTGATCAACCAGTCTCTTGTACATGTCCTCTACATCGGGTAGATCTCTCTTGTCTTCCAGTTCTCTGTCAGTGGAAGCCTGGGTTTGGAACGATCTGGAGGCGACCACGTTTCCCGTCGCGGTGTTCACGACCTGATATGTCATCCCGACCCAGACCGTGCGTTTGATCATCGGCACGTACACGGTCTGCTCTTCTCCCGTGTCGGAGTCGGTGATCTTCCGCTCGTCCATCCACTCCTGATCTTTGGCCTCAAGTAGATACAGTTCACCGTTGACAATCGCCTGGGCCTTGATGGCTTTTCCGATATCCACGGCTGTTGTGCTGCTGCTGATCCCTCCCTGCATGGCATAAGCAACCTCTTGAGGGCTCACCAGTTGGAAATATCCCGTATTGAGGAGAGTCATGATCACCTGGGAAGTCGTATAGTCCGCCACCTTCTGTTCCACGCTCATCTCTTTAGACAGATCGATCCCGGTAAGCTTGGAAATCGCCCATTCCAGGAGATCCTTCCCGGTGATGGTTTTATCTTTCTCCGGATAGCGGAAATCCAGCACGGCAATGACCCGGTTTCCGGACATGTTGATCTCCGCCGGTTTGGTCACGGTAACAGGTATACTGGTGGAACACCCAAGCACAAACACCAGCAAACCAACGATCAAAATCGAAAAGAATATTCGGCGCATCTTTGCTCCTCTCTCATCTCCGCTGTTATTTTCGTCCCCGTACTGGTAAAAGATAAGTCATCCTTCTATCTACAGCCGAACGCCCAAACCAACCAATGTACGAGTAGGTTGAGGCCCGAGATCAGAAATCCCAATCGGTATGGGGTGCAGGAACTTGAAATATCCTGTCCAGTGATTCGATAAGCTCTGGGGGTCCGGCCAGCACATCCGTAACAGCCAGAGTCGACGCGGATTGTGCACCCATCCACATGCGGGAAAAGGCGCCCACCTCCGCTCTCAAGGTTGGCAGTCGATCCTGCTTTCCCGGTTCAATCCGGCTCTGCTCGCCGAAACTCACCTCGTATGTTCCTTCCACACCCCGCCAACCCTTCCGCTCCCGCAGAAACTCCTTGATGGGATCTGTAAGCTCGAGGTTAAACCGAACCGGGGCTCCCTGCAGGTGGGTTTTTTCGATACATCCTTTTAGATCGAGAATCCGCATCTGCCAGTAGGCTGCGGATCGGGCCCTGCACTCGAAGCGAGCCTGTCGAGTCATACGTTGATACTTGAAGGGCTGCTCTATTAAATCCTGGAGCTGGATTCCTGGGGGCTCCCGCATCTTCACCAAGTTAAACTGATCGCCGATACTCTTGACCAGCGACAACAGCTCGAGGAACTGACGGTAGGTCTGGAATGCTGACCAGTACATCACAACAGGTCCGTGTTCACCCCCTTGGTTAGACAGCCAAAGGTGGTGGGTCAATTCATCGCCATCGTAGTAACCGAAACCAAATCCCTTTGGGGTGTGTACCATCTCGAACCGGGTCAGCTCAGAAGAAAATACGCTGCAGGATCCATGCCCTTTCATCCGAGCAAGGCGGGAGGCGTGTACCGCCTTCCAGTCGCTCGCAGTGAATCGATGGGGAGGACGCGACGGGCCGTCAACCTTCAAAGTGGCCGGATCGAAGTCAATCCAATGCTCGTACGGGCCGCTGCCAAATCCCAATCGGTTGTAGAATCCCTGTTCGAATACTCCCAGGCCGGCGATCAGGGTACCCTCCTCCGCGGCATCGGCGATCGCCTCGGCCGTAGTTCTGGAGGCACACTGCAGCCTGCGGGCTATGGTGCTGGTAACAACGGCGGCTACAGCACAGAGACTCAAGCTCTCCTTCAAATAGTGAAACGCTCCGGGCACGGTCAGGGCCAGGGACTCAGCCCGCCCTCTGAGCTCTGCTATCCAAGACCTCCCAGCCTTGAAGAAAGCACGAGTCACCTCGTCCTTTTCACGGTCCTTTCCCTGCTCCACCCAGCCGACCTCTTTGAATATCGCCAGGGCTGCCTCGGCATCCCGCTTATGTTCATATCTTCGAAATTTTATGTCATCTTCCCGCTTCACACTCACAACTGTGCCTCTTTTCATCCAGATCGACAGCGCGGATCAACCTGTCGATGTTGATCTCTTCGCTCCCCTACCCATCTCCCTGGCCCGCCTCTTCTGCTAGGATAAGGATTTCCGGACGGTACTCGAAATGCATCGTATCGAAGAAAAACCACTTGCCGCCCCAAATAAAACCCTGCTGCTCGAAGGCATCGACAACCTGAAGAGGCACCATCCAGCGCTGCTCGTAGGGGATCGCATACCACTCGTCGGTTTGGGGCAAAGCCCACCGCCAGTAGGTGTGTCGCCCACCGAAGCTCTTTGGTGCCAGATCAATGGCGATTCCGTAGCTGTGATAGCTCCGCGACTGAGTTCCCGCAATCTCCCGCCAGTTATACCCGGCCAAACCCTTGAGCCCGTCAACAAAGCGCTGCACTCCAGGATCGGTCTCGACGAGGATTCCCAGACGTCGATTCACGGCTTTCAGCGGATCCGCGACTTGTTCATGGACCCGCACGTCAAAACCCATCAGATTCACCGTGACAATCCCGGCTTCTGTCTGTCTTCGGGTGCCGGCCTTGTACAGATCGGCAAGGAAACCCTCCTGGCGCTTAGGCGGATTTGTGGCGGTTTGTTCAAGACGTTCTTTCAACCTGCGTTTTGTCTGTTCATCAAGGTCGGGAATCGGGGGGAGTTCGAGGGAGTAGGAGTAGAAACGATAGGAAGCATAGTGTTCCCACCGATGCCGGAGCTCTTCCGGTAAAAGACGTCCGTGGGTCCAGTAGTACCAGGTGTCATCGATACGAACCGCCCAATCGCCTCCTCGGAAGGCAAGCTCTGCGATACGATCCTGATAGGCCTGAGCCAGCGCTTTCATCTCTGCCTGACCGGCAGAGTCCTCCCCGGCTCCGGTAGAACGTTCCGCCTGTGGAGCGGCGGTTGGGGCATCGGGATTTCCAGAGGTTTCGCAGGAAACTCCAACCAGTACAACCAGCAAACCTAGCATTGCCAAAAAGGAAACACGCTTCATAGTATTTATCAATATACAAACCGCGGTGCGGATAGAAAAGAGATACCCCGAAGACAATGGTCCGCCCGTAAAGTCGAACAGATGTTTTGTTTTCAGCCTGAAAACGGGTACAACCTACAAGGCTTCGTCGAACTCGTCTCGATAACGGGCAACACCCAAAACACCTCGCAGAGCAGAATCGTGGAAGGTGAGAATCATAAACGCCTGGTCCGGAACACCCTCCCACTGGCATTGAATTCCATACCGGGAAGCCGGCTGAAAACCGAATCGGGGATAATACTCCGGATGACCCAACACGATGACAAAGGGAGTCGAAGCCGCCCGCAATCGCTTCAATCCCTCACGAACCAGTTGGGATCCGACGCCTGCCCTCTGATGCTCAGGAAGCACAGCCATCGGTGCGAGCCCCATACCCAGAATCGGTTCACCCGGGCCATCGGAACTTTCCGTCCGGTTTTCAATCGTTATCGGACTAAACAGTATATGACCCACCGGGAGCTCGTCGGCGACCGCGACCAGGGAGAGCAGGTTGCTGCAGGATTGGCGTAACTTGTCAACGATATCCGCTTCTTCCCTTCTGCCGAAGGCCGCCTCGTTGATTCGACGGATTATCTCACGATCTCCGCGTCCCTCCTCCCGTATTTCGATATTCATCGGAACAGCCTCTGGATCCACCAATAATGCAGGACCGGGAGCATCGCCGGACCACTGATGCGGGCGAAGTATCTGTCAAATATCAGCTCAGGTCGCTGTTCGCTGATCCGTCGAAGAACCTTTCCCGAGCCATACTTGATATTCGCTTCGTTCGCATTCAGGCCTTCGAGAAGGTCGGGAATCGTTTCCGGATGTCCTAGCACTTGAGCGGCGATAGCTTCCCGGTCCGTACCTTTTTTACCGAGAGATTCCAAGATTTCGGTAGAGTTCATTGCACCGCCATTATAACGCAGTATTGTTCTGCTTGACGACAGGCAAGAAACATCCTTATTTTTTTGGTTAAGATTAAAATCGTTATCAAAAGGACGTCGACGATGAACTTTGACGAGATCATGGAGTTTCTGAAAGCTCACGAGAATCCAAATGGAAAGAAGGTGTGGATGCGACACGGGGCCCGGGATCCCTTTTACGGCGTCCGGATCGGCGATCTGAAGCAGGTTGTCAAAAAGGTGAAGAAGAACCACCAGCTGGCGATGCAGCTCTACGCCACCGGAAACTCCGATGCCATGTACCTGGCCGGCCTGATCGCCGACGAAACCCAGATGAGCAAGAAAGACCTGCAGGAGTGGGTCAAAGAAGCCTATTGGTACATGTTGAGTGAATTCTCCGTTGCCGACGTCGCTGCCGAGACCCCCTATTGGAACGAGTTGGCCAAGGAGTGGATGAAATCGGACCAGGAGATGATCACCTGCGCCGGCTGGGCTACCTACAGTGCCGCGATCTCGATACGGCCAAACGAGGAGCTCGATCTCGATGAGATCGAAGAGCTTCTGGACGTCGCCGAGCGATCGGTTCACTCAGCCCCGAACCGGGTCCGCTACGACATGAATCACTTCGTGATCTGTGCAGGAAGCTACATTCCCGAGCTGTCAGAAAAGGCACGGCGTGTAGCGGAATCGATCGGCAAGGTCACGGTTGACATGGGCGGTACCGCCTGCAAGGTTCCTTTCGCATCGGAGTATATCGCCAAGGTCATCGAGAGGGGAAATCTGGGAAAGAAACGAAAAGCCGCCAGGTGTTGATTCGTTCACCTGCCGTGTTGCTCGGAGGCATTCCGGCCGGCAAACAGGTCCCGACGCCGGAAGGTGGCCACCCTCCGCTTCATCGGTAAGACCCCTGTGCGATAGGCATTCCTGGTACTCCCGATCTCTATATGGAACCTACACAGGAATACGATTCGGCACAATAACAAGCACTCACGGTGGTCAAAAAAAATCAAAATTTTCTGCAAAGACGCTTGCTTTACTTGGTACTATGTATTACACTATAGTAACTAAAACACAATACTATACAGTGTTTAAATGCCTAAATAGCATGGAGGAACTATGAATGTTCAATTTAAGAAGGGAGTCCTGGAGCTCTGTGTTCTGGTGGTACTTTGCCGACGGGACTACTACGGCTATGAACTGGTGCACACCATCTCGGAGAACATCGACATCGCCGAAGGTACGATCTATCCTCTGCTGCGGCGGCTGACCAAGGAGGAATACTTCACCACCTACCTGCGGGAATCAGAGGAGGGTCCTTCCCGCAAGTACTACCAGATCACCGAAAAGGGACAGACCTACAAGGAGGACCTGCTCCTAGAGTGGACCCACTTCGTGAGCAGTGTCAACAATATCATTCAAAAGGAGGAGGTAGCATGAACAAGGAACAATTCTTGAACCAGTTGAAGCGCTCCCTGTCCGGAGTCCCGGAGACGGAAAAGAAAGATATCCTTTACGACTACGAGGAACACTTCCGCAGCGGTATGGAAAACGGCCAGAAGGAAGAGGAGATCGCTCGATCCCTTGGCAACCCGAGGGTTCTGGGCAAGTCTTACCATATTGAGAGTCTTTTAGATGAAAGCAGAGGCGGCCGGCGGGCTGCGAATGTGCTGCGGGCGTTGTTCGCATCGTTGAGTCTTGGCTTTTTCAACGTGATTATTACCGTCCCCGTTTTCGCCGGTCTGCTGGCAGGCCTGATCGGCCTATGGGCGGGAGCGGTCTCGTTGGCCGTGACGGGGGTGGCGGTGATCCTGGCGGTCATTCTACAGCCCCTGCTTCCGGCCTTCATTACCCTCGGGGGCTTGAGCATCCCCTTTCTGATCTTCGCATCGATCGGGATCAGTGCTCTGGGTCTACTCTCCCTGATCGGCATGTGGAAGCTCAGCCAGTGGTTTTTCAAGATTGCCGGCAAGTACGTGCAATTCAACCTACGAATTATCAAAAAACAGGAGGCAAGAGCATGAACGACACATTGAAGAAAATTGTATTGATCACCGCCGCCGTTGCGGTTGTATCCCTGGGCATCGCGACAATCCTCTTTTTCACTACAAGTATGAAAGGACGATGGGAGCCGAAGCACGGAATCACCGTGGATGAGCGGAGAACCTTCTCGCTGGAGGGAATTACCGAAATCAATGTGCAGACCAGCAGCACAGATGTGCTGGTCGGAAAAAGCGAGGGAAGCAGCATCGAAGTATATCTGCACGGAACGGTGCACACCAGTCGATCCGAAGCCATGCCGACATTGACCGCCGAACAGACAGGTGACTTGCTCGAGATTACCACGAAACGGAAGAACGGCCAACATTTCATCCTTGGCTTCTATTCCGACGATCTCGTCTTGGAGATCGGAGTGCCGGAGCAGTATCGCAACCGGGTGGTCGTGCGCACCAGTTCCGGAGATGTGGATATTATCGATCAAAACCTCTCCGAGCTCTCCGTCGACACCAGCTCGGGCGATATACAGCTTCGCTCCGTTCAAGCCGCCACGGTTTCGATGAAATCTTCCTCCGGAGACCAGGAGGCGGAAGACCTTCAAGCCGAGTACTCGGAACTGACCAGCACCAGCGGTGATCTACGAGTGGGAGATCTGAAAGGCGGCGCCAAGGTGAAAAGCTCATCCGGGGAGATCACCATGAGCTACCTCGAGTTCAATGCAGACCTGGAGGTTCGGAGCAGTTCCGGGGATGTCAAGCTGTTTCTCACCGAGGCAGCCCGGTTCCGCCTGGAAGCCAGAGCCTCTTCGGGAGACATCCGCTGTGAGTTTCCAGTTACCCTGGCAGGGGCGAACAGCGAGATGAGCCGGAACACGGTCATCGGTACGGTGGGAGACGGGACACATCAGGTAGTGGTGAAGACCTCTTCGGGGGACATTACGATCCAACCTTAGCCGGATTTTCTGCCGGGGGGGAGTTTTCCGGTCCTGTTATAATAAAACCCCTGGTACAACGATTCATCCGGGCCGCTCTGAAGGCTAAAGCCCTTCGTCGAAGGAGGGAAGCCGGTTTGCAGAGCGGCCTTTTTGCTTTATTTAAGTATCAACGCCGGCCGGCCAGCTTTTGAATCGCTCGTGGAAGGACGGTCTTTTCCTTTTCCGGCTGCGGCTCTTCGCTGCGGTAGTCGTACCGGTTGATGAAACTCTTCAATTCTTTCTCGATGCGATCAAAACTGCGCTGCTGTAAGGCGAGAATATCCGAATACCAATTCTGCAGCGTGGACCTCGACAGATTTTCCCCGGCAAGCTCGTGAGCGACGGCCAGATGGGGAAGACAGAACCCTCTGGAGGCGAGCAGGTTTTGGCGGAACTCCGGATCCTTTTCCCACAGATAGACGGTGGCGAAGGCGTAGCCCCTTACCGTTTCCTCCAGCCGCCGGCAGATGAGGCAAGCCTCCTTTCTGTCCTTCAACAGGCGGATAAGCCCGGCAGCGTTTGCCCGCTGCCTCTTTCCCGCCGAAGACCGTTTCAAGGCTTTGCCTTTCGGAGCCCCGGAGGCATTCGGCGACGGATTGTCCAAGCCTTTCTCCCGCTCCCTGATTCGCTTCCAGGTTTCAAGCAGATGGGTATGGGTGATCAGGGCCAGCCCGAGACGGTTGCCTTCCTTATAGAGGGCTTGAAAATGAGGGGCGCAAAATCCGGATCGGTTGACTTTCACGCGAATCTGCGGCTGCATCACCGAGTTGCCCAAGAAGTAGCGTATAAGCTGTGCCTCCGCCTTCGCCTCTAGATCGCAGAGCAGGCATTCCTCACCCTTGCTCAACATTTCTCGAACCGTGGTTGTTTCCAGTGGAACCTTCATCGTTGATTATTTATACGGAAGCCAAAAAGCAATCGACATCAACTCGATCGTGAACACTGGCTGCCAGCTTTCCACGTCGAAAAACAAAGAAAACGGCAGAAGCTCGATAGAGATTCCCCCCATGTTGCCGGAATGGACGGGTGAGACTCGGGCGCCGATATAGTGGCGCAGTACCGTCCGGTAGTCGGTGCTCACCATATATCCGACCGACACAGCGGTGTATAGTTCCTCGGCCAAGCGGATATTGAGCCTGGACAGCACGGTAATGAGGTGGTTTTCAGAATAGGTCGGAAACAGACCGGCGGCATATTTCAAACTGATCCCGAAAATCCGGTTAAACTCTCCCAACACCTCCCCATAGAGATAGCTTCCCCCGGCGACCGCGGGAGCCTCCGTAACCCCTTCCTGTCCAAGCCGAAAACCGACAACCGCCTTGATCTCCCGGGGTTTTCCCTCTTTCTCCGGCACTATCCGGGGTTGTCTGCTTGAACGGACCAGGGTGGAGGCCAGGCGATCGCAGTCCTGAACAAGCTCGTCCGTGCTGCCGTAAACCATCTCATCGCTATAGAGAGTATCACCGGTAGCCACGTCGAGGAGCCACAGATTCACTCGATAACCGTCACCGTTTCTTCGAATCTCCCCGAGCACGGCGAGCTCCACCTCGATTATCGAAGCGGACTGCAGCTGATCCTTTTCATACGATCCGTGGCGGCGAGCCCTGCCCGCTTCACGCAGCGATGCTTCCCGTTGGGTGCGGTTTATGACCCTCCGGAACCCCTGCGTTTCGAGGATTTTCAGGGACAACCGATCGACGTAGGATTCCATCTCCTCCCGGGATGTCCCGGCAAACCGAAAATCCATCACAGCGATGCTTCGGTAGACCTTCGCCTCCTGGGATATGGCGGGTATTGCTGCGATAAAACCGAGAGCCGCGATGCCGATCGTCCGCCACACCTTTGATATCGGGAACCCCATCCCAACTGCTACCTTTCCTTCTTTTTTGCCCGTTTGTCCCTCCCCGTGTCGAGGAATTCCGGTGTGATCTCGGTACACACGGTTTTGAAAATCTGCTGTTTCATGGGATCCGCACTACTTTGGCAGGTTTACAACCTGGATGTCAACGCGTTGAATAAGCTCTTCCCAAATCCGAGAAGGCTCTTGATGAAAAATGAACGCCCGCTCCGCAGTCAGGATGTACCAGTCGCCCCGGTCGATTTCGTTGTCCAGCTGCCCCGGAGCCCAGCCGGTGTGGCCGGTGTAAACGCGGAACTCGTCTTCCCCCTCGGCAAGAATACGTTTCAGAACCAGCTCGTCCGAGCCGAGGTAAACACCCCGGAACACCCGTCGGGTGTCTTCGGGCGTACTGTCCGATCGAAGAAGAAAGAGCAGGTGATGGACAAACACAGGTCCTCCAAAGTAGACGGAATGAGCCTCTAAACCGGCGATTTCCGGCCATAGCTCCGCCATGGTATGCCCAGTAGGTCGGTCGATGATCAAGCCAAAGGCACCGTAAGAGTCGTAGTCGATCAGAAAAACCACGGTTTGGGAGAAATTGGGATCCCGAAGACCCCGAGCAGCCACCAGGAAAGTACCCGCCTGCGGCTGGTCGAGAGATTGAACCAAGAGCGCCGACAGCTTCGGCGACAAACCAACTTCGGGGTTTGAAAGGGTGTCGACCCTGCTCCCACAGCCGCCGGCGATCCAGAGGGTCAGCAGGACGGCGGCGGCAAGGATAACCGTTGCCGGAAATAACCTCTGAAGCCGATGGCATCCGCCGCCAACGTTTTTAAATCTCACGATTTCGTACCCTCGGGTCAATCATACAGACAATCGCCGCCTCGGTATACGCTTCCGGTTCTGTGGAAGAAGCCGGATCGCCGCGGTGACGGACGGTTAATGTTCCCTTTACACCCCGGGAATTCTCGATTAGGATGGTACTGCTTAATAAAAACCAGCCAACAGGATAGGAAAACCATGGCAAGCGGACATATGTCAATCCGAAAAACCGGACCGGTTCTGTTGATCGCGGTGTTTCTCTGCTTCAGCACGGGCCTGATCTTTGCAGAGGGAACCACCGAACAAGCGGCCTATCCCGCGAAGACCATTACCTATGTAATACCCTTCGATCCGGGCGGACAATCCGACATCACGGCGCAATACCAGAAGGCGGGACTGCAGGACGCCCTGGGCGTCAGCGTAATCATCAAGCACATGCCCGGGGCCGGCGGCAGCGTCACGTGATCCTGGGCGTGTTTCTCAAGATACTCAGGAAACCCTTCCTGCTCATCCGCTCCGCGGTAATCGGCACCATAGTGGGCATCATCCCCGGTGCCGGCGGAAACATCGCCTCGATGGTCTCCTACAACGAAGCGGTTCGAGCCTCCCGCGGCGGTCCTGCTCGGGGCATTGCTGCTGCAGGGAATGCGGCCGGGAGCGGATCTTTTCACGATTCACGGAAAAATCACCTATACCTTCATCCTGTCGCTGGTACTGGCCAACCTGCTGATTCTGCCGATCGGGGTGTTGGGCGGCAAGTGGGTGTCCCGTCTGATCACCCGGGTCCCGGTAACCGTCCTGGCACCGTTCATCTTTCTGCTGTCGGTGATCGGCTCCTACGCAATCAACAAAAACATGTTCGACGTGTTCGCAATGCTGTTTTTCGGCTTGCTGGGCTACGTAGGTCGAAAAATCGGGTTCAGCCCGGGACCGGTGGTACTGGGGCTGATTCTGGGCGATATCTGCGAGCAGGGTCTGGTGCAGTCGATTCTCATGGGCCTGGCCTCGGGTTCGATCCTGCAGATGTTTTTCACCCGCCCGATATCCATCGTGCTGATCGTGCTGACGTTGATGTCCGCCCTCTGGCCGGTCGCCCAGGGCATGATGCGCAGAAGAGGCAGCCGTGAAAAACGCTGACCGCATCTCCGCTGCCGTAATTCTGGGAATCTGCCTGTATTTCTGGATCGAAGCCAGAGGGTTCAGCCCGCTCAGCGGCTTTTTCCCCCAGGTGATCATCGTCATTCTGGCCGCCCTGGTCATCGCGCTGACTGTAGGCTTCTACCTGTTCTTCGATCGGCTGCTGTTGGTTTCCTTTCCCCGCGGCCTACTGATTTGAGGGCCGGAAAGAATCATGTCGGAAGAAGAACACAAGGAAAAAACTACCTTCCTGTGGTTCGACATCGGCTATACGCTGCTGTACAACCTCAGGGAACCGACCTACCGGCAGGTTCTGCGGGAACACGGTGCCGAGGTATCTGAAAACGATCTGGTTCACGCGTTTCACTGGGTCGACAAGGTTTTCATGCGGGAATATCCAGGCGTTCTAGGCAAAGATCCGCGGACCTACTCTCCCTGGTACCTGGGGGTCTTGAACTACCATCTCGGTCTGCGTCTCGATCTCTGCAGTGTCTTCACACGCTGGAGGGAGCTGCAGGATGCCACCGAAGATTACTGGCGGGCTTTCGATTTCGCCCCTTCCGTGCTGGATCGGTTGAGACGAAAGGGCTTTCGCCTTGGCATCATTTCCAACTGGGACCTTTCAGCCAGATCGACTCTGACCAGGCAGGGTCTAGCGGATTATTTCGACCACATCATCATATCCTCGGAGGTGGGCTGTGAAAAACCGGACGAGGGCATCTTTCGTCTCGCTCTGGAGAAGGCAGGGGTTTCAGCATCCCAATGTTTGTATGTCGGTGACAACTACTACGATGACGCCATCGGCAGCATGGAGGTGGGCATGCCCTCCGTGATTATCAACCGCTTCGAGCGGAAGGGAATCGGGGAGATAGAGGGGCATCCGATCATCCGGGATATCCGAGAGATAGAGGAATACCTGTAAGCTCTTCCCCGCGCCGGCTTTCACTCAAGCGAGGAGCTTCCGCAGCCGGCGAATCGACCGGCTCAGGTTCTGCCGCGCCTGGTGCTCATATCGTTTTTGGAAGGGCGGGACTGTGTATATTTCCGGTAGAGCGAGAAATCCTTCGAGAATGTGGATCCGCCTTTGCCGGCGCTCTCTGTCTGGTACGGAGCTGTATTCCAGGCCGATCGCTTCCTCGTAGCTGTCGAAATCCTTCCGGGTTTTCCCGAGGATGGATAGATCGACATCACGGATCAGGGCGCTGTCCTGAGGGCAGAGCGCCTCTGGGGTGTCGTGATTGGTCAGATATCGGGTAGCCAGGATGAAAGTCTCCACCTCCCGGACGGTTCCGGAAGGGAGATTCATGCTCTCCGCGGCAGATCGAGCCATTCGGGCGCTGAGCTCCTCGTTGTCCGGGGCACCCGGAACATACACCGCATCATGAAACCAAACGGCCATCTCCACAGCGACGGGATGAATCGCAAAGAAGCGGGCCGCTTCCAGCTCGTCGAGGCAGGCCGAGACATGGGTCCAGTTGTGATAGTGCCTGTTCTCTTCGCTGTACCGGCGATCGAGGGCTTGAAACACCTGCTCCGGATTTCCACCCACCGCAAGCCCCGCTCGGCCCAGAAATTCGATGAATTTAAACCAGCGGCTCCGCATCGAGTGTCGGACTTCTCCCGGTTTCATATGTCGCAAGTGTACAGCAATTTCACCGCCGGCCCAACCGAGTAGAAGGAGTCTTTGAGGATCTCTCTGCTGTTTTTAAGCCCAA
>Ga0315547_1002342_pt1 | contig 13463 bp, 9 predicted proteins | sample SalMarSW160240MG_2_FD_202542 | JGI IMG/M metagenome (GOLD analysis project Ga0315547, IMG submission 202542) | Salt marsh sediment microbial communities from the Plum Island Ecosystem LTER, Massachusetts, United States - Salt Marsh Sediment SW1601-240 ... | reverse complement strand
TCCGTCACCAAACCTACCAGCTTTTGTGCCTGAGTGGATGGCATTCACTATACCATATCTTTTTACTTCACCACAAGTTGCATATAAAGTTTTAGAGGGACCGGTAGGGATAAAATTTGAAAAATTGTGGTTGGAAAAAACAGAACTGCGTATTTTATCCTGGGCCCACGCTGGTTTTGTACACTGGACTACTAGTACTAGACCTGTTCATGGTCCAGCTGATTTTAAAGGCATGAAGATAAGGATTATGGCGAGCCCGGAGAAGGTAAAACTCGTTGAATCGTTAGGGGGGCATGCTGTTGTGATAAGTTGGGGCGAACTTTATGCTGCTCTTCAGCAAGGAGTTGCAGACGGACATGAGAATCCGTATTGTTTCATTGATGTTGCAAAATTATACGAGGTTCAAAAATATCTTACTGTTGATGGTCATGAATTTCGCATGTATCCACTTCAAATTAATGAAAAGTTTTATCAATCTCTGTCACCTGAATACCAAAGGATAATTAAAGATGCTGCAGAGATATCTGCTATGGCTTATCGAGGAGTTTTAGAGCTTGGTAACACTTTATGGGCTAAGAGTTTCACAGAAAAAGGTATGGAAATCTATTATCCAACACAAAAAGAGCTGGAAGAATTTTCTAAAGTAACAAGAGGTCCGCTGACTGATTATGTAAGATCGCAAATCGGGGATGAGTGGGTAGATGAAGTTCTAAATGCTACGAAACAAGCAGAAAAATCTTTGTACGGAGATTAGAATTTAATTAGCTTTTTGGATAGGAACGTGAACTACACGACCTGTAGTTCATGTTCCTATTTTTATATATACATTTGATATATTTATATAAGGGTTATCTCAATAATGGTACAAAAGTCAGGATGGATAGAAAAAAATAGTTGCTATGTAGATAAGATAGCCAGAATTTTTGTGGTGATCTTAACAGCTATACTTGTTGTAGATGTTTTGATAGGCGTAGCTAATCGTTTTATTTTTCATCTGGCTCTTTCTTGGACTGAGGAAATAGCCAGATATTTATTTATTTGGATTATTATGATGGGTGCTGGCATTGTTTTAAGATTAAGAGGTCATATAGGACTCACTTTCATTTTAAAAAGATTAAAAAAAAGTAAGAATTGGGTTATTTTAGTAACTCAAATAATGATGCTATTTTTTTTACTTACTGTAATAGTATACGGAATTAAGTTATTCATATTCATATTGCAGAAGGGGCAGGTAAGCCCTGCTAGTGGGATACCACTGTGTTTACTTTTTTTATCTATTCCTTTAGGAAGCAGCATAATGGTTATACATCTTCTTTCTCAGATAGAATCGACATTTAGAGGTTTTTCGAATATAAAATTTGAAAAGGAACATAAACACAAATGATATTTATTATAATATTAGGTTTAGGGACCATAGTTACTTTACTAATAGGCATGCCAATTGCATTTAGTTTAGGGGTAGCTGGCTCTATTTCTGTATTAACGATGGGGGTTCCTTTAGAAATCATACCGATGAAAATATGTTATGGGTTAAACAATTTTCCTTTGCTCTGTGTCCCATTTTTTATTCTTGCGGGAGAATTTATGGCGCACGGAAAAATTACAGAAGTTTTACTTAAATTTGCTGTTACATTAATTGGTTTTGTTAGAGGTGGATTGGCATTAGCTAATGTTCTTGCAAGTATGTTTTTTGGAGGGATGACGGGATCAGCTCTTGCGGATGTCAGCGCTCTTGGCTCAGTGGAAATACCTATGATGATAAAAAATGGATACGATAATAAGTTTTCTGCTGCTATTACTTCTGCTTCGGCCTGCATTGGCCCAATTATACCACCGAGTAATCCTGCAGTCATATACGCTGTTGCAGTTGGAACCTCAATAGGGGGTCTTTTTTTAGCAGGAGCTATCCCTGGTATATTAATAGGGATTGCCTTGATGTGTGGGAGTTACTTTATTTCCGTAAAAAGGCAATATCCTAAAAGTAAAAAAAGTAGCTTAAAAGAAATTTTTATGAGTTTCAAGGATGCTATACTAGCTTTAGTTTTACCTATTATAATTATAGGTGGGATTGTAGGTGGAATTTTTACTCCAACCGAAGCTTCAGCTGTAGCCGTAGGTTACGCATTTTTTATAACTGTCATTGTTAATCGAACAGTAAAACTTTCCGATTTACCCGAAATGTTACTCCAGACAGTGATAACGACCTCTGTCGTAATGATAATAGTGGGTACATCGACTCTTTTTGCTTGGGTAATGGCAATGAATCGGGTAGGAGCGATGATTGAACAATTATTTGCATTTTGCACTCCTTTAACTTTTCTCATGTTAGTAAATTTACTCCTCTTGATATTGGGTACTTTTATGGATATTATACCTCTAATATTGATCTTTGCCCCTATACTGGCACCCATATCAGTTAATCTCGGAATTAATCCACTCCATTTTGGAATGATATTTTGTATAAACGGGACGCTGGGACTAATTACTCCACCATTAGGAGAAGTTTTGTTTGTTGCAAGTCCTATCGCAAAAGTAACTGTAGAAGAACTAAGCATAGAAATTTTTCCTCTTTTTTTAATAGAAGTTGGGGTTCTTCTTTTGGTAACCTATGTTCCTTTTCTAACGTTATGGCTTCCTAAGTTAATGGGTTTTTTATAAGATTTTTTAACTAAAACTAATAGTTCTTGACAACAATAAAGACTCGGAAGAAAAATTTTTGACGTTCCTAAATTGTTCTTTGTTATCAGTTCAGTAGACAGTTAAAACAACTAAGGAAAGACCAATATAAGCTCGGGGGATATAAAAAAAGATTTCAGATTTCAAAAAGAGAAGTGCTGAAAGCTTAATCTTTCTTTTTAAAAGCTTTTAGGGGAAAAATGAAGTGTATCTATTTTAAAAAGTCTAATAGGAGGTGTAAAAATGGGTATCGAATTTCCTGAAAAAGATAGAGAGATAATGAAAGGCGTTATTGATCTTCATGTGCATGCGGCTCCTGATATATTTAGAAGACCTTTTGATGAAAGTGAATTAGCTAGACAGGCTCGAGACGTAGGATATAAATCTCTCTTGTTTAAATCTCATGGTGTAATAAATGCAGATAGAATGTTATATGTGAGAAAGATAGTACCCGGAATTGAGGTATTTGGTGGAGTGGTGTTGAATTATGCTGTCGGTGGGATTAATCCAGAAGCAGTGGACACTGCATTACGCTGGAATGCGAAAGAGGTATGGATGCCAAGCATTCATGCAAAGAATCATATTCAATTTGAAGGTGTAGGTAGTTATCCAGATTTGAAGATAGTCGGTAAGGAACGGAGATCTGCTAAGGAAGTAAAAGGAATTTATATTTTAGACTCGAAGGAAAAGATAATTCCTGAAGTTTATGAAGTTTTGGACCTTATTGCGGATGCAGATGTAATTCTGGGTACGTGTCATCTTTCCTTGAAGGAAACTTATGCTCTGGTAAAAGCCGCAAAGGAACGAGGAGTAAAGAAAATTCTGATAACTCATCCTGAATTGGGTGTGGTAGATATTCCCATAGAAGATCAAGTAAAGCTTGCAGACATGGGAGCAATTATGGAGCATTGTTTTATTCCTATTGTCCCTTTATCTCGTAATCCCAGGTCTAATCACCAGTTAATGGCAGAAGCAATTAAAAAAGTAAGAGCTGAACGTTGTGTGATGGCTACAGACTTGGGTCAATTTACCAACCCTCATCCCATTGAAGGAATGCGGTTATTCATAAATATAATGATGTTTTATGGTATAAGCGAAAAAGAGATAGAGTTAATGACTAAACATAATCCTGCCCAACTTCTAGGGCTAGCTTAATACAAAAAGGAGATCATTTTGTAGGAGGATGGAAATGAATATTTTAGATTACAAAAGAGAAATCGGGTCATTATGATTGTCTAATTGAGTACAACTTTTATCGGCCTCATAGGAGTTTAGATCTTTTAATTCCTATCGAATATTGTATTAAGTTATTTATAACATATTTCAAAATAAAATTAAGGAAAGGATTTATAAAATGGTTAAATATTCTGAAATTATTAAAGCTAACAGTAAAATAAAAAAATACAAAGTTCCCACATTGTTACAAACTTCTAAAACATTTAGTCGGATGTCTTCAAATAATATCTATTTGAAACCCGAAAATTTACAAGTCACCGGATCATATAAGATTGGGGGTGCTTTAAATGCAATTATGAATTTAACAGAGGACCAGAGGAAAAAAGGTGTTATTACTACTTCTGCTGGAAATTGGGCTCAAGCAGTAGCTTATGCTTCTCGAATTTTTAGAGTGAAGTCTGTAATAGTAATGAAGGAAGGTACATCGAAAACAAAAATAAAGGCAACTAAAGGATATGGCGGAAAAGTAGTCATATATGGGGAAAAGGAAAAGGATATTACGGAAAAAGCAATGTCTATTGCTAAATCTGAAGACCTTACTTTTCTTGATTCTTTTGAGGATGAAAATTTAATTATTGGTCACGGATGTATAGGTTTAGATATTATTGAGGAGAAACCTGATACCGATGTTATTTTTTGTCCTATTGGTACAGGATCATTTATTTCCGGAGTTGCTATTGCAGTTAAGACTATAAAGCCAGAAGTTAAAATAATAGGAGTTGAACCAGAAGGTGCTAATGCAATGTACCTTTCGTTAAAGAAAAATAAGTTAGTAGAAATAGAAAAATGCAATACTATAGCTGATGGGCTTGCTGTTGAAGAACCGGGGAAAAAAGCATTTGAAATAGTGCGTAAATATGTTGATGAAGTTGTAGTGGTTTCTGATGAAGAGATAAAGAAGGTCATGATACTTCTTTTAGAACGGGCAAAGCTTTTAGTTGAACCGTCTGGGGCAGCTAGTCTTGCGGCTATTATTTCAAGGCAATTAAATTTCAAAGACAAAGAAGTAGTGGCTATTTTAAGTGGAGGGAATATTGATCTTGATAAACTTACCTATATTTTAAAAGAAGAAATAGCATGAAAAATTAAAATAGAAAGGAAATGATTTAATGAAAAAAGTAATTTATAGTGAGGAAGCCCCTAAACCTTTAGGGGTATATTCTCAAGGTGTTGTTGGTGGAAGATTAATTTTTATATCCGGACAACTTCCTATTAATCCCAAGACAAATGAATTCGTAGAACAAGATATTAAAAAACAAACTAGACAAGTATTTAAAAATATAGAGAAAATTTTAGCAATAGAAGGTGCTGGGCTAAAAGATATATTAAAAATAAGTGCATTTCTGCGAAGCCTGGATAATTTTAAGGAAATGAATGAAGTATTTCAAGAATTTTTCTCGATAGAGCCACCTGCTCGCACAACTATTACTGTGAAAGAATTTCCTCCAGGAGTTTTGATTGAGATTGATGCCATTGCATTAAGATAATAAATTAGCATAATCCATAATACTTTAACTAAAGATTGGTATAGAACATTTGAATTAATAGAGTACCACGCCTTTACAGAGGAAGGTAGATAAAAGTAGACATTTTAGAATCTTGCAAAGGCTCAACCTTTTAGTTAAGAAAAGTTAAGATCTAAAAGTTACTAATGTTACTAAAAATCGACAAAAAGAAAGGGATTAAAGTTAAAAGGGGAAGGCAGAAAATCTAACTGATCTGACTAGAAAACGATAAAAAAGTGAATTATACAAATTCAACTAATTCGACTAAAAAACAACAAAAAATATTGATAATGTTAATAAAAAATTAGCAAAAGATACAGAAAAATTACAAAAAGAAACCTAGCATCTTTAGTTTTTTTAAGATCTTTAAATTTAAAGAAAAATTTTCACCAAAATAATAATTCCTTGATATTATTAAAGGCTTTATAAATTAATAGTTTTTTAAAGATAAGAAAGAAATATTTTAGTAGAATTCAGTAGACAATTTGGGGGCAGTATTACCCTCTTTTTTATTTCTGATCCTGGTTAAAAATTTTGTTAAAAATAAAATTGCTTGCCTATATCAAAACTCTTATGGTTTAAGGGTTTTAACAAATAGGATAAAATTTCAATAAATTTTATCCTGATTCTTCTTTTTTAGTGTTATAATTATAAGTACAAAAGGGAGTGTGATCTCCGAAATTACACTCCCTTTTAATATGACTATACCGAAAGACCCAACATACGTTTTCCTTTCGGTTTTTTTATTTTATCAGATTTAATTATTTTTTCAGAAATTATAAAAATACTACAAAAATTAACAAATCATACTCAGTTTAAAAACTACGCAGGCCTGGAGGTGATTTATAGGTAAAGCCCTTTATTCATACCACGCCAAAGAAGGGTTTGAATTATATATAAAAGTATAAATGAGTACATAAAATACGAATATAGTCTAATACCGATTGATAGGGAAAAGAAACCCTATATATATTGGAAATCTTACCAATATAAAAAAGCAAACTTAGAAGATATTTTTAATTGGTATAATAAATTTTGCGATGTAAATATTGGAATAGTTACCGGAAATATAAGTAAGTTAGCGGTTATTGATGTTGATGATCTTAATCTCTTGCCGGAGTTAAAAGAATTTTTACCAGAACTAAAAGAAACAACCAGGGTTAGAACAAGAAGGGGTTATCATTATTATTTTTCTCTCAATGGCGAATATGTTAAAAGCACCAGTAGCTTATTCGGCAAAAGACTCGAATTAAAAAGTAATGGAAATTATGTTGTAGCTCCCCCGTCAATAATAAAAGCTCATCAATATGTTTATGAAATTCCTCTTAGCGAGATGTTGCCCATACCAAAATTATTAATCAAAAAGGAAAAGGAACCGGCTTCTTGCGTAGAGGATAGAAAGCATAAAACTTTTAAAATACCAAAATATCACGGTCAAAAAGTTGACTGCATACGCCAGATATTAAGTAGGGATTTAGAGGAAGGAGAGAGAAACAGCAGCTTATTTATTCTCTATAATCTATTACTCCAAAATAAGAACACGGAAGAATATTCAAAAAAGTTAGTTATTAAAAAAAATAGATCACTATCAAAACCTTTAACAGAATTGGATTTAAAAAAAGTCTGCCGGAAAGCTTACAATTATGGATGCGTTGGTATCAGGGATAAACTTGCTTATATAAAATGTGGAGCTTGCGGATATAGGTTTAAGGATGGTAAATTAAAAGATAGTAATATTTTGATTAAAAATATAAGAATTTTGCCGAAGTTAAGCAGCACTCAACGTGGGATAGTTTGTCTTTTAGGAACTGTTTTTGAGGGCGAATATCCTTCAATAAATAAGATAGCAAAAACAGCGAATATGAACTTTGAAACTGTTAAGCGTGCAATTGAAGTATTAAAAGAAATGCAGGTTATAGAAAACTTTATATAACTAAAATTATAAAAACCCTTCACTTTTTAAGGGGTAATTTCTATATTTTTCAAGGGTTTAAGCGGAAAAATGCAGACTAATATACTAGGTTATTTAGGAATTCCTCTCTTACTTCTTTTTTTTATCTCTTATCCTATTTTTTATCTCTTCTCTTTATAGTATTAAAGAAATATCAAAAGAAGGATTTTAGAAAATAATAGGAGCTGTATAAAAATTAAGGACCCGCTCTTTTTCTCTCCATCTCTCTCATTAATAATTGCCATGTCAGGACGACTTTTCTCTAATATTTCACATTTAACTTTGTAATGTCGTTAACCTCCTGCAGCTGCTTAAGGTTAACAGAAATTATAGTGTAATTTTCTTATATTCTATCTAGTCTAATTCAATCATTCCCGATTTATCAATCCTGGCCACTCTGACTAATCTAATTTACCTGGCTAATTTAATCTACTCCGGCTATCCTAATTTTATAATTACACCGACGGGGCGGGTAACTTTCCTTCCCCCTTAAATCCCCCCTAAAACCCCCCTCTTATCCCCATGAATGGGATAGCTGGTGGTTTAAAGAAACCGACCAGATAGGGATAAAATCAGACTTAGAAAAGATAGTCTCTCTTGATTTTGATAAAGATATTAATGATAAATACGATAATACTTATTCTCTCCCGGTCCTATCCGGACCCCATCAGGATAGGATCTGGGTAAGATCATTAAAGAGATTAGTAAGTATAAATTAATCATTTGATATTTTAAGAAAAAGTTAGGTTCAAGATGAATAATATGTTTATTTTAAAAAATAGTTTAGCAGGTTTATTTTATATTAAACTTTATAAGTATCTGTCTTTCTTTTCGTGAATTAAAATTAAATAATTTTTTGAGGTAAGAAAAACCCCCACAAGTTCTTGACACTAACGAGGCAATTCGCCAACTTGACAATATAGTCTCTTTATGATAAGTTAAATATAGAATCAAATACTAAATAGGGAATCATTCTAAAAATAATTATAATGGAAAAAAATAGGCCTAAATATCCAATAAAAGTGCTTTTAAATACTTTTTTAATTTTTGATGTTTTAATTAGGAAAAACCAACCAGTAAGCATCCATGAATTGACCGAAGTATTAAATATATATCCTAGCAGTATCCATAGAATTTTAGATACATTAAATTACCTGGGGTATATAGAAAAAAAATTAGATTCAGATACATATCAAATAGGATTAAAAGCAACTGAATTAGGTATGGTTAGATTAAATCAAATCAGCCTGATAAAAGAAGCTATGCCCTATATTGAAGCATTATCAAAAGAATTTAACGAAAATGTATATCTTGGCGTGCTATTTGAAGGGGAAGTAATGTTTGAGGCAAAAAAAGAAGCCCCTAGAAAAATTAGTTTAATTACCCATGTTGGGACTCGCGCTCCAGTACATTCTACAGCATTGGGTAAAGTATTGATTGCTGGTTTATCAAAAAAAGAAAGAAAAAAAATTATTGGAAATAAAAGCCTTCGGCGTTTAACAAAAAATACTATTATTAATAAAAAAGTTTTAGAAAATGAAATAGAAAAAATTCAAAAGATAGGTTATGCAATAGATGATGAAGAAAATGAAAATGAAATCAAATGTGTTGCTGCTCCCATTAAAGATAATAATGGAAAAGTAGTTGCTGCTATTAGTATTTCTGGTCCATCATACAGATTTAATACTGCTCAGCAAAAAATAATGATAAAAGCTGTTATAGAAACTGCTAAACAAATATCATCAAGATTAGGTTTTAAAAATGCACTTATTACCGGAGGAGTATAAAATGTATTATAAAGATCTTGATCCAGGCAAACGGGTTTTAATGGGCCCTGGGCCCAGTGATGTTCATCCTCGTGTTCTAAAAGCGATGGCAACCCCACTAGTAGGCCATTTGGATCCTGATTTTTTAACTATTATGAATGAAACTAAAGTTATGCTAAAGGAAGTTTTTCAAACAGAAAATGAATTTACTATTCCTCTTTCAGGAACTGGTAGTGCCGGAATGGAGGCTTGTCTAGTGAATCTATTGGAACCAGGAGATAGAGCAATAGTCTGTGTAAGTGGCTTTTTTGGTGAACGTATGGTTGAGATTGTAAAAAGATGCCAAGCAGAACCTATAATTGTTGAGTCGGAGTGGGGTACTATTGTTGAGCCAGAACAAGTAGAAAAAATATTAAAGAAAGCCGGAAAAGTAAAACTAATAGCTGTGGTTCATGCTGAAACTTCAACCGGAGCTTGTCAACCCTTAGAAGAACTTAGTACTTTGGCTAAAAAAGCAAATACTCTATTTGTGGTGGATACAGTCACTTCTCTTGGGGGTATACCTGTAAAAGTAGATGAATGGCAGATCGATGCTACCTATAGTGGAACTCAGAAATGTTTGAGTTGCCCTCCAGGTCTTTCACCAGTTTCATTTAGCGAAAATGCCTTTTCCGTTATTAATGACCGTAAGCATAAAATCCAAAGTTGGTATTTAGATGTACAGTTATTGAGGAATTATTGGAGTAAAGAACGATTCTATCATCATACGGCTCCCATTAGTATGGTTTATGCTTTAAGGGAGTCGTTGCGTTTAGTTTTAGAGGAGGGATTAGAAAATTGTTTTTCCCGTCACAAACTTCATTCCAAGGCTCTTATTGCCGGTCTGGAAGCAATAGGCTTAAAAATGTTTGTTTCAGCAAGTTATCGTCTGCCAGAAATCAATGCAGTCTATATTCCAGCAGAAATTAATGATTTAACTGTAAGAAATGCTTTATTAAATGAATATGGAATTAAAATTGGAGGCGGTTTAGGAAAACTCAAAGGAAAAATTTGGAGAATTGGTTTAATGGGTTATACTTGTAGAAAGGAAAATGTAATATTATTTTTATCTGCTTTAGAGTCGATTATAAAAACTTTAGGATATAAAACTAATGAATCTGCAATTTTATTAGCTGCGCAAGTATATAAAAAATTAGAAAATAAAAATGAGAAAGGAGAGTGATATTATATTATTTTGTAATACAATATTATTTAACTTGTATGATAATATTACTAATAGGATAAATAATTTATAAACATGAAGCAAAAGGGTTAAAGTAGGTTGGAGGTTTTTTATGGATTACATAAACGAGCAAATAAAAAAAACGCCGGTAGTTATCAACGCGGATGTAGTAGTTGTAGGTGGAGGACCTGCTGGCGTTGGTGCAGCCATAAGGGCTGCTAGAAGTGGGTTTGAAACTGTAATCATCGAGAGATTCGGTAGTTTGGGTGGAATCATAACAAATGGATACATGTTCATCGTACATAGGAAAAAACACTTACCAGAAGAAATTTATACGAGGCTCAGAAAAGGTGGGTATATTGTTAATTTATTAGAAAAATATCCCGATTTGATTTCCGACCCCTTCTCTCACTATTCGCATTCGATGGACAAAGAGAATACCGAAGAAATATTAGCATTTAATCCGGATATGTGTTCATGCATCATTAATGAAATGCTTGAGGAAACAAATGTAAAAATTGTGCTTGATACGTTATTTGTTGATGCCGTAGTCGAAGATGGATCAATCAAAGCCGTGATTATAGAAAACGCATCGGGCAGACAGGCTATCAAAGGGCGCATTTACATTGATACGACTGGGCGTGCCGATGTTATAGCACGAACAGGAGCACCATATATACACCCAGAAAATGAATTAGGAAAACCCATCCCTATGGGTTTAATGTGGAGGATGAGCGGAGTAGATTATGCAAAACTTTTGGAATATCAGAAAGAAGACCCAAAATTAAGTAACCTCATCGAAAAAGCCAAAAAGAATGGCGAGCTCTCTTATTATCGTCCAAAAAAGACTGAAAAGGAAATGAAACATTATGATATAAACTATACAGGACATCCATGCCCTGAATTCAGTCCTATCTTGTATGATGGAGATATGTTAATGTGGGCGCCCGCAATATATGAATGGGGGCTCAATGGGGCAGAAAATAATGAAGATTTGACTCGTGCTGAATTACACATTAGGAAACAAATCGTCTCTGAAATAGTTTTCTTCAAAAAATACGTTCCTGGCTTTGAACGTGCCCACCTGTCAGGTATTGCTCCTTTTATGGGAATACGAGAAGGACGACATCCAGTAGGAGAATACACATTAGCTTTTGATGATGTTAAAAATTCAAAAAAGTTTGAAGATACAGTATTAAGATTAAAAGCCAGTAATTTCATAGATATGACGAATAAAAAATCTCATTGGCCGCAATTTGAAATACCATACAGGTCAATTTTACCAAAGAACATTAATAATCTATTGTTAGCTGGTGATGATATCGCAGTAGATCACGGAGCATTCTTACACATCAGAGGTTTTGGGAAGGCGATGAATTTGGGGGAGGTCGCAGGAGTTGCAGCAGCAGTAGCGATTAGAAATAAAACCAAAATCAAAGAAACCAATATTTCGTTGATACAAAAAGACCTTATGAAATATGGTATCTTGTAGCATTTTCTTGGGTATATATTCTTATAAATTATTTTAAAAGGAGCGATAATAAATTAAATTTATCTTTATCATGATATTAACTAATATTTTACTAGTTTGATCCTTTCTAAATAGGATCTAGAAAAGAGATTCTTTATATCTATATTCAAAGAGAAAGACAATTTGAGTTTAGGCTACCCTCTTTTTATTTACAACTTGTAAAGAAAATTCCCTTTGAAATAAATAAAGCAAGTGATAAAATAAGTGGTAGACTTTTATTTGTCATACAACCGATCTTGCTGTCGGAAGGATTGGGACAATCTAGCCAGACTCCGCGGACAATTCCATGCTCTGAGGTTCTGATCTGCAGGCTCCTTTGTTTTACTTAAGAGAAATTAAAAAGATAAAAATAAGGCCAGAGGGAGGTGAGAAAACAGATAGGCCTTTAGCTGGGAAAAAGAAGCTTCCTAGGAGAAAGTGCTTAGTGGTGGATTTTTCTGTTGGAGCTTTTATAGAAAGATTGAACTATATTTACGTAAGGAGAGATGAAAATGAAGAAAATAAGGAAACGGATTTATGGGATAGTCCTGTTAATTTGCGCAGTAGCGATGATATCGGGCTTTTCCCATACGGTAGCTATGGCGGCCGAAGTAAAAGAAATTCAGCTTAGCGCATGGACTATTGGCCCCGAGGCTGCTTCAATTACGAGAAAAACTAATTTGGAGGCGGCAGCCGAATATTTGAACAAAATACTCTCAGACACTGGTGCTCTTGTTAGAGTAAAGTTAGACGTTGATTTTACTAGTGCAAACTGGCCTGACTACACAAAGCGACTAATTTTCGCATTAAAGGCAGAAGAAGCTCCTGACATTATACAATACATTTATCAGCAGGCGCCGCAACTTATCGAGGCTAAACATCTTTTGCCATTAGATGAATTTCTTGTTAAATACCCTGAAGTTTACAATGACATCTCACCTCAGTTATGGGATGCAATGAAATTTAAGGGTAAAATCTATGGGATACCGCAAGATACTAATGCAAGAATGTGTTTTTTCCGGAAGGACGTTTTGAGAAAGGCGGGCTGGAGTGAGGACAGAATTGCTTCTTTGCCGGAAAAAGTTGAAAGAGGAGAATTTACCTTAACAGATTTAGCGCAGGTGGCCAAAGACGCTAAAGACAAAGGAATAGTCCAGTGGGGAATTTATCACCGTCCAACGCAGGGAAGCGATCAATTTGAAACAATCAAGTCCTTTGGTGGCACATTCCAAGATGACGTCACGGGCAAATTGGTTTTGGATAAGTCGGCGATGTTGGAGACTTTACAATATTACTACGATTTAGTGTATCAATACAAGGTAACCCCTCCTGGCATGACTACCTTGGAAATGAAGTCCGTTGGCACAGCTTTTACAGAAGGAGATATTCTCTTTTGGCTCCATGGTGGTATGTGGAATAGAGCAGAATGGCTTACTCAATATGGGGCAACCGAAGAGGAACTCGACGAAAATGTAGGCTTTTTCCCAATTCCTGCTGGTAAAAAGGGAGGAGCTCCTAACCAGGTTTTTTCACCCTGTACCTATCACATTAACGTAAAATCAAAATACCCCAAAGTTGCTTTTCTGCTTATAACCTT
>Ga0315547_1002336_pt1 | contig 13488 bp, 9 predicted proteins | sample SalMarSW160240MG_2_FD_202542 | JGI IMG/M metagenome (GOLD analysis project Ga0315547, IMG submission 202542) | Salt marsh sediment microbial communities from the Plum Island Ecosystem LTER, Massachusetts, United States - Salt Marsh Sediment SW1601-240 ... | reverse complement strand
ATGAAACTCTTTAAGAAAGTAGCTACCAATCCACTTCCACTCGATTATCCGGTGCGCAGCTTCGATGACTGGTTAACCTTGAAGCCGATGTTCGAGTACCGGGAAGAGAGGATCGACGGACAGACGCTGGAGGCGGCGAAGCAAGCTCAGAGCAGAGGAGGGTTGACAGTGGCCGAGATTCCCGGCGGTTTCGACATGCCCCGCCAGCTGATGGGTGTGGAGAACCTCTGTATCGCCTATTATGACGATCCGGAACTTGTTCACGATATTCTCAAGACCATTGGGGACACCTCGACAAAGGTATTGGAGAGGCTCTCTGAGGAGGTCATCGTGGACCTTCTCAGTGTTCATGAAGATCTTGCCGGAAAATCCGGGCCCGTCGTGGGCCCTGCCCAAGTTGAGCAGTTCATCAAGCCTTACTACCTGCGGAACTGGGAGATCCTCGAATCCAGGGGTACCAAGTTGTTCTGCCAGGACAGCGATGGTGATATAAGCCCCGTTATTGAGAGTTTTCTTGGAGCCGGAGTGAACGTGATGCATCCCATGGAGCCGGCAGCCGGCATGGATGTGCTGGAGGTTCGGAAAAAGTACGAGAACCGGTTGGCCATGCAGGGAGGGATAGACAAGCACGTGTTACGCCGATCAAAAGAAGATATCCGCAAAGAGTTGGAGTATAAGATGCAGCCCCTCATGCAAAAGGGAGGGATGGTTTTTGGTTTAGATCACCGGATTCCGAACGGAACACCTCTGGAAAACTACCGCTACTATGTGGATCTGGGCCGGGAACTACTGGGTCTTCCCCCTCGCAGTCCCGAGCGAAAAGGCTGGGCCAGGATGGCTTCAGTTACGAACAAATTTGCTCTCAAGGTTTGATCGCGGAGGGCAACCTTTTAGATTTCGATTCGTACAGGGAAATGCTGCCCTTTCACAACGGTCTCAGCATTATTTTCAGACCCTCCCGCCGTTTTCACTAATGCCAGCATGCGTGCTCCTCAGGATTTTAGTCCCTTGAGGTATAGGTAGACAGCGCCCATATCCATATCTGAAAAGCCGCCCGCGCTTGTTTCTGCCAGCAGCGAAACAAGGTCATCAATGATGGGGTATATCAGTTTTTTCTCTTTGAACAGCTCCTGCAGATAACGCATATCTTTGAGAGCGAGAGCCGAGGTGAATCTAGGAGAAAAGTCATCTTCTAGTATCATGCTCAGCTGAGATTCAAATCCGCGACTGTATCCCCCGCTGACTCGGATGAACTCCAGCAGAGCCTCTCTGCCAATCTCTGCACGTTCGGCAATCAGACAGGCTGCTGAGGACGAACATCGATTCAACATGCCTAGGAAGTTGTTGAGAAGCTTCACCGTGTGGCCACTCCCGGAAGGTCCACAATAAACTATGTTCTTCGCAATACATTTAAGGAGCGGTTCTATTTCAATAAACACAGATCGATCCCCGCCGATCGCAAGATTAAGAGCTCCTTCTTCAGCCTGCTGAGGTCCGCCGGTCATTGGCGTATCGAGTACGGAAATGTTGCGCTTTGCCAGTTCAGCATAGATATGTTTCGTCGAAGCAGGTCGTGCTGTTGTGAAATCCAGCACCACAGATACTGTTGTTACAGCTGTATGCAGGAGGCTCCGGTCTCCGATCAGCACTTCTTCTACTTCCCTGGACGAGGGCAGGCAGGTCATGAGTATCTCCACGGTGGTACAAACGTCCTGGAGATTCTCATTTAGCGTAGCTCCTAGAGACCGGAGTTCTTGTACCACAGGATCATCCCCGCGGATAGACCGCTTGTGGATCAACAGAGGATAACCCGCTTTCATGAGATTCCTGGCGATACCTCGGCCCATCTTCCCTGGACCGATCAAGCCGATTCTTTGCATACGATTGCCCCCATATCACGATTAGTCTTTCACAGTTTATAATGTATGGGAAACACGCTTCAATCGTAGAGTACCGTTATTTAGTAGCGGTTTGATATCCTTTACGTACGGTATCTTCAGACTATGCCCGAAACATAGTGACATTAGTGCACACCTGCCAGGGACACCTTCTGCTGCCCACCAGCTATGGACAAAGGATTAGGTGGCAGGATTGCACAAATTGCGATCTCCCGATATACATAGCCCTTATGAAGGTATTAATTTCGGACAAGACAGACCCAATCTGTGCCCGAACGTTGCGGACGTTCCCTGGCATGGAGGTGGAGGAAAAACCGGGCTTGAGTCCCGAACAGCTTCTGAAGGAAGTTCCCGGGTACGAAGCCCTAGTGGTGCGTTCGGCTACCAAGGTAAGCGCCGAGGTCATCGCCGCGGCGACACGGCTCAAGGCGATCGGCAGGGCCGGAGCCGGGGTGGACAATATCGACGTGCAGGCGGCAACAGAACGGGGAATCCTGGTGATGAACACACCGGGGGGAAATGCCAACGCCGTGGCCGAGCTGGCCATCGGCATGATGTTCTCTCTGGCCCGCAGATTAACCACCACGGTAGAGGGGATGAAGGCCGGGCGCTGGGAAAAGAAGAGCTACAAGGGCAGTGAGCTGGGCGGGAAGACTCTGGGGCTGGTAGGCATCGGTCAGGTGGGAGCCCGGGTAGCCGGTAAGGCGCTTGCCCTGGACATGAAGGTGTTGGCCTACGATCCCTTCGTCTCTCCGGAAAAAGCGAAGGAGATCGGGACCGATCTCTGTGGGCTCGACGAGCTGTATCGGGACAGCGACTACATCAGCCTGCACCTCCCGAAGAACGAACAAACAGCCGGGATGATCAATCGGGAAGCCTTCGCCAAGATGAAATCCGGAGTATTCCTGATCAACTGCGCGCGGGGCGGAATCGTGGTTGAATCGGATCTGCTTCAAGTTCTGGAAGAGGGAAGGGTAGCCGGTGTGGGAATCGATGTGTATGAAAAAGAGCCGCCCGAAGAGTGGTCGCTGGTAAATTATCCGGCGGTCGTCTCGACCCCTCATATCGGGGCAGCGACGGCGGAAGCCCAGATCGTAGTGGCGGAGATGGTGGCCCGGCAGATCGGACAGTACCTGAGCGAGGGCAAGGTGATTCACGGTGTGAACCACCCGCTGCGGTAGCCTCCTGGCGGATTATGCTGTATATTTGAGCCTAGGAAGGTTACTTTGGCTGGAGATATCACTGACATCCTTAAGTCCTGGGAGTTTGATCCGGACAATCAGATGCGCATCATTCAGGCTAATGACGGTCGCGAGGTGCTGCAGATCCGGCAACCTCTAGGAATCGAGCAATATGAGCTGGACGGCCGACCGGACGGAACAACCTACGAGGGTAAGGAGTGTTACCTCGAAGCACTGCAGGAGAAGCTTCAGGACTACACGGATGCGAATGGTAGCGACGAGGGATTTCAGGTTTCTCACGAGCAGTTCCAGCTGCTTCAGAACGAAGGCATCATCTACTACTATCGGTACCTCGTTCTGTTTCAGATCGGGGATTTCGAGCGTACAGCCCGGGATACGGAACACAACCTGAAGATCTGTGATCTGCTGGACAAGTATGCGGAGAATGAAGACGATAAGAAGGAGATCCTTCAGTATCGTCCCTACATCCTTCGCATGTTTGCCATAGCCAAGGCGATGATCTCCCTGCATCAGCAGCTGAAGGCAGCGGCCAAGGAGATCCTTGAATCTGCGATAGAAGAGATCGAAAACATGCCCAATATCGATACACCGGCATTTCAATTCGAACGGATCCGTTCGTTGAAATATCTCCGGTCAACATTAAAGCAGGTTTTGGAACAGAAATTGTCTCCTCTCGATCAACTAAAGAAGAACCTGGACGCAGCCGTTGAAGAGGAGAACTACGAGCTGGCCGCGGAGCTGCGCGACAAAATCCGAACCCTGAAGAAAGACTTCGAGCTCTAACGCACCCATTCCCACCTCCCCGATTCCGAACTAACCTTTAAGGATTGGAGAGACGAGGTTGCTATTTCGTAAGAAGAAGAATGTGGATCCGGATAGTTTGCTGCAGGAGACGTGGCGCTCCGGCTTCCGCTGGTTTCAGAAAAAACGCTTTCCCACCGAAACGACAGCGGATTACAGAGCCAGGGTCAAGAAGAGGCGGCTGGAGCTGGAAATCCATAAACCGGGTTGTTTTGCTTGGGTCATCAACCCCTACCAGTACGCCGATTTCGTGATAGAAGCAAACTTGCACATCGGGGGGGAGAACGGACACTCCTCTGCGGGGTTCGTATTTCGCTACAATAACGAGGATAATTTCTACTACTTTCTTTTGTCCAACCGCGGCTACTTTCGTTTCGACGTGGTGTTCAACAGAAATCCGGTTCATCTGATCGAATGGACGCCTGTTCCATCAATAGAAGAAGGATCTGTCGAACTGCGGATCATTGCCAGGGACAGTACCTTTTCCTTTTATCTCAGCGATGAGTGGCTGGCGGAAATGTCCGACGATACCCTGAAAGCGGGATTTATAGGATTCGCCGCCCAGAACTACGAGGAGAAGAACGAGGGCTCTTTTTATCTGGACGATATAAAGATCGAATCCCGGCCCGTTGAAGTCGAGCAGGAGTATCTACGCTGGACCCGCTACATTCCTGTTCCTCCGGAGTCCAGAATAACCCTGGCCCGCACCTTCACCGACATGGCCAAGTATTCAGAGGCCGTCGCACAGCTGAAGAGTGTCGTACAGCAAATCCCTGACTCCGTGGAGGCTCACCTGTTGCTTGCCCGAGCGTACGCTCAGCTCAAAGCGTATCCTGAAAGCCTGGCCTGCCTGGACAGGGTTCTCGAGCTGCAACCTGAGGATTCTCAAGTGCCTCTCGAGAAGGCGGACATTCTCTTCCTGGACGGGGATTACCTGATCTGCAGAGATTACATCGAGTCGATCCTGCCGCGGTATCCCGAAGACGCGCAGCTGCGGAATCTTCTTGGAGGATGTGAATATAGTCTGGGCAACTGGGAAAAAGCCGGCGCCCGGTATCGGGAGGCTGCTGAGCTGGATTCCGAGAACGCTGTATTTTTGGTGAGCCTGGCCCGTTGTCAGGAGCGCGTGGAGGATACGGAGAGCGCTCTCCAAACCTACCTCGAAGCCGCTCGCCAGCTGTTCCGACAGGAATTGTACGACGAGCTGTCCCTGGTTCTTGCCCGGGTTGGAAAACTGGTGCCGCCGGATTCCGACCACGCCTATGAACTGAAGTCTTTCGAGGGGAAAATGCTCTTCCACGAGGGAAAGAAAAATCAGGCGGAATCCGTGTTTTCCGAGGTGATCGCATCCGGGTACTCCGACAGCGGGGCACATTACCTGTACGCTTTGCTGTTGATCGACAAAAACGAGAGAAGAAAAGCCGAGCTTCACCTGGCCAAAGCCGCCGAAATTGACCCGGCCTATTCCCTGTTCTGGTTCAGGCTGGCAGAAAACCGGTTTCTTCTCGGTGAAGATCCGGCTGAGGCTCTGGAGAAGGCATATGCCCTCGATGCCGAGGATCCGTGGATCAACAATCTCCGCGGCCAGGTGCTGCTCAAAGAGGAACGCTTCGCCGAAGCCCTCCAGTGCTTTCAAAAGGCCAAGGAATCCGCCCCGGAGCATGCCGACATCTACAGAAATTATGCCGAATGTCTGACCAAACTGGACCGGGGCGAGGAAGCGCTGCAGCTTCTCTCCAAAGGGATAGAAACCGTGGGCGGGACTGCGGAAGAAATGGCCTCGCTGTACAACCAGAGGGGGAACTGTCAGGTGGAGCTCAAGAGGTACTCCTCGGCTGTACTGGACTACGAGAAGGCCCTTGAGTTGGCTCCGGAGCGAAGGGACTATATGCAGAACTGCGCAGCCGGCTGCATCGAGTTGGACATGATCATGCGGGCCGAAGAGCTGCTGAACCGGCTGCTGGAAGAACAGGAATCCGCTTCCTTGTATAATTTGACAGGAAATCTCGCAGTTGTGACGGGGGAGTTTGAACGCGCCCGCCTGGCCTACCTGGAAGGGTTGAAACTGGAGGGAGACAACCAGGAGTTGAAACTCAACCTGCTGTCTCTGTACATAGAAACCGGCAGGTATCAGGAGGCGAAGGATCTGCTCGCGGAGATCTTGGATTGGAAGAGCTTACCGGAGAGAGCCGGGCGCCTGAAGGATCGTTTTCGGGAGCGTTTTGAAAACCGTTTAGAGTGCACGGGTTGCAATAGGGAGTGGTGGGTTCCGAAAGAGCTGCCCCCACAACCGGCCTTCACAATCCGAGGTGAGCCCCCCGGCGAAGCACCGGCGGGAAGATGCGAAGAATGCGGAAGTGTATACTGCATCTCCTGTGCCGCCGAATGGGTTCGGGACGACAAACTGATGTGTCCCAAATGTGGCGGCCGTCTTCGTTTAAACGAGGAATCCTTGAAATATCTCGTGCTTCGCTATGTCGAGGAGGGGCAAGGCAATCCCGGTTCAGCTTGACAAAGGGGGGAGTTTCAGTAATATGGGGGCGAGCGACTAGATTGAGACATCCGATTTTTTTAGTCTATATAGTATTGATTCTCGTCCTCGGCATTCCCGGGAAGATTTCAGCTCAGGAGATCTTGACGGCGGAAAACTATTTCGACGAGATCTCCGCTCGATACGGAAAGGTCCAGGATTATACGGCGACGATCTCCATCACTCAGGGCGAGACGATAATGACGGGGAAGTTGTACTATAAAAATCCTAATCTGCTGCGCATCGATTTTTCGGAACCGGAAGATCAGGTCCTGGTCACCAATGGTGTAGAGCTGACGATCTACATCCCGAAATATGAAGTGATCCTCGTGCAAAAGCTGAAGCGCCGAAGCCAAGCAGCACTGGCCAATATGGCTTCAGAGCAAGGCCTGCATCTTTTGAAGAAGAACTACGGAGTTGCCTACCTCAGCGGCCCGAATTTTATTCCGTTGGAGGATGGATCTGAGGAAATGGCGCGCAAGCTGAAGCTGGAAAGCCGATCCACCGCTGAAGGATTTCGCCAAATCGTGATCGCCGTCGGCAGAACCGGCCTGATCAGGCGAATCACGGGGGTTACCATAGGCTATGAAGAGTTTGTTCTTGACCTTACCGACATCATTGTCAATCAGAACATTCCCGATACGCGCTTCGAGTACGATTCGCCCCCTTATGCGAACGTATACAGCGATTTTCTCTTCGAGGCGGAAGAGTAACGTACTATGGAATCTTTAGGTCAAAAGCTCAGAGAGACCCGAGAGCAGCACAATTTCTCCATCGAGCAGGTAGCCCGGGACACCCATATTTCAAAGCAGTATCTGGAAGCACTTGAACAGGAAGATTTCTCGATCATTCCTGGAGAAACCTACATCATCGGGTTCTTGAGGAATTACGCCGAGTATCTGTCCTTGAATCCGGAAGAGCTGGTAGCCCTGTACAAAAACATCCAGATTCAGGAGCAGCCCCTGCCGATGACCGAGCTGCTCGATCGCAGCCGCCCCAAATCTTCATCCAGGATCATTGTCGTGTTGGCGATCATCCTGGCCGTGCTCGGGGCAGGGGGCTATCTGATCTATCGTTCTGTGATTTCCCCTGAACGACAGGCAGCTCCAAAAGCCGCCGCAGCTCAGGAGGTCAGTCAGCCCAATGTCCGGCAGCCGGAAGGGGAGGAGCTGCTTTTTCAGGACGAAGCGGTGACGCGCTGGTTCGACCTGGATGATACGATCGGCTTTCCGTTGAACGGCAATACCTACCGCCTTCAGATCGTCGACATAGACCGAACGCTGACAATAAAAGTTCCAGGGGGCACCCTGGATATGCCGATCGGTCAGGACAGACAGCTGGATGTAAACGGTGATGGTCGAAATGATCTGCGGATCCTGCTCAACGATCTCGATGCCACGGATGTTGCCAAAAGGGCCAACTTGAGTCTGTACAAGATTACCAAAGCTACCGTACCGGAGGTTGCAGAAGCCGTCGAGGAAGCCGTCAAGGAAGTCGAGGAAGCCGTCGAACCTGCCGTGAGCGAACCGATAGCTACAGAGCCGTCTGCAGGGGCAACTACCATCATTAGCGCCGATACTCCGGCACCGTTTCGAGTTTCCATATCTTTTCGCGGCTATTGCTTGTTTCGCTATCTGGTGGACAACGACATTCGAGAGGAGAGATTTTTCCACAAAGGAGAGAGCTTTTCCTTGGACGCGAGGAACGAAGTTCAGCTCTGGATTTCGAACGCCGGTGTTGTGCGTCTCATGGTTGCGGGCAGAGAGATAGAAGTGGGTCGTCCGGGAGCGGTAACAACCAAACAGATCCGTTGGAGCCGGGATGATGCCGACGGGCAGTACGCCTTGGAAGTCGTTAGCAAAGAATAGCAACTCACCTTCATGACCTTTTATATCGAGAGTCTCGGCTGTGCTAAGAATCAGGTCGACTCCGAACTCATCATCACGGCCTTGGAGAACAGAGGTCTTCGTTGGGTTGAGGAGCCCGAAGATGCCCAGTTCATCATTGTCAATACCTGCGGTTTCATCACCGATGCCAAAGAGCAATCGATCCAGACGTCCCTGGCTCTCAAGGACCGTTTTCCTGAAGCAAAGGTGATTATGTTGGGTTGTCTGGTTCAGCGCTACGGTCCGGAGTTGGAACGGGGGATGAACGAAATTGATGGGTTCGTAGGGCTGGACGATCCGAACGCCCTTTCCCGCCTCATCTCCTCTTTCAGCGGTACTCCTGTCCAGGAAGCCGCGGCGCCTTTCCTTAAGATACCTTCTCGGAGCAGGTTTCTCTCCTTTCCGGGAAGCGCTTATGTGAAAGTAGCGGAAGGGTGCGCGAACCGCTGCAGCTACTGCGCGATCCCTCTGATTCGAGGTGACCTGGTCAGCAGACCCGGCCGTGAGATTCTGGCAGAAATCGAGTCACTTCTACAACGGGGAGTCGTCGAGATTATTCTCATCGCCCAGGACTTGGCCTCCTACGGGCAGGATCGAGGAAAGCGGGAGCTGGTAGAGCTTGTGAGTTCGATCACCGAGTTCAAACAGCGGTTCTGGCTGCGGCTGCTGTATCTGCACCCGGATCATTTTCCTAGAGATCTGCTCGACATCATGGCTTCGGATCAAAGAGTATTGCCCTACTTCGATATTCCCTTCCAACACGCAAGCCGGAAGGTGCTAACCAGGATGGGTAGAAGAGGCTCTGCAGAGATCTACAGGCGACTGGTAGAAGATATTCGAAGGGCTGTCCCCGAAGCGGTGATCCGCTCGACCTTTATGGTAGGATTCCCCGGGGAGAGTGACGAAGACATATCCACCCTGTTGTCCTTTCAGCGGGACTGCGCTCTGGACTGGGTGGGGGTGTTCGCCTACTCCAGGGAGGAGGGAACACCAGCTTACAGTTTCCCTGGTCGAGTCGGGAAGAGGGTGGCGGAGAGCCGCAAGGGGGCAGTCGAGCAAAACCAGATACAGATCAGCGAAGAACGCCTGGAAAGACAGATCGGTCGAACCCTGGATGTCTTGGTGGAGGAGCGGGTGCAGGGGGAGGAGCTGTATCTGGGACGCGCTTTTTTACAAGCCCCGGAGGTAGACGGGCTTGTGGTCATCAAGGCCCGGACCCTCGAGCCGGGTAGGATCTATCCTGTGCGCATCGATCGCAGGGCAGGGATCGATTTGGAGGCTTCCCTTGTCCGATAGCTCCAGAGGAATACCGGACTATCTTGAATCCTTGAATCCTCAACAGCGGGAGGCGGTATTGCACACCGGCGTCCCCCTGTTGATCCTGGCCGGGGCGGGCAGCGGAAAGACCCGGGTGATTACTACAAAAATCGCCTACCTCATTGACAGTGAGGGTCTCGATCCACATTCCATACTGGCGGTGGCCTTTACAAACAAAGCAGCCGAGGAGATGCGGGAACGCGTGGGCGCCTTAAGTTCCACCGGGGGCGAGGTTATGATTAAGACCTTTCACGCCTTTGGAGCCTGGCTGCTGCGGCGCTACGGACAGGAGATCGGAATCGCCGCAGGGTTTACGATCTACGACGACCAGGATTCCTTTTCTCTGCTGAAACAGGTCTTGCGGCGTGAACTGGGGGGACAGAGGCCGGCTCAAAAACAGCTGAAAGAGCTGGCCGGTTGGATCGCCCGAACCAAAGATCACTGCCTGCTCCCGGAGGATGACCTCTCTATGCTGGAAGCGCAGGTTGGGGTACCCGGACTGGATGCCCACCGGATCTACAGGCAGTATCAGGATAGGCTGGAGCAGAGTGGATGTCTGGATTTCGGAGACCTCCTGGTGCGTACGGTCAAACTCCTGGAAAGCTGTGTCGAGGTCAGAGACCGGGTCAGGAGCCGTTTCCGAGCTATCCTGGTGGATGAATACCAGGATTCCAACTACGCCCAGTTCCGGTTGCTTCAGCAGCTTTACGACGGGCACAATTATCTCTGTGTCGTTGGTGATGAGGATCAGTCCATCTACAGTTTTCGCGGTGCCGAGCTGGAGAATATCCTGAGTTTCTCCCGCAAGTTCCCCGGCACCGAAATCGTCCGCCTGGAGGAGAACTACCGCTCGACCCAGAACATCCTCGAGGTGGCCTCCAGGGTCGTGGAGAACAACCGAGATCGACTGGGGAAAAAGCTCTTCACCCGTAAGCCCGCCGGATCTCCCGTAGCCCTGGCCTACCTTGAAGACCCCGAGGCGGAAGCCTTGTTCTGCGCTGAAAAGTTGAAGGCCGGAGGGCTGGAGGAGACCGCTATCCTCTACAGGATGAACTTTCAATCTCGCGTGTTTGAGAGTCTTCTCGCTCGTCTTGGGATCCCGTACCGGGTCGTGGGCACTGTACGGTTTTATGGACGAGAGGAAGTCAAAGATGCCTTGGCCTATCTGACCTTGGTTGTCAATCCCGCCAACGAGTTGGCCTTCCGCAGGGCAACCGGAAAACCGCGACGAGGGATCGGCGCCAAGAGCCTGGAGGTGATCCTGGGCCATCGGGGCAATGTTAGAAATCTATTGAAGCGCGCAGTGCAGGCACTTCCGTCCTTTACGGGCAAGGCTGCCAAAGCATTGCGGGCATTTCTGTCTCTGATGGAATCATTGGATCAGCGCCTATCGGAACCGAGTGAGAGTTCATTGAGCCGGATCGTACACCTTCTAATCATGGAGTCGGGACTTGTCGATTATTATCGTGAACGGGACGAAGCGGAAGGTACGGACAAGGTGAGCAACCTGGAAGAACTGATCAACGCGACCACGGAGTATCCCGGCACTTTGGAGGGCCTAAGCCTGTTCTTGGAATCCCTCATGCTTGGCGGTTCGGAGGAAGATCCGTTTTTAAGAACAGAGCAGGTCACCCTGATCACCGCCCACAATACCAAGGGATTGGAGTTCGACAGGGTATTCATAACCGGCTTGGAAGATGGTATCTTTCCTCACTATTCGAGTACCCTCGGCGGGGTTCCCGTAGCGGGGACCGAGCTCGAGGAGGAACGCCGACTGTTCTACGTCGGGGTCACTCGGGCCAGGGAGGAGTTGTACCTGACTGCCTGCAAGAAACGTCGTGTGTTCGGAAAGCTACAGGGCAGCGAGCCCTCCCGGTTTTTGAGCGAGATCCCCCGGGAATATCTCCAGGTGTACGGGTTTCGGCCTCCGGCGGAGGACGGATATCCTCTCGGCTGCGGCGTGTACCACGACGACTACGGTCCCGGGATCGTCAGCAAGAAATGGGAAGTCGATGGAGTATCGATGGTCGCGATTCGTTTCTATTCGGGTAAAATTGCCCGTTTTCCACTGAAATACTCGAGATTAGAGAGGATCAGCTTGGATCCGTAAGGGGAACAGAATGCATAAGGCTAATCAAAACGCCGCTATCGATAGGAAGATCAGAAACAGCCTGCGTTTTTCCCTGCTCGATGGCGCCTCTTTTTCTGTGATGCTGGGTTCGGCGGAAAGTTATTTCCAGGCCTTCGCTATTTTTCTCAAGGGAACCGTGTATCAGGTGGGTATCGTGTACACGATCCCCGTGTTCATTGCGTCCATTATACAGCTGCATGCCAGCTCGTTGCTGCGCTGGTTCAAGAGCCGGAAAAACCTGACAGTGTTATCAGGTGCGCTCCGCAGCCTCCTCTTCGTTCCCTTGATCCTCGTATACTATCTGGGAGCGGCCCGGGTTTGGGTGCTCCTCGGTATCATCTGCCTGTACTTTGCTCTGAACTATCTGCCGATTCCCGCGTGGACATCCTGGATGAGGGATCTGGTGGACGAGAACCGGCGAGGGGCCTACTTTTCCCGCCGAAATCGCATTTCCAGCCTGATTGCACTGCTGTCGATCATCGTGGCTGGCATCATCCTCGAGCTATTTCAGGTACGCTCGCACCTGGGTTTTTTTCTGATCTTCGGCTTGGCTATGCTGGGAAGTATCGGATCCACGATCTTCCTGTCCTTGAAATACGATGTCCCCTACACGGAACCGCCCAGAGATCGGGAGGGATTCTTCCACTTTTCGGTTCAGATGTTTCGCTCCAACTACGGCAGGTTCGTGCTGTACAACTTCTCCCTGTATTTTGCAGTGTTTTTTGCCGGGCCGTTCTTCGTCCCCTATATGCTGAAAGACTTGGGCTTCAGCTATGTTCAGTTCATGATTGCCACCGCGCTGGTTGTGCTCATAAAGTTCGTCACCCTCCCTCTGTGGGGGGAGCTGAGCGACCGTTACGGCAATAAAAAAATACTCGTTCTTGCCTCCCTGTTCATCTCGATCCTGCCCTTCCTCTGGATGTCCAGCCGTGCCTTCTGGTGGATCTGTCTGATCCAGGCTGTAAGCGGTCTGGCCTGGGCCGGATTCGACATCTCCGCTCTCAACTTCGCCTACGATGTTCTGCCTTTGGAGAAGGTGACCCGGTACACATCGTATCTGATCTTCTACCGAGGCCTGGCCGTCTTTGTCGGCGGTCTGATTGGGGGGCTGCTGATCCGCCACTTCAGTCTTTTTGGTTCCACATACCTTGGGAATTTCTTTCTTTCCGGTATGTTTCGGGTCGTGATCGCATTTCCCTTTCTCTTCTTTCTCAAGGAGGAACGTTCCGTCGAACACATTTCCTATCGGCAGCTGATGTTCAAGCTCATGTCTGTCGGGCCACGGCGAGGACTTCAGCTCTTTCTGATTGGAAAGGAGAAACAAAACGGCAAAGACAGAGCAAGTGGGAAGAAGGGGGAGGCCGGGAAGTGACTGATCTTTTAGAACGGGTTCCGGTCATTCGTCGAGCCCGGGAGTATCATCTCTACAGTCTTTCCGGCACACGCTATCTCGACCTCTGGCAGAACGGGGGAAGATCGGTGTTGGGGCACAGACCCGGAAGGCTGACTACGGTTTTGAAAAATACAATATCCAAAGGGTTGGTCGCTGATTTGCCATCGATCTATAGCGGGCGTTTGCGCCGCCTGCTGCAGGAGATGTTTCCTGAATATAAGGATTTTCGCCTGACCGGGAGTACAGCCGAAGGGATGCAGCTCGCCTCCCTGTACCTGGACCGGAATGTCGGTCCGAATGATTTTGTAGATCCGCTGACGGAGCAGGGGC
>Ga0315547_1002334_pt1 | contig 13501 bp, 31 predicted proteins | sample SalMarSW160240MG_2_FD_202542 | JGI IMG/M metagenome (GOLD analysis project Ga0315547, IMG submission 202542) | Salt marsh sediment microbial communities from the Plum Island Ecosystem LTER, Massachusetts, United States - Salt Marsh Sediment SW1601-240 ... | reverse complement strand
AGGATCTTCAGGAGCTCCAGGAATGTGCGTAGAAACAGCAGCGGCCCTTCGAGAAGCTCCAGTTCATTTGCCATTTATGTCTCTCCTTTAATCTCTAATTGAAAATCGCTTTTGGCACGCCCCATGAATTCCTGGAATGCACGGCCTGATGAAAGAACGGCGACTTCATCTTTCAAGAAACCAAATTCCTCCCCTAGAATTATGCACCCGTGGGTATCTTCGCTTATATTGCCTTTATGGAAAAGGATATGAGAACGTCCAGGGACATCCGAGATTTTGAAGGTCTCGCCGAATTTAGGCGAAGTGACTCTTTTGCACAAATAGGATCCTGAAGGAATACAGGATATGTTACGTTTATTATTCAGCCAAGGTCTTTCAAGGGTGACGCAGAAGGGAATGTCTCCATCCAGCAGTACTCCAAAAGTCCCCTGCTTTGCATATGATACACGAATAAGATAGAATGCGGAGGTTCCTCGCATATATTAAAAATATAGGCAAATAACCTCTCTGTCAAGTATTAAAGCGATTTTTCTTTTCCATACAAATAAACCCTAGTATAATAGTCGTATATATTCTGAAAGCTCGGAATATTCAATTTTTCCCGTTTCATCTAAAATAATCTCTACATATTTACTAGACATTAATTCTAAATCCTGATTCAGCACCGTTTTTCGATTCATCTAAATTAATCCCTACCATAGTTGTAGTATAAATTATCTAAACTTCAATTATTACGCTTTTATCAAAATATCTCATTTTTACTCGCTTTGTAAAACAATAACACATTTTATGTCTCAACGTTACGCTTTTGCCCTTTCCCTTAAATTCAATCCCTACATAATTACTAGACAATATTTTCAACTTTTAAATTATTACGTTTTTTTAAAATATCTAAGGATTCCCGCCTTCATGAAACGACCGCCGATTTATTTCAAAACTCGGCACTTTTTTGAAAATACCCAAAGTTCTGGAAAATATCGTAAAAAAGCGATTTTCCCCAAGAGAAAAAGGTTGGAAAGGCGCACTTTTTTATTTTTGGCTACATTTTTGCAGAATATCTAACATTTTTCCGTTTCGTGAAACCATGCAACGCTTTCGGGATGAACATTCAACCTTTCCCTTTTTCATACGATTTTTTATTGTCTCACAAAAGTGGCATCCAATTAAATTCTTGAAATATTACATGTTTTCAAAATATCCAAATTTTAAGCACAACATGAAATGATGATACGCTTTCATCCTAAATATGCAGTCCATTCCTTTTTATACGAATTTAAGACTACATAATTAGTAGAGAATATTGTTAATTAGCAAATTATTCATCTATTCCTAATTCATATGATTGCCAATCATTTCATAAAACAGCGATACGGTATTTTCCTAAATACTCAGATTTTTAAGTTTTATCTGAATATTCCCTATCGGATTGGTAGTATAATTCAATTAATGTCTCAATATAACGTTTTTCTTTTTTCATTCAAATTGCCCTCAAAATCCTTTCTAAGTAACAAAATATGGGATAAATTTATTTATGGGTTTTTTCAAAAAAAAGCCGGGACCTTATAACTCTTAAAGGGAAGGAGGAAATAAATGTTAAAAGGAAAGTCCCGGCTTTGCAACAGTATTTAATTAGACCTCAAATTTCGTGTGGCACCACCTCCTTTATTCCTGGGTCTTAAAACTTCCTTAATATGGTATCGGCTGTTTGAACTTTTTCCCAAACAACAAAGCAACGAGCGCCGTCAAAGCGGAAACGATTATTTCCACTGGAATTCCTAACTGGAATGTTACCTCTATTGCTGCCAGAATTGCCGATATAACCGTAATCCAAAATTTCGGATCAACCCACTTTTCTGGTTGCGTCTTGAGCGCTGTCAAATCTAGTTTCGCCTCAAAGAAAATGTAAGTCAGAACTGCTCCAATTCCAGCCGCAACAGCAGTAGGATCTAGGTTCAATCCAAATTGCTTCTGAAAAGCCATGAGGATCGCGCCGATGATCGCCACCACAAAACCGATTGTTTTTCGTGACATTTTTTTACCTCCTATTTTAATAATTTAATCATAAAATTCCTTAATCTAATATTTTCTGTCTTTCCAAACCCAGATCCATTTAATGTTTTGATATTTCACCCTAATGGTTTTCCACGTCATATACCCCTCCTTTTTAAGTTCATCCTCGCATGCCTTTTCTATCCGTTGTCCTTTTTTAGTCTTTTGTATCATTATTTCCCCTTAAAATCTGCACACCAAAACCTTGTCAATCCTTGAATATTCGCAACCTTGCATTTATAAATACATCACAAATTATTGTTAATCTTCCAAATCTCTGATTGGCTAAATCTCTAAATGTGCTCATTTCTCCTTCCTTTTATCCAGAAGCAGGATGATAATAAACAGTAGGAATATGTTGAAAGCCAGGCTAATGATTAAGGCGATGAATTGTGCTGTCATTTTTTTATCTCCACATCCGCTTCTTTAAGTAATTTAATTATAAAATCTTTCTCTTTAATCTTGCCCGCCCAGACATCGTTAATATTACAAGCCCATGTTTCAATAAATTTTCTTGTCACCTTCGGCTTCTCCATTATCAGCTTTATCATTTGCTTAAAGGCTTGTTTACACTCTTTTCTACTGGGACATTTTCTACAATTTTCATAAACTATTTCAGTATCGTGTTTACAGCCTAATAGCCACATTCTTAATAGATTTAAAAGCTCGTCTCTTGACAGCTCTTTCATTTCTCCACCTCTATGCCTGCCTCGGTGAGCATTTGTTTTAAAATTGAATGAGAATATTCCCACGATATAAGGGCAAATCGTTCTGCATCAGGATCTCCACAGTCCTCAGATTTAAAACCCCATAATTTATCATGCCACTTCTCCACAAATTCCTCTGTCACTTTCGGCTTTTCCTCTATCAGCTTATGGAATTGTTTAATGGCTTGATTGTGTTCTTTATAATTTATTTCGTCTTCACATCCATATTCTTCCATATTATTTTCATATCCCTGAAACCATATATCTAATTTTTCTTTTAACTTTTTCTTTGATAACTCTTTCATTTCTCCACCTCTATTTCCTTTAAAATTTTCTTGAAGGTTTTATCCTGTTGCAATATCAATATCTTGAATTCCTCTCTGACAATTTCACGAATTCTATCCTCTGAAATACCCCCAAGTTTTTTCCTTCCTGGTATTTTTGAGACAACAACTTGTTTTACATTCTTCTTTTTCATTGAGGTTTCAATTTCAGGAAGCAACTCTTTTAAATCTCCTTCCTTATAGACTCCTTCAGAGCCATTGTGTTTTATTTCTTGCATTTAATTATCCTCCTTCACTTCCTAGATAAAAGCCACTCAATCGATCCAATTATCGCCACAGGCAATCCGATAATCATTAGAACAATAAATACCAAAGCCGCTTTCCCCCAGTTTGGAGGAGCATAATGAAAATAACCCAATCCTTCAAAAACGATAGTCGCAATAATGGCGATAATTAGATTAATCCCAAAATAAATAATCAATACTATTTGAAACCAGGACATTTATTTCTCCTCCTCAAGCCCTTTCTAATGCTTGGCAATCTCTCTAGCCAGTTCAATAATTTTTGGTGTTATATTTTGTTCTTTCATTTTTCCACCTCTATGCCTGCCTCTTTAAGTAATTTAATTATAAAATCTTTCTCTTTAATCTTGCCCGCCCAGACATCGTTAATATTACAAGCCCATGTTTCAATAAATTTTCTTGTCACCTTCGGCTTCTCCATTATCAGCTTGCGGATTTGTCTATGAGCCTTTTTAAGCTCTTCTATTGCTCTCTCTGAGGCTCCTGCATTTTTTATGTAAGCAATACAATAAGATAGCATCATGCGTAATAACTCTTTTAGCCTTTTCGGTGATAGTTCTTTCATTTCTCAAACCTCTGCCAGCTTATAGAAAACCACCAGATTCCAATTGTTCTCCAATTGGGGAATTTCAAGATGACAGGAACAGCATTGAATATAGTCGAATCGAAGGAAATTTCAAATCTCATTTCTTCACCTCTATCCCCAAAGCTCTATCGACTTCTTTCAGATAGCCTTTGAGACTTTTTACCAAGTCATCAATTTCTTGCCTCTCAAGATTGATTTTCCGTATCTCCAGCCGGATCATCTCCCTGTCTCTTCCGACGTGCCAGAACCAGAACTGTTTCTCAATAATTACAATAGAGGCAACTAGACCGATGATAAGCCCCAAGAAAAATATCGCTATTGATTTGAATGTCGGTTTCATTCCTTTTCCTCTATTTTTTCCGGTAGAAGTTTTTTAAAAATTTCACCTGAATATAATTGAGGCAAAATCGCTTCTCCCAAACTTCTATATGTACCATCGGGTAAAACATGAGAGAAATAACTGAGAAATATGTTTTCAAATGGAATTAATCCAAATTCGACTAAATTAATATTTGCTTTAACCCAATCAAGAATGTGTCGCCAAGCAACCTTTTTTGCTTGTTTCATCAAATAATCATTATTCCAAGATAAGCGTCCATTTTCTTTTAACCAATCATGAATCCCCTTGGTTTCTATTATAAAATGCACAGGAACAGTTATTTTTTCCTTGATTGGATATTCAAATCGCAGAATTTGAGTTCCTGTATGAAAATTCTCTTCAAAGCTAACCTTTGAAGCTCCAAAGCGGGCAAGAAGATTGCGTATATCTTCCTGGCTTTTAGAAACAACAACCCTTGTATCCCAAGACTTTAAAGGCTTATCAATCATTTCTTCCCCTTCTTATCCAAAAGCAAGGCGATGACAAATAGCAGAAATACGTTGAATACCATACTAGCTATTAAGGCGATGAACTGTATTGTCATTTCTGTTCCTTTATCCTCTTTTTATATTCAGCTTTGTCTATCTTGCCGTCTTTATATTCCTTTTTTATTCGTCTTACTTTTTCTTTTTGTAATTTTTTCAGTCGTTTTTTCTCTCTTTTATTTAACTTTATTAATCTTGTCTTTTTGTGTTCTAATCGTTTCCTTTCTAATTCATTGGAGCCCTCTTTATTATGCTTCCTTTTAGCCTCCATAAACCGCTTTATTTCTTTTTTGTGTTTTTCTCTTTGGTTTTTATTCATTTCTCCTCCTTCACGCCTTTCGATTTAAGCCAAATTTTAATGTATTCCTTTTGCCTACCAGATTGGATTGTTCCAGCCGCCCTTGAAAAAGTCGTGTTATCCTCAATGAATTGACATATAACTTTCAGCAATCTTAATTCGGTTAAACCCGACATCCCTTCATCTTCTGCGATACTTATTAACTTTTCATAGAAATTATAAACCTCTTCCCTTGTCACTTTTGGCTTTTCCTCTATCCGCTTGCGGATTTGTTGGTAGGCTTGTTCATGCTTTTCTGATGTTTCAAGTGATTGTTCAGAGCAATCTAATTCATGTTTATATAAATTAGTCCACTCATTTAAAAATTCTAACAATTCTTTGCTTGATAGCTCTTTCATTTCTCCACCTCTTTCATCCTTCCCCTGAAATCATCCATGCAAGAATCCCAACTAGCAATAACGGAACTCCAATGAAGGTAAGGGTTACGATATAAAGTGGCCCATATTGTGCATTTTGCCAGTCCAGAATGGAAATAAATACACCCAGGAGAAATCCGATTCCTCCATAAACGATTAGGATTACCCAATACCAAGCCATTTATTTCTCCTTTTTCTTCTGTTTTATTATTTTGAGTTTCCCATCTGAATATTCGAGGTCAACAGCTTTGGTTTCGCCCATCTTTGCGTATGCGTCAGCCATTTTATTGGCATATTCGAATTCTTTAAATGTTAAATAACCTTTTTGAATGGTTCGAAATAGAATATCAGCAATTCTCTTTCTCCTCTCCCTCACGCTCCTCCAAAGCCAGCACAGGCCCCAACCGATCACGACGCCGGCAAATAGGACTATATAGCCTAGAAGTTCATTGCTCATGGCGCCTCCCTTTTTATTTTTCAATTTCCCTTATTCTTCCAGTGAATTTGTCGAAATGGCATTCAACTCCTTTAATGCTTCCCCGTTTGTTTTTGAGCAACCTCACTGCAATCTTATTGTTCCAGTATGCCTCTGCATTCTCCTTCAAGCTGGGATTCCATAAACCTATAAGAAAATCACAGTGTTCCTCAATCGTTCCAGAGTTCCTTGCCATATCCATAGTCACAACTTCCCATCCTCCCTCGCCTTTTCTTGATATCTGAATCAACAAAAATACGACAACTTCTCTGTTTTTAGCAAGCTCTTTAATCTCTTCCATTTGATATGAGGTTTCTTCATACAGGCTTCGGCCTTTGGTTTTCCTTAAAAGTTGCAAATAGTCAATGAATACAACTCTCAATCCATCTCTCTCCACAAGCCTAGAAATTTCAGAAACAGAATATATCCGGCTATAAATATTCAGCTTCTCGTGTCTTTTCATGAATTCATCAATATTTAAGCTACCTTCCTTTCTTTTATCGTTTACCTCATATCTCGACATCTCAAAAAACACTTGCATCATTCGTTCTATTAGGGCCGCCTTTGACATTTCAAGTGAAAATACCCCTATTTTATGCTCTGTCAGATTAATCAGTCGATTAACAATGTTTATTGCCAAGAATGTTTTTCCAACTGTAGTCCTTGCCATTATTCCTATTACTTCGCCATAGTTATAGTCATCGGTTTGCCTGTCGAATGATGGAATCCCCAAATCTACATCAGTTGTCTTTCTCTCTTTCCAGTCTAGATATTCGTTATATGCCGTCTCAAAGTCAACGGTCTCTTTTGCCAACTCGACTATTTTACTCTGTTCGGCAATCTTGATAATTCTTTCAAAGTCCGGATCTTGACTTTCTAATTCTCTCATACATTCCAGCATCCCGACTTTTTTTGCTTTTACTTTTTTGAGAGTCTTGATTTTCTCCAACAACCATCGTTCGGCCCCACTTGGGAATATTCCGTCCGTACATTTCAATAACCCTGCTATATAGCCCTCTGTTGTTTTCCCTTTCAATAAGTCAAACATTGTTAGCCAGTCAATTTGTTGGCTTTTCTCTTTTAATTTTTCAATTAATTTGAAAATTATTTTATTATTCACGCCTTCAAATAAATCCACCGTGCAGTTTTCAAATAATATAGGCACAAATTGAGGGTATTCGATTATTGTTGCTAAGATTGCCTTCTCTGTTTCTATCATTTTAATACCTTTCGTGTCCTTTTTGAAAATTCCTCAGGTGATTCTATGCTTTTTTTCTTATTTTCGTCCTTCATTTCAGCCCATAGTTTTCCAAATTGCTTTCTAAATTTATCAGCCGAAAGCACGTTTTTATACCAAAAATCATGTTTATATATCCAATTTATAAGCTCTTTTATTTCCGTTTCGTTTGCCTCTTTTTTTACTATCATTAAACGGAAGATATTTGACCAATTTTCAATATAATTTCCAATTAGTCTATATCTAGGCAGTCTTTCTTTGATTTTTGACTCCATGAATATTGCGAGTTCTGAATGTTTTTCAGAACATATTATATTATTAATAGAAGACTGAAGAGTTGAAGAGTTGCCATTTGGTTGAACCATTTTTGAACCACCCTTCCTTTTAACTTTCTTTTTCCTTCTAGATTCACCGCTTTTTATACCACCTTCTCTGGATTTCTCCCTCCATTCTAATTGTTTAGCACGTTCTTCATCTAGCCTTTTATGATATAATTTATCGCCATTTTTGAAAAAACAACGCCTAACATTTCCCCACGATTCCTTCCAATTTGGAGGGTTGTTGCATATTCGTTTCAATTTGGTTGAAGCATTTGGCAACCACCCTTCAAGCCAACAATAACTTAATAAAGTAATGTAAATTCCTCTTTCTTCCATATTCATCACAGAAACATTAATATCAGCCAAAAAATCCTTTGGATAAAATTGGAATGCAGGTGGCTTATTTTTCATCTGCGCTTTTTATTATACTTAAAACCTCTTCCACGCAAGTAGAAGGATTTTTATGAACCTCACTTCCTGAAAATCTCATAATTTTCCATTTATTTGAAACTAGAAATCGTTCTCTTTTTTTGTCTTTCCGGACTTGTTCTTTGGATTTTTCATGCCAATCGCCGTCTATTTCTATGCCTATTTTTTGATTGTCATTCATATAGAAAACCACAAAATCTATAAAATATTTTCCGGTGGATTCGTCATGGAATTGAGGAACTAATTCCTGTTTTATATCCAAGTCCAATTTTTTATAATGCCATTCAATGAAAAACAGCTTTTCCATCGGGCTTTCAATCTCCAAGTGGATCTCAAGTAATTTAAATATATAGCTTTCTACTATAGTAGAAATTATTTTTGGATAAGCTAACTTTCTAATATGTTTAATGATGACATCTTCCATTTTATCACCTCAAATAAAAAAGCCCCCGCACAACGCCTTGGATGAGCCAGAATTGCCGATAAAGGCAAAAAGGACAGACATGTGCGAGGGCTTATTATCTTTCTTTTTCATCTCTCTGACTCATCGTAATCCCATTCTATTAAACCCAACCTACCTTGTCAAGCTATTTCGTCATCCCCTCAACCGCCTCCTCCCTCACCATCAGAAAGCGTCCATCCTCCGTCACAACATCAAGCAGCCCCGAATCTTCATCAGGCTTATTGACATATTTGACCTTGCCGATGACCTCATAAACCTTTTTGGTTCGTCTATTTCTTACAAGCATTAAAGCACTTCCTGTGCAAGTCTTTCCTCAGCTATTTTGCAATAGTCGGGGTTTATTTCGGTGCCTATGAAATTTCTTTTTAGATTTTTTGCCGCAATGAGAGTAGCTCCTGTTCCACAAAAAGGATCCAAAATAATTTGCCCAGGCGTTCTTGATATTATGGCAGCCAATAATGATACAGGTTTTTGAGCTGGATGATCACGACCTTCTTTATAATTTCTTTGTGGTCGGGAGTGAACTTGAACTGAAAAAGTAGTCGAAAAATCTATTGCGTTTATCATCCCTGTTTTTTTAGGTTTTCCCTTATGAAATAAAAGTATAATTTCATGTGAATAAGCCCAATCTGCCTTAATTTTTGCTCCTCCTAAATTAGGTCCATACCAAATGAGCTGTTGATGAAATATAAATCCTTCTTTTTCACAAACTGGTTTTAATTTAAAAATTCCCTTATCAGTATGAAAAACGTAAAGCCTCGAGCTCTCCTTTAGAACCCTAAAAATCTGCTCTAATCTGATTTTTAACCAATGCCAATATTCTTTTTCTGACTTTTTATCATTAAAACTGCCGTAATCTTTACCTACGTTGAAGGGTGGATCTGCTATACAAAAATCAACTGAACTCGAGGGCATTTCTTTCATGAATTCTAAACAATCAGCACAATAGATTTTGTTAATAATATCTTTTATTTTTTTCATCTCACCTTAAAAAAAAGCCGCCCCCGCAACCTGTATTTCCAGGACGGGAAAAGGAGGAAAGAGTCCAAAAACCCACGGGGACGGCTGAGTTGTCATACTAATTTTCCTTTTTTATAAAAACCACCCCTTTTTTGCGCCAACAATTTGGTCGTCTAACATTATGAATATGGTCATAAGGCGGACTTTGCCAAGTGCCTATGATTTTCCCCCAAATAATTTTAGCGGTCTTTAAATTCCAACATTCTTTAATACCATAAGGATTGTGATTATTATAAAAATTTTCACTACAAGATGGACAATATTTCATTTGAATTTCATGTGGTTTCATTCATATCCTCCTTTTTCATGCTAGAATATCAACCATAATATCAATGCCCAAACACCTAAGCTAAAGAGCAAAGCCAAGATAAATCCCCAGTTGAAGTATTTGAATTTTGGTTCTTGCATTATGCCTCCTTATTACTAGAACGGAACCTCATCTTCTTCGTCATTGACGGGCAGGGGAACATCCTCTTCAACATCAGGAACGGCAATGTTGGCAATTCTTGCCCATTTCTTCATAGGATCATCTTTATCTGGTTCATGGATAATATTGGCCTCAAAACTCTGGCCTATAACATCCACATCATCAAGATGAACATCGTCTTTTTCGTCCGGCTTTCCACCCAAAGCAAGGAGAACGCTGCGATAGCGGTCGTCCCAAGGAACCAAAGACTCTGTATGATATCTCATATTGCCATTATCATCCTCAGCTCTAAAAAAGAATGTTACGGCAATAAACTCTTTGCCTTCCCTACCTGTTTTTCGTCTCTTTTCTGGCTCTTTGCTAAGAGTAAAAGTATAGCGACCCTCTGCTAATTGCCTTGATTGAGAAGGTGGTAATGTTGTCATTATTTAATCTCCTTTTCTTTTGGGTTGCTTTTCACTTCAAGAAGCTCTAGTCCAGTCTTGAGCTCTTGTAATCTCTTTCCTTCAACTTCCGTCCAGGAACGGGTATCAAAAATCTCCTTCAAAAGATTGGAGCGTGAAGTTTTGTCCTCTGAATTTTGTCGTGGATAGAGGACGTAAATCTCTTCTTTGACTTTTTCCAGCAGGATATTGTGCTGTCTGTGAAGTTCATAGCCATTGTTTTTATTTTTAAAAAGCTCATCTGAAGTCCTATCTGTATCTATAGCTCGATGTTTCTTACCTAAGTTTAGAAGTTCAATGTGAGGAAGGAAGTCTTCAAACATAGGGTTATCAAAATGTTTGCCCTCCAGTTTAGATTGTATATTCCACCTGTCTTTAATTACCCATGCCCGATGAGTCCATCCACTACCGATTTTGGGTGATTTATGAATCTGTTCAAGCTCAACAAGTAAATTGGGTTCGTATTGAATTTCCGTTTCACTTCGCATTTTAGTGCCTACTTTCTTAACTTCTTTTACGCCCGCTTCATCAATAATGTCCTCCCATTTATCAGCAGAACGACCAGCCAGGATTATATGGAGACTGGAGCTTATGAATTTAGTAGTGAGTTGTCGCCATGTCTGCTTAATTGCTGGCCAATGGCTAATCGTAATTCTGGAAATCTTTTTTTCTCTGCAATAGCTTTCTGTCATTTCATTCCAAATATGCGTCAGGCTATCAATTATAAGTATGGCACAATCTTTTTCGGCTTCATCAATAATATCCAGGCAATCTTTAAATGCCCTAGTTTTTGCCACTACTAAATCAATTTTGGCTTCTTTGAATGTTGGAATCATGAAGTCGCTTCCTGTTTCCGTGTCTAGAAACGCACATGGTTTCTTTGACTTGATAAGCTTATGAAGCCCAAGAGCAACTAATGTTGAGGTATATGTCTTTCCCGATCCGGCCTCTCCATAGAATGCCATTTTTAGAAAGCTTGTTTCATTTTTAGCTTTTTGCAAAAGTTTCATTGTTCCTCCTTTTTTGATTTTTCCTGATAATAAATCCGTTCGCAGTTCTCGCCACAAAAATCACTAGTCTCCGGAATCTCTTTGCAGCAGACCGGACATAGATTCTCAGGCTCTACTTCTTTTTGGCAGCTCTCACAAAGATATTTGTCATCATATTCGAATAGTTCCCCCAGCGGAAACTCATGATGGCAGATATCGCACTCATCCGTCTTGATGATACCGGTGAGATTTGCCAGGTTTCTTGCGAGATCTTGCTTGTCCCAAAGAATATTCATGTTTTCCTCCCCTTTACATAAAATCTCGTAATGTTTTAGCGGCACTCAGATAGCCCCTAGATACACCTTCGAAAAAACGCATAGATACCTTGTCAATCCTTTTATCGAGTTTATATCTCTTTGCGTTTTTTCTCATTTCTTTTGAAATTTGAATCAAAAGTTTAATGCATCTTTTCTTTTGTTCATCTGTCATGATTCCTCCTTTTTTATTCTCCTTCTTGTCGTTCTTCGTTCAGGAACACAAATAAAGATTGAATTCTTATAATCGGGCAAATCTTTGGTGCCATTCCTTTACAATCTGGATATTGATTGCCATCTGAATCAGAGCAGACATAAAATTCACACACCCTCTTTTTCTGATATTCCCAAAGAACCAATATATTCTCTTTCATCTCTCCTCCTTTTCCGGATAATCACCTATATATTCAAAATCAATACTTTCTCCTCCCGTTATCTGTCTACAACCAACACTAAAATCACAATACTCATAAGGGTCAATTAGTTGCTCTCTACAGAATTCTTGCCATTCTTGCCAGTCAACAATGTAGTGGATTTTGCTCATTTCTTATCCTCCTTTCACAAACTCAATGGCCTCCGCCAGCGACTTAAACCAGCAGTGATAATGACCAGCCTCAGTCATCACCATCCAGCCGTTTCTAGTTCCGATTATTCGCCAGCCATTCATTTGCCTTCCTCTCCTAGCCAATCAAATCCATTCTCTCAAACATCTGAACATAAACAACGCCTTCCTTTGTTTTTAATTGCCAACTATCACCTGTGGAGTTTGGTACGTATAAGACCCTAGCATTAAAGATTGAGGGCGACCTTACAAAATGGACATTAACAATTTTGTTAGGCTCTATAATATTTTTAAGTCTTAAATCTAATGTCATTTTTTCCTCCTTATAAATCTCCTCCACAAAAAACCGATGGCAATTATCGCCAAACAAATAGCGAGACCGCCGCTAATAGCCTCGACAAAAAGAACACAAAAGACTTGTGTCTCTAAAAGTTCGCAAATTTCAGGAATCATCTACATCTCCCTTGCGTAATTCTCTTCTCTAGTGTATTCAAAAAAGACAGATCCATCCGGCTCTACTAAAATAACGTGATTGCCATTCCTATAAGCCCTGCAACCTCCCCAAGAGAAATTGAAATCTCTGTAAATCTTGTTTTTGTGTTTTATTTGTTTTGGTAGCTGATGCATTTAATCCTCCTTTTAATTCCAAGCAAAAAGCTCCTGAACTCTATAACCCTCCGTCCTCAACCAACTTTTCAACCTATAGTAATTACTGTCCTTAAATTCGAAATCAAGATCACGGAAAAGCTCTTTTTGCCCTTTGTACCAGATTCTCAAGCGGTAGACGTTGATGCGCATTTAACTCTCCTTTCTCTCTTCTCTCATATATCTGATTGCGACAAATGCAAAACAGAACATGAAGATGGGTTCGGTCATTATACAGTCTTTTTGTTTAAAATCACTTTATTCAACATATTTGTCATGACCTTTCCGAGGCGTTTATTCCCATTGAGTCGCTTGATATTTTCTTCGCTTACATCGGCTGAAAGATTTCGACTCCAAATTCGCCAACGTTGATAACCATCGACAACCTTACCAAAATCAATTAATGTTCTTCTGCTTCCGCATCCCAAGTGTCTTACGATTGTTCCCACTTGTCCTCCAATAACATATCTCGTATCAGTATGAACAACCTTCGTTCCTGGTGGCAAACTCCTGATTTCGTTTTCTTTTTCCTCTAATTGCTTTGCCCTATGCGTCTTCCAAAGCGTTTCTCGTCTTTTTCGCATATATTTCTCCAACTCTATAAATTCCTTCCAATCAAGCTTCGCTACGGCATTCTTAGCCTTTTTAAGTCGATCGTTTTTCATCCCTTT
>Ga0315547_1002332_pt1 | contig 13504 bp, 9 predicted proteins | sample SalMarSW160240MG_2_FD_202542 | JGI IMG/M metagenome (GOLD analysis project Ga0315547, IMG submission 202542) | Salt marsh sediment microbial communities from the Plum Island Ecosystem LTER, Massachusetts, United States - Salt Marsh Sediment SW1601-240 ... | reverse complement strand
AGCCTTTTCCTTTGTCCCCTCTGTTCTTGCCGCCGCCGGCAGACGCTGTCATCGCGACTGTGATCAGAAGGATAAACAGGATTAGCACAATCTTTTTCATTCGATGTCCCTCCTATCGATTCTGTTATACACCTATATACGCATCGTCTGGTTCCTGGTTTCAAAATAGAGCGGGGCAGAGACGGAGTTTCGCCATCCTACTTACCCTTCATTTTTCTTTTTTCCTCGAATATAATCCAAGCTGCAAAGAAAAAGACAAGCAGTCGATCAACGCATGAGTCGTTTTGGTCAGTGTCCTCGAAAAGCCTCATTTGATCATTAAATAGAAGGGGAGGTATCTATATGCACAAGATTACCATGCTGGGTGCAGGATTGATCGGGATGTTTTACACCCAGACGCTGCATGCCAACCGAAGCCGTGACAAGGTTCATGTCCTGTACTCGCGGTCTGAACAGAAGGCGAAGGAAGCCGCCGCTTCGTGGGGTGTGGAAAAATGGACCACCGACATGGATGAGGCGATCAACGATCCGGAGACGGACGTCGTTGTGATCGGGCTTCCCAACGTGTTGCACAAGGAAGCGGTGCTCAAGGCTGTGGAGGCCGGTAAGGCCGTGTTATGCACAAAACCTCTGGCTACAAACTCCAAAGACGCTCTCGAGATGCTGCAGGCAGTGGAGAATGCCGGTGTGTTTCACGGCTATCTAGAAGACCTGACCTACACACCGAAAATGCTCAAGACAATTGATTCTGTGAGCAAGGGCGCTGTCGGCAAGGTGCTCTGGACACGTTCCCGGGAAACCCATCCTGGCCCGCACAGCGCCTGGTTCTGGGATAAGGAGTCCTCCGGGGGAGGGGCAATCGTGGATATGGGCTGTCACTGCATCGAAATCAGCCGGGCTTTGGTCGGAAAAAACGTTCGTCCTCTGGAGGTGGTATGCTGGGCGGACACCCAGGTTCATCCTATCGACGTCGAGGACAGTGCCATCGGTCTGGTCAGATACGAAAGCGGGGCGGTCGGCCAGTTTGAAACGAGCTGGTGCTTCCGGGGGGGAATGGATCTTCGAGACGAGGTGTCGGGTACCGAAGGAACCGTCTGGCTCAACCACTGGCTGAGAACAGGTTTCGAGATGTTCACGAATGTCGGCCAGCAGGGCTACGTAGCGGAGAAGGCCGAGGGGGACAAGGGCTGGCTGTTCCCCGTTGGGGATGAGCTGGCAGAGCTCGGCTATGTCCATATGTTTACCGATATGCTCGACGCCCTTGATAGGGGCATACAGCCGATGGAAACCTTCTATGACGGTTACGTAGTGAATGCGATCATGGACGCCTGTTACCGCTCCGTTGCCTCAAAGCGGTGGGAGCCGGTCGAGCTGGAGATCTGGCGCGGTGAAGAAGGTTCTGCAGAAAAGGGCAGCTTTTCCGATTACGACGAAAACCACCTCCTGATCAAAGAAGAAAAGATGCCCGACGGAAGGACGAAGGTAATCCTCAAAGAAAAAGAGAGCGGCAGGATTGTGGAGCGGATTCTCAACTCCAAGTAACGGTGCGGTACAATATCCCGCTATTTCAGCTCCTTGAAGGCATCGTCGATCTTGTTCAATGCCTCGTCGATGTCCTTTTCAGTGTGACCGGCGCCGATGAAGGTTTCCTCGTAGGCTGAAGGAGCCGTTAGAAATACTCCCTTGGTCACCAGACTCATCCACCACTTTTGCCACATCGTCTTGTCAATCCCAAGGGTTTCCCGGAAATTCTTCGGATGCTTGTCGATTCCGAAGAATACCGTCCACATGCCCCCGATCCCCGGTACCACCGCTTTTATCCCGTGGCGGTGGATAGAGTCTTCCACACCCTTCCTATACTTTTCACCGAGCTTGTTGATGTGCTTGTAGGCATCATCTGTCATGACCTTGGTCAGACAGGCGATGCTGGCGGCAACAGACACCGGGTTGGCATTGTAGGTCCCGAAGTGGATCACTTCACCGAGCGGATAAAACAGGTCCCACAAAGCAACGCTGCCACCCAAAGCGGCAATCGGAAGGCCGCCGCCGAAGGCTTTTGACAGGCAGATGATGTCGGGGTTTATTCCCGTTATTTCGGTAGCTCCGCCCGCCGCCAGGCGGATACCTACCTTGACTTCATCAAAGATCAGCAAAATGTTGTGCCGCCGGGTGATTTCCCGTACTTGTTCCAGGTAACCTTTTTCCGGAAGGCACATTCCGAAGTTGGCGACGATCGGCTCGACGATCAGAGCGGCCACTTGACCGAGATTGCGCTGCAGACACAGTTCCAGAGCCTCGGGGTCGTTCCACGGAACGACCAGGGTGTTCTTCGCCGTATCGTACAGGATGCCTGCGGACTCAATCGTCGGAGTCGGCGCCCAGGCCGGTCCCATGTGGGAGGGCCGATGAGGTTTGTCGCTGATTAAGAGGGCGTCATGCGCCCCGTGGTAGCAGCCCTCGACTTTGATGATCTTGTCCTTCCCCGTGTATGCCCGGGCCAGACGAAGCGCGTACATAGTGGCTTCCGCCCCGGAGTTGGCGAAGCGGAAGAAGCGCATGACCGGATAGCGTCTGAGCAGCTCCTGAAGCAGCTTATCCGTGATCGGCCCGGGGATCCCAAACATAGTGCCTTTTTCGGCCTGCTCGACAATCGCCTTGGTGATCTCCGGGTGCGCGTGGCCGCCGATGATGGCGCCGTAACACTGGTTCATGTCGATATATTCATTTCCGTCGACATCCCAGATCCTGCCACCCTTTCCGTGATCGACGAAGAAGGGATAGGGTTCGTAGTAGCGAAACGGGCTGCCAACCCCACCTTGTATGGACCGGGCCGCCGCCGCGTGCAGCTCGGCGGATTTTGGTGTTCTCTTCGTATATTCTTCGATAATATTCGACAGTTCACGCATGGTATCCTCCCTGAGTGAATATGGTTTTCTGGAGCGTTTATTATCCTATAGGAAGTTGTTCTGCGTCAAATTTGAAATGAAGATGCTATTCTTAATATTCGGAATTCCTCAGAACACCCACGGATCAGTCGAGGATTTGGTGGTGCAATCCAAGATTCCGCATAATGGTAATTTACCTGCACGCTCAAATTTGACAAATTCCCAGGTTTAGTGTGAAGTAGAATCTGTAAAAAAAGAGATAAATCGGGAGATTAGGAATGGAAACGGCATTGCGCGGCCGGACGGCCGAAGTAAGAATAGATCCACAAGGTCCAGTAGTTATTATCGGGGAAAAAATAAATCCAACCGGGCAAAAGAAACTGGCCGAGGCTCTGAAAGAGGACAACTACGGATACATTAAAAAGCTGGCGGAGAGACAGCTCGAGCATGGTGCTCACGTGCTCGATATCAACGTAGGAGTACCGGGCCTCGACGAGGTCGCTCTGCTGCCGAAGATCGCAAAAAGAATCGCCTCAGACTTCGACGTGCCGCTGTGCCTCGACTCCGGTAATCCTGAAGCTTTGGCGGCAGGACTGAAGGAAGTCCCGGGCAAGCCGTTGGTGAACTCGGTGAACGGTGAGAATGAGCGTTTGGAAGCGGTGTTGCCGCTGGTCAAAGACTATCAAGCTGCGGTTATCGGATTGACTATGGATGAGCAGGGCATCCCGAACGAACCGGAACGGCGTCTTGCCATCGCCGAAAAGATCCTCAACCGCGCCGTTCAGCTGGGTATCCCCAAACAGGACGTGGTCATCGACACACTCGTGCTCACGGTGGGTGCAGATCAGAGTGCGGCGAAAGTAACATTGAGGACGATCGAGTTGGTCAGGGAAAAGCTCGGCGTGAATATCAGCCTGGGAGCGAGCAACGTGTCCTTCGGGCTCCCCGACCGTCAGACCATCAATCAAGCTTTCATGGCGTTGGCGATCGGTGCCGGCGCTAACTGTATGATCACCGATCCTGTGAAGCTCGCGCCCACCATCCTTGCCTGTGATCTTGTTTTGGGGAGAGATCCCTATGGGAAAAGATACATCGTCTCAACTCGCAAACGGCTTGCCTAGTTGTTTCCCGAAAGCAGTAAAAACGGACGGTATATTCAGATATCAATAGGAGAAGTTGGGAATGGACATTTTGAAACAGATGGCCGAGGCGGTAATTTCCGGGGACGCCGAGCACTGCGCTTCCCTCGCCAAACAGACTATAGAGAACAACCTGGATCCCATTGAAGCCATTCAACAGGGATTCTCCAAGGGAATGGACACGGTCGGAGTGAAGTTCGAGAGCGGGGAAATGTTCCTTCCTGAGATGATGCAGGCGGCGGAGGCGATGAATGCCGGTGTGGCCGTGTTGAAACCCACGATCGAGTCAGCCGGGTCGGGAAGCCTTACGGAGTTTGGAAAGGCCGTGCTGGCGACCATCCAGGGCGACATGCACGATATCGGGAAGAACATCGTGAAGCTGCTCCTGTCCACATCGGGCTTCGAGATCATTGATTTGGGGAAGGATGTAAAAGTAGAGCTCATAATCGACAAGGCCGAGGAAATCCATCCCGACGTGATTGGAGTATCCGCATTGATGACCACGACTATGGCCTATATGCCTGAGCTGGTTCAAGAGCTGCAGGAGCTGGGAATCAAAGAAGAATTTCCCGTAATGGTGGGAGGTGCCCCGGTAACCGAGGATTGGGCGAAAGAGATCGGAGCCGACGGTTACGCCAAGGATGCGGTGGGGGCGGTCAGGATCGCCAAGGGATTGGCGAAGAAGTAGTGAGAAGGAGAGAATGGCTATGATAACATTTTGGGAGGTCCTCGAGCGATGCGGCAAAGGCCAGCGGATGCAGGAGTCCGATTATGATGCCCTGTTGTACAAGTCGGTGTCGAAGCTGATCGAGAAGTACGACATCAAATTCGATCCGGAACAGATCGTTCCCGACGATGATTCCCTCGCGGACCGGGCGTACGAAGCGGCGGTAGAGCTGTTCGAGCAGGTCGGGTTTTACTGTCTGGATACAAAACGGGTGGTGCGCTTCATCCGCAGCGAGATCGAAGAACGAGTGGCATTGGCCCCCGATACCTATACCTGGGGCGAGGGAAAGGACAGGGGAGTGACCTGCAACAGAAAGGTCGAAGATCTCCGTGATCCCTCCTTTGTGGCTTCCGGTCTTGGTGTTCCGGTCCCCCAAGATATGTTTGTAAAGGTATGCCAGGCGATCGCCGGTGTCCCCTTGGCCGACGCGTTCTGTGGAGTGTCTCTTCAGGATACGTTTCGCGGAATCCCCATCAGGGCAGGTCGTCCGGTTGAGGTTGCGGCGGCGATTTGGGATGTATCGAAAAGACGGGAGGCTGCACGGCTGGCCGGACGACCCGGGTTGGGCTTGTATGCCATGATCTCCTGTGCCGAAAGCACGGCAGCGATCATTGCCGCCGCCAGCGAGCAGTTCGGAGCCTTGCCGGCGGATGTAACCCAGAACGGGGCGATCGCCGAATTGAAGGTAGATTTTGCCCGGATGAACAAGGTGCCCTGGCAGATGGAGAGCGGAGCGGGGATCGCCGGATTGTACGGACCGCTCATGGGCGGATACGCGGGGGGGCCCGAAGGGACCATGTTGACTCTAATAGCCCACTTCTTTCTCGGGCTTTTTGCCTTCAACGCCGATTATCACATTCCTTTTCCGATCGATCTCCACCAGGTATGCAACTCGACCTCTCCCATGCTTTGGCTGGTCAGTGTGTACTCCCAGGCTCTGGCAAGAAACACCCACCTTCTCAACGAGTCGGTATCCATGGCCGCCGCCGGCCCTGCCACCAAGATGCTCTTCTATGAGCTGGCTGCCCATGCCATTACCGCGACCGTTTCGGGGGCAAACCTGGTAGCTGCCGGTATTGCCAGAGATAAATACCCGCAGCGGGTATCGACACTGGAGATTCAAACCGCTTCGGAGGTCGGTCACATCGTGGCTCGCATGGGGATGAGCCGAAAAGAAGCCAACGGGCTGGTGAAGGCACTGCTGAGTAAATATGAGAAGGATGTCCCGGATGCTCCTCTTGGAAAGAAGTTCAGCGAGATCTATGACATGGAGAAGGTAACCCCATTACCGGAGTATCTGAAGCTTTATGAGTCGATTCGCGAGGAGCTGGCAGAGCTCGGATTGAACTACTCCCTGCTGTGAATATAGTTGGCCGCCGGTAGGTAGAAAGAAAAGGAATTTGTCTTGGGTTGTATAGGATTTTAAACAAAGCGATGTTTTGGAGGTATTGAGAATGAAAGGATTCACTGGAAAGTTGGTGGGATCCCTCTACCCGATCACAGACGAGGAATGTGAGAAAGTGCACAAAGCGGCTGTCCGCGTTCTGGAGCAGGGCGGTATGCGCTGCGATGATCCCCGCGCGGCAAAGATGTTTGAAAAAGCAGGCTGCAAGCTGGAGGATGACGGCAAGCTGGTGAAGATCCCGGAAAAGGTGGTTATGGACGCCCTCAAGAAGTGTCCGGGAAGCTTCACGATATTCGGCCGCGATGCGGAGGGAAACAATGATATCCGTATCGGCGATGGGGAGGTTCACTTTGCCACGGTTACGGGCCGCTACCTGAGAGATATCCGTACCGGCGAACGGCGGCAGGCTACCCGGGCGGATGCCGTCGAAGGGACGTTGATGGGCGATGCGTTGGAGAACGTGCACGGTCTGTATAAAGCGGTGATGTGGCTGTACGACGAACCGAAGATCTGCAACTCCCAGATGCTTGTCGGAGAGATGATGAAGTATACGGATAAGAGCACGACCTGGGTGTACAACACCGGCGCGGAGTATGAACTACCGGATCTGATTAAACTCTGGCAGATTGCCGCAGGAGGTGAGGAGGCGTTGAAGAGCAAACCCCACGTTCTCGGTCATGTGATCGCCAATCCGCCTCGGGTTATCGACGTGAACTACACCGATTGGCTGATCGGCTTCTGCGATGCGGGGCTGCCGATAACCGTCTACAGCGCACTGATGGGCGGCGCCACCGGACCGGCAACACTGGCCGGAATGCTGGTCCAGGCGATCGTCGAGACCCTGGCCCTGATGGTCCAAACCCAGAGCTACAAGCCCGGTCACCCCCTGTGCTTCTGCAGTTTCAACCCGGCTATGGATATGAGAACCGGTTTGTGGCAGTTCGGAAATCCGGAGTATGGGACGGTAGGGGCCGGCATTTCCGCAATGGCCAAATACTATGGAGTTCCCTGTACTGGATTCACGATCAATGATTCCTGCGACACGGATGAGCAGGCCGCCTATGAAAGCGCATTGAAAAACTACACCTACGCCTTGAGCGGTATCAGCCTGATGTGGGATATCGGCGGGATGGCTGGTTTCAACTACGTGGATTGGGCGCATATGTGCATCGAGAATGAAGTGGCCGGATTCATCGGTCACTATCTCAAGGGGATCCGAATTGACGAGGAGAGGCTCTCGGTGGACGAGATCCTGAAAGTCGGTCCGCTTCCGGGCAGCTATCTCCGGGAGGCGCATACGAAGAAATGGTATCGAGAGGAATTTTTCATGCCCAAGTTGAGCAATCGCGACTTTTTCGAAAGCTGGGAACGGGGCCATACGGACCTGCTGGAGAAGGGAAAACAGCAGGCAATAAAGATACTGGATTCCCACGAATCCCCGGTTCCGTCGGATGTACAGAAACAGATCGATGAGTACCTCGACCATGTAAAGAAACGGGACGTGGGAGAGGCGGACAAACCGCCTAAACGTTAAGAATGATTATTATTGATACAGGAGGACAACATGGACCAGGAATATTTTGACAAGCTTGCACAGGCGGTCGTCGACGGCGAGGCGGATATCGCCGTACAGCTGGTGAACGACGGTCTGGGAAAGGGAGTCGATCCGATCGATGCTATTGAAAAGGGTCTGGCCAGGGGGATCATGAAGGTAGGGGAAGACTTCGGAACCGGGGAAGTCTTTCTGCCCGAGCTGATCATGGCTGCAGACGTCATGAAGAAAACCACATCGATCCTGGATGAAAAAATAAAGGCTTCAGGGACGACTCGTACAACCCTCGGAAAGATAGTGATGGGAACGGTGAAAGGTGACATCCACGATATCGGGAAATCAGTCGTTGCCTCGGTCCTGCAGGCGAACGGCTACGATGTGGAGGATATAGGAATCGACGTAGCGGTTGAAGGCTTTATAGAATCGGTGAAGCAGAATGCCGCCGATGTCCTCGGAATGTCTACCCTGCTGACACTTCCTCTTGAGGTCATGGGGGAGGTAATCGCCACGATGAAGGAGGCGGGGCTTCGAGACAAAGTCAAGGTCATCGTAGGAGGCTGTCCGGTTACTCAGGAGATCGGCGCCGATGCAGTGGGATTCGACGCCGCCGATGCGGTGAAAAAGGTTGGCAAGCTTCTCGGCCACTCATAATCGATAAGAGAACACGGTCCTGAGACGGTGAGCGGATAGTATCTCTGCCGCCGTCTTTTTTTCTCGATTGTTTCACTATTTGGAATAAAAATTTCGATAAAAGGTGTTGCCCATAATCAGTATTAGTGCTCTAGTATCGTAGAACGAAGTTCGGATGACATCGATAGAGAAGGTATATAGAATACTCGAGCTGCTACGAAGGCACTACAAGATCGGACTAACAAACAAAGAACTGAGCAATCGACTGAAGATTCCCTCCTCGACCTGCTATCGTATCATGAAGTCCTTGAAAAAATTCGATTTTGTATCACAGCGAAAGGTCGGCAAGCGATTCTTCTTGGGATTTTCTCACCTGCGATACGCAGACGCCCTGGTCGGTGGAATGGACGTACCGGCGATATGCCTGCCCCATTTGGAAAAGCTGCACGAGTCGACGAAAGACACGACGTTTCTTACCGTATTCAGCGGACAGCATTCGATCGTTGTAGAAATCTGCGGCAACATAAACGTGTTGATGTCGATCGCCCGCGGCGAAGTGATGCCTATGCATTGCGCTGCCTCCGGCAAGGCGATACTGGCTTTCCTCCCGGAACCGGAAAAATCCCGCCTGTTGGAGTCTCTGGACTACCACGTTTTCACCGAGTGGACAATTACGGATCCGACCGAACTCAAAAAACAGCTAAGGGAGATACGCAATACCGGTGTGGCTTTCAATTTCCGGGAACTTCATCCTGCTACATCTGCGGTTTCTTCGCCAATTTTTTCTATACACGGTAAAGTGATCGGATCTGTAGCAATCGTCGGAATTGCAGAAACGCTCGATCACGAGACGATCGCTTCCCACTCTAGACTCATGTTGACTACGAGCAGAGAGATCACCGAGGAATTGGGGGGTGAGTTCCCCCCCCGGCTCGATCGAACGCCCACGGCATTTCTGGAGAAAAAAAGAATCGAAAATCGATGATACTTTGTTCATGCAAGAGTTGTATTCGCTTTGTATTGTAGAGGTACCGTATTTCTAATCCTCAAGTAGAGATCCACGGGCTTGCCCGTGGGGATCCACGTTTTCTCAATATACGAAATTTGAAAATTTGACTTTTCCGGTATTCCAAGACTACAATATTATGCTGGCTTTTCATAATTATTCGTCCGGATTTGGTACAATTGCGGTATGTGCGCAGTTGTGAAAAGTAGCTTGTGAAGGCGAAAGCGTTCGCAGTATTTCGGAGTAGCGAACTAAAAAATGAGCCACTGGCTCAAAAAAATCAGGAGGTCAGGTATGTTAACAAAAAAAGGGGTGCGTTGGTTATTCTGTCTCATGGCTCTTTTGCTCGTCGGTCACTTCTGTTGGGCTGGCGGGGCGAGTGAGGCAACCACAGCAGAAAAGGTCGTCAGGTTCGGTGCACCGTTGAGCATTACCGGAGCATGGGCACGGCAGGGGGAGACGGTAAAGTACGGTTATGAAATCTGGAAGGACACTGCAAATGAAAAGGGTGGGATTAATATCAACGGAGAATTTTACAAAATAGAAATAATCTACTACGACGACAAAAGTGATACCATTACTGCCGTGAAACTAACCGAAAAGCTGATAACTGAAGGTATAGATTTTCTCCTTGCCCCTTACGGCAGCGGTCCCACTTTTGCCGCAAGCACAGTGAGCGAAAAATACAAACGACCAATGATAGCAGGTCAATCATCATCGTTTTCTAGCTTTGACCGGGGGTACAGATACATTTTTGGAATCATGGTTGATACGCGCTACTATCAAAAGCCTACCTTTAAACTAGCATCATCGTTGGGCATAAAGACTGTGGCGATAGCTTATGAAAATATGATCTGGGGAATTGATACATCAAAGGCCTGTATTGATCATGCTATCAATAATGAATTGGAAGTTGTCTTCTATGACAAGTTTGATTCCAACGCGATGGACCTTTCTTCTATACTGCTGAATATTAATAATGTGAAACCGGATTTTCTTGCTGTGAACTCCTATCTCCAGCAAGGCGCGCTTCTTGCGCGCCAGATGAAGGATTTGGGCATTGACATTCCGTTAGTCAGTTTTGGTTATGGGCCACAAGAGGATGTTTGGCGAGAGAACACGTTGGATTCCGGCAGATACATAATTTCCGATACTCAGTTTGATGCAGCTAATACATCACTGAAAGGGAGGATTATCGGCACACCGGCGGATTTCGCCAAAAAATTCAGCGAGAAATATGGATATATACCGGGTCACGGCGAAGCGAATGCCGCCGGGTGCGGTGTAGCTTTTCAACTGGCCATGGAAAACGCTGGGTCATTGGAAGTAGAAAAAGTTGTCGAAGCGTTGCACAATCTCGATGAAATTACTTTTGTGGGGCGATTGGCTTTTGACTACAACGGATCGCGGATGTATGGTCCTCAATACGCAATTCAGATTCAAGAGGATGACTACAGCAAGAAACCCATTATTGTATATCCTCCCGAATCGGCAAAGGCTGAAGTGATTTATCCAGCACCAAAGTGGAAAGATAGATAATAGTTGGCCGAACCCAAGAGGCAGAGGTCCGGATTTCATCCGGACCTCTCTTTCCAAGTTATATTGCTACATACCCCAACTGGGATCATACACAAGCCGAACATTTCGGGTTTTCGGGTAGTGGTAAAAACTACGAGAGGGTGGGATAAACGGGGGATTTGCTCGTTTTAACCGAATCATCAACAAATCGCAATCGATATATTATTTGATACAATGTGATTTCTACAATCCTTTTTCAATTCATAAAGCGAAACTGATATTGTAACATTCATGGAGATGCACTGATGAAACGCAAAATCCAATTTGGCATCAATGGTCGCCAATTCTCGTTTTCAGGGAATCCATCCACGAGTCTCCTTTCTGTGCTGCGAGGTGACCTGCATTTAACGGGTACAAAAGAGGGATGTGGAAAGGGTCACTGTGGTGCCTGCTCTGTATTGATTGACGGTAGGTTGGCTTTGGCGTGTATTACCGCTGTCGGAAAAGTCGAGGGGAAATCAGTTGTGACCATAGAAGGAATTGGGTCGGAATCAAAGCTACACATCATCCAAAAAGCATTCGTCGAAGCCGGAGCAGTGCAATGCGGTTTTTGTACTCCCGGGATGGTTATTGCGGCAAAACATCTTCTGGATAAGAATCCGAATCCCCATTTGGAAGAGATCAAGAGAGGTATGTCTCATAATCTATGTCGGTGCACGGGCTATAAGCGTATCATCGAGGCTGTTCAGCGTGCAGCTGGTTTGCTCAGGGGCGAATTCGTGGATGTACCTTCCCAAGTAACCGGAGGTGTCGGAAAATCTGTGATAAGTGTGGATGCTGTCCAAAAAGTCACCGGAACCACTCGATACTCTGCTGATCTGCAGATAGAACATATGTTAGTGGCGAAACTTTTAAGAAGTCCATACGCCCATGCAAAAATTCTCGCAATTGATGTATCTGAGGCAAACGCGATTTCTGGTGTCGTCGGTATTTTTACGGGTCATGACGTTCCCGGCCAGAACATTTTGGGCTACATGGAGCCCAAGGACCATCCGGTCCTGGCTACCGAGAAAGTCAGGCAAATCGGTGATCCCATCGCCCTTGTGGCGGCGGAGTCTGAAGCTGCTGCAGACAATGCTCTGCAAAAGATAAGAGTTACATACGAAGAGCTACCCAGGATCACAAACCCCTCCTCAGCTCTAGAAAAGGATGCGCCATTAATACATGAAAGAGGCAATCAGATTAAGATTCGCGGAGAAAGGATGGTTCAACCGATCATCAAAGGAAATGTGGGTAAAGGCTTTGACGAATCGGATTTCGTCATCGAAAATATCTATCAAACACCGTTTCAGGAACACGCTTATCTTGAGCCTGAGGCCGGAATTGCCTACCTTGACGACCAACAAAGGATCGTCGTTGAATCAGGAAATCAGGATTCTCATCATCACCAGAACGAGATTTCCCTTTTCCTGGGATTGCCGCCTGAAAAGATTCATGTAATTCAAGCACCGTTGGGAGGTTCCTTCGGAAGCAAAATCGATGTTTCTGTACAGTTATATCTTGCCCTCGTTGTACATCGGCTGAGAAGACCCGTTAAAATGGTATGGAGCCGCGAAGAGTCATTTCTTGTTTCACCGAAAAGACATGCGTCCAGGATGCGGCTAAAACATGGAGTAAGGAACGACGGTAGGATAACCGCGCTCGAGGGCGAAATCATTTTGGATACCGGAGCGTATGCTTCGTGGGGACCAAATGTTCTAATTAGGGCGTTGATTCATGGAACAGGTCCCTATGAAATCGACAACGTGCATTTAAAAGGAAAGCTAGTTTACACGAACAACACGCTCGCTGGCGCTTTTCGAGGTTTCGGCTTACCACAAATAATGTTTGGGATTGAATCGCAAATGGATCTTTTGGCAACCCAGGTGGGCATAGATCCGCTGGAGTTCCGAGCCATAAATGCTTTGAAGTTGGGATCCACAACAGGAACGGGCCAGAAATTAAGCACGAGTGTAGGATTGTTAGATACGCTCTCGGCTGTTAGAAGATTCAGATCTGGAAATAATTTGGAGGAAAATGGTCAACGAGCCGACATCAGGCGGGGACAGGGGATTGCATGTATGCACTACGGTATTGGTTACACAGCTGTCAGGAATCCTTCGCCGGTCGAACTGGAGTTTTCCAAAGAAGGGATTGTACACATCTACAGCGGAGCGGTAGACATGGGGCAAGGACCTGCTACCATATTTAGACAAATGGTAGTAGAAGACCTTGGAGTTCCTTTTGAGCGCACAAGAGTAACCTTGGCAGACACTGACTTATGCCAAAACTCTTTAACCACATGTGCTAGTAGAACGACTTACTATTCTGGCAACGCCATTCGAATGGCCGTTTCCAGGATGAAGAAGATTATTCTGGATACTTTGTCACGTTTGTCGAATCAGGAATGCTCCTCATTCGTTTTGGATGGAGACTATATTAGATCCGGCGATTTTCGTATCTCGCTATGTCGTTTTCACGAGTATTGTAACAACAACGTCATCTCTTTGAGGTCTGAGGGATTGTGTGACCCTGATGTCACTGGATTGGACGAGAAGGGTGCGGGTAGTCCTTATGCTACATATGCATACGCCACCCAGATG
>Ga0315547_1002331_pt1 | contig 13505 bp, 11 predicted proteins | sample SalMarSW160240MG_2_FD_202542 | JGI IMG/M metagenome (GOLD analysis project Ga0315547, IMG submission 202542) | Salt marsh sediment microbial communities from the Plum Island Ecosystem LTER, Massachusetts, United States - Salt Marsh Sediment SW1601-240 ... | reverse complement strand
CTCGGAGCAGATCGCCCAGCTCAAGAAGGACAAAAAGGATGCCTCCAAGTTAGTGGCGGAGATGAAGGAGGTCTCAGATCGGATATCCGAACTCGATTCTGAGTTGAGAGAAGTCGAGGCGGAGCTGGAGAAGATCCTCTTGACGGTGCCAAATATCCCTCATCCCTCCGTCCCGATCGGCGCCGGTGAGGAGGACAACGTTGTGATCAGGGAGTGGGGAGAGCTGCCTCACTTCGATTTCACCCCGCGGCCTCACTGGGAGCTGGGGGAGATGCTCAATATCCTGGACTTAACTCGAGCGGTGAAGCTTGCCGGCAGCGGTTTCGTTATGACTATCGGTCGGGGTGCTCTTCTAGAACGAGCCTTGATCAACTTCATGCTGGACATTCACACCAAGAAACATGGTTATCGCGAAGTTCTGCCTCCGATCTTATCCGGCCGGGCCTCGATGGTAAGCACCGGGCAACTGCCGAAGTTAGAATACGATATGTACGTTGTCGAGAAGGACGACCTCTTTCTGATTCCCACCGCCGAGGTTCCGCTGACCAACCTGCATCGGGACGAAATCTTGAAGGCCGAGGAATTGCCCCTGTATTATACCGCATTCACCCCCTGTTTCCGACGAGAATCCGGCTCTTACGGGAAGGACACCCGGGGTTTGATGAGAGTCCACGAGTTCAACAAGGTCGAACTGGTGAAGTTCGTGAAGCCGCAATCTTCTCATCAGGAATTAGAATCGCTGGTGAAGGATGCCGAAGAGATTCTCCAGCTTCTGGGATTACCTTACCGGGTGCGGGTCCTGTGCACCGGGGATTTGAGCTTTGCCGCCTCCAAATGTTACGACTTAGAAGTGTACGCCGCCGGTGTGGATAAGTACCTGGAAGTCTCATCCTGCAGCAACTTCGAGGACTTTCAGGCTCGCCGGGCCAATATCAGATGCCGCCCCCTTCCCAAAGCCAAACCCGAATTTGTCCACACCCTCAATGGCTCCGGGGTGGCGCTCCCCCGAACCCTGATTGCAATCATCGAAAATTTTCAAACCGAAAGGGGCACCATTATCGTGCCGGAGGTGTTGAGACCCTATATGGGGAATCTTGACGAAATCGGACCGGAGGAGTGAGTGGTGAGTAGTGAGTAGTGAGTGTCTTCCGTGCTGCTTTCTCAGTTGCCAGAAAGTAGCTCTCACACAGCAAGTTTAAAAAGCTGTGCGGTTTGAAAGAGGAAAAGAAAGAGGTAGAGAACGCCCGACTTCCTCCCTAGCCCCCAACAGTGTGGGGTTTCTCTGGGGTAGAGACTTATGAGAACGTTTCGCCTGAGCACCGGTTACGCCGGTTCTTCCTTCTATTTCAAAGCCTTTCTCGTTTTCGGGATTGTGCTGGTGGGACTAGTCTTTACAATCTACACTCAATTGATTGTCAGTCAACTGCGAAGAGAGATCGCCGAGACCTCCCGAGTTTACGCTCGATTGTGGCAATTTGCGGCCTCGGAGGCTGCCACCGGTGCCGAGATCAACGTCATCTTCGAGGAAATCATCGAGAAGAGCAACTTCCCGATCATAGTGACTGACCCTCAGGGAAGACCCTCCTCCTGGAGGGAGGTGGGAGTCGCTCACGGAGACACCTCCTTGAAGGCGATGGGGAGATTAACCGAAATCTATGAGAAAATGGATTCGAAAAGGGACCCCATCCCGATCTACTTTGGGGAGCCGAAGACCATCATCTCCTATCTTCACTACGGCGACTCCCCCATGGTGGAGAAGTTACGGGTAATGCCGCTCATCGAAGCGGGAGTTGTGGTGTTGTTCCTTCTTGTAGCCTTCATCGGCTATCACAACCTCAAAAAGAGCGAGCAGCACTTCATCTGGGTGGGAATGGCCAAGGAGACCGCTCACCAGCTGGGAACCCCTCTCTCCTCCCTCTTAGGTTGGCTGGAGCTTTTGAAAATGAAAGACCAGCCCGGCAGCTCGGAGACACTCAGCAGCTATCGACAGGAGGAGATCACGGATCGGATGCGAGGTGACATCAAGCGTCTGGAGAGGGTGGCTAATCGCTTTGGGCAGATTGGCTCGGTGCCGGAGTTAAAGATCACCGACCTCAACGGCACCATAAAGGAGGTGGTTTCATATTTTCAGACGCGACTCCCGGGAGCGGGCCGGGGAGTGAAAATCGAGGAGGACTACGGAGAGATTAGGGAGATCAAGGCCAATCCGGAACTTATCTCCTGGGTGATGGAGAATCTAATCAAAAACTCCCTGGAGGTGATCAGCCCCGCCGACGGTTGGATTCGAGTCTCCACCTCCACCAGCGACGACGGCAAAAGGGTGCAGATAACGGTCAGCGATAACGGGCGAGGGGTTCCCGCCAGAAAGCAGAGCAAAGTTTTTCTCCCCGGCTACACTACCAAGAAGAGGGGCTGGGGATTGGGTCTGACTTTGGCCAAAAGGATCGTGGAGGAATATCACCGGGGAAAGATTCAGTTGACGGAAAGCATTCCCCATCGCCGCACCACCTTTTTGGTTACGCTGCCGATAGAAACATAGAGAGAATGCGAGCGTAGAATCAAGGAACCATGAAAGCAGAAGCCTGGAACGTTCTCTGGGTCGATGACGAGATCGACCACCTGAAGTCTCTGATTCTCTTTTTGGAGTCGCGCGGCTATAAGGTCACCCCCGCCACCAACGGCGATGACGGAGTGGCCCTGGTGCGTGAAAACGACTACGATTTGGTCCTCCTCGACGAGATGATGCCGGGCAAGGATGGACTGACCACCCTGGAAGAGATAAAGGAAATCAAGCCCAACCTGCCGGTCATCATGGTCACCAAGAGCGAGGAGGAGATGCTGATGGAACAGGCCATCGGCAAAAAGATAGACGATTATCTCACCAAACCGGTCAATCCCAGCCAGATTCTCTCGGCCTCCAAACGTCTCTTAGAGGCCAAGAGAATTCGGGAGAGCCACCTCGCCCGGGAGTATGTCAAGGAGTTTGCCGCCATCGCCCAGAAACTCCTGGGACCCTTGAGTTGGAAGGACTGGATCGACATCCACCTGGAGTTGTCGAGAATGGACGTCGAGATCGAGGAGACCAGAGATGTCGGACTGCGGCAATCGCACCGGGGACAGAAAAAGGAGTGCAACTTGGAGTTCGGTCGCTACGTCGCTCGGGAGTATCCCCGGTGGCTCAAGGGGGAGCAGCGGCCTCCCCTTTCGGTGGACATCGTTGAAACCTTCTTGCTGCCCCTTCTTCGGGAGAAACAACGGGTCTACTTCATCGTCATCGATTGCATGCGGCTGGATCAGTGGTTAATGGTGGAGCCGATTCTGGCGGAGTACTTCAACCTCAAAGTCGATTACTATTACTCCATCCTGCCGACCGCAACCCCTTACGCCCGCAACGCCATCTTCTCCGGGCTTTTCCCGGATGAATGTGCTCGCCAACATCCGGAGCTGTGGAAACCAGGCCCAGAAGAGGCCTCCAGAAACCGATACGAACGACAGCATTTGGCTCGGCAGTTGAGGCTTCTGGGGCTTGGGTACAAGGAGGATCCCAAATACATAAAGATCCTGGACGCCGCCGAAGGAGAAAATCTGGCCAAAAAGATCTCCAACTATATGCGGGAGCCGCTCTTCTCAATAGTGGTCAACTTCCTTGACATTCTCTCTCACGGTCGCTCGGAGTCGGAGATCTTGCAGGAGATTGCCCCGGATGAGGCCGCCTTCAGATCCCTGATGAGGTCCTGGTTTGTGCACTCCAGTCTCTTCGAGGTGTTGCAATATCTCTCCGGGCATGACTGCACCGTTATAATCACCACCGACCACGGCTCGGTTTTGGGAACCCGGGGCACCATCGCCCACGGCCGAAGGGACACCTCCACCAACCTGCGTTACAAGTACGGAGATAACCTCAATTGTAACCAGAAGGAATCGGTCCTGATCAAAGACCCAAAGGAATACCGTCTCCCCAGCTACCGAATCAGCACCACTTACATAATCGCTCGGGAGGATTTTTACTTCGTCTATCCCACCAGCTATCACGAATACGAAAGGCAATATCGTAACAGCTTCCAGCACGGAGGCATCTCCTTGGACGAGATGATTCTACCGGTTGTCACGATGAAATCGAAGAAGTTTTAGGAATTATGAACGAGGCTGGCTTCCTGAAAGCCTCAAAAGAGGAGCGGCTCTCAATCTCCGCGGATAGAGAATCCACAAGAAGGGTTGTTAGCTCCTCTCCCGAACAGACCGAGAGTTTGGGGGAGAGGCTGGCGAAGAAGCTCTCCCCCGGGGCCATCGTTGCCCTTTTTGGGGAGCTTGGCGCCGGGAAAACCTGTTTTATCCGGGGGGTCTGTCGAGGTTTGAAGGTCAGGGAGAAAATCACCAGCCCCTCTTTCATCATTATCAATCACTACCGGGGAACTCTGCCGGTTTATCACATCGACCTTTATCGGCTGAAAGGCCCCCAGGAGTTTCTCTTCCTCGGTTACGAGGAGTATCTTTTCGGGGAGGGGGTGACCTTGATAGAGTGGGCCGAGAAGGCCGAACCTTATCTGCCGCCCGAGACCCTGAGCGTCTCTATGAGAATCATCGACGAGACGAAAAGGGAGCTGAGCTTCTCTCGGGAGCCTTGGTGATCGTGATGACCTCTCAGATCCTAGGTTGAGTGCCGCCGATGAAAGTTTTGGGCATCGATGCCTCCAAACCCTTAGGTTCCGTTGGACTAATCGACGGTGAGCAGGTTTTGGGCGAGCACAAGTTTCCTCTTGTCGGAAATCACAAAAGCACCCTCCTGGACAACATCGACCGTCTCCTTAAGGAAACGGAGGTGTCGATAGAGGAGATAGAGGGGGTCAGCGTTGTCATCGGTCCCGGTTCCTTCACGGGACTGCGGGTGGCGTTGGCGACCGCTAAGGGTCTCTGTATGCTCAGAGAACTCCCCTTAGCCGGGGTCTCGAGTCTGGAGGCCTTGGCCTGGCTTCTACCTTATTGTCGATTGCCGGTCCTGGCCGCCATAGATGCCCGGCGGGGAGAGGTTTATGTTGGTCTGTACAACACCGAAAGCGGTAACCCGGTCAGGCTGGGGGAGGAGGCGAGCCTTTCACCGGAGAAGATGTTTGAGAGGTTTGAGGGCGAGGTCGTCATCATCGGAGACGGTGCGGAAACTTACGGAGACAAATTCGAGGAGCTCTACGGGGATAAAGCTCACGTGGTGCGCACATTCAGCTCCTTTCCCGGAGGAGCCTTAGTTGCCCTTCTGGGAAGGGAAAAGATATTGAAGGGGGAGCTTCTCTCTCTGGAGCAATCCGTCCCGGTTTACATAAGACCGGCAGCGGCGATTTTCAAAAAGCATCCATGACGAAATTGACTTCAGAACAGAAATCCTTAGATTGCCAACTGGTGGAGATGACCGCCGAAGATATCGAGCAGGTGGCCTTGATCGAGAGAAGTTGCTTTTCCAACCCCTGGCCCAAAGAGAGCTTCAGACATGATATTTCCAACTCCTTCGCCTACACCCTGGTCGCCAGGGAGGGAAGGGTGGTTTTAGGTTATCTCGTGGCATACCTCATTGCAGAAGAGCTTCAGATAGCGAATATCGCGGTGAGACCCCAATATCGTCGCCGCGGGATCGGCAGGAGCCTTCTGGCCAAGGCACTATCGGAGGGGAGAAGAATCGGTTGTCGCTATGCCATTCTGGAGGTCAGGCCCTCGAACATTGCGGCGGTACAGCTGTATGACAAATTCGGGTTTCGCAAGGTTGGACGCAGACCGAAATACTATGCTACTCCGAGCGAGGATGGCCTGATTATGGGGAAGAATCTGACCTGAGAGCTTCTTATGGAGTGGTTCAAGAAAGCCAGGGTGGGGATAGACTCCGCCAACAAACGGGAGGTTCCCGATGGTCTTTGGACTAAATGTCCCGACTGCGGAGAGATCATCTACGTAAAGGAGCTGGAGAAGAGCTGCTGGGCCTGCAGGATTTGCTCGCATCATTTCCGGGTGAAATCGGATGATTACATCAAAATGATCTTAGACGATGGTCGGCTGGAGGAACACGACGCCGATTTGGTCTCTGGCGACCCGTTGAAATTCAAGGACTCGAAGAGATATCCGGCGCGGATCAGACAGGCCCAGGAGAAGACGGGACTGAAGGAGGCGGTGCGCGCCGGGATCGGGAGGATCGACGGTCGCACCGTCAGCTTCGCAGTGATGGATTTCCGCTTCATAGGCGGCAGTATGGGCTCGGTGGTGGGGGAGAAGATCGCTCGGGCCATCGAAAGGTCCCTGGAGGGGGAAATGCCATTGGTCATCATCTCCACCTCCGGGGGGGCACGCATGCAGGAGGGGATCCTATCCCTGATGCAGATGGCAAAAACCTCGGCTCTGCTTTCTGAGCTGCAGAAGACGAACATTCCCTATATCTCAGTTCTAACAAATCCCACTACCGCGGGAGTGATGGCCAGTTACGCCTCCTTGGGCGATATCATTATTGCGGAACCGAAGGCGCTTTTAGGGTTTGCCGGCCAGAGAGTTATCCAACAGACCATCAAACAGGAATTGCCGGAGGGCTTCCAGACCTCGGAGTTTTTTCTGGAGCACGGGTTTGTGGATCTCATCTCTCCGCGCAAGGATTTGAAGAAAAATCTCTCCCTACTTTTGGGTTACCTCTCTAACGATTAGAGTTTGGGCGCTCTTTTCCCTTAGAGATATGGATTATCGACAGGCGGTTTCTTACCTCTTCGATTTAGAGAAGTTCGGGATTAAACTGGGGCTTGAGAATATCACTCGCTTTTTGGACCGGATTGGCAATCCCCATAACCGTTTCCCGGCAATCCACGTCGCCGGAACCAACGGCAAAGGCTCCACCGCAGCGATCCTGGAGGCCCTCCTCACCTCCGCCGGCTTCAAGGTGGGGCTTTACACCTCCCCCCACCTGGTCGATTTTCGGGAGAGGATCAGAATCGGAAAAAGGCCGGTTGAGAGAGAGTATGTGGCCGAGTTTGTCCGCTCTAAGAAAGACCTGATCGAGGAGATGCCGGTGACCTTCTTCGAGGTGGTCTCGGCGTTGGCGTTCAGCTACTTCGCAGAACAGGGGGTCAACATCGCCGTCTGCGAAACCGGCCTGGGGGGGAGGTTGGATGCTACCAACGTGCTGAAAACCGAAGTCTCTATCATCACCAACGTCGATTTGGAGCATACTGACCACCTGGGGAGCAGTGTTTCTGAGATCGCCAGGGAGAAAGCGGGGATTATAAAGGAGGGGGTTCCGACGGTGACGGCCTCTAACAACTTCGAGGTCAAAAGGGTCTTGAGAAACACCTGTCGCAAAAGGAAGGCACCGCTGATTTCAATTTACGACGAGGCTCAATGGCTGGTGAAGGAGCTCGGCCTTAAAGGCTCCCGTCTCGATGTCTTCACCAGATCGAATGAGTATGTCAACCTGCACTTGAACTTGGTCGGCAGGCACCAGCTGGAGAACGCCATGTGTGCCCTTTTGGCCATCGAGATTCTTCAAGACAACGGTTGGAGAGTCCCTAAGAGGGCCGTCAGGGAGGGACTGGCGCAGGTGATCTGGAGGGGACGGTTGGAGCTGCTCTCTGAGAGACCCATGGTCTTAGCCGATGTCGCTCACAATCCACCGGCGATGAAGATCATCAAGGAGAACCTCCAGGAGCTATTCCCCGAAAAGAGATTCCTGGTTGTCCTGGGGATACTTTCGGACAAGAACTACGTGGAGATGCTGAATGAGGTGAGGAGGTTCTCAAAACTGATTTACCTGACCAAACCGATCACTGAGAGGGCCGCCGACCCGGAGCTTCTGGCGAGGGAGGTCAGCAAGCAGGGCTTGAATTTCAAGGTCATTCCGGAGGTGAGGGAGGCTTACAAATACGCCCTAAGTCAGGCTCGACCGGAGGAAGTGGTGCTGGTTACCGGCTCTCACTACACCGTTGGAGAGGTGATGGCTGCGCTCAGCTAAGAGATAGGAGATAGGAGATAGGAGATAGGAAAAGGGAGGTCAAAGACAATAGATGGGAGAAAGAAATGAAAGTCCTAGGTTCAACTTCCGTATTGCTTCTTGTTTTTTCAATTCTGTTCACCAGCTGTATCAAAAGGAAAGAGCCTCCCATGTCTGAGCTGGCGATGGAGATGGTCTTGATTCCCGGCGGAGAGTTCCTGATGGGCGCCGAGGATGGGAATGGTAGCGATAACCCGGTTCACAGGGTCTATGTCGACTCCTTTTATATGGATAAACACGAGGTCACCAATGCCCAGTATTTCGAATTCTGTGAGCAGACCGGGAGGGATTTGCCGGAATTCTGGGGCATGAAGGAATTCCGTTCTGGACTGGGCTACCCGAACCATCCGGTTGTCGGCGTTTCCTGGAGAGATGCCAGGGTTTACGCAGAGTGGATTGGCAAGAGGCTGCCCACGGAGGCAGAGTGGGAATACGCTGCCAGAGGCGGTCTGGTCGGCAAGGACTTCCCCAATGGTGATGATCTTGATTCCTCCACGGGGAATTTCTCCTCGAAGGGAACAGTCCCCGTCGGCAGTTACTCGCCAAACCGGTTCGGCCTGCACGATATGGCCGGAAATGTGGTAGAGTGGGTTTTCGATTACTACCACGAAGATTATTACAAAGCAAGCCCTCAGAAGAATCCGAGAGGCCCCGACAAAGGGAAATTCCGAGTGATTCGAGGTGGCGGGTGGCATTCCGGGAAGAGCTGCAATAAGGTTCATTTCCGTAACTGCTTACTCGCTAGATGGGTCGATTTCAATCTGGGTTTCCGCTGCGTGAAGGAGTTGCGCTAATTCGCGTCTTCTCTGCTGTGGTTGAAAGCCCAGGCTCTGGGCATTACCTTCAGTTCCTTTACTTTCTCTCGGTCGATATTTATCTTTGAATGGACAGCAAGGATCTTTCGGATTCTGTGAGAAAGGATTCCAGTGAGGCATTTTCACCTGCAGCAGGAGATTGCCAGGCTGAAAAAGGGCTAATTTGAGGTCGCAACCATGAAAAAGAGAGTCTTATCAATCGGACAAAAAATAGAATTACCGGGTATTGACAACTCAAACTTCTTTGATGCGAGTTCCTTTAACGACTATGATGATATTATCATAGATCCAGAGAATACTCTTTATGATATTGACTTATTAAACACTGGTGAACGGGCGTTGGATAAACATGAAATACCGTCTCGACTAGCTCTAATAGAGAAGAGGAAAAAAGAATTAAAGGAATTCTTTCAATTAGGCGCTAATCTGGTGATTTTTCTTCGACCAAACCGTCAGGTACACCAAGAAACATGGAAGAGAGCAGGAACTGTATTTACCAGCACTTACCCTTTGGCTGGTCGCACTTTATTTAACTTGTATTCTTGGTTCCCCGATGATTATATCCATTCACCACATAAGAAAGAAGAACCCCGCCTAAGATTCCCAGGGGATTTCAACATTATCAACCGAAAAGGCGGAAGATTTGACAAGCTGAGTAAAAGTCATCCCTTTGCAGCATATTTCCAGAAGTTGAAGGAGCAGATCGCTTATGACGCGGTAATTGACAATGAGTGGAAACATTTGAAGGACTGTGTAATTGCACGAGACCCCGCTGGCAACATTATGGCTATGGAATTACCGATAAGCCAAGGCAGGGCAATCCTTCTTCCTCCTAATAACTGTCAAGATTCTAGGAAGGTCGGGGGGATCTTGTTAGAGTGCCTGGAGGCATTTGAGAGAACACCTTCCTCAGCTCCTGATATTCCCTGGCTCGACGATTTTACTTTGTCCGGTGAAAATCAGATTGAAGAACAAATAGGAAAAATTGATGATCAGATCAGTGAATCGGGTAAGAAAAAGCGCCAATTAATGTCAGAGAAAAATGACATAACAAAATATAAAGCTCTCCTGTGGGGGAAAGATGAGCATCAGCTGGAGCCAATAGTGCGTGATGCCCTGAGAGTAATTGGATTAAACATATTCCAACGTGATAAGTACGAAGAGGATTATGATATATATGGAAAGGAAGATGATTTATTTCTGGTTGGGGAAATAGGAGGCTCAAAAGGGCAAATAGATGTGAAAAAATATAGACAGTTATTGGCTTATTGCGAGCAAGAGCGGGTCGATAAGGAACACAAAGTTAAAGGGTTACTGATTGGAAACGGACTTTGTGAACAAAACCCTAAAGAGCGAGGTGAACAGTTCTCACCACAAACGATAAGAGGGTGTGAGTCTCAAAAATTCTGTTATATGACGACCTACACGCTTTATGAGATACTAGAAAGGATATTAGCCAATAAAACTGACGAAGCGCTCAAAAAGCAGATTATGCAAAAGATTCTCGAAACTGCAGGCGAGTTCGTCTTGGAGTAATGGCTGATTTCAAACTAGTCTCAGACTACAAGCCCAAGGGTGACCAGCCCCAGGCTATTCGGGAGTTGACCCGGGGGCTGAAGCAGGCTAACAAGTATCAAACCCTCCTCGGCGTCACCGGAAGCGGCAAAACCTTCACGATGGCCAACGTCATCGCCAATTACGGTCGTCCCACATTGGTTATTTCGCATAATAAGACCTTGGCGGCCCAGCTTTACGGAGAGCTCAAAGGGTTTTTCCCTCACAATGCGGTGGAGTTTTTCATAAGCTATTACGACTACTACCAGCCGGAAGCCTACGTCCCCGCCAGCGACACTTACATAGAAAAGGATACCAGCATCAATGACGACATCGACCGCCTGAGACTGAAGGCCACCAGCGCTCTCTTGGAGAGAGAGGATGTCGTTGTGGTGGCTTCGGTCTCGTGCATCTATGGTTTAGGTTCGCCCAAGGATTACAGGGAGCTATTGGTCTTTCTCTCCGTGGGGCAAAAGATAGAGCGAAACGAAATCCTGAGACAATTGATAGACATCCACTACAGCCGCAACGACATCGAGTTCGGCCGAGGCAGTTTCAGAGTCAGGGGGGACGTTATCGAAGTCCATTTAGCTTATGAAGAGGTTGCAGTCAGAATTGAGATGTGGGGAGACAGTATCGAGAGGCTCTCTTTAGTGGACACCTTACGGGGTGAAGTTTTAGAGGAGCGAAAGACCGTCGCCATATATCCTGCCAGGCATTTCGTCACCACCCATCCGAGATTGGAGGCCGCCATCACCACCATCGAGGAGGAGTTGGAAGAGCGACTTCAATACTTCCGCAAGAAAAATCTCCTCTTGGAGGCTCAGAGATTGGCGACCCGCACCCGCTACGACCTCGAAATGATGCGGGAGATTGGATATTGTCCCGGCATTGAGAACTACTCCCGTCACCTCTCCGGGAGAAAACCAGGAGAGCCTCCGTTTACTCTGTTGGATTTCTTCCCTAAGGATCTCTTGTGCATTATCGATGAATCCCACCAGACCGTCCCCCAGATACGGGGGATGTATTTGGGAGACCGCTCCAGAAAAGAGACCTTAGTGGAACACGGTTTCCGCCTCCCCTCGGCGCTGGACAATCGACCATTATATTTCGAAGAGTTTGAATCCCGACTGAATGAAGCCGTCTTCGTCTCCGCGACTCCGGCGCAGTATGAACTGGAAAAGTCGAAGGGTGTGGTTGTGGAGCAGATTATCAGACCTACCGGACTTCTCGACCCCGTCATCACCGTCAAGCCAGTCAAGAATCAGGTTGACGATTTAGTAGAGGAGATAAGATTGCGTGCCTCCAGAAAGGAGAGGGTGTTGGTCACCACCCTCACGAAGAGGATGGCCGAGGACTTATCAGATTACCTGGCGCAACTGGACATCAGGGTTCGCTATCTGCATTCGGAGATCGACGCCATCGACCGGGTTGAGATTCTGAGGGATTTGCGTCTGGCAGAGTTTGAGGTCCTGGTCGGCATCAATCTCTTGAGAGAGGGCTTGGACTTGCCGGAAGTCTCTTTGGTCGCAATTCTGGATGCCGACAAGGAGGGGTTTTTGCGCTCCGAGACCTCTTTGGTGCAAACCGCCGGACGAGCCGCCAGAAACAAAGCCGGAGAGGTAATCCTTTACGCCGAGGTTATGACCGATTCGATCAAAAAGGCGGTCGCAGAGACCAATCGCCGGAGGAAAATCCAGGAGGAATACAATCGCAAGCACGGGATTGTCCCGGAGACAATCTATAAGACTAAAGAGGAGATCTTAAAGACCACCACTTTCGCCGACTCCCGGACTGCTCCTCACAAGAGGAGGGAAAGAGTTGACCTCTTCGAGAAGCTGGAGTCAGAAGAGCGCCTGAGAGCCCTGCAGAAGGCCATGAGGGAAGCCGCTAAAAACTTAGAATTCGAGAAAGCGGCGGCCTTCAGAGATGAGATAAAAGAGTTGAAGAAGCGGGTGGGCAGCAGACGTTAGTTAAGGAGGATACGATAGTTCGTTGAAGAACCTGGGAGACTCAAGTTGACAAAGAGGTTTTTCGTTTGCCTGACCCTGGTGTCGATATGTCTGGCTCTATCGGGCTGTCCCAAGAAACCGACCTTCCCCTTCTATCCCGACCGGGACGCCATCGTTGACATGATAACCGAGGACCTCCCCGACATCTTCAACACCCAGATAATCGATCTCACGGTGCCGGACACTACCTCCCTCTCCAGTTCCTACTGGAGAGAGATCGACAGGGTCGGGCGCCGGATAGTTGTCAGCTTCTTCTACGAGGGAACCCCGCACGAGATTCCGCTGGCGGAGGTTGCGGTCTTAGACAGCGTGTTCGGTTACTTCCACCTCGTTATTGAAGACAGCTCGTACACTCCGCCCGCAACGGTGCGGGTGAAGAAACCGCTGAAGGAACTCGCTACGATTCAGGCCAAATTCGAAAAATGGGGAGAGGAGAGAGACCCTCGAAAAGGATGGATATTGACGGATATCTCCGGCGTAGAGATACATTCCGAGGTGTCAAGCCGTCAACTCTCCTCCGTCGCTCTCCAGGCTTTAAGTGTCGGGGAGCTGAGCATGACGGCGTCACAGATTCAAAACGCCCAGAGCATAAATGAGGTTGTCGGGCTTTCTCCTGGAGAGTCCGTCAATCTGAACGCCACCTGTGGGGATTCGGCTGACATCGTTTTTATGCATTATGATGGCTCTGGGGAGTTGACGAAACTAAAGATGTATCCCATAGGGGAGAAGACCTTTCGGGGCAGCTTCAGCACCCCCCAAAGCGCGGGCTATTATCACGTAACTGTTGACATTATTTCACTATCCACTGTCACCAGCCAGGATACCACCGTTTACGATTCCAGAAGGTGGGGAATTCTCTATAAGGTAGACTAATCCAATACCATCCCAGGGCTAAGTTGTGGCGGGAAGCTTTAGCTTTCCACAGACAGGATTTAATTTCTCCTCACTGTGATTTGAACTACCCTCGATCCGTAGTGGCGGGAATTCATCCCGCCAGAAGTCAGGCCACGAGTCCAACTCCTGCCGCAGTGGGGAGGCAAAAAAATGGGGCAGGAGTTCAACTCCTGCCCCAGCTATAATGCTTTACCAGACCTGCAACCTCTGGCTTACTTCAGC
>Ga0315547_1002329_pt1 | contig 13510 bp, 15 predicted proteins | sample SalMarSW160240MG_2_FD_202542 | JGI IMG/M metagenome (GOLD analysis project Ga0315547, IMG submission 202542) | Salt marsh sediment microbial communities from the Plum Island Ecosystem LTER, Massachusetts, United States - Salt Marsh Sediment SW1601-240 ... | reverse complement strand
AAAATATCTTTGAGGCGGTCATTATATTATTCTAACACATAAAAAATTGCCCGAGGACTGGCCTCGGACAGCTTATTAAAATCCTAGATCGGGTCTCGGGTAGGATTTCGGGCGAGTTTCTAATGCTACGAAGTCGGACTTCGTCACATTACTTCGTTACATTACTTTGCCACATTACCGAACTTGGCAGGTTTGGAAAAATGGGGCAACTGCTTTTTGGATTTCCAGTATATATTTTTCAGGATAAGGTTTTATTTTCTCAAATTTCGGGTCAAGCGTTTTTTCTGGCAGAAAATTCTGCAAAAAATATCCCTTACACCTAGGCACTGATGCATATGTCTGAAGCCATTTAGCGATTTTAATAATGTCGTCTTTGTTTAAAAGTTTAGGCACTACGGTTGTCCGAAATTCAAAATCAATTTCTGAATTTTTTAAAATATTAATGCTCTCCTCTATTTTTTTTATATCTGCTTTTTTCCCTGAAACCTTGCTGTATTTTTCTTTTGGAGCTTTTATATCTATGGCCACATAATCTAGTAAATTCTTTTTTATCAATCGGGCCATCATTTCGGGATTTGAACCATTAGTATCTAATTTTACCAAATAACCCATTTTCTTTATTTTTTTAGCAAACTCTGGAAGGTCTTTTTGAATTGTTGGTTCTCCGCCGCATAAAACTACGCCTTCTAATAGTCCTTGTCTTTCTTTCAAAAATTTAAAAAATTCTTCCTGGGAAAATTCGGGCTGATTTTTAATCTTTTCCGGCATAACAAGTTCGGAAGAATAACAAAATGGACACCGGAAATTGCAGCCCAAAGAAAAAACCGTAGCAGCTAGTTTGCCAGGGTAATCAATAAGGGTTAATTTTTGAAGTCCGCTGATTTTCATAGTCCCTTAGTTTATATTTTGCTTGGCATTTTAAATTCTTTTCTTTCCTGAAACTCCTGCTGTTTCCCTAGATTATACTGCTTTACGGGCCGATAATATCCTACTATCCGGGAATAAACTTCACAGGGCTGTTTTATAGTACACTTTGGACACTCAAAATGCTCTCCAGGCAAATAACCATGAACCGGACAAATGGAAAAGGTGGGAGTCAGAGTAATATAGGGTAGATTAAAGTTTGTAAAAACTTTTTTAACTAAATTTTTAACTGTTTGGATGTCAGAAATTTTTTCGCCCAAAAAGATGTGAAGGACACTACCGCCTGTATATCTACATTGTAATTCATCTTGGAGCTTTAAAGCTTCAAAAGGATCGTCAGTATAGTTGACCGGTAATTGCGAACTGTTCGTATAATAAGGTATTTTTTTTGTCCCGGCCGTAATTACATCAGGATATTTTTCTTTATCTTTTAAAGCAAAACGATAACTTGTACTCTCGGCCGGAGTTTGTTCTAAGTTGTAAATATTCCCAGTTTCTTCTTGATATTTTACTAATTTTTCTCTCATAAAATCCATAACTTCTAAAGCAAATTTTCTTCCCTTTTTTGAGCCGATATCTTCTCCGATAAAATTCAAACAGGCCTCATTCATTCCAACTAGTCCTATTGTTGAAAAATGATTAGCAAAATATTTTCCCCTTGCTTTTTTAATTCCTGACAAATAAAATTTTGAATATGGGTATAATCCTTTTTCAATAAAATTCTCAATTGTTTTTCTTTTTATTTCCAAACTCTTTTTCGCTAAATCCATTATTTTTCCTAATCTTTCAAAAAATTCTTTTTTGGTCTTAGATAAATAACCAATCCGAGGAAGATTAACAGTAGATACACCTATAGAGCCTGTTAGCGCTCCGCTGCCAAACAGGCCTCCGCCGCCGCGATTATAAAGTTCGGTTAAGTTTAAACGAAGCCGACAACACATCGAGCGCACATCCGAAGGTTCCATTTCAGAACTAATGTAGTTGGCAAAATAATTTGTTCCGTATTTGGCAGAGGCCTCAAAGATAGGATCGGAGCTCGGGTCATCCCAGAGAAAGTCTTTAGTAATGTTAATAGTTGGTATGGGAAAATGAAAAGGTCTTCCGCTTTTATCTCCTTCAAGCATCGTTTTGTAAAGTGCCTTATTAAAGATTTTCATTTCTTCCCCAAATTCACTATAGGTTTCTTTCTGGAGTTTGCCACCTATAATTACTGGCTGCTTGGCAAAAACATCAGAGGGCCGAAGATCCAAAGTAATGTTTGAAAAAGGAGATTGAAAACCCACTCTTGTAGGAACTGCCATATTATAAAGGAATTCCTGAAGAGCTTGTTTGACCTGTTGATAACTTAAATTATCATAACGAATAAAAGGAGCCAATAGGGTATCAAAGTTTGAAAAAGCGATCGCTCCTGCCGCTTCACCCTGGAGGGTATACATAAAATTGACCACTTGACCCAAAACTGCCCTAAAATGTTTAGCTGGCTTTGATTCTATTTTTTCTGAAACTCCGCAAAAGCCTTTTAGTAAAAGGTCATATAAGTCCCAACCCATGCAGTAGCAGGCAAGAGTGTCTAAATTATGTAAATGAAGGTCTCCGGATTCGTTTGCTTCTCTGATTTCTTTTGGATAAATTTTATTTAGCCAATATTTTTTAGAAATATAAGAAACGCCGTAATGGTTTAGACCTTGAAGGGAGAAAGCCATATTGGCATTTTCCTGAACTTCCCAATCTAGTTTTTCTAAATATCGGTCAATTCTATCTACCGCTTCCTCGCTAACTTTTACTGCCTCTCTAATTTTTCTTCTTTGCTCCCTATATAAAATATAGGCCTTGGCAGTGTCTGCCAGTCCTTCTAAAATTAAAACCTCTTCAATAATATCCTGAACCTGCTCCACGTGGGGAATTTCGCCGTTTCTAAATCTCCTATTCAAAATCTCTGTCACTTTGTCAGAGATTTTTTTTGATTTATCGCCGTCTCCCTGATCAGCAGCAGTTACAGCCTTAAAAATAGCATCGGTAATTCTTTCTTGTTCAAAATCTACTACTGTGCCATCTCGTTTTTTTACCCGTCTAATTTTTCCTTTAGAAAATTTTAGTGGGCTGGCTTTTGTAATTTTATTAGTGGCTTTGTTTTCCATTTTTTAGAGAAATTAAAAACGAATTCTTTTGATAATTCGTCTGCCCGGCAGGATGCGAACTATCATCAATTTAACGAAGCCAATTTGAATCATATTCAAGGCGCGAGGAGAGAAGTGTGCCTTTAGGCACATAAGCAACGAGTAACAACGCCAGAAGGAAAAATATCCTGGCCCCTTTGGGGAAGCTCAAAACTAAGCGATCTCTGTGTTGCTCCTCCTCAATGTGCTTTTCAAGCACACTTTCGTCGTCGCTCCTTGACCTCGCTTAATTTTGAGCTTCCAGTCCAATGTTATATTCGCAGAGAGAACACTAAACTTGACCTATTCTTTACCTTCTAAAGCTTATGATAGTTCGTATCCTGCTGGGCTTGCCCCTAAATTTTGAGTGTTATATAATTCTACTCCAATTTAAAAAAGGCTGTCAAATCAGCCTCAACTGTGGATAAGTCCGAGCAAGCAGAAGATAGCAAGGATACTGCCGCCTATGCTCTCGGAAGTTTCACTATGATATATAAATAGTATATTTTTTGTTCTATTCCAAATCAATTTTTCTATCAGATTAGACGGTGGGAGACGGCTTGAAAAGAAAATATCATTTCTCGCCGAACCCGGTAGTAACCACAGTTACTTTTATTTCTCCTTTTTTTAAATTTTTATCATAAACTGCTCCGAAAATTACCTGTGCCCGGGAATGAAGTTTTTTAGTAATAATTTTAGCGATTTTTTCTACTTCTAACAAAGATAAATCCTCGCCACCGCTTACGTTAAACAAAACTCCTCTTCCGCCCTCAATTGAAAAATCAAGTAAGGGAGAATTAATAGCCAAATTAGCTGCCTCTTCTGCTCTGTTCTCACCCTTAGCTCTTCCCATACCAAGAAGAGCGGGTCCGGCATCTTTCATAATTGTCTGAACATCAGCAAAATCAACATTAATAATTCCTGGCTGAACAATTAAATCAGAAATACCTTGAACTGCCTGACGAAGAATTTCGTCGCACATCCAAAAAGCATTATTTAAAGGAACTTTCTCGTCAACTATTTTCAACAGCTTATCGTTGGAAATCACCAGCAAAGTATCTGTTTTGTCTTTTAAGTCTGTCAAGCCTTTGCTGGCAATGGCCTTACGTTGACTTCCTTCAAAAGAAAAAGGTCTTGTTACCACAGCAATAGTTAAAGCTCCTAAACTCCTTGCTAATTCAGCAACAGCAGGACCAGCCCCCGTGCCTGTTCCGCCTCCAGCGCCATAGGTAACAAAAATCATATCTGTGCCCTTTAAGAGCTGAGAAATTTCTGCTTTCTGCTCTTCTGCCGCCCTTCTGCCAATATCCGGGTTCATGCCAGAACCCAAACCGCGCGTCAAATCCTGACCAATCCTTATCTTGCGATGAGCTCTGGTTTTCTGAAGATCCTGAACATCAGTATTTACTGCCACCAGTTCCACGCCTTTAATATTGCAGCTCATCATTCTGGAAACAGCGTTTGATCCTGAACCCCCAACCCCCACTACCTTAATCTTGGTTGCGTTTTTCATGGTATAAATATCCTGAACATCCTCCTTGCCCAGTTAAGTATTCCTCTTTGAGAAAACCCTCCATGCGCTTCTGTCAAGTCCCTGCCCTGAAAAACAAGTCCGGAAACAGCAGCAAAACACGGGTCCTCTTTCAATCCCTCTAAATTCTGAGGTACACCTATTCTACACGGAAGCTTTAGTTCGGCTTTGGCTAATTCAACCATCTTTGAAAGTTTTACTCCTCCACCCGTCAAAACCACTCCAGCCGGAAGAAGACCTGCTCTGGAAATCTTTTTTAATTCTTTATTGGTCTCATCAAAAATTTCAGAAACCCTGGCTTCAATAATATTATTAAGTTTTTTATGTGAGAAAACCATAGAACGCTCCTCCTCGCTTTCCAAAATACTACTTACGTTAAAATTGATATTCTTCTTTGAATTTTTATTAAAAATACAAGTTCCGAATTCCCTCTTTATATTCTCGGCCGTATCAACATCGGTCCGAAGACCAATTGCAATGTCATTAGTAATATGTCCTGAGCCGAATGGGAAAACGGCTGCATGAACTAAATTTCCTTCTTCAAAAACAGCTAAGTCTGACGTGCCGGCGCCAATGTCCAAAATCGCCACTCCCAACTCTTTTTGCCTAGGCGTTAAAACAGCCATGGCAGAAGCTAAAACTGATGGCATTATTTCCCCTATTGTAACACCAGAATCTAAAACAGCTCTGGTCAAATTCCGCATATAAGGAGAGAACCCGCAGACTGCCAGAATCCTTGCCTCAAGTCTAATGCCTGTCATGTCCAATGGCTCTTTAATTCCTTTCTCTCCATCAATAATAAATTCCTGTGGAAAAATATCTAGAATTTCTTTGTTGGACGGTAAAGAAATTGTCTGGGCAGCTTGAATCACTCTATCAATATCCTCTTGGGAAATTCTCTGGTCAGCCCTGGAAACAGCGACAGCTCCATGAGAATCAGTAATAAAAATATGGGCGCCGCCCACATTAACAAAAATATTATTAATTTTCTGATTGGTGAAAGCTTGAGCCTTGGCAAGTGTTGAATAAATGATTTTTGAAACCGCATCAACATCAACAACTACCCCCTTTCTAACCCCAAAAGAAGGTTCAATAAGTTGAATTAAAACCTCGGAGACTTGCTCTCCTTTTGTATTTTTGACAACCAACAGTTTTATACTCTCTGTCCCTACGTCTAAACCTGCAATGATTGATGGTTTTGACATAAGCGCTTTGCTTAATTAAAAATTAAAAGTCAAAAATTAAAAATACCAGTATAAAGTTAAAAGTAAAATATGAAATAAAATACTTTATATTTAATACTGCGACTTTTAACTTTGGACTTTAGACTTTTAACTTTATTATATTACTTGCGAAAGATAATATTCTTGTTTCTCCTCCATTTCCTTTTCCGCCTCCCTGTCTCCCTCATGCTCGTATCCCAACAGATGGAGAACTCCGTGAATTAAAATCCGGGCTAATTCTTTTTCAAAACTTGAATTATATTTCTTGGCATTCTTTTTAACTTCCCGCAGACAAATAACTAATTCCCCCAAACCTGGAAATTTTTTTGTTGGACCAACTCTAAATTTTTCAAAAGATACTTTTGATTCAGAAAAAGCTAAAATATCAGTGACTCGATTTTTTCCCCTATACTTTTTGTTTAACACTCTTATTCGTCCTTGTCCAACAAAAGCAAGAGAAACATCACCTCGTTTTTTTTCTTTTTCTAAAATATTCTCAATAATAACTTTTATTTTTTTCTCATCAATTTCTACAGTTGTTAGGTTATTAATTTCAATCATAAGTATAAGAAAAGAGTTTACCTCCTCCCGCCCGGCTGCAGGCGGGCGTGAGGAGAAACTGCAATTTATGCAGTTAAACTCTACTCTTGACAAACAGCGAATAAATAGAAACTACAAATTATTTTTATTGTATAATATAAAATATCTTTTCGGCTTTTATCACGCTTTCCTCTTCAAAAATTCCCTTTACCGTAAAGGGCCAAGGTGGGCCATCCCAATTTTTAAGTAATGAGTGAAATTCAGAAAAGGTGAAATGCTCTTTTTCCCAGTCTGGTTCTGCCGTGCTATAAAACTTTGTAGAATCACTAGTTATTACTTTTATCTTCTTCCCTTCGGTTTGAGTGAGCCCCTCAAATGTTTTATTTATTAAATCAAAACTATCAATGTTAGGAAACATTCCTATACTTACAACCTCATCACCTTCTGAGGGAAAAATTTCTTCTCCTTCTGAAAGTTTTATTCCCCCTTTCTGTCCTCCTAAATACTGCCAAGAATACTGCCAAGCTAAAAATACTCCGCCAATGAGAATAATAACAATAATTAGAATACCAATTTTAGAAAAAGCTTGATTAATCATAAATTTTAACTTTTATTAATTTATATCCCTTCAACCTTTAATCCATTGGATGTTTACTATCTAACCGACTATTAGTGTTCCAAAGTTTTAGATAATTATTCTTTTAATCGTTTGTTTAAGTAATTAACTGATTGGGAAGAAAAGTAATTCTTTATTTCATTGATGATTTTTTTCTTTTCTCTCAAATTTTTTGCCAGCAAAACAGGGGCAACTTCGTCTAAATCTTTAAGGGACTTACAGCTTTCGCTCCAAAAAGTTCCCTCTTCCAATTTTACTCCAAATTTTCTTTCAACTAATCCCAAAAGTTGTTTAATTTTATACCTCTTTTTAAATAATAAAAAATATAAATCAACTAAATCTTTTGGATCGTTTCTATCAAAAAGAGCTATTACTTTATTAACAGCAATATCTTCTAAAGAATCTATAGAAATTCCCTGCCATTTTTTTCGGGGCTTAATTTTGGGATGTTCATAAAAAACGAACTCAATTCTCAATTTTTCTTTGTTGTGAAGGAAAAACTCCCAACGGTCAAAAACTTTTTCTTCTTCTATTTTAGTTAATTTAAGTTGTTTCTTGAATTTTCGAACAACACCAATTATTTGATTGTAACTAAATGGCTTATCGCTGAAAAAATCAATGTCTTTTGATTTGCGATGATGCAAATACAAAGCAGAAAGCAAAGTACCTCCGGTCCAATAAAATTTATTTTTAAGGCGGGATTTAGAAAATAAATCCAAAACCTTTTTTTGAATAGGAGTAATTTCAGCCATATTTTTTGAAATATAACTCCAACATTATTTTTTTACCCGGGTCTAATCTTCTTTTTAGTTTTCTGAAATATTTCTTTATTATTTCTTTCTTTAATCCTCTCCAATCATTATAATTTATTTTTCTTTCTAAAAACCAAAGCCATTGCCCTTCGGTTTTAGGCCTCCAATTTTTAGGCAGGTTATAATCCCAAATATATTTTTTATTAAGTTTCATTTTAGTATTTTTTCTAAAATTTTAATTGTTGATTCTTTTTCTGCCAAGATTTTATGATAATAATTCTCTAACGATTTGGCTTACTATTTTTCCATCGGCTTTGCCTTTAACCTTGGGCATTAGTTCTGCCATTACTTTACCTGTGTCTTTGGACTCGGAAGCGCCTACTTTGTTGATAGCCTCCTGGGATAATTTTTTTATTTCCTGTTCCGGCATCTGCTCAGGTAGATATTTCTGAAGAATTTCTAATTCTTTTTTCTCTTTCTCTGCTAATTCTGTTCTCTCCCCTTTTTCAAAAGCTAAAATCGCCTCTTTTCTTTTTTTAGCTTCTGAGGAAATAATTTCCATTGTTTCTTCATCATCAAGCTGGCTTTTTTCAATTAATTCTTGCTCTTTCAAATCCTCTTCCTCTTTACTTAATTTTGCCCTTTTTTCCTTTTCTTTATTCAAAATCGCTGCATTAAGCATGCGCAAAGTTGTCCTCTCTAATTCTCTTTTCTCCTTTATGGCAAAATTAAGGTCTTTTTGTATTCTTGTTTTTAACACGTTTTGGTTGCGAAATAATTAGCTTTTATTGACTTTTTTCCATCTTTTGTCTCTTTTGGTACTCTTTTTTTCTTTTGTCTTTTCTTATGGCAGCTTTCTTTTTGGCTAAAGCAGACTTAGGTCTCTTTCTAAATCGATTATCTCTGGCTCGTCTTAAAACCCCGCTCTGGCGAACTGCCCTAGAAAAGCGGCGAATAACATTTTGAGAATTTTCTCTTTCTTGTTTTTTTACTTCAATAGGCAAGTTAATAAATTTTTAATTTTCAAGGCTCAATTTACAATAAATTTTCAATGATACAATTTTCAAACTTTTATTTATAAACAAGGGTTTGAAAATTGAAAATTGAGTCATTCAATGAAAATTGAAAATTGAAAATTGAAAATTGGGGTTAAGTGTCTAAAAAACTAGATAGTCACGCTTTCTTTACCGCTAAGTAAATGTAAATGAATATGATCAACCATCTGTCCTCCTCCTCTGCCAACATTAAAAATAAGCCTATATCCTTTTTCTGAAACTCCCTGATCTTGCGCAATATTTTTAGCTGTTAAAATCAATCCTCCGATTAATTCTCTGTCTTTGGAATCTAAATGAGCCACCGATGTAATATGCTTTTTTGGAACAATTAAAATGTGCAAAGAAGCCTTAGGCTTAATATCTTTAAAAGCAATAAAACTGTCATCTTCATAAACAATATCTGACGGTATTTGTTTATTAATTATTTTACAGAACAGACAAGGCATAATGAAAATTTCTAATTATTCTAATTAATCTAATTGACCTAATCAATGCCAAAATCCCAATACACAATGACCAAAACTATTTAGACATTAGACATTTCGTCATTGGGATTCTTGCCCCGTTAGAAATCTTTGATTTTCTAACGGGGTGAAATTATACTAATTAGAATAATTAGGTTAATTGGTCATTTTCTCAGCTTTCTCTTCATTACCTCCACAATTTTATCCAATTTCACTATTTCCTGTTTCCCTGTATCCATTCTTCTGACAATAATCGTTCTTTCTATAGCCTCTTTCTGTCCAAGAATCAAAGTATATTTTACTCCCAGTTTATCAGCTGTCTTTAACTGGGCCTTTAAGGAATCCCTTCCAAAAGATTCAGCCACTCTTATCTTATTTTTGCGGAATTCTTCAAAAAGCTTTAAACTTTTTCTTTTTGCCAAACCACCAAGCTGAGCTAAGTAAATTTTAGCAATTGCTGCGTCTTTTTCTTTTTTACTGTCTTTCTCTTTCATTAATTCTATAATTCTCTCTATGCCTGCAGCTCCGCCGCAAGCTGGAGCTTCCTTCCCGCCCAAAGTCTTTATTAATGCATCATATCTGCCTCCCCCTACCAATGCTCCGAGATTTTTTTTCTCATTATAATCTTTATTATTAGAAAGAAAAGTATCTTCAGCTCTACTGCTTATTTCAAAAACTGTTTTAGTATAATAATCAAGACCGCGAACCAAATAAGGATTAAGATTGTAGGGTATTTCCAGCTCATCCAAAAATTCCAAAACCTCTCTAAAATGTGTATTACACTCCTGACAAAGATGGTCAATAATCTGAGGCGCTTGAGCTTTGATTCTCCGGCACTTTTCTTCCTTGCAATCCAAGATTCTGAAGGGATTTTCCCGAATTCTTCTTCGGCAGTCAGCACATAAAGATTGTTGACGAGAGCGGAAATAGCTCACTAAAAGTTTTTTATAATATGGCCTGCATTGAGAATCTCCAATGCTGTTTATCTCAACTAATAAATTTTTAATCTTTAGCTCTTTTAAAATATTGAAGAAAATCTGAATAAGCTGAGCATCAGCTGCTGAACTTTTCTCTCCCAAAATTTCTAAACCGAATTGATGAAACTGACGATACCGTCCGGCCTGCGGCCTCTCGTATCTAAAAAATGGTCCGAAATACCAAAGCTTTATGGGCGACGGAAGGCTTGCCATGCCTTGCTCAATATAGGCGCGGATAACAGAAGCAGTTCCTTCCGGACGCAAAGCCAAAAGATCTTTGCCCTTTGTGCGAAGAACATACATCTGCTTTTCAATTATCTCTGTTGTCAGTCCAATTCCTTTTGAAAAAAGTTCCGCCTGCTCCAAAGTCGGCGTGTCAATTTTCTCAAAACCATAAAAAGCAACTATCTTGTCAACGACATTATAAATCTTTTTAAAGTATTTCTGGTCTTTCGGCAAAATATCATGCATACCTGTTGGTGCTTGAAATTTTGGTTTTCTCATATTTTGTTGCTTTATTTCTTAATAAATCGGCAATTGAAATTTGGCTAATGTGTTTAGAGGCCAGGCTCTTATAAAAACTTTACCGATTATATTTTCTTTCTGAAGCGGACCCCAGCGCCTGGAATCATATGATGCTGAACGATTATCCCCTAAAACAAAATATTCGTCTTGAGACAAGGCTATTTTTATATTTCCAGGCGTTTCAATAAAATCAGAAGAAAGATAATCTTTTTCATCTAAAATTTTACCATGGAAGTTATCATGATTATAGACTATTACCTGACCATCTTTTATTTCTATTGTTTCACCTGGAAGAGCAACAACTCTTTTAATTAAATAATAAGAATTGTTTAAAGACTTGAAAACCACCACCTCTCCTCTTTGGGGATCTTGGAACCGATAAGATATTTCGTCAATGATTAAATAATCACTGTTTTGAAAGGTGGGCTCCATTGACTGACCCCGTACAATAAATGGCTGAAATAAAAAATAGCGGATTGGCAAAACAATCACAAGGGTAATTACAATAATTTTGACTAATTCCCAGATAAAGTGTATTATTTTGTTCATATTGTTCTTGGGGGACGGGATTCGAACCAGAATCAATTTAGCGGAGCGAATTCGGGCAATATTCAAGGCGCAAGCGAGAGCAGTGTATCCTCTGCGATACATAAGCAACGAGCAACGCAGAAGATTGCCCGAATTCGCCCGCCCGAAGGGAAGCGAAAGAATGGGCTAATTTCTTCGTCACTCCTCCTTGAAGTATTAGGTTCTAATACTCCTTCGTCGTCGTGCCTGGTGTTCTCTCTGCGAACATAACACTGTACTGGCCAGAGAGATTTTTTCTTCTGGCTAGGCGCGAAGAGCGCAGTGTGCCCTTAGGCACATAAGCGACGAGCAACAACGCCAGAAGGAAAAATATCCTGGCCCCTTTGGGGAAGCTCAAAATTAAGCGATCTCTGTGTTGCTCCTCCTCAATGTGCTTTTCAAGCACACTTTCGTCGTCGCTCCTTGACCTCGCTTAATTTTGAGCTTCCAGTCCAATGTTATATTCGCAGATAGAGCACTAAACTTAACCCATTCTTTCGCTTCTAAAGCTGACTCTATTTCGAATCCCGTCCCCCTTATTGTATTATATTTTTTTTAATTATGCAAGAGTGCTATAATATAATCATGACACTAATTATTGGATTAGGCAATCCGGGGAAAAAATTTGACAAGACGCGGCATAATCTTGGATTTACAATAATTGATGAATTTGCTAAGGAAAATGATTTTCTTGAATTTAAGTTTTCCAAAAAATTTAATGCTGAAATTTCTAAAAAGTTTTGGGATAGCGATGAAGTGATTTTAGCCAAACCCCAGACCTATATGAATGAATCGGGCAGGACAGTAAAGAAAATTATGTCAAATGTCAAATGTCAAATGTCAAATGTTTGGGTTGTTCACGATGATTTAGATTTAGAAATAGGCAAAATTAAAATTGTTAAAAACCGAGGTCCAGCTGGCCACAATGGAATTAAATCAATTATTGAAAACTTGGGAACAAAAGATTTTGTCCGCTTCCGAATTGGAATTAGGCCTATCGTCTCGTCGTACGAACATTACAAACTGATTGAAAAAAAATTTGTTCTCAAAAAATTCACAAGAGACGAAAAGAAAATCTTGAAGCAAACTCTCCAGAAAATAGTTAAAGCAATTGAAACAAGTTTAAGGCAGGGAATTGAAAAAGCAATGAGTGAATTTAATTAATTTCGATATCCCGTTGCCAAGCAACGGGATATCGAAAAACGGGACATTGAAACGGGATAAACAAAAAAAAGCCGAGGTAAGTTCCCTCGGCTCCTTACTTAAATAATCTCATCAATTAATCCAAATTCTTTTGCTTCTTTTGCTGAAATATATTTATCTTTTTTTTCTAGTGCCTTAATTTCCTCAAAAGATCTCCCGGTTCTTGTTACTAAAATCTTATGAACTCTCTCTTGTATTTCTCGCGACTTCTCTATTTCTTCATTAATCTTATCTTCGTCCTCCATCGGAATGCCATGGCTTCTGATTGCGTGAAGTAGAAGTTGGCTATGTTCCATAGCCACTCTTTTTTGACAAGCCTGCAATACTAAAGCTGCCATAGAGCTAGCTCTCCCATTAACTATTCCCTTTATTGGTGCCAAAGATAGTCTTATTGTGTCGTAGAGCCACAAACCTGGTTCTACGTCTCCTCCAATGCTATCAATATAAAGAATAATTTCTTTTTTGGGACGCTCATTTAAGGCATAAATAAACCCTCTTAAGATTTTCGATTTGTCTTCGTCAATCTCTCCACTAAGAATTAAGATTCTCCTTTTTATAAAATTTTTGCGATGCTTCCGTATTTCTTTCTCGCTAAAACTTTCTTTTTCAAACATCCTTTTCTCCTTTCTCTGTTCCATTTTCCATGTTCAATGATTACCTTTTGACAATGTGCTATGGTTCAATTATACTCATTTAAAATGGATTGTCAACAAATTTATACCATAACTATAAACGATAAAAATTATCCAAAACTATTGAGGCAAATTCCTGACTCGCCGGAAAAGCTCTATATCAGAGGAGAAATAAAAACTGATGAAAATTGTTTTGCGATTGTTGGAACTCGCCGATATTCCAACTACGGCAAGCAAGTTGCTCTGGAAATTGCTGGCCAATTAGCTGATGCCGGCTTAACCATTGTCAGCGGTCTGGCGCCGGGAATTGATACTTTTAGCCATCAAGCCGCAGTAGAAAATAAA
>Ga0315547_1002328_pt1 | contig 13510 bp, 13 predicted proteins | sample SalMarSW160240MG_2_FD_202542 | JGI IMG/M metagenome (GOLD analysis project Ga0315547, IMG submission 202542) | Salt marsh sediment microbial communities from the Plum Island Ecosystem LTER, Massachusetts, United States - Salt Marsh Sediment SW1601-240 ... | reverse complement strand
GGTGATCCCGTATCTAACAGCTAAGTTGGGAGCCAGGTAAACAGAGGCTGGGGTCTGCCCACCGGTGTGAGAGAATAATAAAGATATTCAGCTGGAGCTATTGACCTTTAGGAATATAGTATGTTGTTACTTGGTTAAACAAAACAAGCTTATGTGCAATACATTCAAGCAGAGGCTAAGCTTCTAACAATGTCAATTTATCCGTTTAATATTTAGAAGCTCCTATCTCCTCCATCTTCCCCGTCACCATATAGACCACCCGCTCACAGATATTGGTCACCCGGTCAGCACTGCGTTCCAGGTTATGGGCTACCCAGATAAGGCGGGTGGCCCGGGTGATGGTCTTGGGGTCTTCGGCCATAAAGGTGAGCAACTCGCGGAAGACCTGGTCGTATAGATTATCCACCTCGTCATCTTCGGCCACGATTTTCTTGGCGGTATCGGCGTCACCCTTGACAAAGGTATCCAGACTGCGGTGCAGCATATCCACCGTTTTTTCCATCATACGCGGTATATCGATAAGCGGCTTTAAAGGGGGTTCATCGCCTATCATCAGGACAATCTTGGCTGTGCCCTCGGCGTGGTCACCGATTCGCTCCACCTCACCGACGATGTTAAGCGCTGAAATAATGGTGCGCAGGTCGCTCGCCATCGGCTGCTGGGTAGCAATGAGTTGGATACACTTCTCTTCGATTTCAAACCGCTTCTGGTTTACCTTCAGGTCGTCGGTGACCACCCGCTGCGCCAGCTCAATGTCCCTCTCCTTGAGGGCTTTAACCGAAGATATGAGAGCTTTTTCGACCATGCTGCCCATGACCAGCACCTCGTCCTGTATCTCCCTCAGTTTCTTGTGAAAGGTTGTCCTTATCTCCATGTCTGTCACCTCCCTTGGCTTTTAGCCGAACCGCCCGGTGATGTAATCCTCGGTGCGCTTATCTTTAGGGTTGGTAAAGATATCCGAAGTAGAGCCGTACTCCACCAGCACGCCGGCTCTATCCTCTTCCATCATCAGAAAGGCGGCCATATCCGATACCCGCGCCGCCTGCTGCATATTATGGGTAACTATGACGATAGTATAGTTATCGATTAAGCTTCTCATCAAGTCCTCAATCTTGAGGGTGGCTACCGGGTCGAGGGCGCTGCAGGGTTCGTCCATTAAAATTACCTCGGGCTCCACCGCCAGCACCCGGGCAATACAGAGCCGCTGCTGCTGCCCTCCGGATAAAGCCAGAGCCGACTGCTCCAGCTTGTCTTTGACCTCGTCCCACAGCGCCGCTTGGTGGAGGCTCTTTTCGACGATTTCCTCAAGCTCAGCGCGGTTATGCCGGCCGTGGCGCCGGGGTCCGTAAGCCACGTTTTCGAACACCGAGAGGGGAAACGGGTTTGGTTTCTGGAAAACCATGCCCACCCTTTTACGCAATTCTACCACGTCAATAGATTTATCATAGATGTTAATGCCGTCAAGCTCAACCTGCCCCTCCACCCTGGCCCCGGTGATGAGGTCGTTCATGCGGTTAAAGAGGCGCAAAAATGATGACTTGCCGCACCCGGAGGGCCCGATGATGGCGGTGATGGCGCACTTGGGTATCTCCAGAGTAATATTGCGCAGCGCCTGAAAGTCGCCGTAGAAGAGATTTACCCCGGTAGCGCCTAACCTTGTCTTTTTACTGGCGAGTGCGTCACTGAGCAAATCAGGGCTTAATTTCATGTTCATGAGCTGTACCTCCGTCGCCGGGCGCGCAGTCTGATGACCGTGGCCAGCACGTTAAAGGATAGAACCACTATCAGCAATACCAGGGCCACCCCCCACATCGTGCTCTCAGGAATACCGGGGACATGAGCCGCCACCGTATAAAGGTGATAGGGCAGCGCCATGAACTGGTCTAAAGGGGACTGGGGCAAGCGGGGCAGGAGAAAAGCCGCCCCCACCACCAGAATCGGCGCCGTCTCCCCGGCGGCGCGGCTCATGGCCAGAACCGCCCCGGTGATTATTCCCGGCAGCGACTGGGGCAGGACCATGTGCCGGATTGTCTGCCACCTGGTCGCTCCCACCGCCAGGCTACCCTCCCTGTATTCCCTGGGTACCGCTATAATTGCTTCTCTGGAGGTGGTTACGGTCATGGCCAGAGCCTGGCAGGCTAAAGTCAGGCTGGTGGCAAGCAGCGACATGCCCAGTTTAAGCGCCAGCACGAATATCCCCAGCCCGAAAAGGCCGTAGACGATGCTGGGTACCCCGGCCAGGTTGACTATGGCTAGGTTGATGATGCGGGTCAGCCAGTTATCGCCGGCGTACTCGGTAAGGTAGATTCCGGCCAGCACACCCACCGGCAGGGCGATGATTATGGTGCCCAGCATAAGATAGAAGGTACCGATAATGGCAGGGAAGATACCGCCGGCCTTACCCGCCTGCGACGGCGCCAGGGTTAAAAAATCCCAACTGATGGCGCTGCCGCCGCTGATGACGATTTGCAGAATTATAAATATAACCGGCAGCACGACCACCGCCGCGGCTATAGCAAGCAGGACGAAAGCGGTCTGCTGGGATAGCTGACGTGATGTTATTCTGCCGCCTATCATGCTACCTGGCAAACTTCCTTTTCTGGCGCTCTAAAACCCGGTCGGCGATGATATTCACCGCCAGGGTTAAAACAAAAAGAACCAGGCCAATGGCGAACAGCGCCTGGTACTGCAAGCCCCCGCGCACGGCGTTACCGATTCCGGAGGCGATAGCCGCCGTCATCGGCATCATCGGCTCGGTGGGGGATAAGGGCACGGCCAGGGCGCCGCCGGCCACCATCAGCACCGTCATCGTCTCACCGATGGCGCGCCCCACCCCCAGCATCAGCGCCGCCGTGATTCCGGACAGCGCCGCCGGGATAGAGACATGTATTATAGTCTCCCACCGGGTGGCCCCCAGGGCATAGGAAGCCTGCCGGAACTGGTCGGGCACCGCCCGCAGGGCGTCCTCGGAGACGCTGACGATTATGGGCAGGCTCATCAAAGAAAGCATAATGCCGGCGCTTAAGCCGCACAGGCCTGTGTTGAGGTTAAAAGCGCTCTGCACCAGCGGCGAAAGCAGCATCAGCCCGATAAAGCCCATCACCACAGAAGGAATCCCGGCCAGCAGCTCGATTATGGGCTTTATCGTCTCCCTCACCTTATCCGGGGCCACCTCGGCCAGGTAGGCGGCGCAGGCAACACCCACCGGCACCGCTATGGCGGTGGCCACCAGCGTCACCCACAGGGTGGAAACGAAGAAGGGCATTATGCCGAAAGTAGACGGGTCCGATACCGGGTACCATCGTGTGCCGAAGAAAAACTCCCAGGGTGGGGTATGGAGAAAAACGGGTAGGCCCTCTTTGAGCAGGAGGGCGATAATGCCCAAAAGGACAATAATAGCCAGCAGGCCGGCCAGAAAAATCCAGCCCTCAATAAATTTCTCGCCAATGCGCCACCGCCGCCTGAGCCCCTTATCAGGACCGGTTTCGGCGGTGGCAACGGTAACCTGTTGCCTCAGCATATCTTTATTTCACCTTATTATGGCAGCGGCACATAGCCCACTTCGGTTACTTTAGCCTGTCCCTCGGTGGAGAGGCAGTAGTCGATGAAAGCCTTGATGGCGCCGGCAGGCTCACCGTTGGTGGAAAAAAGGAGCGGGCGGGCAATAGGATAGCTGCCATCCAGGGCTGTTTCTACGCTGGGCAGGACGCCGGGGGTATCCGCCGTCGCCTTGATAGCCAGCGGCTTTACCGCCCCGGTAACATAGCCCAGGCCGGGATAGAAGATGGCGTTGGGGTTTTTGGCCACCTCATCCACCCCCTCTTTAGTGGAGGGCAGGAAGAGCACCTTGGAGCCGTACTCCAGGCTTGTATCTTCGCTGGGCAGGCCGGCCATCTGGACTACGTGCTCTTTGAAGAAGACATGTGTGCCGGAGTTGGTATCGCGGGAGATGACCACTATCGGGGCGTCATTGCCGCCGACCTCTCTCCAGTTGGTTATCCTGTTGGTGTAGATGGCCGAAAGCTGGACTATGGACAACTCTAAAACGGGATTAGAAGGGTGCACCACTACCGAAAGAGCGTCGGTGGCTACCTGAATCTCATAAGGCTCCACACCGTTGGCTTGAGCTTCCTCAATCTCTTTCTGCTTTATCATTCGTGAAGCCTGGCAGATGTCGGCAGTGCCGTTAATGAGGGCGGCAATACCCGCCCCGGAGCCGGGGCCGCTAACAGCGATGCTCACCCCGGGGTTCATCAGCATGAACTCCTCAGCCCATACCGAGGATAGCGGCGTCACTGTGTTGGAGCCGATAATGCTAAACGAGCCGGATAAACCATCTCCACCCCCGTCAGTGCCGGGGCAACCGGCCAGGGCGATAGCCACCACCAGAACCGATACCGGCAGTATGAACCATTTCTTGACTAGGTTACTGAACAAACTGTTTCCTCCTTTTGATTGCATTAACAAAAAAGCCTTAAACGGCTGTCCTTTTCACCTACTATAAGTCTAATAGGTAAATTTTAAGGACGGTTTAAGGCCTGGTTAAGATTTGGTTAAATTTTAGGATGCTCTATTTGAGCGGCAGGCTGAAGCTGAAGGTGGAACCCCTCCCCTCCTCACTCTCCACCCGGATATCGCCGCCGTGGGCCTCGATTATATGCTTGGCAATAGCCAGCCCCATGCCGGTGCCCTCCCCGGTGCGTGATTTGTCCCCCTTGTAGAAGCGCTCGAAGACATGAGGCAAATCATCACTGGCAATGCCCCTGCCGGTGTCGGCTATATCCACGGTGACGGAATCACCTTCTCCTCGGGTAGTAACCGTGATTTTGCCGCCGGGCTCGGTAAACTTGATGGCATTGTGCATGAGATTGAGTATCACCTGCCGGACCCTGGCTCTATCGGCAGAAACTGGGGGCAGGTCGGCGGCCAGCTCTTTAGCCACGGTGAGCTTTTTCCTCTCTGCCTGGGGGCTGAGCCGGGCGGTGACCTCCTCCACCAATTCATTTATATTTACCGGCTCCAGTTTAAGCTCGGCTTTGCCTGCCTCGATGCGGGAAAGCTCGGTCAGCTCCGCCACCAGCTGGGTCAGCCGGTCCACCTCGCTATCAATCCTGGTGAGGAAATCTCGCGCCGCCTTTTTATCGTCAACGGCACCATCACGTAGAGTCTCCACCATCGCCTTGATTCCGGCCAGGGGCGTGCGGAAATCGTGGGATATATTGCCGATAAGCTCGCGCCGGGTCGTTTGCAGGTTTCTTAAGCTGGTGAGGTCCTGAAACAGGAGCAGGACGCCGCTACTAGCAATAGGTACGGCGATTGCTCTTAGATAGCGCCTAGAGGTGCCGGATTCGTACTGGACAGACTGCATCTCGGCGGTCTTTAGACACAGCTTCAACACCTTATCTACCTCGTGGTTACGCACCGCCTCGATGAGCGGCTTATTCTCCGGCTCCTTGATATTGAACAGCTTTTTCGCAGTCTGGTTAGCCAGCGATATGTTGCCCTCGGTATCGGTCATGATGACGCCGTCAGCCATGTTATCCAGGATGGTGGCCAGCCTGGCTCTGTCCGCCGATATTGTCTCCACCATTTCTTTCAGCCTGGCCGACATTTCGTTAAAGGCATGAGCCAGTTCTCCCACCTCGTCCCTGGCATCTATGGTTATTTTTTGCCCCAGTTCCCCCGAGGTAATCCGCCGGGAAGCAGCGGTGAGCTTCCGTATCGGGCGGGTGGTGAGGCGGGCAATAAGCCAGGCCGCCAGAATGACCAGCACCGTAGCCGCCGCCATGGCGATAATAATGCTTACCGTTACCCCCTGCACCACATTTTCGACGGCGGTCAGCGGCAGAGACACGCGGGCTACCCCCATAATTTCCCCCTGATACGAGATAGGCACGGCCACATACATCATCTTTTGCCCCAGGGTGGTGCTGTAGCGAGTGCTCTCACCCCGGCCGGTGCTCAGGGCGTCCATGATTTCGGGTCGGGTGGCATGATTTTCCAAGCTGGCCGGGTCTTCTTCAGAGTCACCCAGCACGGTGCCGTCCCGGGCAACGATGGTAATCCTGGCCTCAATTTCCTCCCCCATCTTCTTAGCCAAGGCATCAAGGTTTTCTGCCTCATCTGGGCTCAAGAAACTGGGCTGGCTGGCTTCGGCGGTAATCCTGGCTTCACTCTCCAGTTGAGAGCGCAGACTATCAAGCTGGGAGCTTCGGGTGGAGTTAGCCAGATAAACCCCCAGAGCTCCCATAATGACCAGTACCAGTAAAACGAAGGGGATGGTTATGCGCCATTGAATACTACGGAACAATTTCAGCCTACCAGTTTATAGCCTGTGCCCCTGACCGTTACCAGGCGTTTGGGTTTTGCCGGTTCACTCTCTATTTTCTGCCGCAGCCAGCGGATGTGAACATCAACCGTCCGGGTTTCGCCGGCATAGTCATAGCCCCATACTTTCTCCAGAAGCTGCTCCCGGCTGAAGACGAGCCCTTTATTTTGGGCTAGGAAGGCCAGCAGGTCGAACTCTTTAGGGGAAAGCTCCAGAGTTGCTCCTCTGAGGAGAGCTTGATGGCGGGCACTATCAATCTCCAGGCCGCCGATTTTAAGGGGTTCAGGCTCAAGCTGGGGCTGGACTTTGGTCATCTCGGAGCGGCGGAGCATAGCCCTTATGCGGGCCAGAAGCTCCCTCATGCTGAAGGGCTTGGTCATGTAGTCATCGGCGCCGATTTCTAGCCCGACTATCTTGTCCACCTCCTCTGTCTTAGCCGTGAGCATCAGGATGGGGATATTGGTCTCCTTGCGCAGAATGCGGCAGACTTCAAAGCCGCTTAAGCCTGGCAGCATCACATCGAGCACAATCAGCTCCGGTTTTTCCCTTCGCGCCGTCTCTAAAGCCCCGGAGCCGTCAACGGCAGTAATGACATCGTAGCCCTCTTTAACAAGGTTATATTTGAGCGTAGCCAATAGATTCAGGTCGTCTTCAACAACTAGGATTTTAGCCGCCATGTTTATCTCCAATAGTAGTATAAAACTAACCGTATGGACTAGCAAATGCTGGGGGGAGGTAACATTTCGCCATTTTGTTACGCGGAGATGAGTTCACAATTAGAGATGAAAAAGCCAACACCGCCATTAGCAGGAGCATTTGATGTGCTTGGTGGAGACGGCGGAGAGTCGAACTCCATCTACACCATAAAGCAAGACCTTAACCAAACGCTGTGCTTTTTAATATTACTATCCCTTGCGCTCGGCTATCTTCGTGTTAAAGCTGTCATCACTAACTTGCCAACAATTGCTGCTGCAAGACAGGCGAGACCAAAAGCAGCCAATCTTTCGAAGTAATGCTCATCCACTTGAGGAAGGCTAATCTGGGTAGATTGCTGGATTGGAATCGGCCTCTGTAGATTGATGACTTTGGACTGCTGCGTTGTCATTGTTAGCCTAACTCCTTCTTAAGTACCTGATTGCACAAGAGTCTTTGCCGCCTTATATTTAATACGCTCCTTAGGGATAACTTGCACGCTATACATTGCAAGTAGAGTAGAGAAAACCTTTAAGCCAAGCTCCCCCCATTCCTTCATCTGAGACCTATCAAGAAGAAGAAAAGCTGGATTATCAGGGTCACCTAGAGACGTAGCTCTAGCAAGGTCTTCAGCTCTGTCTTTTATTGATTGGGGTAGGCTTTCTACCACGTCTCTAAGGTCGTCTAAGTTTACACTTTTTGGCAAGCCTCCCTTTTGCTCAACTGCTGATATTAAGATGGACCGGGCAAAGGTGGAGGGGCCAAGACCCCGCTCAGCAGCTAACTTCTCAAGCTTCGACCGGCTCTCACTATCCAAGCGAATTGTTATTGGTCTGTCTTTGGCACCTCTTACCCTTACCTTTTGTGCTTTGGGTTCAGCAACAAGGTCAAGAGGACTGTGTATATCCCAATACTCCGCTTCTTGCTCCTCTGTCTTAAATTTAGGTGCCAATTCTTTGTCTTCGCCCATTTCCCTTCCTCCTTCTCTAAGTCTGATGCTTTTCATAATACCGCTTCTCTTTATCTCGCATGTCTCGGGCTGTAATAACCCTATATCGTGCTCCCTTGCCTTGCTTTCTTAAAACTATAAATAGGTGGCGCCCAGACACAGCCCGACCATATACACAATACGAATTTGTCGCACCTTTGTGACAAATTGGTTCATTATCACAAATTGCCTCTTCAACTTCTTCAGAAGTAACATGATGTTTCTGCCAAATCTTATCGACTACCGCCTGAGTCCAAATTAATGGGTATGTTATAAAAATCAATTGAACTTCTTGTTGTCATACATTGTATTACAAATTGGGGTCAATGTCAAGTCTTCGTCATTACAAATCTAAGAGCGCTAGCCTTGCAAGGCTAGCGCTCTTAATTGCTGGTAGAGACGGGGGAGGGACGAACTCCCCGTGTTGTTGGCGAGTTATCGGTAATGCGAAAGCATCTAACATTTCATCGTTTCGTTCAATTTCTGAGCATCAGCATCATTGAATGATCTAAGCAACTACCACTCTAATGTGTGCCTGGGGTATAATATCAGCACCGGTGTGGCGGAGCACGGGGTCACCACCATGAGGTATATCAGGATTGAGAACAAGGAGCAGGCCGAAGCAATTGACAGACTGGAGTTTGGCGTCTCCTTTGAAGTAGGGAGGGGCAGGAAAGGGGCGTCGCCCCTTCAACCACACAGGTATCTTACCATTCAAAAGCCCGGAAAACGGGCTAGATTTTGATTCTAGGGCCTGCCACAAGCTGCTCCACACCCTAGCCGGCAACAATTAGGGAGCCCTAGCGTGTTCGATTATTACTTGAGAAATATCTTGACCAGGCAGCCACTCCGTGAAATCACCATCCTTTCGCTACCATGGTGACATCAGGGGTGAGGAATAGTCCAAAAAGTGGTAAAATAAAGGTGGTGAAACAAGGTTGAAAAAGGTCGAAACAAAGCAAAATTGGGTGGTATGCACATATCAATTGTTTCGGTGCTGATTAAGGTTTTATGCCGGCTAATGCCCGCTTAAGCCCCCTAAAACCATTATTTTTGGGGGTTGATACGCTGGTCTTCAACCAGGCAAAAAATCAGGGCTTAAACGGACTCCCAGTGTTAAAAAGAAAAAAGCGTTATAGGCGGTGATGAAAATGCCGAGAATAATAAACGAAGATCTAATCACTAAGATAGCCGAACTTGCCGGGAGGGGCTACTCCAAGTCGGCTACAGGTAGGGAGCTTAACCTGGACCGAGCAACGATCAGGAAATACTGGCCCGAGGAGAAGGAAGAAATCAAGGTAGAAGAGACACCAGAGGTTAAGCTCTCCCTCGAGGACGAGTTCCGCCTGATCGCCAACAGAAACGAACTCAGCTGGGACATTGGTGAGACGCTCAGCAAGATCGAAAACAGACATTGGGAAACCCGCGAGCTAAGAAAGAAGGGACAGCTGGCTATTGACAGTCTGAGGTTCCTCAAAGACAAAGTAAGAAAGGCGGGAAAAGTCGATGAGTTGGACTCGCTAGCTAATCTAGTCAATCAAAAACGTGAGGAGCTAAATCCGGTCCTGGAAGAGGATGCTAAGCTGGAAAGGGAACGCCTCGAGCGGGAAGAAAAGGAACGCCAGGAAGAGGCAGCCAGAAGAAGAAAAGGGCGTGAAACATTGTGGCAGCACTATCTGGCTATCATCCCGTGGTATATCCCGTGCCGAAAGTACACTGAGGATGTGGTAAGAACATTCTTTGGTAATTATGGCTATGACCACTGGGCAAGGGTGCTGGGCTCCCAGCTTGCATTAGTAGATGAGCTTAAATGGGAGGATGATATGGATGAGCTGGGACCTCTCTTCGGTGAGTTCCTCAACATCATTACCGGCCACCCAGAGGAGAAAGATAAGATAATCGAAGTAATGGCGCAAAGAAGGCTGCGGTTACTGACCCCTCGTGATGAAGATATCATTGACGCTTTCACTGAGTGGCTAAACTCGGAAGAAGACAAGAAATTTGTGGAGGGAGCGCTCAAGCTCAGTGGCATATTCAGGCGCCTTGCCGAGGAAAGATACATCGACATTGATGAGCTGATGAAGCAAGAGGCTTCACCACCTAAGGAGCCGGCCAAGGACAAACGAAGTAAAGCGGATAAAGTACGCCAGACTCTGGCGGCCTAAAACTTTCCTTTTCGCAGACCTACCATTCTCGCTCTACCACCGCATCCCCCCTTGCCGAGGGGATTATTTAAGGATTAAGCTAGGACAGCGCAAGGCAGTGCTGGACATATTTTCATTACGGTGATAAAAGCCTATCGGTATCCCCCGCTTTTGGTTCCACGCCAATCAATCTACTTACCTACAATTTGGTAGCAACGCCAGATGTAATTGTGTTGTGGTTGGTTCCAGCCAGTGCTTACTCGGAGAATAAGACGAAAAGTTTGTTAACACTCCCCCCCTTTGGTGCTGTACGCCGCATTTTGAATGAAAGTCTACCCGTCCAGTCCGCTTTCAGACCGTTAACAGCCGGGCATATGGGATATAATGGTAGCGGCCAGCTATGGCGTATGAGACCAACTAGCTTTGACATTGTTAGAGGGCTATGGGACATCCCTTCCACTAGAATCCCCAATGTTGAAAATAACAATAGTTCGGGAATTAAGGAAAGAGGGATTGGTCTAAGGATAAAGGAAGGCTAGTAACTGTTCTACTGCTTAGACTAACTCCACTTGTGCAAAGTAGCCCCCGGGGCAGGCCCGAAGTATCCCTTGGTATGGTCAATAAGCTCATCACCGCGGGGGCCCTCTCCAAGAATCAACGCGGCATCTGTATCGACAACAAGCTCCTCATCCCCCTCCCCTTTCCTAGCCGGCGCAATCCACAGAATCCTGTCCCCCTCGAAGAGGAGAACTAACTTTTTGCCATCTTCATCCCAGGTAAGGCCTAGAAACTTCTTGCCCCTCAAGTTCTCCGCAGGCAGGTCCTTTTCCTGCTCCGCAGCATTTAACTTCTCGGTCTCCTTAGAGTCTCCTACGGCGATAAGGCTCTCCAATTTGAGTCTATAATCAGCGTCTGGTGGCTCGATACCAGTGTCAGCTAATTGCCTGAGCCGTGCCGCTGATTTTTCCAAGTGCTTGGCTAAATTTTCCGAGAGCTCGGCCTGTTCCCTTAGTTTGCTCGCATAGCTCTGTGGTTCATAAGCACAGGCATCACAAACATAGCCTATAAGGTGGCCATCTTCATCGTAGAGCTCAGGTAGGATTCCCCCCGTTTCAAAAGGCTCGCCGCAAATGACACAACGCTCTTCTACAAATATTTTATTCGACAAAAGCGTAATCCTTGGTTTCATTTCTCCTTCTTCCAATGTAATCTCCTAGCCGGCTGCTCCTAATACAGATTATTCCACCACGGCGCAAAACGCAAGTGCTCTTTCTTGGCTCGGCGGTGGTGGTTAAACATTTAGGGGGTTGTTGGCAAAGCTTGAAACTAAAGGTTGACAGTTCTGCCCCACTTATAGTGCTCTGGCTGTATTTTTAGGGGAATGCCTGCTTTTAACAGAGCATCCTTTGACAGTCTATCCGCTTCTCGATTCTGCCACCTGGGTATCCACCAGAAACTCAGGTCAACTTCTTCACACGGGCATGGCCAAGCCACCTCATATAGGCCACCACGCGGCAACCGCTCAGAAAAGGGTGCCCAAAAACTGGCGACAAAAAGGCGACGAACTGAAAAAGACAGGATGTCACCAAAAGGCACTTAGCTTCAAAACGGGGCTTTGGCAACTGACACAAAAGTCCCAAATTGAAGCTAACGGCCTCTATCGGCGTATCTGGCTTAAATTCCGAAGACCGATGCTCTATCCGCTGAGCTATAGGCGCCGATAGCATTCTAGTGCCGCCGCTTATTCTTGTCAATTGAAGCCGGTCAGTTTCTGAGGCTATTGCTTTGGTGGGTGGGTTGTGCTTATACTTGTTTTCAGTAATTATTTATTCACAAGGGGGTTACGATGGATTACGATGGTTTTCTGGAATTAGCCAAAAATAGGCGAAGCATTCGCCGGTTTAAGCCAGACCCTATACCTGATGAATATGTGGACAAGGTTATTGAAGCGGCCCGCTGGGCTCCCTCGGGCTTTAACTCGCAGCCGTGGGAGTTTGTCGTTATCAAGGATAAGAAATTAAAGGACGATGTTATGCAAATTGTTAGGCCACCACATCATGCTAGAGCCACGGGGTTCTCCAAAATGGAAGAAATGTGTGAGCCATGGATGCGACGTAAACTGCAGCCCTGGCTTGACACGGAAATGGAATACCAGAATGCCCCGGTTCTTATATTGCTATTTGGCGATACTAGAACTCAGGTGGGGTTGCCCATGGTTGTAAGATATGACCCGCATTTAAGGCAATCAATTTACACATCCAGTATGGCCAATGCTTTTTTGTATATGCTTCTGGCGGCTACGACGCTGGGGCTTGCCAGCCAGTGGGTATCTGTGGTGGCATCACCTTATAACCATTGCGCATTAAAGGACCTTTTACACATACCCACCGAGGTGTTAATCTACGATATGGTCGCGTTGGGCTATCCCGCTTATAAATCGAGGCCCAAGTTAATGAGGCCGGTTGGCAAGATGATTCACCGTGACTACTTCGGTGAAGAAGATTTCAGGACTGATGAAGAGGTCAGAGATTTTATCAAGAGAACCCGGGCCTGGGTCTTCGCCAACCACCGTCGTGGGGTGGATAAGAGTATGTTGGGGTGAGTGGAGGGATTCGAACCCTCGATTTCCAGGGCCACAACCTGGCGCCTTAGACCACTCGGCTACACTCACCATGCGAAGTATAGTTATTATAGTCAAAAAAGGCTTAGCTTTCAATGATTACTTGCGGCTTAGCTCGACTATGGTGACGCCGGCGCCGCCTTCCCCGTAGACGGCGGGTCGGTAGGAGTCGACCAGGGGGTGTTTATCCAGTATCTTCCTGACCGCCTGGCGCAGGGTGCCCGTCCCCTTGCCGTGGATTATCTTCACTTGGTACAGACCGGCCATGAAGGCGTCATGCAGGTATTTATCGAGTTTGGGCAGTGCCTCGTCCAGGGTGAGGTGGCGCAGGTGCAGTTCGTCTGAGACTGTCATATCACCAGCGATTGTAGCACAAGTTGGGGGGCGACAAAAACGGCATCGTAAAAAGCGAGTTCTGGGCTGGTTTTTAGAGTGTGTTTTGCTTCCCACCCTCCCGCCCGAAAGAGGTTTCACCTCTCTTTACTCGCCTTTATGGGGGGGGTGAACCCTACCTTATAAGGGCGGCGGGCGGGAAAAGATATAAATCGGGGTGGGGTCAGGGTTTGCGGTAAAATATGTCCAGGTTTTTAACCTTTTTCACCCCTTTGAGCGATGAAGCCAGAGCCAGCAGGATATTGCTGAAAATCTGTTTGGGGAAGGTGGTCAAAACTATGGGGGTGTGGTTGACATAGAGGGAGAGCCGCTCCCGCTGGGGCTGAATGAAGCCCTTTTCCAGG
>Ga0315547_1002326_pt1 | contig 13515 bp, 9 predicted proteins | sample SalMarSW160240MG_2_FD_202542 | JGI IMG/M metagenome (GOLD analysis project Ga0315547, IMG submission 202542) | Salt marsh sediment microbial communities from the Plum Island Ecosystem LTER, Massachusetts, United States - Salt Marsh Sediment SW1601-240 ... | reverse complement strand
TTATTTCTGAACAATGGGATGGAATGCCAGCAACTTTTTTAAATTGCCTTTTCTTCAATATCATCACTCTATTCCCGATGCCAAACCGGTTATAGATTCACCGCGCGTTGACAAATATGAGAACCGACCTATAATATAACTGACTTATATAAAATCGATTCAGAAGCGACAGAGGTTAGCAGCTATGTTTGGGGTTTCAGCAGTATTTGGTTATAATGCGTTAGCTGTCACCCTTTTCAGCGGTAACATGATAGAGGCGGCATTATGGGTGCATTATTCAGAGCAGTTGTAACTCTTATTATGGCTTTTCTCTTACTCCCCTCTGTGTCATGCTCAGATACGGAGGAAACAACGAGTGAGAAGATAAGCGGCCTGCTTCTCGCCCAGGTCAACCTGAGGATGGAGCAGCTCGATGACCCCACCACCGATAGGTTAAACATGATGAAGGGAATGGGTATGATGGTAGACAATCTGGGTACTCAGCGCATATTCATTCACCTCGAGCGTGAGCTCAACGACGCGCAGGTAAAAGAACTGCAAGATATGGGGTTAACACTGTACCTGGACTCATGGATTCCGCCGGTGGGAGCGCACCCGACCGGGTTTATCATCGCCGATATGCCGGTGGATGTATTGGGGGAGTTGGCAGATAAAGAATACGTTGTGAATCTGGATACGGCGGAACGCCAGCTTCAACCTCAGGCCGGCAGTCAGCCGCAGGCAGAGTAGCAAAGTGAAGAAACTTATTATTTTCGTGGTTCTGCTTTCTTTCCTGGCCGTGCTTTTCTTTGGCAGCACCGCTGTGACGCCGCCGGTTTCCGCACAGGAAGACGAACACGGCAAGAAGATAAGTTCCCTGCTCCGACTGCAGGTGGATACCAAGCTCCGCTCGCTGGAAGCAGCGCCCGCGGCAAGGGGAGAGGTTCCGGTGTTCCAGGCGATGCTGCAGCAAGCCGCTCCCTCTGCTCCACGGGACAGGCAGCAGATATTCATTCACAGCGCAGAAATGCTCAGCCCTTCCCAGATTGCAGAGCTTGAGGAAATGGGCCTTATCGTTTATCCGGAATCCTGGCTGCCGCCGGTGGGAGCGCACCCGACCGGGTTCATCCTGGCCGATATGCCGGTGGACAAGCTCGACGAACTGGCCGCCAAGGATTACATCGCCACGCTGGACACCGCGGAGCGTTATTTTGAAGCGCACAATGACCTGGGCACCCAGAAAATAAACGCCGACGATGTCTGGAGCGCCAATTACACGGGGGCGAACGTTACCATCGCCGTGCTTGATTCCGGCATGGACGTTACCCACCCTGACATCCCCACCCCGACCGCCAGCAAGGATTACTGGAACTATCCGACACTTGACGATACTATCGCCAACACGGTAACCGGGCACGGCACGCACGTGACCGGCACCGCGCTGGGCCGGGGCACGCAGTCCAGCGGCGTGTATAAAGGCTCGGCGCCGGGTGCCGACCTGGTCTTCCTCAAAATCGGCAGTGATTCCACCGGCAGCGCCTCAAGCGACGCTATTGTCTACGCAATCAGGGCGGCGGCGGATACCTATAACGCCGATATCATCACCATGAGCTACGGCGGCTGGAGCTCCTACCATGACGGCTCTGATGAGATGGCGCAGGCCGTTGACTACGCGGTGAGCCAGGGGGCGGTGGTATTTCTCTCGGCGGGCAATGAGGGCAATGATGACTACCACTATTCAGGCACGGTAAACGCCAGCAACTCCACAGACTATATCCAGTTAAACATTGCCGGTGCCGGAACCTATACTACGGCTCTCTTATTCAATTTGGTCTGGTATGACGGCACGGGGACCAGCAATGACCTTGAGCTGGAGTACTACGACTCAAGCTATACCAAGCTGTCGTCAACTAATTACGCACAGTCGGAAAGCTCAAGGGGCACAGAAAGTGAATATTCATATTATGATAATTATGTCGATTCTGGGGACAGCACCTATTACCTCAAGGTAAAGAATAATTCCAGCAACAGCCAGTTCTTCCACCTCTACTACAACACAGCATTCAACCTATATGGCTCAGTTACATTTGACAGCCCTGACCCGGAATACACCATTGGCACGCCCGCCGAGGCCGACAGCGCCATTGCCGTGGGCGCCTATACCACACGCAGGGCCTGGTATGACTATGACAACTATGGTTGGGAGTATACCGATGAGACGGATGACCAGATAAGCACCTTCAGCAGCCGCGGCCCGCGGGTGGACACCGGCGCCCCGAACATGCCGAGTGTCGTTTCCCCTGGCTGCGGCATAATCTCCTGCCGTGACGATGATGTCTACACCTGGCCTGATAGCTATGATGTATACGTTATCGATAATGACGGGCCGAATACGGATAACGCCACCAGGAATGACGGCAGCGGGCCGGCGGACTACTACATGATGGGTGGAACCTCTATGGCCTGTCCCATGGCGGCCGGAGTTGCCGCCCTGCTTCTGGAGAAGTACCCGTCCGCGACGCCGGCGCAGATAAAGCAAGCATTTGAGAGCACGGCCGTTGACAAGGGAGATGCCGGCTTTGACACCACCTACGGCTACGGGCTGATAGATGCCCTGGCCGCCCTCGGTTGCGACCTTACCCTGCCCACCATGGAGACCATAGCCGAAGCCGAGGGGCAGTACTATAACACCGCGCCCGTCCTGTCCAACTTCGGCTTCGATGACGAAACGGCCCTGGACGACGGCTGGTATCAGATGGACTCATACTCCGGAAGCTGGACCGTTCTTTTTACCGATGCCGCCTCTGCCGATATCAGCGATTTGTCTGTTGCGGGTGATAATACCACCATCTATGCCGTTGATAGAGAAAGAGGCAAGATTTACAAGTCAACCAATTCTGGCACCAACTGGGAAGAGCTGACCAATCCCTCTGGCGCCACCGAACCGCAGCTTGTTGCCGTCGCCTCCGATAATGCCAGCATTGCCGCTATCGTCGCTGATGGCAATGCGGTTTACGCTACCACCGATGGTGGTACAAGCTGGGGTAGCCTGGGCATCCCGCTAGAAAGTGGTGGGGGTGCCGCCGCGACGGCGCTCTATGATATCGCCATCTCCTCCGGAAATGGCACACCGACAGTGAACTATATTGCCGCTGCCGGCATTGAAACCGGTCCTCTTGCCAATATCTGGTATTATGACCTTGGCGCCTCGCCACCAGTATGGAAGGAAACAAACGACTTGGCTGGTTTTGGTGCTGCATCGCTTAATTCCACAGCGTCGGCGGTCGCCTTTTCCCCCAATTTCTGGACAGACTCAGTAATGGTTGCCATTACTGCCGTGCATGATGGTAATGGTGGCAGTGATAATGTTTGCTCTGAGATTTTTTGCAGGGATTCTTTAATATGGAACGAACAAGGCACCTTTCCTGATTATCCGGTGACCATTGTCAGTGACGATGGCATTACCGGCCTGGACTCGGCTTCCATATCAATGGCTCCTGACTATCTTGGTTCTGATAACTCAACGCGCCATGTCTTCGCCGGCCTGACTGTTGCCGGTGATTCCGATGCCGTAGCGACCAGCGATATCTATCATCTGGATGATGACAACGTGACGGCGCTGAAGATGGGGGAACAAATCCACAGCGTTGCCTACGACGGCACCAATCTCGTCGCCGGAGAATACGATTCAACCGATATCTGGCGCAGCGCCGACCCGATGGCACCAGCGCCAACCGTTAACGTTACCGATGCCTCGCATAGACCAGGCGGCGAAAATAAGGTTGTCGTTGACTGGGCGGGTAGCAAAGTGGTCGCCGGAACGTCGGGTAATCTGAGTGCCTTTGCCGTTTCCACAGATAACGGGACGTCCTTTAGCGATATTCTGGTTATTACAGATACCTCCTGGGATAACGATGGCTGGACAATCCCGGGATTTTCTGCTCTCGCTAACGGCAGCCACACCGTTTATTTCAAGGCATCAGACGATAACGGCAACGTCGAGGGGGAATCAGGGGAGTGGAGCTGGCAGTTCAACAAGGGTAATGCACCGCGCTCCAGCGGCGGAGGGGGTGGTGGAGGCGGTGGTGGTGGCGCCGGCCTGACGGCCGTGCGTCCATATCTGGATAAAGAAAGTAAAATTAAAGAAGAGGTTACCGCTTACAGTGAGGACATGAAGGTTGAGATGTGTTTGCCCGTAGGCACCAGGGTTAGAAGCGCCACGGGCACAAGTATCTCAAGTATAAGAATTCAGGTAATGGCCGGGCCACCGCTCCGGCCGAAAGATACCGCGACAGTTGGACTGGTATATGAAATGGGGCCGGCTGGAGCTACTTTCGACCCGCCGGTAGACCTGACCATGGAGTATGATGAGTCCAAGATACCCGAGGGAGTTGCCGAAAAGACCCTGGTGGCGGCGACTTATGACGATAGCACTGGCCAGTGGATAAATCTGGAAAGCATCGTTGCCACCGAGAATGATACCGTGACGGCAAAAGTGAGTCACTTCTCCGCTTTCACCGTTCTGGCATATACCCGCCCTGCCAGCTTCAGCATCGCTGACCTGACCATAACGCCGGAAGAAATCGAGCTCGGAGAGCCACTAAACATCAGCGTACTTGTCACCAACGACGGTAACCTCGCTGGCAGCCACGAAGTAAGCCTGAAAATGGACGACCTTCTGGTTCAGACAAGGGAAGTCGCTCTGGCCGGAGGCGACAGTGAGGCCGTCAGCTTCATTATAACCCCAGATACTGTCGGGGAGCACGTCATAGATGTCGATGGGGTGAAGGGTACATGCCAAGTCGCAAAGCCCAAAGCCCCGGCCGCTTTCAGCGCCAGTGACCTCACCATATCTCCGGCTGAGCTTCTAACCGGAGGGAGAGTAACCATCAGTGTGACAGTAATCAATAACGGCGACCTCAGCGGCACGCATGGCGTAAGCCTGAAAATAAATGGAGTTCTAATAGAAACAAAGGGCGTAACCCTCGATGGCGGTAAGAGCCAGAAGGTGGTCTTCACCATGGGCCCGGACACGGCGGGCACGTATTCCGTAGACATTGACGGCCTGTCCGGCTCGTTTGCAGTTAAAGAACTGGTTCCGGCACCGGCCGAAGAGGAAAAAACGGCAATGCCGGCACCGGCGGTTGCACCAGCGCAGGAACCAGGCCCAGCACCGGAACAAGCGCCTATGCTGCCAATTAGCGGGTGGACTATTTCCGGTATTATCGCTGCTATTGCCGTAGTAGGTTTAGCTTCATATTTTTTCATCAGAAAGCGAAGAGAGTCAACCCGTGCCAATAAAACTGACTGAAAGGTAATTATCAATTAAGGAGGCGGGTATGGCGCAAGGCCTGCCCGCCTCCTTCCACACTGGCCCGTACACCTCCTGATATTGTCTAACCATTAATTATTCCCAGCTACTTATCCCTGAGTCCAGCGGTATGATATACTGTTACCGGTTCAGCCTGACTAATAGCAATTTTTAGCCCAAAGTATGAAGATAGACGCTTTCCTGACGCCACGGCTGCTGCCACCTCGCTTTGAAGGCGCAATATGTGTGGTCATTGATGTCCTCCGCGCCACCACCACCATAATCGCCGCGCTGGCGAACGGTGCCCGCGAGGTGCGCCCCTGCCTTAATGCCGCCGAGGTCAGACGCAGCGTGAAAGCAGGAGATGACACCACCTTCCTGCTTGGCGGCGAACGAAAGGGACTGCGCATCCCCGGCTTTCATTTAGGAAACTCCCCTGCGGAATATCTTGACTCAAGCCAGATATCCGGCAGGGTGATTTACTTCTCAACCACCAACGGCACTCCGGCCCTGCGACGGGCCTATAAAGGAAGCGGCCGACCCGTGTACCTCGCAGCACTGGTCAATCTGTCTGCGGTATCATCAGCAATTGTGAAAGCAGCGGTGAATAATGCCCCGGAAAGAATCTGCCTCGTCTGCGCGGGGCGCCACGGAAAGCCGTCGCTTGAGGACCTGTATTGTGCGGGACTGATTGCGCAGCGCCTGCAGTCAGAATTGGCTGAATCCGGAATATCTCCTGAGCCCAGCGATGCGGCAACAATAGCTATTGCGTATTCAAGAGTGAATCAGGAAAAGACGCTTGCCGTGTTAACCGAAAGCGAGCATGGCCGGTATCTGCAAAGCATAGGCTTCAGTGCCGACCTGGAATTTGCCAGCCAGATTGATAAATATGACACAGCGCCCTGCTTCGATGGCAAACGCATCGTCATCGGTCCCGAATAGCATCTATACATACTACGGGTGAGCCGCTAAATCACCCTTTAGAGTATGAGGAATCATAAAAATGGGTGATTTACTGCCGACACAACATGTATTAAAGTGCTAAATAGAAGTAATTTGGGGTAGATGGGCGGAATGAGGTTTCTTTGCATAAACGTACCGCGGGTGGTGTTAATCGCCATCTTCTCCCTCTTCTTTATAGTAGTGGGCAGGAGCTATTTCACCTTCGCCCAGCCTGAGCAGGGCACTGAATTCAGCTTTTTGAACTCAAACATGTCAGTAGCTGAGTCTGCGGTTTTATCCTCCAATTTGATAGAAGAAGCCCGGGAGATATCGGCGCTCTATGAGCACTACATTATATCCAATGCCCTCCAGTCAATGAGGGTTATCGAGAGGGTGAAAGAGGTCCCAGACGTCGCCCTGGCAACGAACGACATGGCCCAGTTTCCCTCGGCAGAGCACAGCCTTTATCCTCACTACGTCACCAAGAGGTACAGCCAGTTCAGGTATACGGTCGATAGCGACGGCATTGTCGATATCGACACTGCCTCTCCAACGATAGTCTGCAACCTCGAGCAAATCGAAAATTGCCTCAAATGCATCGAATAAGCAATTCCCGAACCCATTCACCTGCCGCTGTTTCCTATCGTTTCTGGTTTAATATTTAACTTTTTTCTTTTTACCACTGATTTTGATGCATTTTCCCCTGTTCTGTTATTGATACTTGACGTTTGGCATACTAAAATAGTTGCGTAGTGCTAATACCAAATCAATGAAAGCGAGGTACCTCTATGATTAACAAAGTTAATTTGTTCATTTCGCCAAACAAGGTCATATTCGGCAGCGGTACTGCTGATCTGGTGGGGACAGAAGCGGAGCAATTCGGCGCCAAAAAAGCGCTCATTGTTACCGATAAGGGAGTGATGAAAGCCAACCTGCTAGCGGGCGTGCAGGATTCATTGAAAGCCCAGAAGATAGATTTCGATATTTTCGACAAAGTCGAGGCTGAGCCACCGGCCCGAAACATCGATGACGGGGCGAAGCTGGCAGTTAGTATCGGAGCAGACATCGTTATCGGTGTCGGCGGGGGCAGTTCGATGGACGTGGCCAAGGGCATTGCCATCATAGCCAAGCACAAGGGAAAGGTACTGGACTACGCCGGACGGGATAAGGTGCCCGGCAGAGGGCTCCCCAAGATACTTCTCCCGACCACTGCTGGCACCGGCAGCGAGGTCACCCGAGTGGTCGTATTCATAGATGAAGCCGAAAGCCTGAAAGCAGCGATTCACAGCAACTACGCTCTGGCGGATGTCGCCATCGTTGACCCCCTGCTCACCCGGTCAATGCCGCCCAAAGTCACCGCTGATACCGGCGTTGATGCCATGATTCACGCCATCGAAGCTTATGCCTCACTCAATGCCACGCCTTTCTCTGAAATCACGGCCATCGAGGCCATCCGCCTGATTGCGGAAAACCTGCCCACGGCCTATGCCAAAGCGGAAAACATCACCGCCCGTGCCAATATGTCGCTCGCCGCCACACTCGCCGGCCTGGCGTTGAACAGTGCGGGAGCAGCCGCGATTCACGGGCTTTCCAATATAATGGGCCTAAAATATAAAATGTCCCACGGCCGGGCCAATGCGGTCCTGCTGCCGTATGTAATCGATTACAACAAAATCGGCGATTTAAACAGGTACGCCACCATTGCTCAGGCGGTGGGTATAAATACGGAAGGATTGTCTCCTTACGAGGCAGCAGAAGAACTGGTGGCCTATCTATTTAACCTGCTTGAAATCCTTAATATTCCGGCCAGATTGAGCGATTATGGCGCCACCGAGGCCGACATTCCAGCTCTGGTGGAAGGAGGTATGAAGCTGGCCCGGCTCTTCGTGCCCAACCCCAGAAATATGACTGAAGAGGACGTCAGGAATATTTATACCAGGGCATTGTAAGCCTGAAAAATTGCAAAAATCTTCTTCGCTGTGTAGAATGGCTTTGCTGTGGGCAGTCTGATGAACCTGACCGCCTTTCTGGTCAGCAGCAAGGTCGAATTCGAGTTCATGAAGAAAAGGGCCACCCACCATGCCGCCGAGGCCGCTGCGGCCAGCGGCGTGTCTCTGGGTGAGATTGTCAAGTCCATCGTTTTCACCGACCGGGACGCCCGGCCACTGCTGGCAGTGGTGCTTGCCGATACCGATGTCAGCCGTCACAAGCTGGAACGCTGCTCCGGTTCGAAGTCGGTGCGGCTGGCTCCTGACCATGTCGCCAAGGCCGCCACCGGTTACCCCACCGGCGGCATACCTCCGGTGGGCCACAAGAAAAAAATAGCGGTATATATTGACCGTAGGGTCATGCGCCGTGAGCGCGTCTGGTGTGGCGGCGGCGCCAGGTCCAAGCTGGTCAGACTGAAGGCATCAGATATTGCCCGCCTGACTGCCGCCACGGTCTGTGACCTTGCCACCGATTAGACAGGCCAAAACCATTACAATATTATTACAAACCTGTTTAGCTTTGTAGCTGAAGGTTGTAATTGCAGGCTCTCTTGTATATGATAAAACTATAAGATAACGTTATGTTCATTGTCCGATTATCCCTTTGCGGGCTCCACGATGGGGTCGGGAGGGGCTTGCCGGTATGAGGAGGAGGATGAGAAGCGAAAAACGCCCATTTTCGCCGGGGCAGCGGGGAATAAGCCTTCTTGAAACTCTGGTTGCTCTCGCCATTTTAGGCGCCATTGCCGTTACTTTCATCAATGGCGTCAATACTGCCATCAGGACTACCGCCCTAGCTGATGAGCGCACCACCGCCGAAAGTCTGGCGCAGAGCCAGATTGAATGGGCGAAGAAAGTCAGCTATGCTGAGGAAGCCGCCCAGTACAACCCGGCGACCATACCCAGTAACAGTGACTACCGCGATTACTCCGTTGCCATCGTGGCCGAACCATTAAATAGTCCCGATGCCGGCCTTCAGAAGATAACGGTGACGATAAGTCACCACGGTGAAACTGTATTTATACTTGAAGGGTACAAGAGGCAGAAATGAACCGGAGAACAGCCGGCTTTACCATGCTGGAAATGCTGGTGGTAACCGCCATTGTGGCGCTCGTCGCCAACGGCGTCCTGGTCAGCGTGTTCCAGATACTCAGAAATAGCGAGAGCAGCGAGAACAAGATAACCGCCGTGACCGAGGTGCAGAATACCGGCTACTGGGTCAGCCTTGATGCCCGAAAAGCCCAGGAGGTTAATGCTCAGGCGATAGAAGAGGGCAGGGTGGTAACGTTGTCCTGGGACGAGCGGACGGAAGGGGCTATCGACTCCACCGACGGTCTATACTACGCCTACTCCAGCGATGGCGGCAATAACTGGAGCAGTGACTATCAGGCCTTTATGGGTTGGGACCTTCCCAGCACTTTCTCCACGACCATTCCAGCCCAGTACCTGACCAGTGATTTCAGGCTCAGGTTCTACCTGGTATACTTCGGCTCATCAGATGAATACCTGTATCTGGACGATATCACTTATTCGGAAGCCATTTTCTCCGATAACTGCTCCAGCCTCGATGGCTGGGATAACGGCTCGCGGTGGATACCCTCCTCAGGGGAGTTCAGGGGACAGGGGGGCGGTGATACCGCAGTTTCAACCGTCACCATGACCAGCAGCCTGGACCTGGACGCCTACCAGGGGCAGACGGTGCGGGTCTACTGGCACGGCCGTGAAAGCGGTAGCGAATCCGGTGACTGGCTTAACTATGCATTTTCCGGCAACGGTGGCACCGATTGGAGCCAGAATTACCAGTCCTTCAATGGTGACACCGGCTCTACCGGGCAGACGTTCAGCTATACCGTGCCGGCGCAGTACGTCACCGGCCAGTTCAAAATGAGGTTTTACTGGCAGGCCAACTACTCCAACGATTACGTTTACCTTGATGACATCATGGTGGCGGTGCCCCTTTATACCGAAGACTGCTCCGATTTTTCCGGCTGGGACGACGGCGATGACTGGAGCGTTTACAGCAGCGATGAATTCAGGGGACATCACGCCGGCGGCAGCGACGATGAACGATACCTTACCATGGATACGAGCCTTGACCTGACCTCCAGCCAGTTTGCCGGCGGTTTTCCGCTCGTCTTCACCTGGACCACCTGGTCCGGTTCCGGCGGCACCGGCCACGAGGTCACCTATACCATCACCAACGGCGAGCTAATGCGCAGTCACTCCATTAACGGCGGCGCTCCCGTGGAGACACTGATCGCCAAGAACATCGACCCGGCAAATACCAGCTGCTCCTACCGCAACGGTGAGTTCACGCTCACCATCACCTCGGCAGTCGGTGGCGGTCCGTCGGAGGGAAGGGAAATAAGGCAGTACAAAGTCCTTACCAGGCCGGATTAAGCGGCACGCTTTATTGATAGTGGGAAATGATGAAGCAGGTAATCAGGTTAATCAAAGGTGAAAAGGGAATGGGGCTGGTCATCGTGCTTGTCCTGCTGGCACTTGGCGGCCTTATCATGGTCCCACTGCTCACTCACCTTTATACCGGCGTTAGCAGCGACCGGATTTACCGGGAAAGGATGGAGTTAAATTACGCCGCCGATGCCGGCGTTGAGGACGGCATATGGAAAGCGGAAAACGAGCAGGTACCGCTCGACCCCTATGACTACGTGTCAGTTTACAGTTACTCCCTGCCCGAAGCGCTCAACGGCAAAGATGTCAGCGTGAGCATCAAGCAGGTCTGGCCCCTGGATGGTCTGGAGAGTGATGTGAACGGAACAACACCGGCCAGTCCGCCGCTGTCAATCACCAGCGGCGTGATTGACCAGCTCGGCGATTTTGAAATTCGCCTCAGCTATGATACACCGGAAGTGGAACTGCTCATTGACTGTGTGGCGGTGTGGCTTCCTCCGGAGTTCGCCTACGTCAATAATTCCAGCAGCAGCATCACCGAAGAAAACCCCATCCAGACAGACTGGAACGGCGGAACGGTACTGACGTGGGATTTTGGCCCGCCGGTAAACTTCGATGATTTGCCTCAGGCAACATCCGGTGAAGCCGGTGAAGGCGGCATGCAGCCGGCCATTGAGCTGCCATCGGTAAGGGTTCTCTCCTTTTCCGTCACCCCCGAGGGGGAGCTGGCCAGAGGCAGCTACTCGTGGATCAGGACAACCAACGCGGACAACTACCTCTGCTGGGATACCAATTTCACCCTCTACGAAATCAACGCCACCGCCAGCGATAACGCCACCGGCAGGTCAATGGGCGCCGAGGGCTATACCTATGTCAGCGAGGGGTTTGACACCGGCTGGCTGGACCTGGGAGAGACCCTGATGACTGGAGATTACCGCGCCGTGGGCAATACCATGATGCAGGACCTGAACTTAGACCGCAGGCGGGAGACGGTGCTCGACGAGAGCAGCGCTACCATTAACGATATCCCCGGCGACGCCAATGTGGTCTACGGACTACTCTACTGGTCAGGCTGGAAAGATTCCACCGGCTCGATGGAGCCGGACAAGCAGGTGACATTCAAAATCGAAGCGGCGCTTGATTTGCTGCGCCCCAGCGCCGCCGGCAACTATACCGAATGCGAACCCGTGGGCGCCATAAACAACTACCAGTGCACCGATGAGGCAACCTCGGATGAGGACACCACCCATGTCCAGACCGGATTTGAGCCGGAAATCCTGAGGCCCAACGGCAACGGCACGGTCATCCAGTGCGACAACGGTGGTGACTGGCCCAATTTCGAGTGCGTGGATGAAGGAACATCCGATGAGAACTCAACGTACGTGGAGACCAGGGGCGGGGCAACGGAAATTGATACCTATAACCTCCAGAACCATACGCAGGGTTCCGGAACGATAAGCAGCGTCACCATACACGCCAGGAGCCGGGCTGATGCCGAGTATTACGATATGGCCGCGCAGACGGTCATTCGCACCCACGGCATCAATTACTTCGGCACCTATACCACGCTCCCCAAGGACTGGGGCGACGAAAACTGGGTGGATTTGTCGACCACCTACAATACAAACCCCAATACCGGCAGCCCCTGGACACTGGACGAGGTCAACGCCCTCGAGGCCGGCGTCAGGCATTACGACCTCGGGAGTGGCACGGTGAGGACCACCCAGGTCTATGTTTCGGTTGATTACTACCAGGCCGATAGCATGAACACGGTCTTGAGGCCAAGTGCCGCTGGAGACGAGACCAATATTTCGTATCAGTATCCCAGCTCGGGAGCGCACTGGGATAAGGTGGATGAAGCGAACGCTGACAATTTCACCACCTATGTCAAAGCCGAGGGCACGCCGATAACCAACTGGTGGGACCAGGACTGGCAGTACCGGAGGGAGATTACCATTGACCACACCAAGGTCGAGGATGTCTCCAACCCATCCACCACCTACGCCGATTTCCCGGTACTGGTGTATGCCACCGGTCTGTCCGGCATCAAAGCCAATGGGGCTGATATACGCTTTACCGCATCTGATGGGGTCACGGAACTCCCCAGAGAAATAGAGTACTATGCCGGTGGCACCCTGTATGCCTGGGTGAAGGTCACCTTAACCAAAGACAGCGGTGATTCCAGCGACGACGAATTCTACATGTACTACGGCAACCCCGCCGCTACCGAACCGGCCCCGGATTCCACCTACGGCTCGGAAAATGTCTGGGCTAGCAACTTCACCGCCGTATGGCACCTGGAGGAGACGTCGGGCACCATCGAGGACTCCACGGCAAAGGCCAAGGACGGGACTTATAGCGGCTCGGATTGGGACCCGGCGAATACAAAGATTGATGGCGCCCTTGGCTTTGATGGCTACAACGATGAAGTCGACATGGGCAACGAGTATAACAGCGACCTCGATATGTATGGCAAAAGTTTCACCTGGGAGTGCTGGTATGACACGGATAGCTTTGCCTCAGGAACCTGGGCTCGCCTTATTGCGATGAGGCATGATTACAACGACTACTATCAGTTTGTTGGCGATGGTGATAATGATAAAGTTCAGTTTTATTCGCAAAAGGGTGGGAATGTCTATGGCTATGCCATGTCTTCTCCCCCATCGGGCTGGGTGCACATAGCCGCCACCTTCAATAACTCAACCAACCAGATAATCTTCTACGTGAATGCGGCTCCAAGAACGGATTCCGTTGGAAATTGTGGCGATGGCGATGACACGCACTTCAGGCTGGGCCGACGGCAGGATAACTCTGGTCTCTATGACGGGGTGTTGGATGAAGTCCGCATCTCAAGCACGGTGAGAAGTGCCGACTGGATTGCCA
>Ga0315547_1002323_pt1 | contig 13542 bp, 16 predicted proteins | sample SalMarSW160240MG_2_FD_202542 | JGI IMG/M metagenome (GOLD analysis project Ga0315547, IMG submission 202542) | Salt marsh sediment microbial communities from the Plum Island Ecosystem LTER, Massachusetts, United States - Salt Marsh Sediment SW1601-240 ... | reverse complement strand
TGCTCTTTGAGGTATTTAATCTTCCTTCCTTTGACCTAGCTAGGGATACAGAGATTTGTAGGGTATAATAAAAAATCAATGCCTTTATTGATGCCTATTTCCGCAAGTCATTCGGGAAGTTAGGTTATACTACATATAAATCTTTTGTCAAGGCCTTAGGACTACATATATTCGTCACTATTTTGGCGTTTTTCAAAGAACGAAAAAAAGAAATCCGATAAATAAAGGGTTTCGGTTGTTGGGCTATTCAAAAAAGTTCTAATTTTCCCTCTTGAGTGTGGAAGTTGGGTTGGCATAAAGCCGAAGAATGAATTCAGACCTTCCTGGAAATCCCATGCCACTGGCAAAGGTAGCCGCGACACACAGCTAAATAGGGACAGCGCCCATTTATTGATTCTTACTTGTGGGAGAATATATCCATATCTTCAAGAAGCTTCTTCGAGTGTAATCTCCAGGATAGCCCAGGCGTTGCCTTAAACCATCTTTGTCTTCAGAAATACATTCCTGATAATTTCCCCTTTAAGTAGGATGATGAGGAAAACCCAGTGCTAGAACTCTTGATATGCGTGGCATGCCAAAAGCCTACATACAGCGACTCAATCTGTCAATAATAATAGGCGCTGTCCCTATTTTTTCTGTAAATTTGCATATAGAGCATCAATCCGTCAGTAATAAAAGTGAATCACGTTTTCTTTTGTCTTGCCAGCCACTCCTTAAGGTGCCTTTGCTTCCAGATGACCATAGGATGATTCTGTAAATTTGTACTGTCCAATAGATCGCCAAAAAGAATCTCTGGTCTAGAGTCTGCCCCAAAAAATCTATTGATATATTCCGATTCATCTGAAGTAAAATCAAACATATCCTTTAAAAACGGTCTGACAGTTTCAATCATATCTCCAGCCTTCAATCGCTCGTCTTTTCTAAGTAAGGGGAGAAGTTTTCTCTTTATATCTTGCTCTGTAATTCCTTCAATATCATTAGGATGGTATTCCCGGAAATCCCTTCTGACCAGACAACCAAAGAAGATAAATATTTTTTTTAAAAGGGTCTTATCGAGTTTAATTCTTTCTCGCTGAAGCGTATAGATATCATAAAGATCCCGAGGAGCAAGGCGATCTATTAGTGCCAGTATTTTGCCCGCAAAAAGTTCAGGACCCTTTAAGGTATTTAACTGTAAATCTGATTCCTCAAAGAGGCTCAAAAACTTTCTCTTCTCTACTCCTAATAAGGACAAGCGTTGAAGGAAATTTATTTCGACCTTGATGCGGTCAGTGTTTCCAGAGGAATTGATATACCTTAAGAAGTATTTTTCTAAACCATATTCAGTCTGAGTTTTATAATCGTAGCCTTTGAATCTAAATATAGCACGTAACGATTCGTCTATTCTGGGCCTTTCTTTATCCTTTTCCTCTTTTTCAATCCCAGCGATAAAATTAAAGTCAAGGTCTATGGATAATCGGGGATACCTGAAATAGAGAAAGTTTACCGCTGTGCCTCCTTTTAAGACGAGTCCCTCTTTCAGTTCGGGATGGCGATTTATCTCTCTTGATAGATTCTCAAGCCGATAGGCTTTCTCTAGTGTATCCCGCTGAAAATTGGTCTTTTTAGAAAAGCTTTCAAAGTATTTCTTAGCACCCTGGATACTTCTGTCCACTTAATACTCCTCGAGCAAGCTTTTCAGTCGCAGCGGGATCATCAAGCCCCATTCCTTATTTAGTTTTGCTTCTTCCCTCTCATCACTAAGGTAATTTATTCTTGCTCCCAGATGAGCCTTTATTTCTTTTTTATAATTCTCTGAAAAACCCCACCTCTTTTCAAAATAGGAAAGAAGAAAACCGATTTTGGCATATAGAATCTTCTTATTGAATTCTGCAAGATACTTGATTATCCGGTCAAAGTTGATGGAAGGAAAGAGTTCAACGCCTTTAAAATATTCCTCCAAACCACCAACATATTTGAGTCCATTCATTCCATCTACCAGAGTTCGTTCTCGGTCTGTCACCGGGACCTTTAAACCTTCCCTTAATATTGTTTCTATACCAAAATTGGCATTCCCTTTTACCGCGCGATATTCCGTGTCTTGGAATTTAAACGACCGAAAGTGTCTTTGGGTGATTATGTAGACTATCCTGAAAGGAGAGTAACTGGCGCCATGTAATTCCAAAGCAGAATGATAACCTATTACCCCGCCCGGAGAGAGTTTTGCTCCGATAAGGAACTTGTCGGGCACGTACTCCTCTTTGCTACTCTCTTGAGGTATTATATAGTAGAGCCCTCTCGCTCCTACCGAACCCAGGTATCCTGCTCTAAGTAAGTCATTTAACCTTTTTCGCAGGTATCCTTTGCTATGCTTGTCCTCTTTGAACTTCTCCATAACGTCAGAAAAATTAAATACCTTTTCTTTGTAGAAGGCTCGATATAGTTTGGGAAGAGACATTATTTACCTCTTTTATGTATTTTTATACTATTTATCAGTATAGATTTGAAATAAATAGGGAAATTGTCCTACGTTGTTATTGACAATTATTACCATCTATTAGTATAATACAGCAATTTATCCGTAAAGTCAAAGAAATGTTGTGCTTGCCTATCTTTATGGGGTCAGGTCTTGATTTTTGAATTATTGTATGGTGACCTTAACCTTTTTTTTCTCTACCTCTTTGTCTTTTCCACACACTACCTGCGCTTGAATAAGGAACATTTAGGAGTCTTTCTATCTTCTTCGTGTTTTTTTTCGCCTTGATTCGCCTAAAGGACCTTTTTCTTGAAAAAGAATTCTCCTGTTTCGAGTCTTTCCGGAGTTGCAGAATCCAACAGTAAGAACTAGGCCTCATCCTTACAATAGTTCCAGGGTTGTCAAAAATCAAGACCTGACCCCTTAGGGTGTAATCATTTATACTACCAATTCGAGAAATCTGAATATTGTTCGTCTAAAGAGCAATCTCCCTACTGGCAATAGTCCATGGTGTCTGAGATAGCGTGAATCATAACCTTTGCTCCCGCTTGAATCACAAACTCACTTACTCCAACCTCATTGTTCGGATTTCCCCAATCATATGTATATCCCAGTCTCGTCCATGGATAGCCATCTGCACCATATGACTCCTGTTTCAAGTTATGAAACCACTGCCGATATTCCTCACTGACCGTGACAAACTCATTAGACTGAGGGAAGTCTAATTCTGCCTCATGGTCGCTCACCTCAGGGTCAGGAGATGGACGGAACAGATGCTTTGGTGAAACCCACATTTCCACAAATTTCGTTTTTCCGTTCCCCGGAGGTAGCCCTAAAAGTTGTTCAAGCCGTAAAGGAATCTGTGTTGGCGTGATACCATGCTCACGACAAAACGTTTTTACTTCCGGAACAACCGTGACCCATACCTCACGCGACAACTCAATGGAATTACCCACAAGATCATCATATCCGTCCCATGACGTCCAGGTGACGACCAAAACATCGCCAGTGTCTTCCTGCCACCTCAGTGCATCATTTGATGGGACGATCGCCACAAGATTTCTATAGATTTCATGGGATTCAGCAACTTCCGCATCTTTGATCGCCTGTGAATAGACCTGTCGAAGCTCCGTGGGCGACATGGCCTGTGTCTGTGGGAGATGAAAAGAGGACGATACGAGCAGTAACACGCACAATGTCAAAATAATATTTTGGAGAAAAAACCGCATGCTTTTGTTCTTCGTGGAGATACTCCTTTATTCAGATTTATCACTCATTACAACAGAGTCACCGTGTTTATCTACGCAGGTGCTTCCATTTTATAGAGTTGCTCCTTCATTTTCAAGACGATTTGTGCCGATATCTGTCAATAGACAACTCGCAACAAATTCATTTCAAGCTGCCAGCACATAATCTTGGCGCGGTTTTTGCCCAGCGCAGCGACAGTAAAAAACCGTGACAATAGCGTTGTCGAGTTGAAGTAGTTGTTCGATGTCTCTTCTTTATTAATCTTTTACCATGCAGTTGGGTAAGGGTAAAAAACATCCACTTCTTTTTCAATAGAAACAGGCAAAACTAACCAATGTTCAGCTTTTGAATAATCAGTAATGATTTTTGCATTCGTGAATCCTACAAGAAGTAAATCTGTTTAATTAAATAGGGACAGCGCCCATTTATTGATTCTTACTTGTGGCACAATAGACCCGTATCTTCAATAAGTTTCTCCGAGTGTAATCTCCAGGACACCCCAGACGCTTCCTTAAACCGTCTTTGTCTTTAAGAATACGCTACTGGCAGTTTTCCTTCTCAGCAAAATGATGAGGTAAACCTGTTACTATATCTCTTAATATTCGTGCTATGCCTGAAGTTTACCTGCAATGGCTCAATCCGTCAATAATAATAGGCGCTGTCCCCCTTTTTTTAGAACAGAAGTAAGAATCAAGATAATTATTTTTCTTTTTCTCCGCATCTCAGCCTCCAAAGACATTCTAAGATTCCTCCGATAATCCATCTATCCCACAACTGGCTTAATAAAATTCTCTTGATAGAGCAGTCCTAATTTTCCCCAAGTCTTATAAGGTCATCTTACCCTAAGAAAGGGCCTAAGAGGTATCCCCTCTGAACGTTTTTTATCCCTTCTTTTTCTCTTAAAGCCTCATTGTCAACCATTCTAACTTTTTCTAATAAAACCCTATTTTTGACCCTTACGGCTGTTTTTCCTGTCTTTTTGCTCTCAAATTCTTTCTGGTCTTGTGTCATAAGTATATTATCTAGCTCTAATTTCTCTTTTTTCCCTTATGCTCTCCACCAATTACCCCTTTTAAGTGCTTCACTATCCTGTTAATCTCTACGACTCCTTTATCCACTTTCGACATTATATTTCTTGCCTGCTTCAAGGTCTTTATGCCGGCGCAACCAAACCAGACAGTAACCACAATTGCTACGATAGACAATATAACAGTGCAGATTTCAACATACATATCATCTCGTCCCCTTTCAGTGAAGCGCAGTTTCCCTCCTTTATTCCCATTTTAAGTTTTTGGCGTTAGCTCTTTCAAGTATTTGAGTTTTACATCGATATAAGCAATTTGTACTTCTTTCTCTTCTAATTCTTTCTCTGACTCTTCCTCTAACTCCTTCTCCTTTTCTTTCTTCTTCTCTTTTAATTTTTCAATTTCTTTTTGGCATTGGTCTGGCACTTTATCAGGTTTTGCAATTTTTATTTCTCCTCTGGGTATCCCTCTCAGTATAAAATCTCTAACCCCAGGGAGTCTTTGGATTCTAAACTCAAGTTCTTCTATTTGTCCCTTTAAGTCCTCTAATATACCACTCTTGTTCTTTTTCTCTGTGTTTAGTTCCTTTATCCATCGTTTTATCATTTCGTCCTCTGTCCATTCTTCGTTAGACATTATTTCTCACCTTCTTTCTCTTAAAACCAGAACTGGCTTTTACTTTAAGCTACTTTATTTTAGTCCTTCCAAAGGTTCAATTCATACACCGACCCGTGTGTTAAATTCTATATCCCCAATTTACCTTTTAGGTTTGGAGTTTCCGGTTTCTCTTCAATATTAGTGAAAGGTCCTTCTCTAAATAACTTCACATAACAGTTATCCATAACCCAGTCTACCATCTCACAAGCGGTCTGAGCAAAAGGTGTCTCTACCTCTACTGCCTCCTTAGTTGCTCCATTTTCTATTTTGTATCTTGGCATCGGGTTTTTCCTTTTTTGTAATAGCTTCTCAACCCCCATGTTGTAATCTGGGTCACCAAAAATACAGTCTGCACTTTTTCCTTCTTGACCTTCGTTAATCTATTTTGTGGAAGTCAAAAGTTCTTCTACTCGTTCGTAACCGTCCGTTTTTATGTATCAATAAGCCTTTTTGTATTATTCCCAAAGATAATCTAATCTTCTTTGATAAACTCTGATTATTTCTTCTTACTACCTACCTGGACGATGAGTCTCTTTTTCATCCTTCGATAGCTGAGAAATAGCCTTTTTTATCTGGTCAATATCAACCCCAATTTTTACTTCATTCATCTTCTGACTCCTCAAAATGCTGAAAAACCAAAATTTTTGAGCTCTACTTAAGACTCAACAATTTAACTTCGCCTTCAATAGCAATACCTGCATAGGAATTGGAAAGAGAGATTCTTGAAACTTTCTTGCCTGGTTTTGTTTGATAAAGAACTTTTCCGCTTGCCGCTTCTAAAATCACAACTGCAAGACCCCAAGTTCCAATACCAACATATTTTCCGTCTGGCGAAACAACCAGTCCTTCAATGCCTCCAGCCGCCTCTTGTCGAGATTCCCAAAGAACCTCGCCTTCCCGATTAAGAAGCACAGGATGCGTTAGCTTTGTAGCAACTATTCTTTCACCCCGTTCATCAATAGCTACATATCCACCAATATTATCCTTTTCCCATAAGATTTCGCCGTTTCTATTGAAGAGAACCATTCCCCCATTGTCTAATCCTACTACGATTGTCTCCGCATACTTGTCAATCCCAACATCAATGGGTGGCGAATCAAATCGAACGTGAGCTAATGGTTTGCCTGAAGGATCAAAAATATATACTGCATTTTCCCCTTCTGTATAGTTAAAACCTTCGTCCCAAGGACCAAACTTCTCTCCGGCTGCTACCACATAGCCTTTCTGATTAACAATTGCACATGTTAGATGGATATCAAGTTTCTTTTGCCAGATTACATCACCATTCTGGTTAAATACCCAGATAGTTGATGCTGCCAGATTGGACTTAGAATCTACTGGAATATCACCAACAACTCCACATTTAGCCTCATATGAATAATTAAGAGACGATGGGTTAAGAGAATCAACTCGTTTGCTCCATAACTGTTTGCTTGGTTTGACCTGAAGTAAAGAAAAAGTGTTGGTGTTATAAATAGCCAAGACATAGTTTCCTGATACAATCACTCTCTGAGTGCTTGAACATTTCCAGCTTTTAAGAGAGTTATCCTTCCGATCATAAATACGCATAAAGCCAGCCTTCTCAGTCTGTTCAGAGAAAGCTAGATTTCCCTCTTCTGAAACTGATATGCTAAAAGTTGTATCTGTTTTATAACTCCAAATTTCTTTAACATCTGGATTCCCTCTTGCTCGAGCCGCAGGAAAAACCCCCACAATCAAAATTATTCCTGATATGCCTGCCAATATTATCCATTTTTTCCTTCTCATTTTCCTCCCCTTTGCCGATAAAAATTGTCGCTAAGCTGACCCTTGCTTTTCGTCTTGAGACTAAAAATCGCTGTATCCATAACTGGCTTGATGTGCTTCTAGGATGGGGGACTACATACACTGCACGCTGTATACCCCCGCTGTTTTGCTTTTGTTAAAGAAATCGGAATACGGCTTTTGCTCAAATAACGACAACCTGAGTTGTGATACTTCTTCCCCGTATTGGTAATATAAACTGTAATATCGGGTGGTGCTCTTTGCTTTGTCTCTATGATTTCTGTAGAGACCACTGATAACTCTTTTTCCCAAAGCTGATCGAACTTTACAAGATGAGCTTCTAATATTTTCTTATCCCTAATTATCAAGAAATTCTCATCATTGCTATAGGTAGCATTTTTGGAATAGTCATAGCTTCCCGTCAAGACAATATCATCTGCAATTAGCACCTTGAGGTGCATATACCCACCTTTACTTCCGTCCATAGTACGGAAAGGAACCTCGCCCTGCTGTAGTACTCGACGAATCCATGATCCTGGCCCCGCCTGGCCTTTGTCTAGAATAATCCTTACATCTACCCCTTCTTCGTACTTGTCTATTATGGCCTCAGCAAGTTCATCTAATGTAAAACTGTAGATAAGAATGTAGACTTTTTCTTCTGCGTTTTGAATAGTAGACTCTAGCGTTTGTAGAATCTCCTCTCCTTGCTCGGGGGAGAACAGAACTTCGATTCTAGTAAGTTCTTGACAGTTTCCCAGGGAAACCATCATCGAAGTCAAGCATATACCTAGAATACTTATGACAAAGAGACGTTTTAAATATTTTTTCATTGCCTTACCTCCTATCTTTTAGGAATATCGTGTATCCCACAACTGGCTTGATAAAATTCTCTTGATACAGCAATTCTATTCTACCCAGGTCATACAATATCTAGTACTGACAAAGTGTCTGCACGAGCTTCTACACATGTCTTTTTTCTGAATCGGCATAAAATCCTAACCTGGCGTTCGATCTTGTATGTGTCGCAAGTTTAAGAGCTATACTACATTGTAACTGTCGATTTTACCCCATGCCTCTGGGTATCAGATCAGCATCTCTTCCTCTGTCTTCAGAATTGGCATATTTCCTCCTTCCATTCCATATTGACAATTCGAACATTCCGCTTTGTTATTCTGTTTTTCTGTTGATCTCTAACCCGCACCGTGATTTATCTCACATCCAATTTAGCGGGTTCCCGGTCACGAAGACATAGTTATCTTGACTACAGTATCATTTTCCACGTACGCTTTTACCTCGGTGCCAACCGGAAAAGTCGCTTGCTCTCCTCTCGCCAGAAGCAATAGAGGACAGATCAAGAAACCACCACCCAAAGCAAGCGCTTCTTTCCCTTGGCCAGCCCTACTCAGACTCATCCTAAGCATAACTGCTGTTCCATCTACAGCGACCGTGTCAAAAATTGTGAAGCCCACTCTGCCTTTTTGGCCTCCTAAACCGGTTGGTTCCGCCATAGTTATCTCGCCAGTCGCTCGTGCATTCACTGCGATGACTATGTATCCTTCTACCTTTACATCTCGCGCTACCGCCAGACGAATTGTATCACCCACCTGAGCATTTTGACTACTTATTTCTGTTGTCAACTTCAAGATCACCGGTGTTCCCTCTTTGAGGACAACAGTAGTATTGGATTCCGTTTCTGTAGCGCCCACCGAGAAGATTAAGCCAAGTGTAATCGTGAGAGCAACTGTTGCACAAAGTCCTTTCACCAGAATTTTGTTTTTACTCATTTTCCCCTCCTTGTCTTTTTACGAGATTGCTAGCATTGCCTTCTTCAGTTAAGGGATTAGACTATCTAAATCCCCCCCCTTTTTTTTATTAACAGTGCTTTCGCTAGCGAAGATTTTCTTTTTTTAACCTTGAATTCTTTAGTTGAAGAATATCCTGATTATTTATTAAGCCAGCAATCCAAAGCTTTCACTATCCTTATACAGAATTGAACAGTCAGAGAATATACGGGAAAGAATAAGATTGCAAGCCCTGCCCCACCCAGCAGGCCTGTCGAAAACCGGAAATAGTTGGTACTCATTCTAAGGCCCAAAGTCTGCGTTATTCCGTCTAGCAGAATAGGAATAATAAGCACAATGCCCCACTTCCAAAGAAAATGCCGCTTAAATCGGACAACGAGAAGAAGCCATGTTGACAGGAAGGAAATATATAAACCAAAGCATCTAGCGCATACACCCAAATTAGACCCCACAATCCAAAAAGACCTGGTAGGAATCTGATGACAAAATAATCTGAGGATTGCGTATAATCCTTCAGATATTTCCATACGTTGATATTCAAGATAAGGTGCAAGCAGGCTCAGCACCACAACAAAAGCGCTAAACAAACAGGGAAGTAGGTTGAGAATTATGATAAGCTTTGTATCTTCGTTCTTGAGTCGTATCTCCATTAGGATTGCACAAGTTTCTCCCGGAATTACGTGACGCATCGCCAAAACCATGACCTCGGTGAATGCTCTCGGAACTTCTATGTATATGGCTGTATCGTTCCATGCCTTAAACAAAAGCATCTGTCAGCTTCTGCCGCTATTGACTCATTATGAGTGACGAGAACTAGTGAGCATTTGTCCTTCCGCACTAATTCATAAATTAGGTTCAGAATGCTTTTGGCCAATCGCCAATGTAGATCTCCGACTGGCTCGTCCGCAAGTATCAACAGAGGTCTATTTATCAAAGCTCTGGCAATAGCTACCCGCTGTTTCTCCCCAGCAGAAAGAAATGCTGGTCGATGATTCCTTCGATGATTAATTTCAAGTTCATTCATGATTGTGGACACTCTGGCTTCTATCTCTTTCCTGCCAAGCCTTTTTTCTCTCACAAGAAGAGGAAAAGCAATATTTTCGAAAACAGTAAAGTGAGGAATAAGATAATATAACTGAAAAATGAAGCCTATCTCCCTATTCCGTAAATGAGCTATTTCTTGAGGAGCTAAAGTTGCGAGCTCTGTTCCTCTAATAATAACCTTACCTTTTGTTACGTCTTCCAATCCCGCTATCAGATTAAGAAGAGTAGTTTTTCCTGACCCAGAGGGTCCTAAAATAGATATCGTTTCGCCTCTTTTTACTTCAAACGTAATATCTCTGAGTACTTCCACTTTTTCAACATTGCTATATACCTTACTAACATTCAGTGTTTTCAAAAGGATTTCAGTCATATCGGAGTGCCTCCGCTGCGTCTAGGCTAGCGGCCTTGTGAGCGGGATACAAGGAAGCCAAAAAACTTACTCCTATAGTAAGAATCGATATCAGAACAAAATCGCTCAGTTCCATCCTTATAGGGAGATACCTCAGGCCGTAGAATTCTTGCGGCAAACTTAGCGGAAATCTGTGAATAGCACTGCATAGTAAGGTCGCTAGAATGCATCCTGATCCCGTGCCTATAGCTGTAATAGAAGTACCTTCGGTAATGAAAATGGACATTATACCTTTTCTGGTTACTCCAAGAGCATTTAAGATTCCGATTTCTTTTGTCTTTTGACTTATTCTAACCATCAGAGAACTAATTACTAGTATTTCTGCAATCAGAATAATTGAGAAAAGTATAATCAACAAAGCTCTCTTTTGAAGACTCAGTGCCAGAAGGACATTCCTGTTTATCTGGTCCCAACTGTCGGTTCGATAGGTAGACGGAAGGACTTGACTGATTGTCTGGGCGATATTCCAAGCTCGTACGGGTTCTTTTACCTTGCATTGTAGGCCAGTGACCCCTTCTCCTAAGCCCATGAACTCTTGCGCTCGCGATAACAACAGATATACTAAACCATGGTCGTATTCGTAAAGTCCGCTAGAGAAAATGCCTGTTACCGAGAATGTCCCCCTTTCCCCCGAAGAAGAAACAAGCGTAACTTTTTCTCCTGTATGAACACCAACTGCATCAGCGAGGTTCTCTCCGAGAATCACTCCGGTTCTAAGTGCAGAGGTGCGGTGAGGCACATCTGCTTCTTCAGGTATTGCGTACAGAATTGCTCCTTCTGTTCCCCCAGCTCCTGAGACAAGAATCTGAGTCGATAGAAAAGGATAGACTTTTTCTACATCCGGGACTTTCTCTATTTGTATGACTATAGCTTCATAATCGTACAGAGTCTCCCTGTTCGCAGGTGCTACCGTAACATGGGGAGTCATTTTTACAAGTAACTCAATGAACTCAGTCTTTAATCCGTTTACTACAGATAGAACCACTAATATAATTGTCACTGCTAGCGTAACACCTAACCAAGAAAGTAGAGTAATAAGAAGAGTAATTCTATGTTGACCTCTGGGATTAAGGTCTTTTAGAGCATAAAGCAGCCAATATCTCATCTTACTCCCTTGGACATACCTTCTCCTGTAGCTTTTGCTTTTGCTCAATTCCTCTCAAGTTTTCAAAATTTTCTATATCGTGAGTGTGCATTATCCTTCTTTGCCTGCTTGGCTTTCGGACGATGGCTACTCCTACCCTTTCAATGAGCTTCTTAAACTCAATCCAACTATTGTCAAAGAGATAGAATCTGAAGCCCCTTTTGATTGGATCCCCAAACTATGCGTATTAATAGATACCTCTGAAGCCGACTTCTTTATGAAAAGAAGCTTATTTCTATGGACAATAAGGCTTTCCTAGATTAATGTGTTGGGAGGCGTATGCGAACAAAGCCATTTCTACATCAGCGCATACCCAGACTCCTTTTTGTCTCAAACCGCTCTCAATAAAAGGTTCACGATGAGGACAATAACTATTTTCACTATTCAGGAGGTTTGTAAGGAACCTAAGCATCTTGATCCACTTACCATACTCTTTAGGCCACGTCGATTGCTCACGTATTGCCCAGCGCTGTTCACCTTCACCTGGATATGCTGTTAAAGAAAGCCAATTGTGCTGTTTAGAGTTGTTGTCTCCTTGTCTAAAGACTCGGACGATTCGACTGTCTATGGCTCCAAACTCAGAAGGAGCAGCGAAGCGCAGAACTTTGGTAAGATACGTGATGCCCAGGCCGCTAATCAAACCTTTTTCTTTTTGCTCCTTAAGTATTTGCGCAGCAATCGAAGGGTCTTCTTTAATCTCCTTCTTGAAGTGGCCCCTTTCGTCATACAAAGAAAGTTTTACAGTTTCACACCACTTGACTTTCAGGGTTCCCCCTCCCCATTTAACAACTCGCCGGATATCTTCTTCTTTCACAAGGTTTCTCTTCGCCTTCTCACTAACGTCTTTCTCAAGATTTAATATAGATGCAAAATCATTTGTCCAAGTATCATTTTTCCAGCTGTATTTCCGATAGAGTTCAGCCACGTCATGACCTTTGACAAAATCCTTCAAGTTTTCCTTGAGTTCTTGGGAGAATTCTATTGGCTTTGTCTTCCTCCCCAGTTTCACTTCTGACCTTTTCACTAGTCTCATTTGTATTCTCCTGGTATGATCTTTTATTGTTCCCATGTAGTTAATTTGGCTTCCACTAAAATGCCGTCCAACTTCATGTCAATTTCCGTGGCATCGTCTTGGCCACTGTTCTTCCTGACCTTTCCCAAAAAACCAAATTCAGGTTCTCCTATTTTGGATAGGCCGAGCAGTCTCTTGAGCGACTTCCATTCATCAATCTTTGGATGGCAGAAAATATTCATCAAAAGAGCGTCAGAGTTGTTGCACGAATCTAGTTCCCTGACCCGCTGTTCTCTGTCAAGAAAAGATGGATGAGGTTTCTCCAATCTCACCCTCCAGCTTTCTTTCCTCAGAACGTTCCTGTATGATGAATCAAGAAAATTCGCATGGATGTTCTTACTTTGATTCTTCTTGAAGATAATCACTCCACCACAAGACGTTTTGAATAGAAGATGGTGTGTTTTGGCGTATCTTTCTGCCAGTTCTGAAAGTTGCTTCCTCAGGTTTTCGGCAAACAATTTGATACCTCCATAAATACAGGAAAGGGGCCATTTCTGGGGGAATTTGTCATCCCTCTTAGCTCATATCCTGAAATCTCTGCGCCGACTATAGCTAGACATCCTTCCTGTCTTGCTGCTCTCTGCATCCTTAAAGAAAGCCATATGAATAACTTTTTTTCGATATAGAAGTGCAGAACCTAGAATTGCTTTGCCTTCAAATCGGTGGTCAGTCCCCTGCCCTACTGACTTATATTTCTTTTCCTTAGAGCGCCTGGCTTTTTCTATGAAGGCCCTGGTCTTGCCCGAAGAAGATATCTTACTCTTTTGCTTATCCTCGAGGATGGCATCCATGGCGTAGCTTTTCACCAGCTTCGGATGAAGTGCCTGGTAGACCTTCTCAAGGGAAAGAACATCGAAGCCTACTGTCTCTCCATTAATAATGACATAAAGACCCCTTTGATGAGGTAGATATTTGAAGGTCT
>Ga0315547_1002317_pt1 | contig 13576 bp, 15 predicted proteins | sample SalMarSW160240MG_2_FD_202542 | JGI IMG/M metagenome (GOLD analysis project Ga0315547, IMG submission 202542) | Salt marsh sediment microbial communities from the Plum Island Ecosystem LTER, Massachusetts, United States - Salt Marsh Sediment SW1601-240 ... | reverse complement strand
CTATTGCAATTATTATCTTTAAATTTTTATCATTATGTTTGTAAAATACAGCGTAATTATCATTATATTGTATTCCCACTAAAAAGGGTTTTTTATCAATTAAAATCTTCTTTAATTCTTCACAAGTAAAAACCCCTCTTTGTTTTTGACTTAATCTAAAAAATGTATGTTCTGTACATTCAATCTGTCCCAGTTCATATCTTTTAATCATCTTAATAAAATCGTCAATGTTCACCTTCTTTTTTATTTTTGAGACATCTAAAAACATAATCTATAGAAAAAACACTTCTTTTAATAATTTTCTTACTTAACAAAACAAGCACCAGAAAAATCCCCCTAACCTGCCCACAATTCCAACTTAAACCTTAATAACTTTATTGTCTTCAACACAAACCAAAAACCATTTAAACTTCCTTTACTACTAATTTTTATTAAGTCCCCGGTATGGTCTTCGGACAATGCCGGGTTTATATTCTAAAATGAATTCTGGAAAACAGGCAGTAATATTTATTGACGGAAATAATCTTTATCATAATTTAAAGCAGATGAAACTTAAACCAGGAAATCTTGATTTTAATAAATTTGCCCAAATTATCTGCGAATTTTTTGGCGTTAATCTAAAAGAAGTTAGATATTATAATTCTGTTCCTACTCTGAGAGACGGGAAAGAACTTTATTTTTCTCACTTAAAATTTATAGATGACTTAAGGAAAATTCCAAAATTTAAAGCAATTACAAGAAAACTTCAAGTTCATTCTACCAAAGAATTGTTAAAAGAAAAGAAAGAATTAATTGATTCAATGGATTTATGTTCTACCTGCAAGCCAGTTGTAGAAGAAAATATATTAGATGCAATAGGGAATGTTAAGAAAAAAGAAAAAGGAATTGATGTAAAACTTGCAGTTGATTTTATTGGATGCGCGATAGAAGATAATTTGGCTTTAATTTTAGTATCTGGCGACGCTGATTTTCTTCCTGCTTTAGAACTTGCAAAGAAAAAAGGAGCAGAAGTTTTTAGTTCCTCTTTAGCGAAAGGGTATTCAAAACAACTTAGAGAAAGCTTCAAATTTTTTGTTATTGGGAAAAATAAGATTATGGAAGATTGTTTGAAATAATCCTCATTTAACAAAACAAGCACTGGAAAAATTTAATTAATTCTCATAAAAATACAAATAAAGCTTTTAGTAGTTCTATGCTGAATTTCTCGCACTTGCGCACTTGAAACTTACACAAGAACTCTATCAACGTCGTCTTCTTCGACGGCTTTAATTGTCTCGTTTTGCGGATGGCTTCGAGCTTAGATGCATTCAGCTCTTATCCACACAATGCGTAGCTATGCAGCCTGCCAATGACAACTGCTCACCAGAGGCATCCAAGTCAGGTTCCTCTCGTACTACTAACTTGTTCCACTCAGACAATAACACACCTAGTAGATATCATGCGAACTGTCTCGCGACGTTCTTAACCCAGCTAACGATCCCTTTTAATGCGTGAACTCCGGCACCCTTGCACGCTTCTGCACGCGCAGGATAGGGAGAGCCGACAGCGGTGTACCAAACCTCCTCGTCAATATGGACTATTGGAGGAGACAAGCCAATTATCCTTGGGGTAACTTTTCTATCAGACACAGCTCCTATTAAAAGAGCATGTGGGTTCACTAGGCCCGGCTTTCGCCTCTGAATTTCTTGCTTTTCAAAATTCAGTCAGACGAGCTTTTGCCCTCGCACTCAACTCCAGATTTCCAAGCTGGATGAGCTCATCTTTGGGTCCTACCGATATCTTTTCGGCAGGGTGCCGCCCCAGCCAAACTGCCCGCCTGCTGCTGTCCTGTAAACAGTAAGCAATCTTAAAAAAAGTGGGTAGTATTACAAGTTCGCTCCGCTGCCACCGAAATGACAGCCTCGACGCTCCTACCTATGCTATGCATTTCTTTTAAAATTACAACAACAAGTTGCAGTAAAGTTCCACAAGGTCTTAGCTTCCCACTAGGTGTCTCCGGTCTTTTCACCGGACAATATTTTCAGAAGGCTCCAATTAGGGACAGCGACAACCTCGTTAAACCATTCATGCAAGTCACCATTCAGATGACAAGGTATTACGCTACCTTAAGAGGGTCATAGTTACCCCCGCCGTTTGATGGACCTTAGCTGGCTTGAAAACCAGTTTTAGACACCACCACTGGGCAGGTCTCACTGAGTATACAAGTCTTTTCAGATTAGCACTCAGCTACGTTTTTGGTAAACAGTCGGGCCATCCTTGTTACTGTGATCTATCAATGCACACAAATTTCTAAGCATACAAAGGTAGACATCCCTTCAACCGAAGTTACAGGACTAATTTGCCGAATTCCCTTAATTGGTTTTACCTTTCAGGTCTTAGCCTATTAAGCTAGGGCACCAGTGCTGGTTGTGGGTACAGCTGATAAACCAACAACATAGCCTTTTCACTGGCTCTTGGAATCAGCGATTTTGTTCTGCAAATTCATCTGCGTCTGTGGATTACCCTCGACAGACTCTTCATAGAAACACCCTTTCAGGTGTTCACTTATCCGAAAGCGAGCCATGTTTTACAATTTATCAGTTCAGGAATATTAACCTGACTTCCATCGTCGTGCTCAGTTAAGACACAACTTAGGTGCTGACTAACCCTTGGCTAACATATATTGCCAAGGAAACCTTGCCCTTGCGACCTTATACATTCTCAGTATAATCTCTTCCTACTATTACCAGGATTCTCATTAGTTTTCGTTCCACACTTTCTCTCGAAAATGCTTCTGCACAAAAACCACGCCTGCTTACCAGAACATTCTATATTAATAAAAAAGAGATTTTGATGTTAAGGAAAATTGAAAATTAAATCAACGATAAGTTGAATATGATTTGTGAATTGATTAATTTTTTTCTTTAGCCATTTCTTCTAATTTCATTCCAAGACAACCCCTAAAATGAGAAATTTTTTCACTTGCTTTCCATTCTTCTGTTTTGTAAAAATTTCCTTCATGTTCCATTAAAGGTTTTATGTTGTTTGCTTTGCAATAAGCAACATAATCTGTATAATCATCGTGTATTGCTCCGAGTATATCTGTCATACTTGTTTTTAGATATTTTTCCTTTTTAATTATTTCTCTTTTCTAAAATATATTTTAATTATCAACACCCCAACATCAAAATCCCCTTATTAATTTTAAAAAAAATGCCTCCAAAGTATCGGTACTATGCTTGAGCCCCGTCCATTTTCAGGGCCCTGAACCTCGATAGGTGAGCTGTTACGCTTTCTTTAAATGATAGCTGCTTCTGAGCTTACATCCCTAGTGTCTCAGGTTCAGGACACCTTTTGTTACACTTAGCATAAATTTAGGGACCTTAACTTTGGTCTCCGTTGTCCCGGTCTCGGAAATGTATCTTACATACACACCCTGTTTCTTGTTATAAGCAGTCAGTAGATTCTGAGTTGGAAAGAATTCCGTAAGCATTAGCCCCTGCAAATTCTATCCGTACTTTACGCCGCTGACAAACCACAGAAAAGAATTTCTGTTTTAAACTTAGGTTTAAATAAACAAGACTATACGTAGGCATATTTCAGCAGGAACCAGCCATTGCCAAGTTAGATAGGCTTTTCACCCCTATTCACAGGTCATCCAAGTGCATGTCCACAACAGCGGTTCAGCCCTCCATCCCCCTTTCGAGAGACTTCAGCTTGCCCATGAATAGATCACCTGGCTTCAGGTCTAATCCGCGTGACTGACGCACTTTCGTACTTGCTTTCGCTTTGGTTACTCTTCATAAAAGATTAGCCTCGCCACACAGAATAATTCCCTGGCGCGTTCTTCAAAACGTACGTTACAATCCTTTTCAAACCGAAATTTGAAAGAACAGTAACAAACTGTAACTGCTAGATTTCAAGTCTTTTAACCCTCTGTTAAGAGTACTTTTCAGCTTTCCCTCGCGGTACTGGTTCACTATCGGACTTTGGTTATATTTAGGGTTAGGAGTTAATCCTCCCATATTCAGACCTCCAATCCAGGAAGCCCTACTCTTTAGAGAACACCATAGAATCTTCGGGTACGGGACTATCACCCTCTGAAGTTTTGCATTCCAGCAACTTTCCCTCGATACTTTAGGCATTTATCTCCACCACATCTCTGGCCGTCTTTCGACAACAGATTCAGTTTGCCCTTTTCCCTTTTCGCTCTCTGCTAATAAGAGAATCACTTTTGTTTTCTTTTCCTGCCGGTACTAAGATGTTTCAATTCCCGGCGTGGTTTTTCCTCTCGGAACAATTCAGAAATCTTGGGATCAAAGCTCGCATGCAACTCCCCCAAGCATATCGCAGCTTGCCACGTCTTTCATCAAAACCAAAACCAAGCTATCCGTCTAACAGTATAAATAGTATATTCCTTCTGAGAATTTTTTTGAATTCCATAAATACGCTCTCTGTCGCTCGCAGATTAATTAACTTCACGCCAGACTTCGTCAAGGCGTTCCGTCGATAAATTGTTAATCAAAAACTTTTAATTAAATTTTGTCTTAACAGAATTTGGCGGAGAAATTTGGCAAAGCCAATTTCGGAGCAATTAATTGTAAGCAAAGCGAATGTATGGAAATCTAATTAAGTGGGATTTCCTACAAACTTCTTCAATAGTTTTGCGTGCGTAGGCACGCTGTGAAGTTTATAGGAACAAAAAACAAAAAAATTGTTTTTTGTTTTCCAGTGCTTATTTCATTGAAAATAATTTTCTCATTATGATACAATAGCGACGCTATAATACCATCTCGTAAATGAGCATGATTGTGAAATGTTTTTGTTACGATTTTATTCCGATGAATTTATTTTATTTAATATTAATGTGAATTGGGAGTTTTTAAGTCTTGTGGATAAATTTAATTTTTATATATTCTCTTTTTTTGGGTTCTCTTATAAGGATAATTTATTTTTAGTGATACTTGATAATAAGGGTTAGAATCCCAATGCTTTTCCATTAAATCTAAAATTATATTGGAACACCCCCTTAGGAATTTTATATTATCACCTATCTTTTCGAGCCTTGATATGAGTTCTCTTTCTCTGTCTTTTTCTTTTCTATAGAACTCGATACCTTGGTTGTTAATTTTTATCTCTAAGTTCCCTCCTTTGGTTATAGCTTCAATTATATCTGGGTTCCTAGTTATGAAGTTTTTCATTCTTCCAATTTTCTTTTCGTATGTTTTATTGTTAGAAGCCATTTTTTATGTAAATTTATTATTTATTTAATTTTTTACCCAGAATTGGATACTAAATGGACCTGCCGTGAGTCGAACACGGGTCTCCTCGGTGCAAACGAGGTATCTTAGCCATTGGACAACAGGCCCTTACTTTACCGAACCTGCTTTGATTTTTAAAACTTCCGAAGAAGTTTGATTAACTAAATGCATGTAAAAGCAATTTAATTATAATTCTCTTGATAATTTATAGGAGGTAATCCAACTGCAGGTTCCCCTACAGTTACCTTGTGACGACTTAACCTACCTCATCATGCCAAAGTTCTCCTTGAAAAAGTTTCACCATAACATAACTCGGTTGGTTTGACGGGCAGTGTGTGCAAGAGACAGTGACGTATTCACCGTTCGTTGATAACAAACGATTACTACGGATTCCAGCGTCATGAGGCTGAGTTACAAGCCTCAATCTGGACTGAGATGAATTTTAAGGGATTGGCTTCTCTTCTCAGAGTTGCATCCCGTTGTATTCACCATTGACGCGCGCGTGTTGCCCAGGGCTGTCGGGCTGATCTAACCTAACGTAGCCCACACTCTCATCCTTGTTTCCAAGGCAATCTCTCTATTGTACACTTAGTAAATAGAGACGTGGGTCTTGCCTGTTACCTGATTTAACAGGTCACTTCACAGCACAGGCTGACGTCGGCCTTGCGACTCCTCTCAGCGTGTCAGGTAAGCCCTTTAGACTGACCTTCATCCTGCTGTCGGTCCTGGTGAGGTTCACGGTGTATAATCTAATTGAACCGCACGCGTCACCCGTTGTAGTGTCTCCCCGCCAATTCCTTTAAGTTTCGGCCTTGCGGCTATACTTCCCAGGTAGCACACTCTTCGGCTTCCCTACAGCACTAACACCTCTCGAGGAGGTGCTAATGTTTAGTGTGCAGTGTTTACTGCCAGGACTACACGGGTATCTAATCCGTTTTGCGCCCCTGGCCTTCATCCCTTACTGTCAGAACTGTCCTCGTAAGATGCCTTCGCTATTGTGAGTCTGTTCAAGATTAACGTATTTTACCACTACTTTGAACATACTTCTTACGTCTTCCAGTCTCTAGCTTGATAGTACTTCCCGCCAGCTCGACTTTTAAGAAGTCGAATTTCACAGGAAACTTATCAAACAAGCTACGGATGTTTTAGACCCAATAATTGTGGCTGCGACTTGGACCGCTAGTATTACCGCGGCGGCTGGCACTAGTCTTACCCAGTCCTTATTCGTAAAACTTTTTACATTTCACAAAAGCTTTTCAAATTGAAAAGCACTCTGGTTCAATCTGTCACGCTTGCGCGCATTGCAGAATATTCCTAACTGCTGCACCCCGTAGGGCTGGGAATAGTGTCTCAGATTCCCTCTCAGGGCCTCTCCGCTAAGAGCCCTTACAGATCACAGGCTTGGTGGGCGATTACCCCGCCAACAACCTAATCCGCCGCAGCCCCATCCTTAGGCACGAGTTTCAAGGTGAGTTCGTTCCAGGGTCTCACCCTTATCAAATGTTAGCCTCAGTTTCCCGAGGGTATCTTTGACCTGAGGGTAGGTTAGCTACGTGTTACTGAGCAGTTCGCTTTTCTCCTATTTCTAAGAAAAATAACTTGCATGTCTAAGTGCAAACCAGAGAGCCGCAGCCGCCAGCAGGATCAACTGGATTTAACTTCATTGATTTTTTTAAATTGCTCACGTCGTTCGATATTAACTGCTCAAATCCAAACATTCGTTTGGTTCTCGCTAAAAGTTTATTATTGATAATAATTCTTGGCGGAACATTCTGAAGAAATTGAATGTGGGGCAATATCAATTACGAGCGTCAGCGAGTCAAAAATCTCAGCGCAATTTGTTTCATAAGTTAAACAAATCACTTCACACAACTCCTACTATTGGCTACAAATTTATTTGAAAATAAATTTTTAGAACTACAATTATGACTGCTTTTACATACATCATACCTTACGGTCTAAAACTTTGACTTTTATTAAGGCAATCATTTTAGTTACAATGAAAAAATCAATCTTGGATATTTAAATGTTTTGATAGAATTTTAAAATTAGATTATTGGAGTAAAGGAAATTATTTTTTTATAATTATATCAAACATCTTCCCAACAACATCACAATAACCATGCAGATTACCCTCGTCATTTATAGATAAATTTTTCAATCCCTGACATCTTATCCCTTCAGCACCACCATATTTTCTAGCTTGCTGAGGACAAACAATTCTCTTCTTTTTATAATCATTGTCAATAAATCCTTTCCCCCTAACAATTTTTACTTCTTCTTCAAGAAGTTTTGCATGAGGGCATGTTAAAGGAGTTTTCCCACTTTCTAAACTCTCCAAATACTTTACAACATTTAAATAGCCTCTCTCATTGTCAACTCTAACTTTCTTCATAACAATCCAAATAATAAAACATTTATAAAAATAGTTATATTATAGAATATAGTTGTCGTCGGAGGATTAATTACTTCTTTGTCATTTTAATCTTCGTCAATATCACCAGATGCTCCGCTGTTATCACTAGGTATTTCACCATGATGCCCTTCATCATCTGAATAACCCTGATCCCCAACAATTCCTTGTGGTCCTGGAAGAACATCATCGTCAAACGCATTAGGAGGTGACTTTGGAGTCGCATCTGGATCTCTGCCTGAATCTATGTCCATTCTACTCACAACAACATCTGCAATTTCATCTTCAATTTCATTTATTCTTGTCTCTATCTCTCTCGTTCTATTCTGCTCCTGGATTTGTTCTTGAAGTTGTCCTTCAACAACAACATTTTCCCCAGAACCATCTCCCCCCACAGTTATCTCAACTTTTTTTTCACCTGTTGTATTATCTGTTACTATTTCTCTAATCAAAGTCCTCCCCTCTTTTCCTTCTACTTCAATAACTAATTCTGCTGTAAGTTGTGTCTTTTCTTCTTCTAAAGTATAAGTATCAAAACTATCTGGCAAATCTCCCTCTCCATTTATTTTGATAATTGTTTCATAAACATTGGCCCTTACATCTTCAGCAATATCCTCTGAAACTTTGCTCTGAACATATCTTAATCTTTCTCTTGCCCTTTCAAGATTTTTTTCTGCTTTTTCATCATCTCCATTTTTTGTATTTATAATAGCAGAATGCAATTCTTTTTCTCTAATCTCTAAAGATAACATCACTTTATTATCTCCAGAAGAGAAAAACATTTTAATATTATCAACAAATCTTTCAAATCCAAAATATGTTTGAGCTTGTTCTTGAGCTGAAACTAAAGGCAAAATTAATAAAATTCCTAAAATTAATAAAACTACCACACTCTTTTTCATTGACAAAATAAGGAAAAAGGATATAAAAACTTATCTAAAAGTCCCTTTAAATTAACAGAGTACTAACAGAGTTAACATTTAATCTTTCTCATTCTGAACAAGGCTGAAATTCCGCTAGCTATAAGAAAACTAATTATAACTTTCATTGCAATTTGCGTAGTTAAGTTTGTTGGAAGAAAAGCGAGAATAATAAGAGCAATTCCAGCGATGATTACTAAAAAACTGAAAAATTTTACCTCTTTTTTCAATGAATGTTTTTTCATATTATTTTATACATCTCATACTATTTAAATTTATTCAACCCAAAATATATTTAATACATTAATTCTTATTTTTATTATGTCCTTAACTCAATATAAACAAAAGAGGAATTTCAAGAGAACTTCTGAACCAAAACCTAAAATAAAATTTTCAAAATCTAAAAAAATTTTTGTTGTGCATAAACATGAGGCAACTCATCTTCATTGGGATTTGCGTCTGGAAATCGACGGAGTTTTGAAAAGCTGGGCAATTCCAAAAGAACCACCGACGACAAAAGGAACCAAAAGATTAGCAATTCAAGTTGAGGATCATCCTTTAGATTATGCAAAGTTCGAAGGAGAAATTCCAGAAGGATTATACGGTGCAGGTAAAGTTAAAATCTGGGATAAAGGAGATTATGAGTTAGAATCAAAAAAACAAAATAAAATAGTTTTCAAATTAAACGGAAAAAAACTCAAGGGCAAATATGTTTTATTAAAAACAAAATACGGAAACAAGCCTGAGAAGAGTTGGTTGTTTTTTAAAATAGATAAGAAATAATTAGGATTAGCATTAATACAAAAAGATAGATTTCGCAATCTATAATTATCCTCAAAGATAAAAGAAATTTTGTTGGCAATCCCAAATTTTCATATATCTTGATTATATTTTTTCCTAATCTCGTAATCCATGAAGAAAATAAACCCGCAGTTATTCCAAGTATTAAAGCAAAGATTATGCTTATATCCATAGATAACTTTTAAGATTTCTTTTTTATAAAAATAGTTGTGATAGATAACTATGTTCAATAAGAGAGCGTCAGCGAGCCAAATTATCTATAAGGATTTGAAACATCTGCATTAGGAAATACTTGTTTTAACACTGATAATCCTGCACTCCACATAATTGAGATATCCACTTCTATATCTATAACATCTGAAGAATTAATTGGTCTTTTTTTTAAAATTTCTTCTGGAGATTTTGGAATAGGTTCAATTTTTGCAGGTTTTCCTTGGTTATGTTCAAATATTTTATAACATCTTTTATATCTCGCTTCTAAATTTTCTCTTGGAATCCCCTCATAAAATCCTTGTTTTACAAAATTATCATAAAAAGAATTAACATCAATTTCTCCTAAATCAATCTTGCTTCCGTCTGAAATTTTTTCTAAATCCATCTCATTCCTCCTCGCTAACCCACCATTCCAAATCAAGAATATCTGCTTTGATTCCTTTTGTCTTGCAATATCCCCTCGCGAGCAAATAAAATATCACACCTAAACTCTTCGCACTTTTGTTATTTCCGATTATTATCTTGTCTGCTCCTTTAGCAGGATTGTTTGTGTCGCAAATCATCAAAACTTTTTTATTGACTTTTAATGTGTCTTTTAGGGCATTTTTATCGAGCCATGCATCAGTTATTATTGTCAGTTTATTTTCAAAAAAATTTGGAAGTTCAGTGTTGGTCAAGATTCCAGCAGGATATTTTTTTGTGAATACTTTGATGCCAGTTAAATTTGAAAACATGTTTGCTGCTTTCCACCCAGCTTCTCTTTTACAGACAAGGATAATGTCTCCAGGTTCAAATTGAGACAAGTATTCAATTCCTTCTTTCATTTTTTCGTCAATTAAATCTGTATTAAAAATAGCCAAGCCGTCAGCCCTTCTTCTGTAAACAAAAGGCCTCATGTCCGGAGTAACAACTTTCGTTCCAAGGTAAATTCCAGATTTAACATACTCCTCAAGAGGAATGAGCATATCTGTTCTTTTTTTAATCTTAACCTGTTCTTTTAATTCCTCTGTTTTCACAACCTCAACTTTTTTAGAAATTTCTTTTGCCTTTTTTAAAAGTTCTTTCTTTTTTTCAGCAAGACTCTTTTCCTTTTTTTCTGGGATTTCTGGATTTTCTTTAGCTTTTTTTTCCTTTTTGTCTTTTTTCTTTTCTAATTTTTCTTTTGTTTTTTTGACAGCCCTTTCAGTATTTTCTAATCCTTCCACGTTTTTTTCAATTTCATTAATGATGTCCATGAGAATTTAGAGAGAAATTGATTTAAAAAAGTTTGCTCATAAAAATTTCTGCACAAAAACCACGCTTGCTTACCAGAACATGCTTATTGTCGGAGAAAAATTGAATATGAAACTTGCGCGACTAAAGTCGCGGATTAATTAAGTTGTTAATGAGAACTATCAAGGAACTTTGTGAACGTTTTTTAATCTTTCTAATTGTTTCTTGGTTCTTTTAATTCTGGATGGAAGTTCTTTTCTTCTTCCAGTCTTCCTTTCAAATTCTTTTTTTCACTAATCCTTCCGTCACCAAATCTTTCTCTGTTAATTTTGCCTTTATCTGTTTTACAAACCATTGGTTCGCTTAGACTCTTATCTATTTAAATTTTATTGTTATTGATTTAATTATCAATTTCTCAACATCAAAATCCCAAATAAAACTTTAACTCTTCAACCCTCTTTCAATCTCCACCAACCTCTTTAATTTCGCTTCTCTTTCCCTGCCGTCGATTCCGCATTTGAAAAAATCAGCACCAAAACCAAATGCCAGGTCTGCCAATATGTTTTCTTCTGTTTCACCGCTTCTATGAGAAAAAATTATTTTTATGTTATTTTTTCTTGCCAATTCACAAACTTCTTTCACTTCCAACAAAGAGCCGCATTGGTTTGGTTTAACGATTATGGCATTTATGCTTTTCATTTTAATAGCTTTTTCAAGTCTTTTGGAATTAGTAACAGTCAAATCATCACCAACGATTAATTTGTCCGGAAATTTTTTCAAAAGTTTCGCAAAGCTTTCAAAATCTTCCTCGTGAAATGGGTCTTCGATATAAATCAAATCAAAATTTTTGATTAGATTAACTAAATATCCGAACTGTTCATCGTCGGTTCTTTTAAGGAGGGGATTGCTGTAATTATATTTTTTCCTTTTGTAAAAACTTGAGGTGGCGACATCTACTCCAAAAGGCAACTTTAATCTATTCAAAATTTCTAAAACTTCTTTTTCATTCAGGGAAGTCATCCATGCATTTTCATCTGTGGTTTTATTTTCAAATTTTTTATCAGCATCCTGCAAAATCCTTTCTGCTTCTTCTTTTTTTTTCTTATTTATTTCAAAAGATTCTTTGATAGATTTTGAATCAGGGATCAATAAAAACTCCTGAAAATCTGGTTTCTTTTTTGAATCAGAATGTTTTCCTCCTCCCACGCAATTCCCTACAAGTCTTGGCATTTTTTTATTTTTAGAATTTATCAATTGCCACACTTCTTTTTTCTGTTCTTTTGCCATTGCTTTTAAAACTGCAGATTCTAAAGCAAAAAGAGTGTTTGCACCGATTTGCCTGTCAAGAATATCTTCGATTCTTCTTAAGTCATCAAACTTTTCTATAATCTCTTTAGAAAAATAATCCTTAAAATTTTTTATTGTTTTAATGTCTTCTTCAAGACTCTTTTTGTAAGACTTTTTTTCATGCTTTCCGACAGACTTTCCATTCGGGGCTGAGGCAGAAAAATTTCCTTTATTTGTTTTTATGGAAATAAAAATCGTCTTTTCTTTTCGTGAATCCAGAATAGGTTTTGCTGAGACTTCTTTGATAATCATAGGGTAGAAAAGAGACAGGAGTTTTTAAGAATTTGCGTTTAAGAAAATTTATCTCACTATGGTTTCTCTAAACTTTACAGATAAATTTAAAAATATTCTAATATTTAAAATTAAAAACAAAATATAAAATGTTGGAATTTACTCTTGAAGATATTTTCATCCCCCTGCATAATACAAGGCATTTAGAGCATCTTGAGAAAGTTCAGAATGAATTATCTCCTTATAAAAGATTTGAAGAAAAATCAGACCAGTATATCACAACCATCTTTAATTCTATACTTTGGACTAGCATGGTTCTTTACTTATTCAATTAATCTTCTCCCCCTTCTTCTTCAACAATTTCCTCTTGCTCATCCACGGGTGTTGCAAGTTCCATTATTTCCCCTTCTTTTGTGATTTTCTCTTCTTCTTCAATTTCCTTATCTTCAATTTTTTTGTCACTAACTTTCTTTTCTTTGGCTCTTTTTAATTCACCTTCTTTCTTTTTGGGAAAAGGTTTTTTTATTGAAATCGGAAGGATGTCTGAATTTAATTCAACTTCTGCTATTTTTAATGCGTCAAATTTTATTTTTTCCAGGTCTTCCTGATTAAATTTAATTAAGAGCGGGGCATTCATAGCTATCTGAAGTGCTCTCGCTCCGAGAATCCTTGCTCTTTCATATTTTGTGAAATCTTGATGTTGCATTTAAACAATAGAAACTCCTTTTGTAGAGCATATATCTTTAAGAGATTCTTCAACTCTCTCAAATTCTTTTTTGGCAGAGAGATAAATTCCCCTAACTTTTAATCCTCTTCTTTTAAGATTGTCTTCTCCTTCAAAACCAATTGCATAGTCATTTTTCTCGCAATACCATGCATGATTACTTTCTCCCAATTTACTAAGAACTCCTCCGAGTAGTCATTAATCCATTTACTATCTCTAACTCTTGGATTGTGCCTTCTCTAACTTGATACTTTTTATTTCTCATCTTCTATTTCAAAAACTTTTCTATCTTTTTAAAAATATCTCTTTCGGTTTTTTCTATTAAATCTAGAATTTCACTTATCTCTTCGACGCGCAATGATTTTGAGCCCCCTTTTTGCATGGAAGAAATAACTCCATTTGAACTGCCCATTGTAACCCTTGTTTCACTAATGTCTTCTTCTTCTCTCGTGGGGTCTACAATTAAATTATCTTT
>Ga0315547_1002316_pt1 | contig 13576 bp, 12 predicted proteins | sample SalMarSW160240MG_2_FD_202542 | JGI IMG/M metagenome (GOLD analysis project Ga0315547, IMG submission 202542) | Salt marsh sediment microbial communities from the Plum Island Ecosystem LTER, Massachusetts, United States - Salt Marsh Sediment SW1601-240 ... | reverse complement strand
GTCTGTAGTAGCGCCAGGCGAAAACGCCATTCTGTACTTCAATATGAGCAAACCACCGTGGGACATTCTAAAAGTCAGGCAAGCAGTTGCCTACGCTCTGCGACGGGAGCCTTACATCCTCTACTACGGTGGTAAGAGTGCAACTCAGCCTCTCTATTCTGTCGTGCCTACTGTTCTTTCTGGTGGGCTCACAAGAGACGAAGTTAAGGAGGCAGGTCTTCTCTATGAACAAGATTTGGACCGTGCAAGACAGCTACTTGCCGAAGCAGGATTCCCGGATGGGTTTTCCGTTAACAACTTTGTTACAGTAAAGCGCTCTTACGCAGGGCTATATGAGATCATGCAGGCACAGCTCAAGAAAATTGGGATAGATCTCACGATCAGGCCCGTAGAGCATTCTACATATCACTACATGATTAGAGAGGACCTAGATCCGCTTCCTGTCTATATTTGTTGGCGGCCCAATGCTGACTTGGCGCTAACGCGTTTCTTCCATTCTAAATCGATCGTAGTAACGGGAGAGTTACCTGACACTAATTTTTCTCACTATAATCGTATAGATGATTTACTCGACAAAGCAAGGTCGGAAACGGATTCAGATGTGCAAATTGCACTTTGGAAAGAGGCTCAACTTGAGATCCTGAGAGATATGGCCGCATACCCTCTTTTCACCAAAACGAATGTGTTCGTATGCCAATCCTACGTCGACTGGGGCCATGAAGTAAAAGCATCGCTGTCGAATTATCCTCAGATAACTGAACAAACTCGTCTGTTGGACTAGTGACTAACTAGCCGACGGATTTGTGGGCTAAATCGGCTAGAAAGTGAGAATTTTCTAGCTGATTTAGCTTGAGTGTTCATAACCTTTAATATAGCGGAGATCGCCTAGCATAATGATAGAATATATATTCAGAAGATTACTAATAACAATCCCCACTCTACTTGCAATTGTAACGCTCGTATTTCTCATAATCCATATGTCGCCGGGGGACCCTGCTGTAGTTATTCTTGGTGATTATGCGAGCAAAGAAGCGGTTGATGCTTTGCGGGAAAAAATGGGCCTTAACGATCCGTTATATGTCCAATACTTTCGCTTCCTTAGTAATCTGATACATGGAGATTTAGGTCGATCTTGCATTACTGGTATGCCTGTTGCAAACCGTATAGCGAGCGCTTTACCCTTTACACTAGAATTGACCCTCACTGCAATAGTTATGGGAGCGTTTTTAGGAGTGCCTCTTGGGATCTTAAGTGCCGTACAAAGAAATAGTTTCTTTGACTATCTCATCCGCACTCTTTCTTTGGGAGGGATATCTATGCCTTCTTTTTACCTTGGCATACTTTTAATGCTAGTATTTGGTGTCACTTTAGCACTATTACCTGTTGTAGGCGCTGGAGACATTCATGATCTTAGGGATAACGTTTCACATCTAATCTTGCCAGCCCTCGCGCTTGGACTTCGACAGGCAGCGTATATCACAAGGATGGCCCGTTCTTCCATGTTAAACGTCATTGGGGAAGAGTATATCACAACAGCAAAAGCCAAGGGTCTTTCTGACACGAAGGTGATTCTCATTCATGCTCTGAGGAATGCTCTCATCCCAATAATATCTATTATTGGCCTTTATTCGGTAGTACTCATCGGGAGTGGGGTAATGATTGAAATCGTATTTTCTAGACCCGGTTTAGGCAAAATGTTGCTAGGAGCAATGCATCAACGGGATTACACTGCCCTTCAGTCTCTAATGTTACTTTACGGGTTATTTGTTCTGATAATTAACTTAGCGGTGGATTTTGCGTATAGCATTATCGATCCACGAGTGAAATATAATTAATTAAATGACAGAAAAAAGGCGATTGTTCCGCATATTCATGCGTAATAGAACGGCAGCTGTGGGCGCAGTGCTGGTTATCGTTCTTGTTCTTGTCTCTTTTATTGCTCCATTACTATCTCCATATTCCCCAGCGCAGCAGGACTTAGGGAATCGCCTTTACCCCCCCAATTCGAAACATCTATTTGGAACAGACTCTTTGGGGCGAGACATTCTCTCTCGCGTTATATACGGGTCGCGGATTTCGTTGGCTGTTGGCTTCTTCTCGGTTTTAGTTGCGAGTGTTATCGGTGTAGCATTCGGGCTTATTGCAGGATATGCGGGGGGGATTACGGACTTAGTGTTGATGCGAGTGGTTGACGTTCTTATGTCATTCCCTGTCCTTATTATGGGATTGTTTGTAATGTCTGTATTTGGACCGGGGACAATTAATTTAATTGTTGCTTTAGCCGTTTCTATGTCTCCCAGGTTTGCCAGAATTAGTTACGGGCCAACGTTGGCTATAAAAGAGCAGGACTTCATTTTAGCTGCCAAGGCTAGCGGTGCCGGCCCTGTAAGAGTCATTGTGTATCATCTCTTGCCTAACATTCTTGGCGAAATACTGGTGATGGGAAGTCTCTGGATTGGGACGGCGATTCTTATCGAAGCTAGCCTTAGCTTCCTCGGCCTAGGAGTGACTCCGCCTACACCGACTTGGGGCAATATAATTAGAGAAGGCTTGAATCACTTAAGAACTGCTCCCTGGATTGTAATATTTTCTGGGGGCGCTATTTTCCTTGCCGTAATCTCGTTCAATATGATGGGTGACGGTATACGAGATATTGCCGATCCTAAGTTAAGTAGTTTAAGTAGTTGAAGAAGCTGTGCGTTCCAGAGGATAAGGATTTGCTCCAAATAATTAAGAGTGTGAAAGGAGGAATTTCATGTCAGGCATAACGATTGCCGTGCTCGGCGCCGGAAATGCGGGATGGACGTTTGCCGCGGACTTAACTCTATCAGGACTTGATGTGCATCTTTTTGAGTTGCCGCGCTTCAAGAACAACTTGGAGCCACTAATTGACTCGGGTGGAATCGAACTTGCTGGAGTGGGGAGAACGGGTTTTGCAAAAGTCAAATTGATGACCACTGATATCGCGGAGGCGCTTGAGGGCGTAAAAGTTGTTCTTATTGCAATGCCAGCGTATGGTCATGCTGAGATCGCCAAGGTGTGTGCTCCATACCTTCGGCCTGGTCAAATTGTTGTGCTGAACCCGGGTTACACACTAGGTACTATAGAAGTTGCAAGCGTGTTAATTGAAGAGGGGGTTGACTTTGATTCAATAACACTCTGTGAAACACCATCTCTCCTTTACGCTACGCGCAAGTATCTTCCCAACAGGGTTTTCTGCCGTTTCGTAAAAGGAATGATGCCGATTGCCACGTTCCCCGCGACGAAGACGAGAGAGGCAGTTGATTCGCTGAAAGGAATATATGAGCAAGGCGATGGAAAGCGTGGGGTTTTGGTACCGCTTGAGAATATTCTTCTATGTGGCTTGATAAATACAAACCCCATAGCACATCTCCCAATGATGATTTTGAAAGCTGTAGATGTTGAACTAGGCGAGGAGCCGTATCTTAAGTGTGGGAGTTCGGATGCAGTTAGAAGAATGCGCAAGGCCATGAGTAGGGAGTATCTTGCACTTCAAAGAGCTCTTGGTTTCAAGTTGCTTTCGCGGCAATACGTATTGAATGGTCTGATGGAGCCACCGGATTTGCCAAAGCTTAAATTCTTATCGACGGATGCCGATGCAAAAGGAAGCCCGGAGTGGGCAGTTGTGGAAAACCAGGAGGGGTTATATGCATCCGGCACGGACAAGAATCTTCTTCAACTGAGATATCTTACTGAGGATGTTCCGTATGCACTCGTTGGTCTAGCTTCTCTTGGGGATATGCTCAGAGTGGAAACACCCGTTATTGACTCTTGTATAACAATAGCATCAGTGATAACAGGCAAAGACTTCCTGCATGAGGGAAGATCCTTGAAGAAACTCGGATTATCCGGGTTGAACAAGGTTGAGCTCCTTCAGTATGTAACTACAGGGCAAATCTCTGGCAATGATATTGCCAGGAGGAGGGTGTAGGATGGCGAGTGCTGAGCGACTTCGAATTGACGCGCTGGAGCTTTTCCCTCTTTCTATACCCTTAAGACGTCCACATAGGGTGTCTCTGGGTTTGTCAAAAGCACGAGCGATACTCATAATACGTTTAATCAGCAGTAGTGGATTAATTGGTATTGGGGAGGCAGTTGCGCATCCGAGTTTCTCAGGCGAAACGTTACAGGGACTTTCTGCCGCCGTGCAGTATCTTAAGAAGGTACTCATTGGAGGTAACCCTTTACACATCGTCAAGTTAAAAGCGGAAATGGACCGATATCTCCACGGCAATTATGGAGCCAAAGCTGGGATTGAGATCGCTTTGTTCGACATAATGGGCAAATACTACGAAGCTCCGCTTTACCAATTACTCGGAGGGAAAGTGCAAGACAGGCTCATGCTGAGCCATTGTCTATCGCAGTCAGACTTGGAACGTGACATAGCTGAGGCTCAGCACTTCGTCGATAAGGGATACAAAATCATCAAAGTAAAGGTTGGTGTCCTGGATGTTGAACAAGATGTGGAAAGAGTCAGAGCAGTTAGAGAGACACTTGGTCCAGAGGTTTCTCTAAGGGCCGATGCGAACCAAGCTTGGGATATACGATCAGCTTTGAAGTTTATCAATGGTGTTGTGTCCTGCAATCTAGAATTCATCGAACAGCCTCTGCCTCGGTGGGACTTAGAGGGGCTTGCATACCTGAGGCGCAAATCAGATATTCCAATAATGGTAGATGAAGCAGCAGTATCTAGGAATGATGTGATAGAAATAATAAGGAAGAATTCGTGTGATTTGATAAGTGTTAAGTTAATGAAAAATGGGGGAATCATTAATGCAAGAGAGATAGTAGGGATTGCAGGTGCAGCAGGGATTAAATGCTATTTGGGATCTCAGATTGAAACAAGCATAGGGGTTTCGGCAGGTCTTCACTTTGCCCTATCTTCACCGGATTTTTCGCTTGGAGCAGAGCTGGAGGGGCCAACGTTCTTCTTGCAAGAGGATGTAGTGAAAGAGGGTGTGCAAGATGAAAATGGGTTCATGTCTCCGTTAAGCCGCGCGGGGTTGGGTGTTGAGTTAGATATGGATACTGTCCATAAATACATGAGCGATATTGCTTAAGCTATAAAAATCGGGGGAGGCCATAAGTAAATGGGATATCCATTGTATTTGAGATGCAGCTATTGCGGAGAGGAGTATTGTGCGGACCGTTTGTATGGTCTATGCGAAAACTGCGGGAAGCCTCTATTAGCATGCTACGATCTGAATCGAATACGACGCTCTTGGAAACGGGTAAGTCTAGCAAGCCGTGAACCATTTCTGTGGCGGTATCGTGAAGTTCTTCCTGTTCAAGACAAGAGAAACGAGATCTCTCTCGGTGAGGGGTACACCCCGCTCCTTCCCGCACGACGATTGGGAAAAGGGCTTGGGATGGACGGCCTCTTCATTAAGGATGAAGGACTCAACCCGACCGGTTCTTTCAAGGCGCGCGGACTATGTATGGCAGTATCCCGTGCCAAGGAACTTGGGGCAACAGATGTGGTTATCCCCTCGGCAGGGAACGCAGCCGGGGCGATGGCAGCCTACGCCGCCAAGGCAGGCATGCGGGCACATGTGTTCATGCCCCAGGATGTGCCGCCCCCATTTCTGATGGAGTGTAGGGCATTGGGGGCCGATATCACGTTGGTCGATGGTCTGATCACTGACTGCGACAAACAAGCAAGACAAGCCGCCTCCGAGCAGGGTTGGTTCGTCATGTCCACCCTCAAGGAGCCCTATCGCCTCGAGGGCAAGAAGACGATGGGTTATGAACTGGCGGAGCAGCTGGATTGGAAGCTTCCCGATGTAATCATTTATCCCACCGGTGGTGGGACAGGCCTAATAGGTATGTGGAAAGCATTCTCCGAGCTGGAACAACTGGGGTGGATCGGAGGCAAACGGCCACGGATGGTTGTAGTGCAGGCGAGTGGGTGCGCCCCCATCCCACGTGCATTCGAGGCAGGAGAGGAATTCGCCACGCCGTGGGAGGATGCACAGACGGTTGCCGCCGGGATACGCGTCCCCGCCGCGGTCGGCGATTTTCTCATCCTGCGAGCTGTACGCGAGAGTGAAGGGATCGCACTTGCCGTGTCCGACGATGCTTTAGTTGCAGGACAAAAGCTGATGGGAAGCAAGGAAGGGATCTTCGCCTGTCCAGAGGGTGGTGCTACAGTAGCTGCGTTGGAACAATTGCTTGCAGAGGGTTGGATATCCCAGGATGAAATCGTAGTTCTCCTTAACACTGGGACGGGATTAAAGTATCCTATGACAATTGATTGACAATGAACCTAAGATATCGTGATCAACCTCAGGCATGATTTACGAAATCACTAGGCGTGTGAACCGGGTCCATGGGACGAGCGGTCATGACATTAGCTGGTGCGGAGAGGGACTTGCAAGCGGTTTTTCTTCCAATTGACGTTCGAGGGTCCTAATGGACATCGAAAGGCCAAAGGATGCGAGCGTACAGTATCTGTTTGGCGGTTGCCGTCACTTTTAAATTGGAGTTGTCAAGAGAGGGCTGAGAGGTATGTGGCAAAGAAGTGGAGGCGGCATATGACGCGAACATCAGCTAACTAGGCCAACTCCTTGCCATAAAAGAGCCGGCAACTGCTCTACTTTGCAGAGGGAAGTGTTAACGTGCAAGAAAGGGGATGTATGCATACAGTGAGGAAGGATGGGTATTCGGAGACTGGGCATCCGATGACAGCTCTGGAAAGAAACCTACTGGGCGTAACCATCAACAAGATTCCCCAGCTATTCCCCGGCCTGTTTGTCGTGACCATCTTGGCTTTCGTGAGCATTTGGCTCTCCAGATTCCTGGGTGAAAATCTAATGGGCTTTAAGGAGTCGCCCGTCTCGCCAGTGATGATAGCAATCCTGCTGGGACTGGGTATTAGGGCTGTTGTTCCCTTGCCGCAAACTCTCAAACCCGGCTTGACGTTTGCGGTTAAGAAGGTGCTGCGCCTGGGCATCATCCTGCTAGGCATTCGCCTCACTATCTTCGATATCTTCAGATTCGGCGCATACGGATTGCCGATTGTGATCTTGTGCGTTCTGGGTGCGCTTTTTGTGAGCACTTCCATCAACAAACGGCTCAGACTACCTGAGAGATTGGGCGTCTTGATCGCTGTAGGAACCTCCATCTGTGGAGTCTCCGCCATTGTGGCGGCAGGTCCGGCCATAGACGCCACGGAAGAAGAATCTGCTTATGCTGTAGCAGTAATTACCGTCTTCGGCCTGCTGGCAATTTTTACTTACCCTTATTTGGCTCATCTCATCTTTGTTGCTGATGCTATAAAAGTAGGTTTATTCTTAGGAACGTCCGTACACGATACCTCTCAGGTGATCAGCTCTGCCAAGGTTTATGCAGATGTATTCTCCGAAACACTGGCCCTGGACGTTGCTACGGTGACCAAGCTCGTGCGCAATGTTCTGATGCCAGTGATTATCCCCTTCATGGCGTACTTCTATAATCGTAAGACTCAATCAGTTGGACGCCGCCCGAATATTACCAAGCTGTTACCTTTCTTTGTTGTAGGGTTCCTTGTCTTAGCAGGCTTGCGTTCCTTGGGCGACGCAGGCATCAACGCCGATGGGAGAGCTTTTCGTCTGTGGGGAAGCAGCTCCTGGATAACAGTTGTCTACTCTGTAAAGGCGTGGGCTGGGTACTGCCTAGTAGCTGCATTGGCGGGTGTTGGTTTAAGTACTGATTTCCGCACCTTCAAAGGCCTGGGCGCAAAGCCTTTCTTTGCTGGACTGTGCGCGGCGTTGGCCGTAGGCGTGATAAGCTTTGTTGCCATTTCCCTTCTAGGAAGTTACGTGGTTTTCTGAATGCGGCTTCATGTTTTGAGTTGCCCATAAAATCGGGATGGAAGGAGCATATTGTGTATGGATGGCGTGGGCGGATAGGATTAATCGTACCTTCTTCAAACACCACGATGGAGTGTGAGCTGGCGCGGATGCTTCCAAAAGGGGTCTCCCTGCATACAGCCCGCGTCATGCAAGTCATAGAGACAGAAGAAGAGCTGCTACGGATGGCCGAATATGCCGAGCGAGCCGCACAGGAGCTAGCGAGTGCCAATGTTGACATGATTCTCTACGGTTGTACCTCAGGTAGTTTCTTGAAAGGGGAAGACTGGAATCGGCGGTTTACCAAGAAACTGAGCGAAGTGATTGAGAAACCGGTTGTCACCACCGCGACTGCTGTGATTGATGCGTTAAAGCGGTTGAGGATTGATGAGGTGTGTCTTGCGACCCCTTATCCTGAGGAGACGAACGCAAAAGCAGTTGTTTGGCTTGAAAGTGTAAATGTAAGGGTTGTGAAGACGATCGAGCTGATCAAGTCTACCTATTCGCAACCCATTAGTAACTTGGAGATCGGTAGCCTCGCCCCCGAGTGCATCTATAATAAGATAAGGCAACATACGAAATCGCTCACCGTTCCCCTTTTCATCAGCTGTACCAACCTCAGGACAATCGAAATTATCGAATTGCTTGAAAACGATCTGGATCTATCCGTAGTGACTAGCAACCAAGCAAGTCTGTGGGCGGCGTTAAGAACGCTGAAACTTCGATGTTCACTGAAAGGCTTCGGAAGGCTACTTAGTGGGCAATACATGTAAAGGAGGAATCCCCTGATGGTAAGCTGGCTATCAGAGAAGATCGACAGTCTTGAACACTCCGCAACGGAGGAAGTTGACAATCTTGTCAAGGGCATGAAACAAAAAGGGATCGCAGATATCGTATCCTTGGGAGTTGGAGAACCGTGTTTCGATACCCCGGATAATATCAAAAAAGCTGCTTGTAATGCCTTAAAGATGGGCAAGACTAAGTATGAACCAACAGCAGGAGATTACGAGCTAAGGGAAGCGATCTGTGAGAAGTTCAAGCGAGAGAACGGCATACATGTTGGCGTAGACGATGTTATTGTAACAGTAGGTGGTAAATTCGGGATTTTTCTCGCCTTCCAGGCGGTGCTTTCGGAGAAGGACCGGGTCATGATACTCGACCCGGCTTGGGTCTCTTATAAACCTGCCGCAAGAATAGCGGGTGCTGGGGTCATACGAGTTGCCACTTCTGAGGCAGAAGGCTTCCAACCTGATATCGAAGCCATAGAGAAGGCAATGGACGAATCGGTGAAGATCATAGTGATCAATTCGCCAAACAACCCCACCGGTGCTGTATATGATCAATCGACAATTCGCAGCATTGTTAAAATAGCGAGGGATAATGGAGCCTTAGTGCTCTGTGACGAGATCTATGAATATCTAATTTATGAAGGCGAGCACTATAGCCCGGGTTCAGAGTTTGACAACGTTATCACCATTAATGGTTTCTCGAAGAGCCATGCCATGACAGGATGGAGACTCGGATATGTAACGGCCCCAAAAGATATTTTAGAGGGGATGATTAAGATCTATCAGCACTCAGCAAGCTGTGTCACCGCCTTTGCTCAACCCGGCGCGACTGAAGCGCTTACCAGCGAGAAGTCCCGGAATGCATCTCAACAGATGGTGAAAGGATACGCGGAAAGACGAGCGTTAATGTTGAAGCATATCCGCGAGTCTGATTTCTTCAATTGCAGTAAAGAGCCCGCGGGGGCTTTCTACTGCTTCCCATCCTACAACTTAAATAAGCCCTCGGCTAAACTTGCCCAAGAGTTGCTGGAGGAAGTCCATGTAGCGACCGTACCGGGTAGTGCTTTTGGTGAATGTGGGGAAGGGCACCTTCGTCTTTCCTACGCGACAGAGCCCGACCTCATATCCGAAGCGTTCAACCGGATGGAGTCGTTCTATAGGAGGAATAAGAATGCTTGAGGATGCAAAGAAGCTAGCTGGCGCGCGAAAGATTGTGGTTGACTGCGCGCGTGTGGAGCCCGGAGAAAAAGTCCTTGTCATTACGGATACAAAGACGCTCAATGTGGGAGAGCTGATAGCCACCGTAGCGCTTGGGAGTACAGACGAGGTGGTCCTTGCCGTCTGTACTCCAAGAAGCGCACATGGTGAGGAACCACCGATCCAAATTGCGCGTGCGATGAGCGTCTCCGACGTTATTTTCATGCCGCTCGCGTTTTCCATGACGCACGCTTCTGCTACAAAGGATGCACGAAAGAATGGGGCTCGTGTCCTCAGCATGGGCAACTTTGATGAGAGGATGCTGGAAAGTGGCGGTATCGAAGCGGATTTCCTTACGATTGCAAAGACCGTGGACCAAGTCGCGAACGTGCTCGAACAGGGCAACGCAGCAAGAGTAACTACCAAAGAAGGAACTGACTTACGTCTGGATATCTCCGAACGTAAAGGTTTTGCGGAACCTGGCTTTTCCCACACCCCAGGGAGCATCTCAGGACCACCGAACATCGAGGCCAATGTGGGGCCTGTCGAGGGAACCAGTGAAGGGACCTTGGTCGTAGACGGGAGTATCCCTCATCCAGCCCTTGGGGTAATTCGAGAACCGATATGGGTGAAGATTAAGGGAGGAAAAGTCGTTGAGATCGGTGGGGGAGCACAGGCCGATACTCTCAGAAGTGTTCTTGAGAAAATGGACGATCCTAACATCTACAATGTTGCGGAATTGGGAATCGGGCTTAACCCATGTTCAAAGATTACTGGCAGCATGTTGGAGGATGAAGGTGCTTACGGTACCTGCCACATAGGGATCGGCAACAATCTCGACTTCGGTGGTCACGTCAAGGCAAAGAGCCATATCGATCTGATCATTCGTAACTCCACGATTGAAATTGATGGAAAGCTTATCCAAAAGAATGGTGAGCTTACTCTTTAGGTCGGAGGTAACCATGGCAAAAAGAAGAGGTAGGATACTAACGGGGAAACACTTCATGCTCGGGAACTATGCTGTTGTCGAAGGTGCACTCGCAGCAGGGTGCGACTTCTTTGCAGGATATCCCATTACCCCCGCGAACGAGATCTCAGAGCGCATGGCAGCTCGGATGCCTGAAGTAGGGGGTAAGTTTCTCCAAGGCGAAGACGAGTTGTGCTCTATCTATGCGGTGACAGGGGCTTCACTCGCTGGAGCGAAGGCAATGACGGCTACGGCGAGCGCCGGCTTTAACTACATGCAAGAGGGAATTGGGTATGCAGTAGCTTCGGAGATCCCCTGTGTCATCGTCGATGTTCAGCGATGTCGTGGTGAGAACTATGCGACACAGTCCGACGTCATGCAAATGCGCTGGGCCGCAAGCGGCGATTACGAGATCATTGTCTTGGCACCTGCTTCTGTGCAAGAACTCTTCGATTACATGATCAAGGCGTTTAATCTCGCCGAGAAATACCGCACACCCGTGGTCGTGATGTCTGAGACAACGATCGCTCTAATGCGGGAAAACCTCGTTATTCCTAATGGAAACGATATAAAGAACATCAACCGAACAAAACCGACGGTCCCTCCCCATGAGTTTGTGCCATTCAAGGCAGATCGGGATGCCACACCGCCATTGCCGGACCTTGGAACTGGTTATCGGATTCTTCATTCCCTTAACCCCCACGATGAGTATGGTGGGATCAGTTGGGATCCCGACGTGTTTGAGACCATGTACGATCGGGTCATTGGGAAGATCACCCGAAACCGGGATGATATTGTTGAGACCGAAGAATACTTCTTGGATGACGCCGAAATCGTATTGGTTGCCTATGGCAGCGAAAGTCGACCAGCATTGGACGCTGTACAGAAGGCTCAAAGTGAAGGAATCAAAGCAGGACTCTTACGTTTGATAACTGTTTGGCCGGTTCCGGAAAAAGAGATTCGCGAAGTGGCCCAGCGGGCGTCAGTGATCCTCGCCGTCGAGATGAACATCGGCAAATACGCTGGTGAAGTTGAGCGTGCTAGCCATGGTTACTGTGAGGTTGTCCGGGTGACAAAGAACCGGGGGGAGATCCATACAGCGGATGAGATATACGCAGCGATCAAGGAGGTTGCCCGATGAAAGAGAACCCTCTTATCAAGTATCTGCGTGAGGGGAGTCTACCTCATTTCTTTTGTCCTGGATGTGGAGCTGCCCAAGTAATGAACTACTTCCTTCAAGCGGCCGATAAGGTAGCAGTGGACTTTGACAAGCTGGTCGCAATCGGTGGCGTAGGGTGCACGGCCAGGATACCTGTCTATTTGAGCGCCGATGCGCTTCATGGAGTCCACGGCCGCACCCTGCCATGGGCGACCGGAATTAAATTGCAAAATCCAGACTTGAAGGTTGTGATCTTCGCTGGCGACGGAGACGCAGCTGCCATAGGCGGGAATCATCTCATTCAAGCAGCCCGTAGGAATCTTGATGTGATTGTGATCGTTGTGAATAACCTCAACTTCGGAATGACTGGGGGACAGGTTGCGCCTACGACCCCCCAAAATCTTCGTACTATGACAACCCCGTACGGGAATGTTGAACCCCCATTTGACTTGTGCGAACTGGTGACGACAGCGGGGGCCACTTTCGTGAGTCGGTGGAATACGGCTCATGGACATCAGGGAACCAATGCGATCGCAAAAGCACTTCAGCACAAAGGATTTAGTCTGGTGGAGTTTGTGGCCCAATGCCCTACCAACTTTGGCCGGCGGGCCCTTCGCACCGGTGACCCTTGGAAAGGGATTCAATGGATCGAGGATAACTCCGTCACTCGTGATGAAGCGAAAAAGTCATCTGCTGAGGAGCTCGCCGGCAAATTTGTCCTGGGCGACTTCGTGGATTACCAAAAACCCGTGTTCAACGGCAGTTCGGTCTTTATTGAAGAGACTGTTGAAGGAGAGGGGAAATGATGAAGAAAGACCACCTCAATATACAATTCTGCGGATTTGGCGGCCAAGGGTTAGTCCTATCAGCCACGGTCTTCGGCACCGCTGCAGTCCATGCTGGCTTGAATGCCGTCCAAACACAATCCTACGGTTCAGAAGCTCGGGGAGGAGAATGCCAAGCCGAATTGATTCTCTCTGAAAAGCCAATCAACTCCCCTTCGGTAGCTAAGGTTGACTTACTTGTAGCCATGTCGCAACCTGCACTTGATCGGTATTTACCGCGATTGGAATCAGACGGGACGTTGGTGATCGATCCTCGTTACGTCGATCGGCCCAATCGGGCGGACATCCACATTATCGAAGTCCCTGTCACCAAAATAGCTGCCGAGGAGATCGGTCAGCAGATTACCGCCAACATAGTGATGTTGGGTTTTCTGTGCCAGGCAACTGGTTTGATAACGGAAGAATCTTTATTGGAGGCGATTCACGAGAGCGTTCCGAAACGCTTCATTGAACTTAATCTCAAGGCAGCGAGTCGAGGCAAGCAACTGGCGATAGAGGAAGCAATCTCGGTGGAGGTTTGATCAATGCGGTTGCTTGAGTTTCAGGCGAAGAGGATCTTCTCAGAGCATGAGATTCCTATTCCGAAAAGCGTTTTGATTACCTCCGTGGCCGACGTCGCAGGTTTAGCCTATCCAACCGTCTTGAAAGCGCAAGTGCCTGTAGGTGGACGCGGGAAAGCTGGTGCAATCAAGGTGGCGGAATCTGCGAGTGAGGCAACCGCAGCGGTAGAAGAACTATTAAGCACCACCGTCAAAAGCCATCGTGTTCAA
>Ga0315547_1002313_pt1 | contig 13595 bp, 13 predicted proteins | sample SalMarSW160240MG_2_FD_202542 | JGI IMG/M metagenome (GOLD analysis project Ga0315547, IMG submission 202542) | Salt marsh sediment microbial communities from the Plum Island Ecosystem LTER, Massachusetts, United States - Salt Marsh Sediment SW1601-240 ... | reverse complement strand
GCTAGGCCGAGCCTAGACGGAAGAGAATCCCGCCATTGCGGGACAAAGTCCACCGAGTTATTTTATTATCTTTGCCTGCCCTGTTAAATGTTTACTATTTAATAGGGTGTCCTTTGCGTCTACTCTGCGAACTTTGCGGTTAAATTTCTTGCTCAAAAAACTCCACCAAAGGCGGATCTGCCTCTGGCATGAAAAGATTCTATTTGTAATACTATAGTTATCAAATTCTTATTGATATGCAAAAAAATAATTATTTAAAGAGGGATGTTGATGAGACCAAAAGTTAGATTTTTAGATGATACATTGATTGAACACATCAAAGCAATTAGGAAAGTTGTTGACAATTATATAAAAAAAATTTAAATAAGTAAATGAAAACTTAATAATGGAGAGAGTATGAAAATTAAATTTTTTATGCAAAAAAACATTAAGACATGCACAGAAAATGAAAGCGTAGCTTCAGCAGCAAAAATTATGTCAACCTATAATATTGGGTCAGTAGTTGTGGTAAAAGATGATATTCCAGTTGGTATCTTTACTGAAAGAGATTTGGTTCAAAGAGTGGTAGCAAAAGATATTGAGCCTGAAAAGATAACTGTAGGAGAAGTAATGACCAAAAATCTAATTACGGTTGGCGCTGATAAAAGCCTGGGTTCTGTTTATCATATCTTTGTTACAAAACATATTCGTCACATTCCTGTTGTTGAAAATGGTCATTTAGTTGGCATCGTTTCTCAAAAAGACCTTGCCAAAGTTATTGATGACCAACTATTTGGTATGTATTATGATAATTTAGATTTTTCTGGAGATTATTAAAAAAAGCAAGTGAAAATATTTTGAAGCCGAAAATTGTTTCTAATCACTTAGACAAAAGCTTGAATAACTGAGTAATGCCTCTTGCAAATTATTAATTTTTCCCAATTTAATTGACACAGAAAAACTAAACTGCCAAATCTCATCTTAAGAAAATATCCTAAAAAGGAGTGTAATATTATGTTCAAAAAATATTTTGGACTATTCATTATACTGATAATCATTTTTTCTGGATGTGCTAAACGAGCACCATTAGGTTCAAAAAAGAATCCTATAAAAATGTATTTCGTTCCTTCAATGGAAGCTGGGAAAATTGTAACGAGCGGGACAGCAGTGGCTGACTTTTTAACAAAAGAAACTGGTTATCACTTCAAAGTAGCGGTGCCAACAAGTTACGCTTCGGTTATAGAAGCAATGGGGACAGAAGAAACCGATATTGCCTGGCTGGCAACCTTTGCTTATGCTTTAGCAAATGAAAAGTTTGGGGCAGAGGTAGCTCTTACAGTAGTTCGTAAAGGACTTGAAAGATACCGAGGGCAATTTGTTTCACTAACTGATAGCGACATTAATACTATTGAGGATATTAGTGGTAAAATAATTGCTTATACTGACGCTGCTTCAGCGTCAGGTTATATTTATCCTTCAGCAATTTTGAAACAAAAAGGGGTTAAGCCAAGAAGAAGTTTTTTTGCAGGTGGACATCCTCAAGCAATCCTGGCAGTGTATCAAGGAACCGCTGATGTAGGTTGTACTTTCTGGGCTCCACCTGGTAAGGATGGTATAGTACGTGATGCTCGTAGAGCTGTCATGGATACATATCCTGATGTTATCAAAAAAACAAAAATAATTGGTTATACGGACTGGATTCCAAACGATACTGTTACTTTTAGAAAAGGTTTTCCTCCTGAGATGAAAGAAAAAATTATTCAAACGCTTTTAAACTTTGCCAATACAAAAGAAGGACACGAAACATTAGTAAGACTTTTGGATATTGATAATTTTGTCCGAGCAAATGATTCTGATTATAATGTTGTAAGAGAAGCTCTGAAAACCCTTGATGTTGATGCATCAAATCTTATTAAATAAAACACTCATGTCCCGAAAACAAATCAGGACACACCCGTCTGCCCGTCTTGGCTCGGCAAGTCATCCCATTTATTCGGAAACCTAAATGTGCCAAGCCGAGACAGAGGCGCCGAGCCTGAAAGGAGAATGAAAATGGCGTTGTAAGCATTCCCAAGCTGGGGCTTGGGAATGAGAGTTTATATTTATTTTCTCTGTGTGCTCTGTGTCTCTGTGGCAAAAGATTTACATATGAAAAACATCGTAGAAATAAGAAACCTACACAAAATTTATTCAGGTGGAACCCACGCTTTAAAAGGCATAAACCTAACTGTTAAAGAGGGTGAATTTTTAATCATTCTTGGATTATCTGGTTCTGGTAAATCAACACTTCTACGCTGTTTGAACAAATTAATTGAGTCAACTTCTGGAGACATTATTGTTAACAAAGAGGATGTTGTTAAAGCTGAGGGGAAAAATCTTAGACGAATTCGTAGACATATTGGAATGATTTTTCAGCAGTTTAATTTAATAAAGAATCTCAGCGCATTAACGAATGTTCTTACAGGTAGGCTTGGTTATGTTTCGCTCGGTCATTCAATAACATTTAGCCGCCACAAAGATGATGTAAAATTTGCATTGGAAAATCTTAGGCGAGTTGGTCTAAAAGACTTTAGTAATAAAAAGATAAAAAATTTAAGTGGTGGACAGCAGCAGAGAGTCGCAATCGCCAGAGCTTTAATGCAAAACCCTCGTCTCATCTTAGCAGATGAACCTGTCGCAAGTTTAGACCCCGCCACAGCTGATTCTGTTATGAAATATTTAGGTGAATTAAATAAAAAAGATAATATGACTGTGATATGTTCTCTGCATTTTTTAAGTTTAGCAAGAAAATATGGTACAAGAGTTGTAGCTTTAAAAGATGGTAAAATTGTTTTTGATGGAAAGCCAACTGATATTGACGATAAACGATTTAAAGAAATCTATGGGGAAGAAACTGAAGAAGTGAAAATCCGATGAAAAAAGAAAATAAAATTACAGCTATTATCAAAGCTATTATTACGGATTTCTTGTTCTTGGTCTATATATTTGGCTGTATCAGTTTTCTAGTGTATAGATGGGTAGAATTTCGTATAGATAATAAATTTATTGGTTTAAGTGCATTCATTTTTACAATTTTGTTCTTTTTCATTGGTGATTCTCTTGGAAGAAAAGCATTTTTTCCTTCAAAGAAAACAATTCATAAATGGTTCAAAACTTTCTGGGGATGGTTTATTGTTACTGGTTTGTTAGTAACCTTTGTTGTCGGATGGAACCTGGTTGAAGTTGATTTTATTAAATTCTTTATGCAGTTCAAAAATGCTGGCGGGATAATGTCAGGAATTTTTGACCCAAATTTTGATATTCTCACAATGAGTCTAACAGCACTTGCCGAAACGATTTATTTAGCCTTACTTGCCACAGTGTTTGCAATCCCTTTTGCTTTTGTATTAAGTTTTTTTGCTGCACGAAACCTGATGCCAAAAACATTTATTGGGAATGCTGTTTATGTTATTATTAGAACTATTGCGACAATATTTCGTTCTATTGAAGCTCTTGTATGGGCGATAATTTTTAGTGTATGGGTAGGCATTGGACCCTTTGCAGGAATGCTTGCTTTAATGATACATTCAATTGCTGCTCTTACAAAGTTGTATTCAGAACAGATTGAGAATATAGACACAGGCCCAGTAGAAGCAATCAAAGCAACTGGAGCCAGCACATTACAAACCTGGATTTATGCGGTTGTTCCTCAGATTATTTCTCCCTATCTTGCATTTACAATCTACAGGTGGGATATTAATGTTCGGATGGCAACAATTGTTGGATTTGTTGGTGGTGGAGGAATTGGCTTGCTTCTTCTACAGCAACAACAACTCCTTCGCTGGCATAATGTGGGAATACTAATCTGGCTTATTGCTTTAGTAGTTTGGATTATGGATATGCTAAGCGCAAAAATCAGAGCTAAGTTAACAGAAACATGAATAAATATATATTTGGAGTGCGAAAATGAATCCCGACTTGTCGGGATAAACTTTTCGCAAATGCTGTTATGCTGAAAGTTCCTCCCGATTTCTCGGGAGTCGTTTCAGCACTCCTTTAAAAAACTTAATACGAAAATCTTATTAGAGTTTTTGAATTTATCATGTTTCTAATTTTTCTCTTTGTGCCTTTGTGGTGAAAGGATTTTCAGATGAAAATAGAAGCTGTCATCTTTGATTTAGATGGAACCCTGATTGATTCAATGGGAGTCTGGGTTGAAGTAGATAAAGAATACCTTGGTAAGCGAGGAATCCCTGTTCCTGATGATTTGTTTCAGGATATGGAACATGGAGATAGTTTTATTGAAGTTGCAAAATATTTTAAACGAAAGTTTAATTTATCAGATTCAATTGATGAAATTATGAAAGAATGGACAGATATGGTAAAATGGCATTATGAGAATGATATTTACTTAAAACCAGGTGCAAAAGAATTATTAGAATATTTGTATGCTAAAAATATAAAAATTGGGCTTGGAACCAGTAATTCAAAATATTTAGCTCAAACTGTATTAAAATCAAATAATATTCTGAAATATTTTGATGTAATTGTTACTGGATGTCAGAATATTAAAGGGAAACCTTTTCCAGATATTTATCTGAAAGTTGCAACTGCATTAAATGTAAATCCTTCCAATTGCATTGTTATTGAGGATGTATATGTTGGTGTGAAAGCTGCAAAAAATGCTGGAATGACTGTCTTTTCTATTGAAGATGAACATACAAAACCTGAATGGGAAAAGATTAAAAAGATAACAGATTTTTATGGGAAAGATTTTTGGAAAATAAAAGAAAAGATTGAAAAACTATTATGATAAACTCTGTCAAATAAATTTTGAATATCATTGTTTCTCAATCAACCAATCATTCATCTATTAAACTAATTATGCAATTATATGATCCTTGCTGGTTCAAGTTTGAAACTTGAACCTAAACATTTTGATTCAGGTGACATACCTGAACCAGCAATGGAAAAAATTTTTGGATTGTAATAACACACCCCTTGCTTCGCTCCCAATGTATCGGGACGAAGGCAAGCCGTCTACCTCCCCGATTGGATCGGGGATCATCGGTATCCACCCCTCTCCAGAGGGGATTTTTATGCCATTTTTAGGTCTAATAGAAAAAAAGTGGTTGCTATTTTAACAATCATTCATCCATTCAACTAATCACGCAATCTTACAACCTTTAAACTGCTCATAAAAAACCCCCAAGATCCGAAAACCTTGAGGGTTTAATAATTTTCTGCTTCAATTACAATTTAATTGACAAACCAGCATTGAATCTTCTTGGAAGTCCAAAGAATACTTCTGCAGCACTACCTGTGTGGGGATAATTTATAACAGATTGGTGTAATACTGGATCGTAATATGCCCAAGCATTAAATGCACTATTATCAGTTGCATCCTGAACATAGACTTCATCAAATAAGTTAAATATATGAGTAAAGGCTTCAATATCTAATCCTTTTACAACAGTAGGAAGTTTATAACTTAAATGAAGATCTACAATACTGTAATCAGGAATTTTCCAACTCTGTTTTCTGTCACTTGGATCTTGACGACTGAAGGGATCCCATCCAGCATAGAAATCACAGAAATATTTATAAGAAATATTTGCTCGCAACCCTTTAACAGGATATAATGTAGCACCTAAAGCAAGTTGTGTTTGAGGAGCATCACCAACTTTCAGGTCTTTAACATAGCAATACAAAGTATCATAGCCTTGGCCTTGTATCTCATATCTTGCAGTCAAATCATTTAAATAAAGCCACCAACCCTTAGAAAATGATAAATCAAATTTAACGAGTGGAATTGGATGAGAGTGAGCTTCAAGTTCAATACCCTTATGCCTTGAATCGATACCACTAATAAAAACTTTCACATCCTCACCAGTTGGGTCTTCTACACCAATACTTTTTGATTCGTCATTCCAATTTGTTAAATAAACATTACCTTTAATATTAAACAAACCATCAAGACCGACAAAATTGAATCCAGCTTCAACACTAGTAAATTTTTCATTCTTAGGATCTTCAATTGGTTCTCCGGTCCAATCATTAATTACTTCATCAAATATTGGACATTTGTTAACATAGCCGGCATTACCAAAGAAGCCAATATTATCGTTCAATTTGTAACTTGAGCCACCTTTAACCTGAAAGCCTGTAACCCACCCAGATTCTGAAGTGAATTCTCCACTATCAATATCGGGCTCTCCATTAGCTAGAGTGTCAGCAGTATTGAAATGGTCAGTATAATAATATTTAACTGCAGAAATTCCACCCATACCTGTAGCAGTCAGTTTTCCTTCTGAGTATTCACCTTGAGCATAGCCACCAATCCAATCTACATTATTAGTATTATTGTAATCTATTTTTCCACCAAGTTTTTTCTGATAAGCTGCTTCGTTTGTATCAAATTCATTACCAGTCCAACGATAATAATCACCACCAAGTAGATTACGTACTTCACGGAAGTGTTTAATTTCTGCTGTTCTCCAATCAAGACCAAAAGAAGTTTTAATTCTTTCGTCAATTTTGTATTGTAATTTGGATAATGCACCGATTGCCCATTGTTGGTTTACACTGTTACGAAGAATACCAAAAGAACCAGTACTCGATGTATCATTTCGGGCAATTGTAGCATTCCAGTCTGCAATTCTGGAAGGACCAGACTTATCCCATATAAGTGAACCAAAATAACCAGATCCACCACCTTTCCCACCTGAATAAAACAGAACAGAGTAAACATCCAGCTTTTCGTTTAGTTTTGTAAACCAGTTCAAGTTCAATTGTGGTTTATGGTAGTAATTTACAGATTCATTAAGGAAGTATGGTGAATAACGATCATGCTCTTTTCCATCCCACCATTGTATGCTCTTATAATCAGGATTTACAACATTCCAATTTTCATTATATTTCATACCTGCTTCAGGAAAAGTTGCGAGATAGCTAGACAATGTATCGTCCGGCACTCCAGCATGTTTTTTAGCATAATCATGGTTATTCGCTGCCATATTTTGCGCCCAGCGATTCTGTCCATGCATTTGAGGAGCACCCGCAGCATAGAATTCAAGTTTATTATTGTCATTGATATTATAGCTGGTAGCAAGATAATAGGACCAGGCATCAGTCCATGTTTTATCAATGATACCATTACCGGTTTTTCGAGTAACATTAATACTAAAGGCATATTTATCATTAACTAAGCCCGAATTTGCTGCAAGAGTCTTTTTAATAAAACCACCGGAGCCATATTCTTGCTTAAAATTAACACCTTGGCTCATTTGGGTTGGGTCGGTGATCATATTCATAGTTCCACCGATAGAAGGAACAGCAAGGTTTACAGCACTCAATCCTCTTTGAACCTGAATAGATGAAGTTGCATCACCAAGACCATCCCAGTTAGACCAGTAAACCCAGCCATTTTCCATATCATTAATTGGAACACCATTGATCATAACAGCAACATTTCGTTGATTGAAACCACGAATATTTACACGAGCATCTCCAGCGCCACCACCCTGACAGGTTGAATAAACACTGGGAGTATTTATTAGCACAAGTGGAATATCACGAGAAGCAAGGGATGAGGTAATTTCTTCTTTTGCAATATCTGTAAATGCTACAGGAGTTTCAATTTTTGCTCTATCGGAAATAACAGTAATTCCTTGAATACCAATTGGTTTCATTCTTAATGAGAACATAACAGTGGTTGTTAAATTAGACTTTACTTCTACTGTTTTGGTTTGTTTTTCATATCCCAAAAAACTGGCAGTTACAGTATAAGTGCCAGTTGGAACATTTTTCATAATAAAACTACCATCAGCTTTGGTTAAAATTCCTATGCTAGTACCTTCAATAATCACATTAGCTGCGGATAATGGTCTTCCTGTTTTTTCAATATCAACTTTTCCAGCAATAGTGCCAGTTTCAGCTGCAAATAATGCATAGGGTAGAATGAATAAGAGTGATAAGATTACTATAGATAGTATCTTTTTCATTTAAATCCTCCATAATTTTTTTTGTATTCTGATTAACATAAAATTTCCATTCAAAATATCTACGCAAGAATGGAATACCTATCAATGAAAGTTAACATAAAAAACACTTCATATCCGTCTAGGCTCGGCCTAGCCGAGACTGAAGAAATTAAAGTGTTTACCCTATAAAAGGGTTTACCTATTTGAGACATTTCTTTTGTCAATTGATTAGTTTCTATTTTTACCAACTTCTTTTTATGAAACATTTTTCAAGGCTCTTTGTAATTCCAATATTGATTTGGATTTTAATTTCCCGAAAAAAATAACTACGCAATGTTTTTGTCAAATTTATTTTAAATTTTATTTATTTTTTTTAATTTTTCTTTACTTCAAGTTAATTTGTTATCTTGACTATTTTTTAAGGACAGAGTTGCAGCGCCAATAATTGCAGAGTCCATATCGGATTTGCTCACTTCTATTCTTACTTTTTTATATAGCTTTTCATAGCAGTTTTTTTGAACAACATTTTTTACAGGAATCAAAAGAAAATCTCTCATATTAGAAAATCCACCTCCAAAAACAATAATGTCGGGATTAAGCAAATTTATCAATCCTGCACAAACGATTCCAAGTTTTTCAAATGCTTCATTGAATATCTTTATTGCATTTCTATTATCTTTTAAAGCCATTTTGTAAAGTTTACTAACTTCAATTTTTTTGCCAAAGATTTCTTTACTCTTTTTTTCAATTGCAAAACCTGAAGAATAGGCTTCCAGACATCCATTCTGTCCGCAGTTGCATCTTCTGCCATCTGGCACGACCTTTATATGACCAATCTCTGCAGCAAAGCCATAACTTCCATGATAAAGTTTTCCATTAATAATCAGTCCACCACCAATTCCAGTTCCAAGCGTGATTCCAATCAAATTTCTTATTGTTCTATCGTTTCTTAGTAAATACTCACCATAAGCAAAACAGTTAGCATCATTATCAATAAAGATTGGCAGGTCTACTACTTTCAATTCATTTTTTAGATTTATATCTTTCCAATCCGGAAGATTGGGTGATTCAAGAACAAAACCTCTTTGATAATCTACCAATCCAGCTATTCCGATGCCTATGGAGTTAATATTATAATCATTCTTGCATCTTTCAATAATAGAAGCAATTTTTCCAACTACAAATACTTTTCCTTTTGCGACTTCAGTTCTTATGGAATTCTTATAAATTATCTCATTGTTCAAATCATTTTGAACAACTCCATATTTAATATTTGTTCCGCCAATATCCATTCCTAAAGTTTTCATGTTTAAAATTTTGCCTTTAACTAACACGAACTGACACAAACTTTTTCATTATTTATTTTTTTGTTTGTGATAGTTTGTGTCACCAATTAGATTGGGGATTCGTGGCTTCACTTTAACACCATCGCATACGCATTATGATTATGAATTGATTCAATGCTTTCTGCTTCAACTTTGTAAAAAGTAATTCTTTTGTCATTCTTTAATTTTTCTGCAACTTCACGAACAATATCTTCTACAAATTTTGGATTATTATAAGATTTTTCTGTAACATATTTTTCGTCAGCTTTTTTTAACATTGAATATAATTCACTACTCCCCGATTTCTCAATTATTTCTATTAATTCTTCTAACCAAACGAAATCTTTATACATTATTTTTGCTGTAACATAAGTTCTCTGATTATGAGCCCCAAAATCACTAATTTCTTTTGAGCAAGGGCAAAGACTAATAACAGGAACAGTAGCAGACATCTCAAATTGAAATTTTTTATCTAACTTTGCATCAAACTTACAATTATATGACATTAGCGATTCCTCTTTTGAAACAGGGGCTTGCTTTTTTATGAAATATGGAAATTCAAATTCAATATATGCGATATTTGCATCTAATTTTTTCTTCATTTCTGAAAGCAGGTTTTCAAGATTATCAACAATGGTTTCTTTATGATAATGATTTAGAATTTCAACGAATCTACTCATATGCGTACCACGAAAATTTGAAGACAATTCAACATACATATTAACAGTTGCAATTGAATTTTGCTTTCCATTTTCTCGATCTTCCAGAACAATAGGATACTTTAATCCTTTTACGCCGACTTTATTTATTGTTATCTCCCGTTTATCTTGTTGATTTTGGATGTCTTTATATTTAGTCATTGGTCATTAAGTCATTAGGCCTGCCCCGTGAAGTTGTTTTTTTACTTCAACGGGGTCATTCATTATTATCAATCTTTATATGGAGTCGTCGACTCTGTCGGCGAGAGACTCACTGACTCCAAATTCCTTATTATTCACTACGGTGAAAATTATACCTTGAAAAATCATTTGATAATTCACATTGCAACTTTCCATCTTTCTCATAAATTACTATGGCTTCTACATTTTCCAGACTATTGATGAGAGAAATTCCAGTTTGTGGTCCCATTACAAAAATTGCAGTGCATAGAGCATCTGCGGTTGTGGCATTAGGTGCAATTACTGTTGAGCTTATAGATCTATTAGCAGGAAGCCCAGTTTTTGGATTAAGAATATGATGAATCCTTTTCCCATCTATAAAAAAGAATTGTTCATAATCGCCAGATGTTACAATTGACATATTTTTTAAAGACACTTCACCAAATATTTCATCTTCAGAACGGGGATGCCTGATACCGATTTTCCATACATCATTCTTTTTGTTTCCTAATACAAAGAGGTCTCCACCTGCATTAACTGCTGCATACTGAATTCCTTGTGATGTCAAATATTCTATCACTTTATCAACAATATATCCTTTTGCGATACCACCTAAGTCAAGATGAATATTCTTTTTCTTTTTAATAAGTGTATCACTATTTGTTTGCAAATATTTATAGTCAATAAGATTAAGCATATTTTTTATCTTATTTGAATCGGGCATAATTTTATTTACAAAATCGTATTTTTCTAAAATCGTTCCAATAGTTATATCAAATGCACCATTTGACAATTCACTGATTTTATGAGATTCATCAATTAAATTTTTCACATCGTTTGAAATTTGTATTTCATTTTTCTCTGAGCTATTTATTTTACTAATTTCACTATTTTCAATTGAAATGGAAAGTTTATCTTCGTATTTATGTATTAAAGCAAAAGAGGAATCTATAATTTCTTTATTATTAACATTTCTATCCTGAATATCAATGGTAACAAAAGTTCCTAAAGCTACTCTTGTTTCTTTTATTGGTTTATTTTTGTCATAAGAAATTCTTATATATATAATAGTAAATAGAAGTATAATAAAAACTATTTGATAAATCTTTCTGCTTTTCATATTATTTATTAGTCAGATATATTTGGAGTGCGAAAACGAATCCCGATTTTTCGTGACTCATTTTCGTACTCCTTTATTAAAACTTCTAATGGGATCTGCAAAATAGATTATTTTCATTTTTTTATGAGATATTATAAAAAACTTTTGATTAACTTCAACCTCTATCCCCGTGTCCGCGGGGACCGTCTCCTATAAGGAGAAGGAGAATTTTGTCTTCCTCTCCTTTTAGGCTTTCCATTATACACAAATATGGAGTTTGTAAAAGAAGCTCACAAATTTATTTGTGGGTAAAGAATGAAACAGAGTTTTTTAATCGTTTTAACGGTTTCAAAACCATTAAAATGGTTAAATGGTTGTGTATTTCAATTTTCCTTTTAGGAGAGGATTGAGGTCAAGAAAACCTTATTTTCCAAGAAAAAAGCACAAAGACATAATAATAAACTTCCATCCATAAGATATGCCTTTGTGCTATTTTATTTATTTATTTTTACTTAAAGTAAATGTAACCACTCTTCAAGCAAAAATTCTATTCTTCCAATGAGTAAAGAAATACGAGCCATTACTGTATAGCCAAATGAGGCACCAAATCCTATCATCATAAACCAGATGCCAAGAGAGGTAAATTTTCCATAAGCTCCTGTATGTGCTTTTGAGAAAAAGAAGTAACACAAAATACTAACCGTTCCAATAAATATAAGAATAGTATTGATATTATTTAGAGGCAACATCATACTTCGCATTTGGACTAACACACCTGCGTGCATAGACATAGGGACACCCATGCCAACAATACCCAGCCCAAATGCAATTGGATATCTACTTACCCAGCTGAGCCTCCCAGAAAATCTAAGCCAGTACATCATACCAATAATAAAAGGAATAATAAGAATATACTCTTTCTTTAAAAATAAAGGATTATATGCATAAGGTATAAAAGCATTATACCAGGTAAGTGGTATAGCATATCCCATAGAAACACCCACAAAGAGATGCTCTGCAAATTTATAAAATGGATTATCTTTGTATAGAAAAGAAAACATACACAAAGTTAAAAATGCAGCAATCCAGATTCCAATAGTTTCAGTCATTTATCCTCCAATAAATTATCCGCCACCAACTTCACCCTGTGAAATATAAAACTTAAAAACAAAATAATTTACCATTTTTTGTAACCATTATTTCACAGGGTAAACACGAACAAGCACTAACTCTTTATTATATAATGAAATTTTTGTTCGTGATAGTTAGTGTTGGTTCGTGGCTTTATTTAGCATACTTTCGCTTTTTTTCTGCTCTCTTATCCAAAAAATATCCAATATTCCCAATTATAATAAACAGAATTATCAGAACGTGCACGACTGCTTGTGCGTCCATACCAATTCTTGCTTTTTTGTATTTATATGGTATATTTGATAATGAATATTGTTTTGAACTCCACGCAATATCTCTTGCCTTTTTCTTGCTATAATCAAGACCTTGCATGGCAAAAACATCAACTAATTTCTCATATTCGGCTGCGCCTTTCAATCCGCCCATGCTTCCGAGCAATTGGCCGGTTTGTAAATAAGGATACACATCGGCAGCCATAACAGCAGTAACACCAACGCCTACATCCACGCCAAATCTTGGACGGGCATAGGTATACCATAGATATCCGGAAGTTGAACCTGATATTTGCATTACAATTTGGATATTATCGTAATTCTTAATATTTTTCATTATTGGTAAATCTTCAAGTTTGCTACCTTCACTATTAGTTTCAACTGCCTTTGCAATATCATCGCCCATTCCGAGAATAATTGGTATTGTTAAAGCCCATGGCTTAAATCCGAAATTGCAATAATCTACATTGACTTTAATATCTGGAAAGTCTTCTTTAACTTCTGAGAGAGCCATTTCTATAATCGGAGCACCTGTCGGCATCCAGGAAATTGCAAATAGTTTAATTTTTCTCGCAAAACAATGCTTCATAAGTGCAATTTCCATAGGATATAACTCTGGCATAACTGATGGGTCATGAAGGAAGTCAATCAGAATTGCTTTATCGTCTCTGCCAGCAATAGCATCAATATGTCTATATAGGTCTTCTACAGGTGTTGTCGTATAAGTCTTTAAGCCAAGTGGAAAAATAAGAGGGATAATTACAGCCAAAGCAACTACAATATAGATATATCTTCTATCAACCTTTTGTATAGTTTCTGAAAATTTCATTTTTTCTCCTACATATAAGTTTTATTTTTTTGGTTATATTTTCATTGACTTTTTTTAAAGTGTTTTGATCTTTGAAATGGTCACACATCTCCCAAAGCCGTAGGCGAAGGGAGATGTGTGA
>Ga0315547_1002306_pt1 | contig 13627 bp, 14 predicted proteins | sample SalMarSW160240MG_2_FD_202542 | JGI IMG/M metagenome (GOLD analysis project Ga0315547, IMG submission 202542) | Salt marsh sediment microbial communities from the Plum Island Ecosystem LTER, Massachusetts, United States - Salt Marsh Sediment SW1601-240 ... | reverse complement strand
CTCCAGTTCATCGATAATTTCCATAGCTCGCACCTTAGGAGCACCGGTAATAGAGCCACCGGGGAAAGTAGCCTTAAGCAGGTCAATATCGCTCTTGCCTCGATGTAACCTGCCCACAATGGTGGAAGTGAGATGAAATACGGTGGGGAAAGTCTCCAGGATAGCTAACTCGGTGACTTTTATAGTGCCATAGCGACAAACTCGCCCTAAATCATTCCTCTCCAAATCAACAATCATTATGTTTTCTGCTCGGTCTTTGATGCTGTGGGTCAACTCTTGAGCCAGTCTCTGGTCTTCCACAGAGTCTCTGTCTCGTGGCCTCGTGCCCTTTATCGGTCGTGTCTCTACCAGGCTGCCTTGGACTTTAAGGAACCTTTCCGGAGAGGCACTGACGATGGTTATTCCCTGGAAATTGAGATAGCCGGCAAAGGGAGCGGGATTAACCATCCTCAGCCGTTTATAAAGTTCGTATGGTGGAATTTTTAAATCAGCCTCAAACCTCTGAGAAAGATTGACTTGAAAGACATCGCCAGCGGCGATATACTCCCGCACTTTATTTACAGCTTTCATGTATTCCTCGGGGGTAAAATTAGACTTAAGTGTGATTTCTTTGTTTTGCTCAGGGATTCGGCTCACTACAATGACTGAATGGCTAGGATAAAGCCAGTTCTTCATCTCTTCAAGCCTCATCCTTGCTCGCTTTAACCTTTGCCTTTCCTCTAGCTCGGGAAAACCTGTGGCAACAAGGTAGGCCCTCCCCTCCAGGTGGTCAAAGGCGAAAATAACATCATAGAAGGCAAAGTAACACTCAGGGAGTTTAAGGTCGTCTATAGCTGTGGATGGCAGGTGTTCGACGAAGTGGCACAGGTCATAGCTAAAATAGCCAACCGCTCCGCCAACGAAAGGCACAGGTGCTGGCCAATAGTCTAATTTATATAACTCCAGCAGCTCGCTTACCGTGTCAAAAGGGTTACCGTGCTGTACTTCGTGCTCCCGTCCACGAACCAGGGTGATTTCAGAGCCTCGACTGCTCATTACGAGAAAGGGCTCGCTGCCCAAAAAGGAGTATCGCCCCAGCCTTTGAGGGTCCATGCCGCTGTCTAAAAAAAAGCTATAAGGCCTGTCCTTGATTAGCTCAAAAAGCTTAAGGGTAGTCAAGGGGGTAAAGACTTCTTCGATTAATGGATAACGATTCTTAATCACCATATGAACAATACCTACAAGCTTTCTAACACTTTCTTGGTGGTGAGGCCAACTTCAGCCGGGTTGGGGGCTATAGTAGCCCCAGCCTGTGATAGAGCCTTTATCTTCTCCGAAGCCTTGCCAGTGCTGCCGGTAATGATAGCTCCAGCATGTCCCATTCTCTTCCCCGGCGGAGCAGTACTACCAGCAATAAAGACGACCACAGGTTTAGTCATCTTATGACTGATAAATTGAGCAGCTTCTTGCTCCATAGTGCCACCAATTTCACCAATAAGGACCGCAGCCTTGGTATCCTGGTCTGCCTCAAATAATTCTAAGATATCAACAAAGGTGCTGCCGGGCAGGGCATCCCCACCGATGCCGACACAGGTGGATTGCCCAATTCCCAGGCTGGTGAGCTGAGATACGACATCATAAGTCAGGGTGCCGCTGCGAGACACTACCCCCACGTTGCCGGGAAGATGGATTTCACCCACCATAATCCCAGCCTTACATTTACCCGGGGACATGACTCCCGGGCAATTAGGCCCAATGAGCCGAGTTGATTTACCTTTGAGATAGCGATGTACTTTCACCATGTCTAATACCGGTATGCCCTCAGTTATGCACACGACCAATGGCATGCCAGCGTCGGTTGCCTCCAGGATGCCATCTGCAGCAAAGGCGGGAGGCACAAACATGAGACTGGCATTAGCTCCAGTTTCAGCCATAGCTTTCTCTACAGTATTGAAAACGGGTACACCCAAGTGTTGACTGCCCCCTTTGCCAGGGGTAACTCCAGCCATTACCCTGGTGCCATATTCTATACAGCGCTGGGTATGAAAGCTACCTTCGCTGCCAGTAATACCCTGAACTAAAAGCCTGGTATTTTCATCAACGAGGATGCTCATTTCGTTACTCCTTTTACTGCCTTGACTACCTTATTAGCGCCATCATAGAAATCTTTAGCCTGGATGAAACTTATCCCCGACTCAGCCAGGATACGCTGACCTTCTTCCAAGTTTGTTCCTGCCAGTCTAATGACTACAGGGAATGGAATATTCGTTTGCTGATAAGCTTCGACTATCCCTTTGGCGATGACATCTACCCTGGCCATACCTCCAAATATATTCACCAGGACGGCCTTAATTCTGGGGTCAGCAATAAACATCTTGAACGAGTTAACCACCCTCTCAGTGTTATTGAGAGTGCCGATGTCCAGGAAATTTGCTGCTCTACCGCCACAATATTGAATAAGGTCATTGACTGCCATGGCTAACCCGGCGCCATTGACCATGCAGCCGATATCGCCATCCATTTTGACATAATTGTTAATTCTCCAGTCACGAGCCTGGATTTCCAGAGGCTCCTCCTGCTCCTTATCTTGAAGTTCCTGGATATCTTTGTGCCGGTACAGGGCATTGTCGTCAAAATTAAGTTTAGCATCTAGAGCCAGCACCTTTTCATCAGCGGTAATAATCAAAGGGTTTATCTCAGCCAAGGAGCAATCCTTGTCTATAAATAACTTATAAAGGTTTGTCATTAACCGTGTGGCCTCGCCTACCTGGCGTCCATCTAAATTCATCCCATAAGCCAGTTTGCGACCCTGGAACGGTTGAAAGCCAATAGCAGGGTCGATATCACTCCTGAATATTTTCTCAGGAGCTGACTGAGCCAATTCTTCGATTTCCATGCCTCCGGCTTCACTGGACATCATCACTGGTAAGCGGCTTGTCCCATCAACGAGGATGCTGAGGTAGAGCTCCCGTGCCGTGTCGCTTGCTTCTTCCACTAGAACCTTACTTACTGGCACTCCTTCCGGTCCCGTCTGATGGGTCACCATTCTGGTTCCAATCAATTGACTCGCTGCCTTCTCTGACTCTTCTGGGCTATCAACTATCTTTATGCCACCCGCCTTGCCTCTTCCCCCAGCATAGACCTGAGCTTTGATTACCACCTTGCGGCCAATCTCAGCAGCTATGTCTCTGGCCTCGGCCGGAGTGGAAGCTACCCTGCCTCTGGGAACAGAAATACCATATTGCCCCAAAAGCTCCTTGGCCTGATACTCGTGGATTTTCACGTCATCTCCTTTATATCTCTATCTTTATCCTTGATACATTTTATATGTTCTGCATAATATCTTATAGAATTCTCTCCCGCTAATTTAGAGAATTAAGGCCAAAAGGACGATTTCAAGCTCTTCTTTGCTGGCAAATGCTTAATTCAATCATCAGAAGTTTTTCATTTGTGTTTCTGGTTCAGCTATCTTTCTCATAATATAGAAACCATAACCGTAGTATTCAGAGTATTTCCTGTGCATGTCGATTTCCAACTGAAATGCATCAAACATCGACTGTGCATCCTTATTAGACTGATATTTGCGTCTCATTTCAGCAAGTTTTTTCTCTGCCGGTGCATAGTAATCCGTCCACCATGATCTACTCGGCAATGGGAAATAGCCAATCATTTCATATCCAGTCGACTCTACAATTGAGTAAATATCTTCGTAATATTTCATGTCAGGATATACCCCTGCAAAATAGTCCTTAGTTTCCTGCGGCACCTCTTTCTTGAACCATACCAGCTCGCTTACCACCAGATACCCTTTGGCTTTAAGTAACGCTTTCCATGACTTGAGGGCAGCTGCAAATCCCATAAGGTTAGCTGCCCCTTCCGACCAGATCACATCATAACTTTCCCCCCGGAAATTCATTGCGGCCATATCTCCGACGACACAATGGATTTTCCTCTCGAGCTCTGCCTGGCGCGCTTTGCGTCTGAGAATATCAATAAATGGAGTGTGGTTGTCCAGAGCAGTAATGTTTCCCGAACTGAGTTTCGCCAAAACTAAAGTCTGGGCGCCGGTTCCACACCCTACATCAAGTATTTCAGGGCACTCGGACAATCCGGTAAGCATTTGAAAAGCTCTCTTTGTTGACCTTTCGTCACCCGGTCCCTGTCGCGGCAATGCTTCAAATATTTCGAAGTATATATCTTCCATTGTTTCGTTCTTCTTGATTTATTTAATCACCTTTTCGATATATATGCCTAATGTCTTTGCAGTTTTTGCCATAACAACCACTGAGGGTTTCTTTATTACATTACTTCCAATTTCTATCAGGGTAGTGTATTTAACTCCCGATTCCTTCACCAAATCTTCCACAGACACAAGATTCAATTTTGCGCTCATAATTGGCTAGCGGCCAGCCAAGCGGCGTTTTTTCTCTCTGGCGGAGGGGGTGGGATTCGAACCCACGTTCGCCAAAAAGGCGAAAGCGGTTTTCAAGACCGCCACCATAAACCACTCGGTCACCCCTCCTGGCTTCAAATTCTACTTCAAAACGACCTCTTCAGGCAATCTCGCCGACCTTTTGCCGGCGTCTTTACCCGACTTTGACCAACATGTATGATATACGAGCTGGTGCGGCAAGGCATCAGGGACAGCGAGGAGACATACGCTGAATACTCTACTTTACAATAAAACACGCTCTGAGAGGCGATTTTAGATGGGTAAAACACCTGAGGCTACATTGGACTAGGTTTGTGCTCTTTTAGAGGCTAGTTTGCACGAGGGCATTAGCAGTCGCGGGTCAGGCAAGGTTAAGGATTGTTAGGCATCCTCTACTTCGATACATGGGAAGACAACTCTGAAGGGAACCTCCTTTTTGTGTAGTGATTGATATAGAGATATGGCTTCGTTTGTCTCCAGGGGGGTGATTCTGTTAATTTCTCCTTGCAATAGCGTTTGATGTTGGGCAAAGAAATTACCCTTTGGCGTCCTGAATAAAAATGTATTACAGCCACCTTGCTCGCAGTTATAGCCGTTCCAGTATTCGTCATGGGCTATTAGCGTGGCTGTGTCTGTGCGGTATCGCTTGCCTCCGACAATCCAGTTCATGTTTTCTGGTTGCATCGGTTCACCTCCAGTTATACTTCTGACTCAGGCTATGCCGGTATTTTCGGGGCTTCACCATTATCCTCTTATATTATACCCCAAAGATGCATTTTGTTGTTGTGCCACAATTCAGCTTTGCCTGTTAGCTGCAACTCAAAGCTCAAAAGTTGGTGTCAAATTGTTTGGGGCTGGTTGTTACCAGCAGGCAATCTTGCCCTGGTCAATTCAAGAATTTGACCTTTGTTCTGGTTGACTATAAAATAGACTCGGGCGAGTAAACCGGGTGACCGCCCTGGATTTAATCTGCCAGGGAGGAAAGTCCGAGCTCCACCGAGCAGGGTGCTGGGTAACACCCAGAAGGGGTGACCCTACGGAAAGTGCCACAGAAACACACCACCAGCGGCTGGCTTAGCCAGTGCGGGTAAGGGTGAAATGGTGAGGTAAGAGCTCACCAGCAACCAGGAGACTGGTTGGCTGGACAAACCCCACCTGGAGCAAGACCGAATAAGAGGGCTCAACTACTCCAAAGTCTCAGGACTCTGGGGTAAGTTTAAGGTGCTCGGCCGAAGCCCTCGGGTTGGTCGCTTGACCCTGATGGTAACATCAGGGCTAGATGGATGGTCACCACTCCATGTGGAGTACAGAACTCGGCTTACAGGTTTACTCGCCCAAAAATATTTTTCAGGGGCTTATATGCGGCAAAGTACAGGGGTGAGGCTCAAGCCTTGACCAGGGGGTTATCCAAGGTAAAAACAAGGGAGAGGATGGCATCCCAGCCGCCATAAACAAGTTTGTTAAACCAGGGTTCCGGGCATAAAATAATAATGTATGTGTGATATACCCCCAAAGCTTCGTGATTTCGTTCTCTTTTGTGCCCAGAGGCGGAGCCCGGAATGGCCGGCTATTTATGATGAAATGACCAGTGTAGCCGGAAGGAAATTATTCCAGGGATTAGGCTACAAAGACCTTAGGCAACTAGGGTTATCATTCTCCCTATCTGGTATGGATAAAACCATCCAATTGGTGAAACAAATTACCTCCCAAAACCATCGGTAAGAAGCGTTTTGCAGCCTTCCATCCAAGATGATAGCATTTTAAGAACTAAGGGTGTTCGCTCTGTGTCATTACGAGACGTCCCGAGCACAAGTAAAGGAACTTACCGAGGCAGTTTCGTGGAGAGGTGTGGGATTGCCATGCACCTTTCAGGTGCTGGCAATGGCAGCCCCTTGTATGGTTGCGAGGAGCGTGTAAGACGAAGTAATTTCAGTGGATAGTACAGGTGAAGGGCTCGCAGCAACAGAAAAATCTGCTCGGCTGCACTCTAATGTAGTCAATTCAAGGAGACTTGTTATGCGCATAGCTGTGCTTGCCGATACTCATGTAAACAGGCTTGAACACCTCCCTAAAAAGATAATTGATGCCCTCTCCACGGTAGATTTGATAATCCACGCTGGAGATTTCACCGATGTACAAGTGCTCGAGGAATTGAGACGGTTAAGGGAGGTAAAAGCAGTCCATGGCAATATGGATTCAACGGAGCTGAAGACTGTACTCCCGGTCAAGGAAATAGTTGAAATAGAAAATAAACGGATTGGCATAACTCATGGCTCAGGCAGTCCTTGGGGAATAGAAGAGAGGGTGAGGAAAATGTTTGAGTCAGACCGGATTGACATTATCATCTATGGCCACTCTCACCGATCCCAAAACAAGGTCATCGATGATATTCTCTTCTTCAACCCCGGAAAGGCCACAGATTCTTTTGGCATTCTCACCATTGATGGAGAGGCTAAAGCAGAGACAATCAGCTCCCGATGAGTATTGTTACCGTTTTATCACGATGGAGCTATAGCCGACTACTCGGGAGAAATCGCCACTTGTGTCTCCGCTGGTAGCATATTTCAATAAACTTGCCCTTTTGGCTTTCATTTCCTTGGCTGCGACAATAGCTGAAGCCACCGGACCATACCCGCACATAGTACAATTAAGGCTCTCACAACGCTTGTATAGCTCTTCCTCGTCAAGAGCAACTATTGCCTCTATCACAGAACCATCCTTCTCTATAGCTACGGAGTGAGGCTCATAATGCGTGAAATCGGTGCTGGCGATAATTATTAAGTTATCGCCAGCCTGGGAAATAGCCTTGCCCACTGTCCGAGCTGTTTCTATGTCTTGAGCCAGCATAGTTATGGGCACAATTTTTACCTTCTTATAGAGGTGTTGAAGCCAGGGTAATTGCACTTCAACACTGTGCTCATGTATATGGGCTGTCTCGTCTGCTTTGATTACCTCCCCCAACAGCCTTTGGGCAAGTTTTTTGTTTATTTCTACCTCACCCAAGGGTGTGTTCCAGCCAGCTCCTGCCCATAGAGAGACAGGATACCCATACCCGGTGTGGTTAGGACCAAGTATCACTGCGGTATTGAATATCCCGTCATCAGCAAGCTCCTTATAGGCATGGGCTGCTACTGGCCCCGAGTAATAATAGCCAGCGTGGGGGACAACGATAGCCACAATCTCCCTCAGCCCTTTGTTATTCACCCGGGGTATAGCTCCCGGTCCAAGCTCATGTTTGTAGCACCATTCAATCTGTTCTTCTAATTCTCTGGCAGTGCCAGCATAAAACATCCCAGAAACAGCAGGTTTTCTTATCTTCATGAGACACCCCCCAAACTAGGACTACCCTTTAGGCTCTTTTTTCGTCCTTTTCCTGGTCTTTTTCTCGACTTCCTCAGTTTCTCCCTTGGTCTTTCCTTTGCTCTCCTCTGCGGGCTTCTCTGTCCCCAGCCTGGCTTGGTCACGGTACCAGCGGTGTATCTCATCCAGGGCTGGTGGAAAGATGCTGAACACCTCTATATCACTAGGAAATTGCACCGAGTGTTCCTCTCTAATGAACAGAAGCCCAGCCTCATCATCCTTAAGCGTCTCGCTTATCTTTTTAGCCATAAATTCATTTCTCTTCTTTGCCGCCTCAACATAGAATTCGGAAACTTTACTTGCCACCTTATCACTTATAAAACCAAGCATCAGGCATCTCTGCCAGTCCATGACCTCTTCAAATAATTCACTTTCTTCAACTGTCTCAAAGATAGCGCCATTATCACACTGAGTTTTAGCAATTTGATAACTGCCTGGACTCAGCCTCTCCATGACCTTCATGCCATCCTCACCAGATTGAAAGATTGATTCGTGGTAAACCCGGTTTACCATTCCAATCTTCGACGCTAAATTTGTTAGCTGTTCTGCTACTTGTTGCCAGTAACGACTACATTTTTCTTTGTATTCATCAGGCGCTTCCTCGCCAGAATATACAAGTGGGACGAGGTAAAGTTTCTTTCCTTGCTTGAAGCGATCAGCTTCAAGCCTCTCTATTTTGCCTAATTGCTCTGGCATGGAGATTTATCTCCCAAAAAAGAAGTCCTCTAAAGCCTCTCAGGGGTACTATTCATCAGGCTCTCCTTCTTTTCCCCAGTTCTGCATCATCTCCTTGATTCGCTGGGCAAGTTTGGGATCCTCCTTGAGACGCTGGGTAAATACGGGGCAGCTCTGAAGAATCATCTCCTGACTCATAGAGGCCACGCTTTCCATAATCTGGTCTAGTTCGCTTTTGGCTTGTTCAGGCAGATTTGCCCCTTGCATCGTTGTCCTGAACTGCGCAATATCCTCAATGCTAACTTGAACCGGAGTCAGGCAGTTTTTATACCAGGGGCATTCCTTACACCTGATAAGCGCCGTTACTTTATCTAAAATATCACCCATTTTTAGTCCTCCTGGTTAACGTAATTTTATCACCTTTTCTTGATATAAGGGAAATCAAATTCCTTGAGGCTGGTTATTAATCACCGCGTGTCATTGCAAAGCGTCCTGAGCAGAAGCGAGGGAACTTGCCAAAGCAATCCCTTGGACGAGTATGAGATTGCCACGCACCTTTCAGGTGCTCGCAATGACAGCCTTTTCCGTCATTGCGAGGCTGATGGAGTCAACCGAGGCAATCTCAATGGGTGGTATAGGTGAAGAATTATCAAAGATTGCCACGCTTCGCTCGCAATTACATTAGGCGAAAGGGCTCAGAATGACAAAAGCTGGGTAGGGTCGGGGCTTGTCCCCGACCCTACCCTTGTTTTACTAATCGATTCCTTGTGTTATAATAGACCAGCGCCAGTGACAGCAGGTACCCTGAGGGTTTAAATAACTTGCCTGCCGAGGCTTAAGTTAACCCTGTGTTCGCTGGCACAGGGATTTTTGTTGTGACTTCCTCTCCCATGACGAGATGGAATTAAAAAGAGGGCGAACATGTTAAGAGAAAAGAAGGTTCAAATAGTAAGCAATCTAGCCGACGATTTGTCGCGGAGCACTATCATCATCGCTACTAATTATCAAGGCCTGCTTGCCAAACAAATGGCCGAGTTGCGTAATGCTTTGGCAAAAGCAGGTGTCGAGTATCATGTGGTCAAAAACACGCTGGTCTATCGTGCCGCTGACCATGCAGGTAAGCCACAACTGAGGGATATAATCGAGGGTCCTGTAGCCCTGGCCTTCGGCTACGATGACATAGTTAATACAGCTAAAGCTCTTAATCAATATATCAAATCCGCGGCATTACCTTTACAAATTAGAGGAGGGCTGTTAGGGGAGCGAATTCTGCCTCCGGAGGAAGTGGTGAGCCTGGCTAATCTGCCACCTAGAGAAGTCCTCATCTCCAAACTAATCAGCCAATTACAAGCCCCCGTAGGAACTTTACATAATATTCTTAGTTTTCCTTTTCAGGGGCTTCTGAACGTATTACAAAACAGGGCTCAAACTATTAGCAAATAACAAAGGAGGACATCATGTCACCAGAAGAAGTAGAGAGGGAAGCTAAGGAAGAGGTAAAGAAAGCCTCAAGGGCAAAGAAAGAAGTTAAGGAAGAACAGGTAAAGGAAGCCCCAAGGGCCAAGAAAGAGGCCAAAGGTTTGACCAAGGAGGAAATTGTTGCTGCCCTTAAGAACATGACGGTGCTGGATCTGGCTGATTTGGTCAAGACCCTGGAGAACGAATTCGGAGTTAGTGCTGCCCCTGTGGCGATAGCAGCAGCGCCGGCAGCTGCTCCTAGCGAGCAAGCAGAAGCCCCCTCGGCGGAAGAGAAGACAGAATTCACCGTCACCTTAAAGAGCTTTGGCGAGAGGAAAATCGAAGTTATCAAGGCAGTGCGTGAGGTAACCACTCTAGGCCTAAAGCAAGCTAAGGATTTGGTGGAGGCTGCTCCACAGGTAGTCAAAGAAGGCGTCCCCAAGGAAGAGGCAGAAACAACAAAACAGAAATTAGAAGCTGCTGGAGCGACTGTAGAGATTAAGTAGGGTCATCTCAGAATTTTCGAATTCTCGAGGGGGAGGTTGAGTAACATGCCTCTGGCTAGTTACCAAATTATCTTAGTGATGGGAGGATTTTTCCTCCTTCTGGGTATTATTTTTATTCTCTGGAACAAGAGGGAAAAGCAAAGATATTACAATTCTATTTTATTAACCCGAAGAGATATTAAGGAGACTATAACCCATGAACATGAGCGTTTCTGGCTACACGCCTGGCAAATAGGAGGCAGGATTTCCCTTATCGTTGGCATTGTACTGCTGATTATTGGCGGGATTCTGTGGTTTATTGCGCCTTAAGCTTTTTCTAAGCATTAGAGAGCAGTGAAGGGGCTCTCAACAAAGCAGCTCATTTTTTCGGGCTTGAATATTTCATAAAACTAGACTAATTGATATTAACCCTTGTCGCTTAAGCATTGATCCAATGACACTCGATCGCTTGGGCCCTTTTAAGATGGGTTGATGCTGTATTCCCAATGGCAGCGGGTGGAGGCTGAGGTGCTGCCGCTGATCGGCAGAGTAGGGCGTCAACCTAGAACTGAACGGCAAACTTCGTTTAATCCTAATTCGTATAAATCGGCTCGATAGAGTGAAGCTGCTACCAAGGACGTGCGGAGAGCCTGTATGGTAGAATGTTTAGTAACGCATATTCACACTTTGACATTGCTTACAGAGACAACCGATGCGAAAACATAGGGTGCAACCTTGGTTTGTCTTGATATTGTGGCCTGCGGTGGACAGACTTTTGAGAATAACCTATCGCATCAGGCCCCTGAAAGCCGATGATAGCGGCATCATTCGCTTCAACCTTCACCACTACAAAGGCCCCACCAGAGTACTAAATGACGGCTCTGAAGTGAAAACTGGAGACACAATCATAGAGCTTCATTTGAACAACGACTGGTTTAAAAGAAGGCGCAATCTGAATTTAAGCGCCTCACAATCACCTCGGGAAATTCTGGGTTGCTTTGAACAGGACCTCCGCTTCCTGGCTCAGCAAGTGGTTAATGGAACGTTCGAAGGTGTTGCTGCGCTTCACGGCAGTACCTTCCTTCATGCGGGGGCAAAACGACTGGGATTCCAAGTGGAGGGACTTCCCAATACCTTGTGGAAGAAAGGGGCCCTCTTCTATATGGCTGGATTAATGCAAATCTATCATTTACGGGCAGGCGAGGCACTTAAACGCAGAGAAAAGTCTTGGGAGCTTAAAGAAGTCTGGCTCTCCAGAGCAGCACTTTTGACTAAGTATGGTCCAAAATATCTGTGAATTCGCTTGTATGCCGAAACCGGCTTGCTAGGCTGAAAGCTGCTCTTCTGACTCAAGAAGCTCAGGTATGGTGACAAAATTAAAACCCCTCTCCATGAGGGTCTCAATGACGAAGGGCAGAGCTTGGAGCATGTGGCTGCGGTCATAGTTTAACCTGGTATCGCGACCATCATGCAGGACAATTACGCCTCCGGGCTTTGCCCGCCGAATAATAGCTCGTATAATCTCGTCGCCAGACTTATCTGCATTCCAGTCACTGGTCATGTTGTCCCAGGTAACTACCGTATACCCAAGGTTGCGAACAGTTCGCATCAGCCAGGGGGTGCGGAAGCCGTGGGGAGGACGGAAAAGCTTGGGCTCAAGTCCGGTACACTCATAGATTGCCTGATGGGCCATTTCAATATCACGAGCCACCGTCTTCCCCCGTCTCAGGCATAGTGACTTATGGTGATGGTAGGAGTGATTACCAATTACATTTCCTGCTGTCACTATCCGCCGGCAGACCTCAGGATGGCGCCGGGCATTTTGTCCAATGATAAAGAAGGTCGCTTTTATTCTATATTGCTCCAATATGTTGAGAACGTGAGAGGTGTATGGCTCGTTCGGGCCATCATCAAAGGTCAGCGCAATCCGAGAATGGTTCCGGTTGCCATTAGACCACACCTTGCCATAGAACCGGGAGCGAGGGTTGATTCCGTGGTAGGCAAACAACGTGCTTAGAACACCGATATCAAAAACATAAATGACTCTTCCCACCGCCTCAATCACGGGGCCGATGTGCAACCAGAGTAAGCCAAAGAAAAGGGCAACATACCACAAGGATGCTTTAACTCTCTGCCAAGAAAAACTGGCAATAACGGTTTGCAACGCCTTGGCTGGCAAGTCTTCCAGCTCTTCAGAGATTGGTTTATACCAGAAAAGGACCGAGAAGTAGTCTACAACCCAGTTCCAGTACTGATTCACCACACCTATCCTCTTCAAGCGACGGGACGAGGTGAGCACAAAGAGCCGGGGGATAATGCCTCCCCTACCGGCTCTCTTCAGTCTCAAAGAAAGTTCGTATTCTTCTCCGTAAAACCTGATGCTGGTATCAAATCCACCCACTTCCAATAGCGCTGAGCGTCGTACGGCGAAGTTACATCCCCATACAGCACTACCCTTATCAAAAGCTTTACGAAAAAGCTGGTCCATGATAATGTTGATGAAACTACCAGCGTAGGATGCAATCTTGGCAATCCTGCCAGCATCGCAATAGGCATAGGGTCCGCTTATCACAACCGTCTCCGGCTCACAGAGAAAGCGCCATACGATGGTCGACAGCCAGTGGGCTGGTGCCTGAGTGTCGGCATCAATGAAGGCGATGATTTTTCCTGTGGCTACTTCTACACCTTTTTGTCTAGCGCAGGCTGGACTTCGCTTACCTTCATAGACAACCTTGGCTCCCCAATCGAGAGCTATCTTGGCGGTATTGTCCGTGCTGGCATTATCGACTACGATGACCTCATACTCGCCGGGGTAGTCTTGGTTCTCTATAGACTCCAAACACAACGGCAGATAGTTTTCCTCGTTGTGAGCCGGTATGACCACCGACACGAAGGACACCCCTTTAGAGCGGGTTGTTCGCGCTTGCACTATGTTATCCTCGCTCATAACTTGTCATCGTGGGAATACATAGCTTGATTATATTATATCACGTTGTCAAGATTTGTTAGTGACATATGGGCATACCTATATCCACTGGCTTAAACCACCGTACATCTTCCTCCGATAGACATCCTGCTTCTGGCCTAACGCCTATACCGAACAGGTTTTACGTTCAAATTATTTCCTTATGCCGGTACTGTAGAGCTTCCGCCATATGGTGTGTTTTGATGACGTCGCTATGTTCTAGGTCGGCGATGGTGCGGGAAAGCTTGAGGATGCGATGGAAAGCACGGCCAG
>Ga0315547_1002304_pt1 | contig 13645 bp, 10 predicted proteins | sample SalMarSW160240MG_2_FD_202542 | JGI IMG/M metagenome (GOLD analysis project Ga0315547, IMG submission 202542) | Salt marsh sediment microbial communities from the Plum Island Ecosystem LTER, Massachusetts, United States - Salt Marsh Sediment SW1601-240 ... | reverse complement strand
GCGCCGATTCGAGAGCGGCAAGTTTACATGGAATCGAACGCACCTTGACCATGCGAAGCCTGGGACCTGGACGTGGGAGGTATGGCTGGAGGACCCATCCCGACCCGGATTCCCCATCGCCTACGACATCGCCACCTATACCATCGCTCAGGAGAGGGCGGAACCCGTCCCAAGCGGTTTCGCAGTACTCGTCGCGATCGGACTGACGCTCATCGTGACCGCGATCATCTACACGGTCGTTTTGCTCCAAGAGGGACTGTAAGAACGCTGGCACGTGTTGTGAGGGGCTTGTTGCTCGGGGCCCTCCCAGTTAAGGCAAGGTAACACAGAGAAAGACTCAAGAGAGAATCTGGAGGCGTTGCCGGAGAAACTACCGGACTGGCTTCTGACTGAGTGCGAGTGGGTCAAAGTTAGTCGCAATGAACAGGGATTAGAACCTCCTCCTGCGCCTCGCGCACACCAATGTTGAAGAACAGGTAGCTTAGCGGTAGAATCAGATACGTGATCAACGGAGGCTATGTGAACGTCAGGTTTAACAACTAACTGGGCATCCCCTCACGTCACGTCTGGAGGGGACTCAAGGCGGTATCCAGTGGGAGAGGAAGGAAGAACTTTACGTTTCTCGGTAGAAGGCATCACACCTCTCATCATCGCTGGTGCCGATAACAACAGCTACAATCTCGAAAAAGAAGGGCTTCGCCCTCCTTCAGTGCGTGGAGCACTGCGATGGTGGTTTAGAGCGATGATGGCAGGCATCATCGATTATAGGTGGGAGACGCTACGGGAACTGGAATCAACCGTCTTTGGCAGTACGAGCCAACAAAGTCTTTTCCAGGTAAGGGCACTCGCGCCTGCAGCTACATCCACCACAGTCTACGTTCGTATGAACGACGACAAAGACTTGGTACTGCCCAGAGGGGGATCAAGACGCTCACCAAAGCGCGCAGCCTTGGCATCTAATAGTTACTTTCCGCTTCGGCTCAACCTGTATGATCCCCGGATTTCGCCCATTGTGTTAGGATCCTTTTGGTTGTTGGCGATGCTGTCAGGAGTTGGTGCCCGAACGCGACGTGGTTTTGGTTCGGTTTGGCTTAACCCCCAGGGAGCATATACATTACAAGCATTCGAGGGTCTAAAGCTTCCTTTGCAGCTTAATGGGGACGTGAACAATGCCAGCAGTATGCTTGCTAGTGGTATCGCAAACTTGCGAGATGCATTCGCGCGATACGCTGGAGTATCGCCAAGCGAGCCCGGACATCAACACTTCCCTTCTCTATGTAAAGGCCAGTGCAAATGCTGGTTGATAACCAAGGATGACAACCCCTGGAAGAAATGGGAGGATTGCATGAACGACCTCCGAGACGAAGTGTACAAAGGGTTCAAGACAGAGCTCAGCAGGAGGGATCTGGGGAAGCCTTCTCCGCTGCACATACAAGTCAAGCGTTTCTTGGAAGGAGACCACTACGGAGTTCTGACTGCATTCCAGCATGAGCAGCTATTCGGACTGCACTGGACGAAGTTCGACGTTTTCTTAAGGGGACTTCATAACTACAAATGTGCCGAGGTGATGTTGCCATGACAGCAGAGGTAGATTGGCTACGCAAGATACAAGCCTTGCTATATCCCTACCCGCCGGACGCAGCATTTGATCCTTCGACAAGGATAGAAAGAAGCCAAGTCTATCTTGAGAGCGCGGCTGTCAAGACACACGATCTATCGAGTGTTGTAGATGCCCACGACATAGCCTTCGCCCTAGATATTCCTAGTTTCATCAAGAAATCGCAGCGAGACAACCTATTTCAAGCTAACCCTTGCATCATTCACCCCTTGTCGGGAGAGACGGAGCACCTTAGCCTAGAACCTCCTGGCAATCTTCAGCGACAAATGTCCAGCGCCATGGAACGTTTTGCAGATCTCTCCGGAGACCCGAGGAAACAGTTTCTTGCACTTTGGCGTTTTCTTCCTAATGTGACGTTGGAAGCTGTCCCCGAACAGTGGCGTCCATACTGGAATTTGCTTCCTGCGGAACCCGCCTTCCCAGCTCATTCTGTTTGGGAGCACACCGCTCTGGCTTCGGCAGTTGCCGGCACCTGGAATCCTAAGGCTGAGTGTCATGATCCCGCGCTCCTAATGTTTACGATTAGCTCAGCCCAAGAGCTCCTTCTGACGTCTCGACGAACCCAGGATCTATGGATGGGCAGCTACCTTCTATCGTGGTTGACATGGAAGGCAATCGAGGTTGTTGCCTCCCAGATAGGACCAGATTCTGTCATCTATCCAGACCTGCGCGGGCAGCCGCTCCTGGACTACTGGCTATACTCCGAGGTGTTCTCATCTCAAATGCAAAACCAGCCATGGCGCGATCTGGCCAAGAAGTCCATCTGGGATGATAAGCGAGGACATCTCAGCCCGGAGATGCGAGTTGCGAATCTGCCTAACATGTTCACTGCATTGGTACCTCGAACAAGAGCCAAAGAGATTGCCGAAAGTGCTACCAAGGCTGTTGGAAAAACCTGGACTGACATTGCCAGCAACGTCAGAGCACGAGTTGAGAAAGGTCTGCCCTATCTGGCTAACGACAAAGTTTGGAAAGAACTTTGGGAAGAACCCGTCAAGAGCTTTGTTCAAGACCTTGGAGTGTTCTGGGTAACCTATCCGTTTAGCGCGCCCTTCAGCGGAGAGCCGCTAAGCGGATCTGTAGAACAGGCTATTAAAGCCTGCGAAGATTGGATCAAGCCCGAAGCAGCGAATAGCCGAGAAGACCAATGGCAGAATTACAAGCAGTTAGTTTGCCTATCGAAAGACTCGCTCAATGTTGGAATGATGTACTACCCGGTTTCCCGGCTGGCAGCACGCGCGCTGACTAACCGCAAGAGCCTGCGAGACTTCAAACAGCAACCAGCCCCTGGGGAGAAATGCTCGCTATGTGGCACACGCAGCGCGCTACATCCTGCAGGCGCCAGTAAGTACCACGACCTTCGCAAGTTTTGGAGACAGCTTTCAAGAGTCGATCAACGCATAGATGATGGAAGTGCCAATCCGAAGCTGAAACTTGCCGGGAGAATTCGGAAAGGCGATCATCTATGTGGTAGCTGTTTTACCCGGCGTCTAGCTTGGGAGCACTACTTCCTGGCAAGGGAATTTGTCGGTCCGTTGTCGCGCGACTCGAAACCTAGGCCTGAGGAGCACTTGTTGTTTCCCTCTACAAGCAGCATGGCCACAGCCTCGTTTAAGCAGCAAGTCCTGCAGAAGCTTTCCAAGGACAACAACTCATCCGAAGAATCTGATCGCCTGGAAAGCGCCGTCAGAAACTACAATGAGAAACTAAAGAGTTTTCTTAGGGACAACAATATACTCTACCCTTCTACAGACATTCCAGCTCTCTCCGAAATACCAGGAGAGCTTGCAAAAGAGTTCAATCTAATTGATGGGGAATGGCTCTACGAAGAATCCTTCGATGCTGAAGGTATTTGTCGAGAGTACGACCTGACTCGTGCAGAGCTCTTAGGGGATGTGCAGAGCCAAAGCAAACTTGACGATGCACGAGAAGCCGCAGCAGTTCTTCGTGACGTAACAAAGAGAACGAAAACGCTCGGTATCGCTCCATCCCGATACTACGCAGTCGTGGCAATGGATGGTGACAACATGGGCCAGTGGGTCAGCGGACAGAAGTCTCCCAAGTTTGGCGAATTGCTTCACCCGGATATCAAAGGCCAATTTGTGCAGGATGAGGAAATGCGCCAGGTCCTCGATTCCGATCGGCCTTTGGGCCCAGCGCTTCATGTAGCGCTAAGCACCGCTCTCAAGAACTTCTCCTTGAAGTGTGTACGCCATGTGTTGGAGACTGAACGAACCGGGTGTCTGATCTACGCGGGTGGAGACGACGTATTGGCTCTCTTATCTGTTGCTGATGTCCTGGATGTGCTCCGCAATCTGCACGACCTCTTCAGCGGTCTTGCCTCCGATGCGAATCCTGTCCCTGGCATTTCCGACGTGAGAAATGGATTTGCGACAATTGCCGATCAGGACGGCAATAAGACGCGCTTACGCATGATGGGGAAATCTGCCACAATAAGTGCTGGAGTTGCTATTGTCCATCACAAACATCCTTTCTCCCATGCGGTTGAAATGGCGCATGCAGCGCTTGAGGAAGATGCCAAGGAGCGGCTCGGCCGGGATGCGTTTGCTATCCACTTATTTAAGCGCTCAGGGGAGCCATTATCGGTTGGCGCCAAGTGGAGACATGAAATCGACGAGCACGATCATTGCGATCGGTTGTACGCGATCAAGCAGATCACAGGTGCGATACGAAAACGCAGCCTTTCCCCGATAATCGCACGTGCACTTCTAAGAGAAACCGCTGGCATGAGCCGATGTCCAAATAGAGCACGACAGGCTGAACTAGCGCGGCTTGTAGCCCGCCATGTAGCAAGTGCATCGGATCGCGACCATGTTACCGCTTTACTTAGCAGGTTGCTAAAGGGATTGTCAGATGAAATGAAGGATGATGCTTGGCAAGAACTTGCTAACGCCATCTTATTGTCGCGGTTCCTAGCTAGCGAGGCCCATCATGATTGAGACCAAGAGTAGTATATGGGTGCGTATTGAACCGTTTGACGTTCTCATGTTCCGTGACAGCAAGCCCTTTTCTGCAGGAGAGTCCTTTCGCGCTCGTAGTGTCTTTCCTCCCACGTCTTATCCCTTTATTGGTGCGTTTCGCTCTCAGATCCTTGCCGATATCCTCCCCAAGATCGGCGCCAGCTTCACAACATTCAAGCAAGCCTTGGAATCAACGCCCTCTCCAAACCTGTCGGATCTCATCTCAATAGTCGGGACCAGTGACAACTACGGCCAACTTAGCTTTCGGGGGCCATTTCCTGCGTTGCTTACGGAGGACAATTTTAAGCATCTCTACTTCCCTGTGCCGTACGACCTAGGCATCAGGAGCCGTCTCAGTCCAGTAGGGGGGGCTTTGCTAACCTATGAAACGAGCCCGTGTGTTGATAAGCAACAGGCACCCCGAATATGGTCGCGGCAACCATTAGGCAAGACGCTGCCGGAAGCATTTCTTACCGATATCGGGCTCATTCACTATCTGAAGGGCGAAGCACCGACTGAAGAAGAAATGGTGCACGGGCTTGCTCAACGTGAGGAGCGAGCAGGAATAGCTCTTGACTCCGCAACGCGCGCGGCCAAGCAAGGGTTGTTCTATATGACGGAGATGCTACGCCTTGGAAGCGGCTATCCTGACAGAGAGATCGGGTTTGCCTTTAAGATCCAAGGGCTAACCGCCTTTCGCGGCTCAGGGGATATCCGTCTGCAACCGTTCAGTTTTCCCGAGTCTGCTCCCATCAAGCTAGGGGGCGAAGGCAGAGCTGCTTCATATCAGGTAGTCGATGCAGATCCCTTCTTCACTTTGGAGAAGTGCGGTGAAGGAATTGCAAACAAGATTGACGAACAGGGACAGTTCAAACTCTACCTGGCCAGCCCAGCCGTATTCGCAGGAGGCTGGCTGCCTGATTGCCTGAAACAGGATGGTTCAGAGGAGGGCTGGAAGCTGCGGTTGGACGACAATCAATCCATACAGGTGGACTTGATAGCAGCGGTAATGGGAAAGCCCTTGTCGATTGGTGGCTGGGATCTGGCCAAGCGAGAGCCCAAACCTATGATTAAGGCTGCTCCTGCTGGCAGTACCTACTTCTTCAAAATCAAGGAGCATTCGAATGGAGTGGGCGAGAAGCTGATCGAGGCATTCCATGGAACGTGCCAAATACAGTCCCTTGCCGATGAAAGCTACTGCTCCCTTGGTCAAGCAGGCTTTGGACTCACATTCGTAGGCGTTTGGGACTATGCATAAAGGAGGTGCGTATTAATGTTCAAGAGCGCTAGGATCATGACGTTTTATACTGTGACGCCGCTTCACATGGGGAGTGGCACCAGTACCACTGGCGCCGATCTCCCGATTCAGCGAGAGCGGCATACTCAGTTTCCAATTGCGCAAGCTTCTGGCCTCAAGGGATCCCTGCGACATGTAGCTGAAGCTGCCTCTATTGACAAAGAAGTTATCAAGACGATCTTCGGCCCGGATACGCAAGGAGCTTCCCAGCATGGGGGTGCGCTGTCCTTGACAGATGCGCGTCTCCTGCTCTTTCCAGTTCGCTCAGTAAAGGGTTTCTTCGGTTGGGTCACATGCCCAGCGCAGTTATCCCGTCTCAAGCGAGATGTAATGACAGTATTGGCCGCACAGAACCAAGAACCACCACCAGCTCTGACTGCGATAGATGGCGTACTAGTATCAGATCTGCTACCCCGCAATGACTTGATCCTTCTTCCAAACGACAGCCGTCTGCTTCTAAACGGGGATCGAGTCGTGCTCGAAGACCTCCGCTTTACGTTACCGGAAGGAAAAGAGACGGAGCGCGAACTACTTACTAAGTTGGCTGACTGGATAGCGGGCTCGCTCTTACCCGAAGGCCTGGGCTACTGGGCTGACAAGTTGAAGCACGACGTGGCTCTAGTGAACGACGAGGTCTTCTCCGGGCTGGTTAAGAGCGCAACAGAGATCGTTACCCGAATCAAGCTCGACAACAATACGGGCATAGTGGCTGAAGGCCCCTGGGATGAGGAACAACTGCCAACGGAAAGCTTACTGTATAGCGTTGCCCTCAGTACATCTCCACGGGTGGGTAAGAATGGTAGTGCACCAGCAGAAGTTGACACTGCTGATAAGGTTCTGCAGGTCCTCGAAAAGAACGTGCTTGGGAACGGTCTACTACAACTCGGCGGCAACGAGACCGTAGGCAGGGGTTTGGTGCGCATCCGATTCTTCCCTGAATGGAGGTCCAGCAATGGCTCCGGAAACTGAAGGACATGAGGCTGTTCAGACATTGGAGCAACAGCGTGCCCACGCAGCCTGGACTCGGGTAAGCGAGTTCGTTGATGACGTCGGAGCTTCTTCAAGATCGGCACAGGACTACAGATCGGTGATACGAAAAATCCCGGCAATGATCGGGATGAACGGCTTTGGACAGACACTAGCCTTCCTCTTGTCTAAAGAGGGAGAAGACGCCCGCGGCCTGGCTCCCAATAAGGCCGAAGGCAGAGCATACAAAGACATGGAAGATTGGTTACTCTCTGCCGGAAGTCCGGTCGCATGGGACACCGACAAGGGAACCCTAATCGAGCGAGTTGTCGAGGAAAGCAGCGTTGTATACCGTCAAGCCACGCAGGAAGCTCTCGCATACGTGGTCTGGTTGAAGCGGTTTGCCGAAGCACTAATTGGGAAAGATACAGACCATGCCTAGATGGACTTGGCCTTTGCCGCAAGACGTTTGCAACGCACTTGTCACTGGTGGAGGAGCGCCTACACCCAATCGCCTACTGGAAAGAATCGAGAATCCTGCGCTCTTGCTGCAGCGCTACGTCCCATTTCCATCCACGGAGCGAATACCATCAACAAGGTGGGAATGGAATGCTGACCAGAAGGGCAAAGCGTGGGACAGTCTCCTGAAACGCACAAAGAACATATATCAAGACCTCGACAAAGAGTTTTGGAAGGCTTTTACCGACCGCCAGAAAGAACTGGCAGAGGCCAGCTTGCCGGCAGGAGGGACGCTCTCCGGCTTCCCGATGCGTGTTGCATGGCGTCTGTCTATAGGCCTAGGAGTACCTCACCCCCTTGAAACAGGCATCACATTGCATCACTTATACGGCGTGCCTTACCTCCCCGGATCTGCGGTCAAGGGTGTCACACGCGCTTGGCGGTTACGTGCAATTGCTAAAGAGTTCGGAATCCCTCGGTTGGCCGTCACAGAAGTGAAGAGGTGGAAAAATAACAGTCACGATCGTGGAACACCTTCATTCACACCACTAGATGCGCTGGATGCACTCCTTTCGTTATCTCTATCTGACAGATCGGCTAGTGCCTTAGGTGAGGATGAAAGGGCTCGTATCCAAGGTCTCTATGATGCTCTTGCAGAGGTAACTCAAGGAGAAAACGCGCAGGCCTTCTTCAGCGCTTGTCAGCCACCCATCGAGTGTTCTGTTACGATCCCCGCTCTTGAGGAGCTAATAAGCAACTATATCTTTGACTATTCACGGATCTTTGGCAGCCAACAGGCTAAGGGCGAGTTAATGTTCTTCGATGCCTACCCCGTAAATCTCATTCTTAATGAGCAGTCAATCTTGGAACTGGATGTTATGACCCCCCATCATACCAATTACTACGCAAAGGGAGGTGAGCCAACAGACAGGGAGAACCCTGTACCGGTCAAATTTGCCGTTATCGCTAAAGACACGGAATTTCTCATCACCCTAGGTTGCCTGTCCGACGGTTTGTTAGACAAGGTCGCAGATTGGGTTAGAAAGGCTTTTCAAGCGCAGGGGGTTGGAGCTAAGACAAGGGCCGGATACGGAGAGCTTACACCTTCGGACGCACAGACGCTCGAATCCTCCGACACTACGATTAAGCCCGTACAGGACTCCACGCTTGAACAAGCTATCGAACGATGGGAGCCAAAGGACATGGGGCAACTAGATGCTCTCGCAAGGCGAATCGCGGCGCTTGACGACCGCAGCAGGCAGAAAGAGCTAGCCCAGCTTCTCCAGCAAAAGCTGACCAAAGCAAGCCGGTGGCGAAACAAGTACAGCAACAAACCGTGGTACCGGATATTGGATAGTCTGCAGCATCCAAAGGATGCTAGCGGAGACATCTCAGACAACGCGCCGCAGAAGACGGAGGAATAGAGATGCAGGTACTGCTTTCGTGTATAGGAACAAGAGATCCGTACTGGAAAGAAGAGATAGATAACGATGGGAAGCGACACATTGTTACGTTTTCCGAGCTGACGTGTGATGCGTCCACAACTAAGGAAGGCCCTCTCCTCTCATTGATCTCGGTGATGGAATCGCCTCCAGATAAGGTCTATTTGTTCTCTACTGCTGAAGGGAAGAACGTTCGCACTCCCACCCTGCGCGGTGGAGAAGCGACAGCCCGGCTGCTTGAGGAACAGAATATCCACGGGATTCACTGGCCCCTCCACGGGGTGAACCCCATTTCGTTTGAGTCCCTCGTACCCAAGCTCACAGAAGCTGTACAAAAGATCCAGGAAGAAAACGTTGATGCAACCTACTCAGTAAATGTGGCTTCCGGCACACCGCAGATGCAAGCTGTCTGGTACGTCTTAGTGAATACGGGGTTACTGAAAGCTCGGTTGCTTAGAGCTGTGGGCGATAAGATGTGCGAAGTCGACATTGACCCCCTGTTCGAGAGCGAGGCCAAGAATCTTGCCTGTATGGCTCTGGAGTCCTTCTCGTTCGGAGTTGCCGGTGACCTTCTCTCTGGAACTGAAGGGCTGGCTTCGCGTACCCGCTTTGCTGACCGCCGACAAAGGGCTGAGCTGTTTGGAGGCCTGTGCAAAGTCTACGCTGCCTGGACGGTCTTTGACTATAGGCTGGCTTACGACCGCATGAAAAGCACATGCAAGCAATATGCGGGCTACCTGAAGTCTGAGCCGCTGGTGGCCATAGCGAGCCGGATTAAGAATCAACAGCAGATACTGGCTAACCTAACCAATTCTACAAGCTCTCCCATAGAAAAGGCTACGGATATCTTTCACAACGCATGGGTGCATTATGAGATGAGACATTATGCGGATGCCGTTTGGAGAGCGAGCACTGCGTGTGAACAGGCAGCCGTAGGTCGAGTACTCCAATGTCTTAAGACACTAACCAACCACCAATTTAAGTCGAATCACTTTCGCTCCAGCGTGCTCGCGGCAACAAACAGCGCAAAACCAGGGAGTGCTCTCGCGGCTGCCTGCAAGATGCTTGCCGATATCTATGGCGGCTCTGACAAGATTCCATCCTTCCTGGGCGGAGGACGAGCGGTGTACCTAATCATAGAAATCGGAAGAGTGGCGAATAAGAAAGCGAGGAAATCTGACGTTCCGTTGGACAGGCTAGGAAGCATTCGATTTGAGAAACCAATCGAAAAACAAATCCTCAAACTGTTTGACTTGCGCAATCGCTTGGTGCACAAACTAAGATCCATCAGACAACAGGATGCCAAACGTGCACTGGAAATAGCCTCGAATGCCATTACGGCGGAGTTCGGAGCAGAAATAAGATCCTCCTTGGAGCAATATCCATTCTCTGCTGAAGCCTTTCGCAGCTTTGCTGACGAGGTGCGTCATCTGCTATAGAGAATGAGCGTGAAATCCACCCTAACAAGCTTTCTGCTCGACTTACGTGGACCTCGGGAGATCCGTCCTCTCCCGCTGGTCAGCCGTGCTATTCACGCCTACGTGCTGGGAATCATTAGCGATCATGACCCTGGATTAGCGCAGTATGTGCACAGAGGGAATGGATCTCAAGGCTTTTCTGTCTCTTGTTTGCGCAATACGAGGTGTAGCACCGGAGTGCTACTTCGGATTGCCAGCCTCCATGATGAACTTTCGCAGATGCTTCGCTGCCTTAGACCACAATCTGTGCCCAGTCTTGAGCTTACAGGGATCGACCTCAAGCTCACCAATATCATCTACCCCGAAGACGATAATCAGTTCACCGGAAGTACGAGTTACCACGAGATACACAATGACGGCATAGCACGTGCCCGTGAAGGCCAATCCCAACTCGGATTGCGCTTCGTTACTCCAACCAGTTTCCGCATGGCCGGCTCCCGGCTCAATATGCCCCTTCCCTGGCCTCGGCTGGTTTTCCAATCACTGGACAACAAGTGGAACAAATTCTCCCCCATCGCAATTGATGTGGACTGGGCGGTGTTTGACCGCCACGTTTCAATTGCACGCCACCGATTGAGAACGCAGATGGTTGATTTCGGACGGTACCGGCAGGTCGGGTTTGTGGGTGAGTGTTGGTACATCGTTGATCGTCAGGCCGGAAAGCACTTACTGCAGGTTATCCATGCGCTAGCTGAGTTTGCTGGGTATTCCGGCGTGGGTGCCAAGACGGCTATGGGCATGGGACAGGTGCAGCAAATTGAGCAATCCATGTCGAATCATCGGTTTATGGGGCGATAGTGCGAAGATTGCCCAAACGGGATTTGCCACTTGGATAATGTCTCAGGGTAATCGGGAAGAAATGCAGAGTCCAACGGCATAAGAGCAGGATCTCAACCCCTAATCCCGTTTGAGCGAGATGTAATATAGACTTCCGCCTGTTAAGGCAGTATAATGCAGTCCGGCTCTCTGTGGAAAACTGAGTCGTTTGGAAATTGGCTCCTGCGTGCAGAGCAGAAAAGGGTTTCCACGGACAGAGTTGGAATGGCCGTCAATCCTCATCGGGGATGGAAACGCGACATAAAGCACCCAAAAGTAAGGCTGTATATTGGTTGGAATGGCCGTCAATCCTCATCGGGGATGGAAACTTTTGATGGAATGCCTGCGTCCGTTTCCATTGCCGCATGTTGGAATGGCCGTCAATCCTCATCGGGGATGGAAACGGAGTAAGGGTGGTTCCACCATCTCCTGTCATAGCCATGTGTTGGAATGGCCGTCAATCCTCATCGGGGATGGAAACACAGTAACAGAACCTCCGCGCTCATAATTAACGAGTGTTGGAATGGCCGTCAATCCTCATCGGGGATGGAAACTCACAATGGCTACTTAGTTTGTCGCAGAGTGCGGACTTCGGTTGGAATGGCCGTCAATCCTCATCGGGGATGGAAACTGAGCTAAACCGCTCCAGAACGCCTTTCCTGCTCCTGTTGGAATGGCCGTCAATCCTCATCGGGGATGGAAACCAGCCATTCATGGATTGAACCCACTTGGGACAATAACTGGGTTGGAATGGCCGTCAATCCTCATCGGGGATGGAAACTTAATAAAGATAGGGGAACGTCTCTCTGTCATCAATAAAGTTGGAATGGCCGTCAATCCTCATCGGGGATGGAAACCCGCTATGATTCTAGGTTGGGGCTCTACGGCAACTAAAAGTTGGAATGGCCGTCAATCCTCATCGGGGATGGAAACATAAGCTTGGTCAGTCATCTCACCGACCTTCCGCCATGTTGGAATGGCCGTCAATCCTCATCGGGGATGGAAACTATATGACACCGAACTTTTGGGCGAGGGCGGCCCAATTGTTGGAATGGCCGTCAATCCTCATCGGGGATGGAAACTTGGCATACCTTACGATTCGATTACTACCTGACACGTTGGAATGGCCGTCAATCCTCATCGGGGATGGAAACTTTGCCCACGCCTACTTCAATCCCATCAACATACCAGGTTGGAATGGCCGTCAATCCTCATCGGGGATGGAAACAACGCTTTGTCTTCCTTTGTCGGCAGTAAGATTAGTTGCCGTTGGAATGGCCGTCAATCCTCATCGGGGATGGAAACCGTAGAGATCCATTCCACTGGAGGAACCGGACCCGGACCGTTGGAATGGCCGTCAATCCTCATCGGGGATGGAAACACAACGGAACCAGCTATTGCTTCTAATATATGGAGCAACCAGGTTGGAATGGCCGTCAATCCTCATCGGGGATGGAAACTTTTCTCTCTGAACAAGTCGCCTTTTGGCATACTTCTTCGTTGGAATGGCCGTCAATCCTCATCGGGGATGGAAACAACTCTGCTTTGCAGGACTGAAGAACTTGGTTGAGAGTTGGAATGGCCGTCAATCCTCATCGGGGATGGAAACATACATTACCCGCTTAATCGAATCGGTTCGTGGATCTATGTTGGAATGGCCGTCAATCCTCATCGGGGATGGAAACAATACGATTATTGATCTCTGTCTGTAAGGCCAAGGCATCGTTGGAATGGCCGTCAATCCTCATCGGGGATGGAAACTATCGCCACCCATGTTCCTGGACAAAATGTCAATTCCCCGTTGGAATGGCCGTCAATCCTCATCGGGGATGGAAACGGACCAATAGCAGAAACTCTTCTGCAATTGGTTGCTGCGTTGGAATGGCCGTCAATCCTCATCGGGGATGGAAACTTGATTGGCTGGAACTTCTCTCGTCTTAGCCATCGGGTTGGAATGGCCGTCAATCCTCATCGGGGATGGAAACCTTGTGGAATAAGGTAGACCCAGTTTGAAGTTGTAGAGTTGGAATGGCCGTCAATCCTCATCGGGGATGGAAACAGAGCCCTGGTATCACCTCTCTTGTGAACCAGCCGCGTTGGAATGGCCGTCAATCCTCATCGGGGATGGAAACTAGATTTAATCTGTCGCCTAGTTTTACTTCAACTGAGTTGGAATGGCCGTCAATCCTCATCGGGGATGGAAACTCTCTTCCATTAGCTCGTTCAATTCTTCTTGGGGCTTAGTTGGAATGGCCGTCAATCCTCATCGGGGATGGAAACGTACAGGAGAGGGCCTTCCATATTCAAGCCGACAATCGTTGGAATGGCCGTCAATCCTCATCGGGGATGGAAACTTTCATAGCGGCCACCTGTTGCATTGCTTTATGAACCGCGTTGGAATGGCCGTCAATCCTCATCGGGGATGGAAACTTTGAGAACACGTTATGGCTGAAATGAGATGCTTTAGCGGTTGGAATGGCCGTCAATCCTCATCGGGGATGGAAACTTTACACAAGTGATACCCCCTTATGAGGTCTTATCGAAAGTTGGAATGGCCGTCAATCCTCATCGGGGATGGAAACACTACT
>Ga0315547_1002301_pt1 | contig 13654 bp, 12 predicted proteins | sample SalMarSW160240MG_2_FD_202542 | JGI IMG/M metagenome (GOLD analysis project Ga0315547, IMG submission 202542) | Salt marsh sediment microbial communities from the Plum Island Ecosystem LTER, Massachusetts, United States - Salt Marsh Sediment SW1601-240 ... | reverse complement strand
GGGATCATAAACTATCGGATTAGGGCTTTAAACATAGTTCTAATTCCCCCCATGAATTTGGAAAGTACCTTTTCTCTATCTTGTCAATCCCAGTTTACACATCTTCTTTCCATGTAGTAATGGGGACCGGCCTGGTAAATGAATTTGTTACGATATTAATTGATAAAAAGTGGTACATATTCTATATTGGATTCCAAGAGTAGCAAACAGAAACTTATTCAGTGAAAGGAGGTGTTGGATATTGCGCAGGGGAGTATCATAAAAAAGGAGGTGATGTAAATTTCTTTAAGTTTTCAGCAGGATGAGATTAAGGGGCAAGTTTGACACAACCGAAGTTTTAAAAAAAAGGAGGAAAGATTATGAAAAGAAAAATGGTAATCGTGATGGGATTGATAGTGTGTCTTTTGATGTTGTTTAGTCTACCCGTGTATGCTGAAAAGCTCGCGGCTTCCATAACAGCCTATGGGGGTTCCGGCGCAGTGGAGATAGATGGAAAGGTGGCTAAATTTATTGAAAAAGAGCTGGGTGTTAAAGTTAGATTTGACTCCCTGTCCCATGGAGTAATCCACGCCAAGGTGCAGGCTGAAGCTCCTCGTTTTTCTGCAGACATATGTTGGAACGTAGGTTTCCCATTAATGGTAAAAGCTAAGGAGGAAGGATGGGCTGTATCTTATGATTCTCCTAACTGGCGGGGAGCTGGTGACGTCTGGGTAGACCCGGATGGATACTGGTGGAACAATGGGAGCTGGGCATTTGTTTTAGTGGGCAATAAAGACTTGCTCGCTAAAGCAGGTTATACAATGCCTACTAGTTGGGAAGATCTTCTAGATCCCAAATGGAGTACTAATATTGTTATGCCCTCTCCATTGACCTCTGGTACTGCTTTTATGATGTTATATAGTTTTATGACGCATTATGGCTTCAATAAAGGTAAAGGAGAAGAAGGCGGATGGAGATACCTGGAAGCATTGAACAAAAATATACACCATTATACCAGAGGTGGTAATGTTCCCAGTGACTTAGTTGGCCGGGGAGAATTTATGTTGGGAATCTCTTCGGATGAGATGGTCATGCCCAGAATTAAGGGGGGCTATCCCCTTGTGTGGACTGTTCCCAAAGAGGGAACTGGCTACGGTTCTTCAGGTGCCATTATCTTTAAGGGAACTAAAAAGCTGTATACCTGCCAAAAAATTATAGACCTCTTCGGAACTACGAAGTTCTGTAAGTTTTGGAGTGGATTAGCCGGTTATGTAACTAAAGACCCTCAAGCTGTCAGTGCACTTTATGGTAAAATACCCGAATATATCCCCAACATTAATCAGGGATGGGCTGCTGCCAATAAAAGCAGGCTTTGCAATGAGTGGGTAAAGAGGATCGGCAGGGTGCCTAGGAAGTAAGTTGAGCGTAAATGGAGTAGAATATGGCAGAGGCAGGAACATTAAGTCGGCCTGGAGTAGTGGGGCAAGGGGCAAAGGAATTTCTGAGAGCTCATACGATTGATATCGCAGGTGGCTTTTTGTTCTTGCTTTTTGTCATATTTATCGGATGGCCTATTTTCACGGTACTGGTAAAGAGTTTATATGGCTCAGAGGGATTTACCCTAGAGTTTTATAAAAAATTTTTTACTGCTTATTTCTATCGATCCTTTTTGAATACCCTGCTTCTCGGCGCTCTGACCACATTTGTGTGTATAACTGCCGGTTTTTGTATTGCTTTTATAACCACGCGTGGACCTCATTTTCTTCGTATACCTTTGAAATTGATTACGCTCTTACCTCTGATAGCACCACCATATATATTTGCTCTTTCATTAATCATACTTTTTGGACGAAATGGACTTATAACCCGGGCTTTTAATCTCGGGTGGGATATCTTTGGCTTTCCAGGATGTGTTATAGCTCAGACGCTTGCCTTTATTCCTTTGGCCTATCTGATGATTGAAAACACTCTCAGCTCCCTTGACCCGAGCTTAGAGGATAGTGCTGCTAATCTGGGGGCTTCAGAGGGAAAGGTTTTACGCAGCATCATTATTCCTTTATTAACTCCAAGCTTTATGAAGGCTATTCTTATCGTTTATGTCATGGCAGTAGCGGAGTTTGGGAATGTGGCAATTTTGTGTGGGAGAACTCCATTCCTGGCACCGGATATTTATACGATCATTACAGGTGTTGAACACGATTTTAATATGGCCGGTGTATTATCTATGTCTTTAATCCTTCCTTGCGCAATCATTTTCATAATACAAAACTACATTATCAAAGGAAAAGGTTATGTAACAGTTTCCGGCAAGCCCGTTTCTACAGAGCCCAGACCTATAAAGCCACATATCTTAATACCAATGATCGTCATCTCTTTTATCACATGTGGCATTATTTTGCTTTCTTTCGGAGTGGTCGGGCTTGGGGCATTTACGAAGATTGTGGGCTTTAATAATACATTTACACTCAACCATATTTTGGATTGGCGTGCTAATGATGCACTTATTAATAGTTTAGAAGTTTCGCTGCTTGCAGGTTTATTTGGCGCAATATTAGGCGTTTCAATAGCCTATGCAGTCATACGGGGGAAATTTAGAGGTCTAACCTCTCTTGAAGGATTGTATTTGGCAGGATTTGCTCTACCTGGTACCGTTCTGGGGATTGGCTATGTCTTTGCTTTTAATAATCCGCCCTTGCTACTTACTGGAACAATGGCAATTTTAGTTCTTAGCTGTGTGTTCCGCTTTGTAGCTGTAGGTATGGAGGCAGGCATTACTAAACTACAGCAGCTTAGCATTGAAGTTGAAGAGGCGTCCACAAACTTGGGAGCTAGCACTATCAAGACATTCATGAGAATAGTTTTGCCCATCATCTTCCCTGCAGCTTTGTATGGATTTATATATGTCTTTATGACCACAATGGTATCCTTAAGCGCTGTGATTTTCCTTACTTCCCCGGGGTATCCCCTGGCTTCGGTATTTATCTTTCAATGGGCAAATTATGGATACATAGGACTGGCATCCGCTACGGTTGCTAAATTGATTGTGATTGTAGGTATCTGTATAGCGATTATCCAATATATGAGCAAATGGACGGGATTAAGCATAACAAGAAGGGGTTAAAATGCATGATGAAAGAAAACTGATGTTAGTTTTAGATGATATCCATAAATCCTTTGGTGAGGTTGAAGCGGTAAGGGGTGTCTCTGCTGATATCAAAGAGGGAGAATTGATCACCTTTTTGGGGCCGAGTGGCTGTGGCAAGACCACTCTATTACGAATTATTAGTGGATTAACCACGCCTGATTCAGGGAAGATAATTCTGGATGGCCAGGTAATTAACGATATAACCCCTGAAAAGAGAGGCATCCAGATGTGCTTTCAAAATTACGCTCTATTTCCTCACCTTACCGTAGCAGGTAATATCAGATATGGGCCTGAGGTTCAGAAGTGGCAGAAAAAACGGATAGAAGAGCGATTGGAGGAAATGCTTCACCTCGTTCGCTTGGATGGATTGGGCGATCGCCGCATTGATGAGCTAAGCGGCGGGCAGCAACAACGTGTAGCTCTTGCTAGAGCTTTAGCGTTGGAGCCAAAAGTGTTGCTGTTGGATGAACCTCTTTCCAATTTGGATGCCAACCTTCGGGTACAAATGCGAGACATGCTTCGTGAGATTCAAAGTCGAGTGAATATAACTACCGTATTTGTTACCCACGATCAGGTTGAAGCGATGACTATTTCAGATAGGCTTATCATTATGAAGGAAGGAGTGGTAGAGCAAGTTGGGCCTCCTGTTGGAATTTATGATAAACCAAATAATGAATTTATAGCCAGTTTTATCGGCTATGTTAATATTTTAAAGGGAGAGGTTAAGAGCATAAGCAAGGATTCGAAATCCTCCATTGTCTCGACAGAGTTAGGTGATTTGGAAATTTTGGCTAGCGAGAAAGATATTAAGGTAGGCTGGAGAGTTTATCTCATTGTCAGGCCTGAAACTTTAGTTATCGGCTCACCTGAAGAGACAATAGATATAAATATAGTTAAGGGTACTATAAGAAGTATCATGTATGCGGGTTCCACGGTCAAATATGTAGCTGATATTGAAGGCAAAGATCTTATTATAGATCAATACGACCCTGCCACTCAAGGTATGCGCGGGATGGGTGATAAAGTTATGGTTACCATTCCTCGAAATGTTCATATATTAACAAAGTAAAGGAAAGAGACCGCTACGCCGCAGGCCCTCCTCCCAGCCCTCCTCTTAGAGGCCTGGATTCGTTACCGATATTGGCTTCAGTTGGTCAGATAAGCGGCCTTGCACAAGGTGTCCAGGGGATGAGAATGTTAAGTCTCTTACAAAGCTTGCTATCGAAGAGAGAAAGATTGTTGTCCACGAAGACAAAAACAATAAGATCCACTGAAAATTCTTAGATTTCCCAAAAGCGATACATCCCCTATTTCTTTTGTAATCGGTCATAACGGATTCGTCACCCTCGAATCATGAAAATAGATAACCATTCCTTCCCCCTTTAGCAAAGGGAAGGAGGGATTTGGAAAGTTATTTTCTTACTAATTTGACTGAACAAATGAAAGTGGTACCAAACCATGAAAGTATTGTGCTTGGGTGGAGCAGGTAAGATCAGCCGCGAGTCGGTGTATGATCTGGTTGAGTTTTCCGGTCTTCAAAGGATCACCATTGCTGATTGCAACGAGCAAGCCAGTCGCGAGGTTATGCTGTGGCTTAATGACCCGCGTGTCGATTTCAAGAAGGTCAATGTGAGCGACAAGGACGAGACCGTCAAACTCATGCGCAACTATGATATCGTCATGGACGGAAGCCCATATCTCTTAATTACCGTTCTACAGCCTGCATTGCCGAGGCAGGTGTCCATGGCATCAACCTGAATGGCTGCAGCGCTGAATGGGATTTTAACCAGCAGTTCAAGGATAAGGGAAAGATTTGTGTCCCCGGGTTTGGCATGACCCCTCGAATCACCAACATTATGGCCAAACATGCCGCCGATCAATTAGACACAGTCGACACAATCGGCATCAGCCACGGCGCCTTTAGACCCCTCGCATTCTCACCTGCGATTATGGAGACAACCAATATCGAATACGATCCAGATCTGCCATCACGTCTCGTTTATGAAGATGGCGAATTTATCCAAGTCCCGCCATTTAACACGCCACGAGATATTGATCTACCCCAGCCATTTGGAACACACACTCAATACATCATCCCCCATGCCGAGACCAAGAAACTCGCAACGTCTCTTGACAACAAGGGAGTCAGATTGATAGAGGTCCGCGGTACCTGGCCCCCAAAGAATATGGAACTGATCCGGGTCCTGTATGACTGGGGCTTCATGCGCAACGACAAGGTGAAAGTCGGCGATGTGGAGGTGGGTATCATGGACGTCATCACAAGCTACTTAATTCAAGCACCTGAAGGCCAGACTACGGACCTTTACGGATATGCCCTCCATGTGGAAGTGACCGGCACCAAGGACGGAAAAAACTTTCAGCACATCCTGACGCACACTCATCCTGCATCGGATGGATCGGCTAAGGGCTGGGAGAAGCTTCGGTCTTATACCAGGTGTGTCGGCATCCCCATGTCCATCGGCACTCAGATGATTATCCATGGCAAAGCGAAGGGGAATGGTGTTATTGCTCCGGAACTCGCCTTCAACCCGTTAGAAGTGTTTACAGAACTCGAGAAACGTCAGATATTCGTCCACGAAAAGATCAACGTGCTTTGAACTTTAATCGACTGTGCACAGACTAATCCCTTCCCCACTTCTCCAGATAGTCTCCAAAGATCTCCTCATCTGTTGGGATGTATTCTTCAACTGGAACAGAAAGCCAGGTATAATTAAGGAAATGTCTCCAGTTGATATTGTCACTTGTCATGTTGCCGGCCCAGGTGCCGCAGCCCAGGCTCTCAGTCCACGGTTGACCATTGTACCAGCTTCCAGTATTAACCAGGCAGTGAGGCATATTGCATTCCACCCTTCCCACGTTGGACTTTATTGCAAGCTGCTCCATGCGGTCTTCCATGGTAGTGTGAATTGAGGCGGAATGGCCCTCTCCTGAGAATTTGAGTATTTTCTTCAGACGTTCGAGCATTTCACTAAAATCACTCCATTTCCATACGGTCAAAACCAGACTTAGTTTTTCTCCTGAGAACATATCTTCAGGACCGATCTTTTCCCCTAGAACCATCATAAACCTTGTCCCCTCAGGGATATCGATTCCAGCTAACTGGGCAATATGGGCCGCAGATCTGCCGAAGATATCTCTATTGATGGTCTTCCCATCAGGCCAGAGCGCCTTCCTTAGTTTTTCACGCTCTTCTGTATTGCATAAATATCCGCCTTCCGCCTTCAGCGCGTTCATCATATCATCATAGACACTTTCCTGAATAGCCACTGCATTTTCCGAGGAGCAGGACGTGGAATTGTTGGCGGTTTTGGAGCGGGCAATCTTATTTGCAGCAGCTTTCAAATCGGCTGTTTCATCCACAATTGATACAACATTACCAGCCCCTACCGTATGGCTCGGTTTGCCGGCCGCATACACCACCTTTATGAGTGCGGCCCCACCGGTAGCCATAGCAAAATCGCACCTTGCCATTAGTTCCGATGTCTTTTCATTGCTCGTATGTTTGATACATTGAAATAGATCCACAGGGGCGCCAACTTTTTTAAGGGCCTTTCTGCCGATCTCAACAGCAAGATAAGAGGTTTTTTGTGTCCTCGGATGGGGGGAGCAGATCATCGCATTTCTTGTCTTTAAAAGACTCAGACCAACAGTGCAGACCGTGCCTTCTGGATTAGTGCAGGGAACCACATTTGCAACAACTCCTATTGGTTTTGCATATATTTTCAAACCCCTCTTCTTATCTTCTTTAACCAATCCACAGGTTTTCACTCCCCGGAAATCCCATATAGTGCCTCGCGTCTTGCCCTGTATCTTGCTCAGCTTGTCTTCATAGACACCAATTTTACCCTCTTCTACAGCAAGCTTTGCCACAGCCTTTATGTTTTCATCTTTCTGCCACTCCCAGCCGACTGCGGCAACCATCTCGTCAACCTTTTCCTGAGGCCAGAATTCTACCTCTTCAAAGGCCTTTCGTGCCCTTTCATACATTTCTTGAATGTTGTCTTCCATAATCTCTACCTAACCTCCCTTTCTTAAGTTTATTTAGGACACAGATCTTCGCCGATACCCGCAGAAGATTATTTTCTCAAAATATATAAAATTTTGATAATCTGCGTTTACCCTGTTAAATGCCGCCTCCAGCGGCCCCCTATGGGGATTTAACAGGGTGAATCTGCGTCCATAAAGGAAATTGCTATACTATTAAATTACATTCCTCTCCGTGATACCTACTTTTTCATTGTACGAGGATCGGCGATGTCCTCTACAATGGCCCAACCAGTTCCTCTCATTTTTTGTTTTTCGTCAAAGCCTTTTTTCCATTCTTCAGGTGTTTTGTATTGTTCTGCGGCGGCAAATCTTTTCCGTTCCTCCAATGAAGGAACTGGCCGGTCTTCAGGGCCGTCATATAATTCCTTCGGCGTCAAACGCTGTCCGAATCTCTCAAAAGGTTCTCTCTCGCTTTGTTCACAGAAATGTGCACCGCCTGCAAATGCACGGGTGACAGCGAGAATCGCCCACGTGGAATCAGGAGAAAAGCCCAGATCCATCATTGTAGCTCCCATTGCACCGAGCATATCCAGATCCACGGGTTCTTCGCTGATCTTCTGGGCCGCCTTTACAATTTCTCTTGTAAAAGCAATGTACTTTCCGGCCACCCCGAGTTTTTCAGCGCGTGCAAACATGCGTTTGGCCACAGGATCCTTGAGCATTAGACAGGAAACACCTAGAAATTCATCGTTCAGATGTGTTTCTACCAGTGCTTCGGCAATCTCAGCCAGGGACTTTCCCTCTTTTTCTGCCCTGGAAAGGTATTCATCAAGCATTTTACCAAAGGCCTCAAAAGCTCCATAGGCATGACCAAATGCTAGAATTGATGCCCCAGCAGCTTGGGTTAACAGGGTCTGTGAACTGGAGACAATTCTTGATATGGCGGCAGGGGATGATAGCCCGTCATCTAAAGCAAGAATCATCACGTAATTCAGCAATTTTTCTTCTTCGATCAGGGGAATTCTAGCCTGAAAATCGATAAAAATAATATCCGCGAGGCTGTATCCCTGTTCAACCAGCTCAGTTGTATCGTAACCCCTAGAAACGATCCTGTGAACGTTTTTATAGGCTACCTCGGATACCCATTGGAACCGGGCTCTTTTCGTGTCAGGTTCAACCGTTCCATGTTCCCTGTTTTCATAATTATAACAGAGTCTTGGATCATCTAAATTACCTATAGTGCCCATTTTTTATATTCTCCTTCCTCTTTTTGTTTTATGGCATACTCCTGCCTTTCTTCCTGACTCGGAACAGGTCGATCTTCAGGACCAATGTATTTAATCATGGAAAGATCGAGCATCTGCACCATGGGTTCTCGCTTGGATGCGGCCCAGGCATGACCCTTCTTCATGTTATAAAGCGCATGAGCAGCACAACTGAAACCACGGCACACACAACCGATGCACCATGCTGCGTTCGGGGAAAACCCGAGCTCTGCCAGGGCAGTGTTTCCGGCTCCGATCATATTAACGGCAACAAATGATTTTCCTTCCTTTTTCCGCCTTTCATTAAAATGCTTTTCAATTGATCTCTGGAGCTCAAGATATACCCCGCTTACTCCCAACTCTTCGTGCTTAATATGAGTCGGTTCTGCCCGCGGGTCACCATCAGTATGTTGTGGTTGCCCCAAACCCATAACCGGCAGTCCGGCATCCATATACTCGTCGACCAGGATCTTACCCATCTCTTCAAGGGACTTTCCCTCTTCCCGTGCTCGCTCTATGTGCCGGTGCATCATGTATCCATGGGCTGCACCGGGTCCATGAGCACTACCAAATGTCATAACCGCTCCAGCTATAGCGGCAGGAAGATGGGGCCTTCCACTGATTACAGCGATTGCTCCTGCCGCTGATGGAGACATTGAATGCTCTAAAAATTCGGCCGTTTCATATTCAAGCATCCTTTCCTCGTTTTCAGTGGGAAGTCTTTCCTGAAACAACACAAACAGAGCATCACAAAATGTGTACCCCTCCTCTGCTAAATCGCTCAGATTGTATCCGCGTAAAACAGTCTTTTCTTCTGTTTTATACGATATAGCGGTCTTCCTTTCCAACAAGGGTTTTCTATCCATATATTCCTCCTTTCTATATTTTCTAGATTGCTCTACTGTTATGTCATTAAAATTTGTCTTACTCATTCTGAACATCAAGCTGACTCAATGTGATTAGTTCTTGCCATCACAATATAAAAGACAATTCAGAGAATTAAGGAAAAAATACTATAAGTCAAATTAATATTTTTCAGGATTTGTATAATAATTAGTTATATTCGACAATTCAATCCTATCACATAGGAAGTTAAGTTTTTTTTCGATTTGAGGATCCCTTTAGGTAAACATGGTCTGGATCAACTTCATTTCTTAAGATCTTAAGCGCTCTCTCTGTGGGAAGCTCTACTTCTTTCAGCTCTTCTTTCAGATTTGGTTTAAATCCAGTATTTTCATAGACCTTATCTATTGTTGTGCCCGGCATAACTTTTATTAATTCTAACCTTCCAGTATCGGGATTTATCTCCATGACACAGAGGTCTGTTACAACGATGATATCTGGCTTGGCCATCCTTAAGCCAGCCTTCTTCCGTCCATCAGGACCATCAATGTATCCCGGGCTTGTAATGAATTGAACCCTTGCTGGAAAACGGCGTTTCTCATGGGTTGATATGACCAGAATCTTTGGAACACATGAGGAAATGCAATTGGCTCCCCCGCTTCCCGGGAAGCGCACTTTTGGGCTTTGGGGTTCACCGATATAGGTGGAATTAATATTTCCAAATTGATCAATCTCAGCGCCACCCAGAAAGCCAATGTCAACGAGGCCTCTCTGAACCAGACAGCCCAGCACCTCCCTTAAGCTACCTGTTTTTACAGCCATATGGCCAATTACTGGATCGGCAACCGTAAATGGCGCAAAGGGTAGTACAGGATCAATGGACCCACTCTCCACAACGAAATTGACATCAGGCGCGTGTGTTTTCTGAGCAAAGATTGCTGCCACCATAGGCAACCCTGTGCCCAGTATCACAGTGTCGGCGCTTTTGATAAATCTGCTTGCCTCAATGACCATCAACTCTTCCCTGTTGTAATTTTCTGAATATTGTTTCTCCATATAGCCATTTCCTCTACATCAATCTAAGCATCTCCTGCTCTAAGTGAGTAAATTTTTTTATCCCCCCACATTTCTCAAGAAAATCATCAAAAGTTTCACATTCGTATACATATTCATTCATGTATCTTTTATATTCCTCACCTCCAGCCCGTGCACACTGCTGATAGTAATTAATATGATCAGTATCAAAGCTATAATAACCATAGGTGGCCGTGGGGTAGGCACCATATCGCTGCTGAACTACAGCATCTACGTAATGGTACGGTATGGTGGTGGAATCGGAATGGCTCCTGAAAAAGTTGGTGGAGACGATCTCTTCGCAGGATACGATTGTGGTCTTAGATGCTCTGATAAGTTCTGGCTCATGACTCGCAATTCCCTGTATCAATACATTTCCAATCTCATCGGCCTTTTGTACATGAACTATGCTTACATCCGGTTGCATTGCCGGCACGAGCACTACCTTTTCTTGTTGATTCCATGGATTGCTTATTATCTCGAATTTTTTCCCAGTTGATGCCGCTTGGTAATTCAGAATATCTGAACCAAGCAGACCTCTGACTGGGATAAAGGGAATTCCCATTTCCCCTGCTAAAAACCTGCAAACCATGGTAAGATGATCATAATCTTCTGCTTCCATTCTCTTTTCTTCAATAGCCCGTTTAAATTGAAATGTTGAGCCAAATCTTCCCAGGCCACCTAAGCCGAATTCACATTTTTTAACCAATCCTGCCCCCACCAAAAGATCCATATGAATGGAGAGGTTGCACCCGGTGAGCGTGAGATCCTTTTTACCCTGCCTGATAATCTCATGGGTTAACGCAACTGCACACCGGGAGACGTTTTGGCCCCCCATTCCAATAACGGCCCCATCAAAAACGAATTTCTCCACGGCCTCTTGAGCGGTCATTACCTTGATTTTCTTTGACACCTTGGACATTGAAAACTCCTGCGCTTAAAAAATTAAAATATAAAATGATTATAAGTCAAATTAATAAAATAAATGTTTTATATTTATTATTTTTATATTATAATCTAAAATCATTTTTAAAGAAAGAGCTTAAAAAATGAACTTTAATCAATTGCGTATCTTTCACTCAGTTGCCAAGAATAAAAGTTTTACTTTGGCCGCCAAAGAACTTTACCTGACCCAACCTGCGGTTTCCATTCAAATTCATTTATTGGAAGAAGATTACGGAGTGAAATTCTTCAATCGCTCCGGTAAGGGGATACAGATAACCGAGGAAGGGGAGCTACTCTTATCATATGCCGAAAAAATTTTCAATCTTTCAGATGAAGCAAACGAGGCCCTTCGGCAGATAACATCCCTGAAACGAGGGAAATTGAAGATTGGATCAAGTATGACCATAGGTGCCTATTATTTGCCACAGTTATTTGAAATCTTTAAACTGCAATACCCTAATATCGTAATTCAGATGGATACCGGTAATTCTCATGAGGTGATCAGGAGGATCCTATCATTTCAGAATGACCTGGGTTTTATAGGAACCGACTATTCTGATAAGAATTTAGTGGTAATACCGTTTATCATAGAAAGATTGGTGCTCATAGCTCCTCCTGATCATGAATTAACGCATAAAAGAGCTATCTTGTTTAAGGACCTAAAAAGGCAAAAGATGATCATGCGTGAGAAGGGCTCTGGTACCATGGAAATCATAGAACGTGAATTGAAAAAACATGGGGTCTCAGTTGAAACAGTGATGGAGTTGGGCAGCAATGAGGCGATCAAACAGGCGGTTGAAGCGGGTTTAGGAATTTCCATTATCTCAAGCAACGTGGTCAAACTTGAGAATAATCAAGGCAGGATAAAGATACTTAATTTTTCAAATAATAGAGATATAATAAGGCGTTTTTACATAATTTATCATAAGGATAAGTATCTTTCTGACCTATTGAAAACATTTTTGCGGGTAGCTAGCGAGTTCTCCAATCGATTTCCAGAAACCCTTTAATCTCTGCCATTAGAATGTATGAGCAGAAAGCTGGTCTTTCTTGGAAATAGTAATATTAAAAAATGGGGAAAACAACGAAACACATAAACCTCAATGGCAAAATGGTGCGATATGGTGGTAAAGGCCCTTCTTTGGGACAATGATGGGGTTTTGGTAGATACTGAAGAACTTTATTTTAGGGCAACGCGAGATGTGCTCTCAGAGATCGGTATCGATCTGAGTCGAGATTTGTTTATTAAAATTTCTCTGAAACAGGGTCGAAGTGCATTCGATCTTGCAACCGAACAGGCGGTTTCTCAGGAGGTAATTACCCGGCTTCGTGATGACAGAAACAAACGCTATAGCGAGCTATTGCGCAAAGGAGTTCACGTGCTGGATGGGGTTGAAAACACACTGCTTCAGCTGCATGGCAAGGTGTTAATGGGGGTTGTAACAAGTTCTCGCCGAGAGCACTTTGAGATTATTCATAACGCGACAGGGCTGCTGCGCTTTTTTGACTTTGTGCTTACCCGGGAAGATTATGGAAAATCCAAGCCCAATCCCGATCCCCTTCTTACAGCCATGAGGCGAAACGGGTTCAGACCAGAGCACTGTATTATCGTGGAAGATTCGGAACGCGGCCTGACTGCTGCAAAGGCCGCCGGAATTAGGTGCATTGTGGTACCAACCTATCTGACCAGAGACAGTGATTTTAAGGGGGCTTACAGGGTGCTGAATAGCATCCAGCAGGTACCTCGCGAGGTATTACCCCTGTTGAGCTTGAACATATAGCCAGCAAATAAACAAGGTGATGGCATTTTTATTCCCTTCATCTTTCCAAATACTCCCCCTGCTCGACAATCATTAGACTCCAGGTAAAATACCTGCTGGGAATATAGCAAGCATCCCATTAAAATCGCCTGAAAGGTCCTGCCCTTCTTGAATTGACTACATATATATAAGCATTATAACAGGCCTGGACCGTGGGAAATAACCGATTTTTTTCTTTGATACTTGATTTCATCTCCCATCTCCTATATTTAGCATAGGAAAGACAGAGGATGACTATAGACAGCGCATGATAGACTCAATCCAAACCATCAATGGTGAGATTGCAAAGAACGTATTCGGCATTTTTTTTGATCTCGATGACACCTTTACTAGTTTCGGTAAGATTCCTTCCGGTGCCTTTCAGGCATTGTGGGATTTGAAAAATGCAGGACTCAAGGTAGTCCCCATTACAGGCCGGCCAGCCGGATGGTGTGATCATATTGCCCGTATGTGGCCTGTGGACGGAATTGTTGGGGAAAACGGGGCCTTTTATTTCTGGTTTGATGAAGAGGATCATAAGCTAAAAAAGCGATTCCTCGATTCAGATGAGGTTCGAGCCGAGAAACGGCTGCGTT
>Ga0315547_1002294_pt1 | contig 13675 bp, 6 predicted proteins | sample SalMarSW160240MG_2_FD_202542 | JGI IMG/M metagenome (GOLD analysis project Ga0315547, IMG submission 202542) | Salt marsh sediment microbial communities from the Plum Island Ecosystem LTER, Massachusetts, United States - Salt Marsh Sediment SW1601-240 ... | reverse complement strand
GAGTATTTGCAGATGAAATACTCCGGATGGATGATTCCGGTTCCAGACCTACTATCCGTCCGAGCCAGGGAGTGCATATTGTTCTGAGTAATGCTTTTCTTCAGAGCGATTCGGCCATAATGATCCCAAAGACCGACGATGGAAGGGTTCTTTTTGCTATCCCCTGGTATGGGAAAGTGGTAGTGGGAACTACCGATACTCCTCTTGATACTATCAGTCTGGAGCCTGAAGCCCTGGAGGAAGAGATTACATTTATACTCGGGACAGCCGGTAAATATCTCACCAAACCTCCCCTTAGGGAGGATGCACTCTGTATATTTGCAGGATTAAGACCACTGGCAGCTGATCCTGATAATCCACAGTCAACAAAGGAAGTTTCGCGTAGGCATAAAATAACTCTTTCACCATCGGGTCTGCTTTCGATAATTGGAGGGAAGTGGACTTCGTACCGCAGAATGGCTGAAGATACAATTAACAGGGGTATAAAAACAGGTGTACTTGAAAAGAGAAAATGTATAACAAGAAACTTCAGATTTTATCAAGGCTTATCTGCTGACACACCTGAACGATTAAAGATCTATGGGGATCGCGCTTATGAGATCAGGAAGATAATTCACGAAAAACCTGAATTTGGAGAAATACTAAATCCGGCATTCCCATACACAAAGGCTGAGATTATCTGGATCTGCAGGAACGAAATGCCACGGACACTTGAAGATATTCTGTCAAGAAGAACGAGGGCACTTTTGCTCGATGTAAGGGCAAGTCTGGCTATGGCTCCGGAAGTTGTAAGCCTGATGGCTGATGAACTTGGATATGATAAGAAATGGCAGGAAGAACAATTAGACGCATATAATCAGTTAATTACACGTTACATCTAATTATTAAAAGATAATCCATTACTAAAATAGGAAAATATGAATGATTTTATTCTGGCTCTTGATCAGGGCACGACCAGTTCCCGGGCAATTATTTTTGACAATAACGGACTGCCGGTTACCACGGTGCAGAAAGAGTTCAATCAGATTTATCCGAAGCCCGGATGGGTCGAACATAATCCTGAAGAGATATGGTCAACACAAACAGAAGTAGCTCTGGAAGCAATAAGCAGGGCCGGGCTTGAAAGCACAGATATTGCTGCAATCGGCATAACAAACCAGCGCGAGACAGCGGTGGTCTGGAACAGGAAGACCGGCAAACCGGTTTATAACGCAATTGTCTGGCAGGACAGACGAACGGCAGGTTTTTGCGACCAGCTTAAGAATGAAGGTTACAATCAAACGATAAGCATGAAAACGGGATTGATCATTGATGCTTATTTTTCGGCAACCAAGGTACGGTGGATACTTGATAATGTTAAAGGTGCCCGTGAACTGGCTCAGAAAGGTGAGCTTGCATTCGGAACTGTCGATTCATGGCTTATCTGGAACCTGACAAACGGAAGAGTGCATGTTACTGATGTAACCAATGCTTCCCGCACTATGTTGTTCAATATTCATACTCTCAAATGGGATGAGGAACTCCTTGGGATTTTCGATATACCGGCAAGTATGCTTCCGGAAGTAAAGGCCTCGAGTGAGGTTTATTGTACAACTGAAGGGCTTTTCTCTTCGGCCATTCCTGTGGCTGGTATTGCAGGCGATCAGCAGGCTGCGTTATTCGGACAGATGTGTACTGAACCGGGAATGGTAAAAAATACATATGGGACAGGTTGTTTTATGGTGATGAATATAGGCAGCAAACCAATAAGATCAAAGAACAGGCTCCTTACAACCATTGCATGGCAGATAGGAAAAGAAACTCATTATGCACTTGAAGGCAGTATATTTATTGCCGGAGCCGTAGTACAGTGGTTGCGTGATGGATTGGGGATCATAAACCAATCGGGTGATATTGAAAAGCTGGCATCAGAAGTCAGGGATAGCGGTGGCGTCTGTTTTGTTCCGGCTTTTGCAGGTCTTGGTGCTCCGCACTGGAACCAGCATGCAAGAGGTACACTGGTCGGGATTACCAGAGGCTCTACAGCAGCGCATATTGCCAGGGCTGCGCTCGATAGTATTGCTTTTCAGACACTTGATGTGCTTCAGGCTATGCAGAAGGATTCAGGCATTGAGATCCGTGAATTGCGGGTAGATGGAGGTGCAACAGTAAATAATCTTCTGATGCAGTTCCAGGCCGATCTGCTTCAGGCAAAAGTGGTCAGGCCAAAAATAACTGAAACAACCGCTCTTGGTGCTGCATACCTGGCTGGCCTGGCTGTTAACTACTGGAACAGTATTGAGGATGTAAAAAAACAGTGGCAACTCGACAGAACCTTTAATCCTCAGATGAAATCCGGAGAAATAGACACACTTATTGAGGAGTGGCATCGGGCAATAAAAGCTGCAAACGCCTGGTCATCAACAAATAACCCCGCCTTCGCTGAAGCTATGGCGGGCAAAGCAACAAATAACAAATAACAAATAACAAATAACCAATTACAAAATGAATGCCTTTTTTGCTGAATTTTTTGGCACAGCCATACTGATGGCTTTTGGCTGTGGAGTTGTGGCCAATGTTCTTCTTAGTAAAACCAAGGGAAACAACAGTGGCTGGATCGTTATTACTTTCGGGTGGGCAATTGGAGTATTTACAGGTGTACTGATAGCTGCCCCATTCAGCGGAGCTCACATTAATCCGGCTGTTACTCTGGCTCTGGCTCTTGCAAACAAATTTTCCTGGGCTAAAATGCCTCTATACATCTGTGCTCAGATGCTGGGTGCAATGTTCGGAGCCTCACTGGTCTGGCTGGCTTATAAGAAGCATTTTGATATTACGGAAGACAGTGATTCAAAACTGGCGGTTTTTTGTACAGCTCCTAATATCAGGAGCTACTGGTATAATGTTCTTACCGAAGTAATCGGAACCTATGCCCTTGCCCTGGCGGTGCTTTATATGGCAGAACCTGATGTAGGACTTGGTGCATTAAATGCTTTGCCTGTTGCCCTTGTTGTGCTGGGAATAGGATTGTCATTAGGTGGACCCACAGGTTATGCTATCAATCCTGCCCGTGATCTTGGACCACGGATAATGCATTTCTTTCTGCCTATTCCCGGTAAACGCGACAGCGACTGGAAATACTCATGGGTGCCGATACTGGGGCCTATGACTGGTGCAGCGCTGGCAGCGGCAATATATTTAATATTCGGCGGGGGAAGTTAGGAACGAAAAACGGATTGATTAGGATCAGGCATGAAGATGTAAGATTGAATGATTGAAACTGAAGCAAATGTTTATTGCTACCGGTTATTATCAGGTTAAAATATTTTAAATTTGATAATTAAATTTAATTAAGTGTTGCTATGAAAATAAATAACAATGAAGAGATCTTCGCTAATGAAGTAGTAATGGATGGAGCGAAAGACGTCAAAATGAAAATACTTATCGGCCCTGATGATGGATCAGGAAATATTATTATGCGGTATTTTTTCATTGCCCCGGGTGGTAATACGCCTTTTCATCAGCATAATTATGAACATATCGTCAAAATCGAAAGAAACAAGGGAATTGCCGTGGATGAAAATGGAAACGAATACGAGATAAAAGCGGGCCAGAGTATTTTCGTGAAACCAAATGAGAAACATCAGTTCAGGAATCCTTTCAGCGAAGATTTTGAATTTATTTGCATTATTCCAAATCCGGATAAGCAATAGGTTATTGCGTATTGCATAATCCAGATTTATTGACCACATTTGGCCATTCAGATAATATTTCGTATAAAGTAGTCTAAAACCAGGTACTTAACTCCAAGTGGATGTATTAAGATTGTCCTTCTTTTGTATAATTTAGAAGAAAATGAAATTGAAGATTCGAACTGAATGGATTATTCTCTACCTTCTGGCGGATCATGATCCTCTTGAGGGTAGCTTAACAACGGAAAAGCTTTGATGGGGTTTATTCAATTTGCTTTTACCAGTTGCTGGTATTCTTATCGATTGTCAGGGAGGTTTATTTTTCAGTTAAACCAGTAAGTAATTTTAACTGCCAGTCCGCGGTTTTTGATATAGTAATCAGCTGGAAATGAGTTTTCTGTGTATACTATAAAAAGGTCTGATACAGGAGCGAAGCGCCATTGAAAGCGAAGGTTTATATTAAGGTTATCAATCTGGTTATTATATTGAATATAGCTTGTAAAGAAAAGGCTTTTGGTAAAAGTAAAGGAAAGTTTAGAGCTTATAAGTAACAGGCTAGCACTGTTATATGGCGATGGAAGAGAGATATTGTTGTATGTTGTAGTAAAAGCAAGATTAGCATACGGCTGAACACGATAATTCAGCTCTCCGTTAAGTGTCCACTTTGTTCCGTTATAATATCCACCATAGTTGCTTCTCAATTTATAATTAAAAAGTTTCCGGGTATCAGATCTATATGTAAATCCTATTTCATACCAGTTAAATTTTTCATTTGCGGCCAAAAGAATTCCTCCTGTATTGGTCGGATCGAATGGATTTTGAAGTTTTATAAAGTTATTTTCGATATCGAGAGAAAAAGTGGATTTATTTAGCCATTCAATCAAATAACCAAACTTCGTTACTCTGTCGGATATTGATTGCAGAGTATCTAAAAGCATATTTAAACTAATTTCGGGGCCATGATAAACAATACGTTTTGATGCAGGGTAAAACTTGTATTGAAACTCAGGATTAATTTTATAATATCCTTTTCTTCTGATATAGCCTGTTTCAGCACTGTACCCTTTTCCGACTGTTGACTGGTCAAGTGTGGCTGTAAGACTCCGTGATGCATAAGTCATATTTACAGCCATTGCGGCATCGCTGGCAGAAGATCCTGAATAAAATGATTTATGATAGAAAGCTTTTCCGGTCCAGCGGTTATCGGCACTTGCCAGATTATATTCCAAACCTGCAACACGGTCGTATTCTTTTCCTGTAAACGAATTATCCTCAGGTATATCCACCACCTGCTTATTAACTACGAATGCCGATATTCTTGAACGGCTGAACACTCCATGTTCCAATACTGCTACCATGAAATTAGCGGCAAGTATATCGTCCTTCGTTCCGGTTTGAATATCCATAAATCCGACCCTCCATTTATTTCCAAGCTGTCCACTGAATCGCATGCCGGCTCGTACAGGATTATTAAGACCAATTCGGCGTGAGAAGAAAGGTCTGATATTACCGGTACCCAGATTGGCAAAAAGATCACTGTTCTCTAGGTAAAACTGTCTTTTTTCAGGGTAAAAAAGCTCGAATCTGTCAAGGTTGGTTTGCTGTCTGTCGTTTTCGACCTGCGAATAATCGGGATTTATTGTCAGATCCAGATTAAGAGAGGTGGAGAGGATAAATTTGGCGTCTATACCGGCTGATTTTTTTATCCGGATATCTTCATCTGTTTCTTTGTCTTGCAAAGCCATGCCTGACACATAAGGTATCAGGGAAAATCTCAGGCCGGATGGTGGCAGAGGTTTATCCCACAGCAGAGTCCCTGTATATGCAAGGTTTCCTGTTGAAAACTGCCTTGGCATTGGAGCCCAGCTTGATTTTTCACTGGTTTTCAGATCAAACCTGCTGAAATTTATTCCCCATTCATTCGTGCCTCCCTGGTAACGCAAGCTCCGGAAAGGAATCGCAAATTCAACAACCCAGCGATCATCATACGACTTTAACGCTGATCTCCACTTTATGTCCCAGTTAAAATTTTCTGTTCCTCCATTGTATTGCAGTCCATCCCAGGTTGCACCAGCAGCAGTCACACCAAAGGTGAAACCATTAGTCTGATCATTGTAAGTATCAAAGAACACAAGGAAATTGTCGTTCCTGTTAAAATTAAAATCATGTTTTAATGATTCAACTGGCCGTTTACCCGGAACCGGATCGTAACATACAATACCTAAATATATAGTTGATTTGTTGTAAGTAAGCCTGACTTCAGTCTGAGCTGTGGCTAAACCTGTATCTACTGGTAGTACTTTTTGCAGGTTAGTAGCTTTATCAGCCAGTTGCCAGGCTCCTTCATCAAGAATCCCGTCTACTTTTAGATCACTGCTGGTCTGTTTAATACTTATCCGATATTTATCACGGTTTATCGCTTTAGTCTGGGCAAAAATTATTTCACAACTGGAGAAGACAGACATAAAAACAAGAAACAAAGCAAATCTGGACATCCCTTTGGAGTTTTGGAGTTTGAAAATTTTATCGACTGAGTGTCTTAGGGCCACTTTCTCCAGAATGACAGGGATCTGATGGATAAGAATGACATCCGCCACTTAAAGTTTATACATTATTGATTTAAATCAATGAGCTTATATTTCAAAAATAGCTGGGTCTTAGGGGTTAGTTGATTAATCCTCAAAGACCCAGTAATGAGTACATGTAACCTGCTATGTCAGGGTTTAGTTATTTCGTTCAACTCCACAATAGCAAAAAGATTGCTTGCCTGACGCTCTAAAGCTTCTTTAAGATTCTCGGTTGCCTGGGCAATATCACCAAGCCCTTTATAACCAAGTCCCTTAAGCAGGTATGCATTTGACAATCTGACATTTTCAGCTTCCTGTGCACCGAACTTGGCAAAGAAATCAGCACCAGCTGATGAACGCTGGGTAATTTGTCTCTCCCCATCAGAAATCATAGAGTTGAAAATTTCTGAACCTTCAGCTTTATTACCCAGTTTAAGATGACTCAATCCCTGGTAATAAACGATGTAGCCTGACATCCTTGAGCTTAGTTTTGTACATGAAGTAAAATAGTCTCTTGCTTTTCTCTTGTTACCCATGGCTTCATAAGCCAGACCAATATAATAATTTACCTGAATATTTCTGTTACCGGCTCTGCTGCCACTTGCTTCTTCCTCTGGTACTTGTGCCAGCATAAAGGTTTCAAGTGCTTTCTGATACTCTTTTTCTTTCATATATTTTAAACCAAGTATCAGATGAGCATCAATAAGTATATCTCTGACTCTTGAGCTTCCCTCACGGTAACTGAATTGCCTTCCGGACAGATATTCAATAGCTTTATCAGCCTGGCCTGCAAGAGTTAGTACGGCAATCTGTCTGGCAAATGCATCGTCACGTCTGGATACTATTTCATTGCTTCCTTCAAATAATCTGAGCCTCCTGTCAATTGATGCATTACTCATTTCATAAAGCTCATCAAGTTCCTCATAATAAATTGGCTCATCCTTTTTAAATTCGAATGCCTTTTCGTAAGCAGTTATTGCCTTATACCCATCGCCATAGTAATTATAATACCCCCAGCCTATGTTACGGTATGCTACAGCAAGGCCAGGATTATATTTCACTGCATTTTCCCAGTGTTTAATTCCTTTTTCCCTTTGGTTATGGTGATATAAGATATTCCCAAGGTAATAATATGCTTTCCCGTCAGAGGGTGTGTATTTCAGAGCGATTTCGAGGACTTTTATAGTTTCCAGACGGAATGGGAAACAATTATCTTCTGATTGCTCTGATCCTTCTTTAAAGTACTTCTCAGCTTCTGTCTTATACCCTTTCTTGTCTGCCAGGTAACCAAGATAATAACTCACTATCGGGTCTTTTCCTTTGAAACGGAGAAGAATATCTTCAGCTTCTTCAGGTAGTCCATCGTTGATATATTCTGCTGCAATTTCAAGGTAATTCTGGTCGAAGTCCCGCATTTTACTGTTTAACGAAGCCAGCTCATTATCAGCTTTTTGTTTGTTCCCGGATTCTTTTGCTATCAGGTAAGATTCATTTGCAGCCCTGAAGTCAAGAGGATCCGTTTGAAGTATAGTTTCCAGTGTCCTGGCAGCAGCTGCGTAATCACCCAATCTTCTTTGTATCGATGCCTTAAAGGATATAGCGCTGTTATTTCTGGCATTTGTTACCAGCGATTCATTTATCTGACTAAGAGCTTTCGTAAAATCACCCCTTATTGAAGATATCCTTGCCAGTTCAATAAAAGCAGCTGAATAGAAGGGATAATCCCATGTAGCCCTGTAAAGAGTGTCAATAGCTTCATCATACAATTCAAGTGCTTTTAATGTTAATCCCTGGAGATAAAGTGCTTCACATTCTTTTGGGCGCGTATAATCTTTTGTCAGTCTTTCTATTGCTTTACCGAGGTACTTTCTGGCATTAATGTAATCACCATTCTTAAGATATATATTTCCAACAGCAGTATTAGTCCGTATATCGCCAGGATCACGACTAAGAGCTTCATCATAATAATCCATTGGATTATACCTTGAGTTATGAAACTCTTCAATGCGTTTACCGGTTAAAAATACTTCTTCAATAGTTGCAATATTCTTTGGGGGAGGGGGAGCCTCAACTGTTTCAGGAAGCTCTTCAATATATTCTATTTCAACAGGTTGATATGAAACCAGTACTTCGCCGGTTTCACCATTAACCATTTCCGTGTAGAGATCGGTAATGATAAACTCTCCGGATATTTTTACTGATTCAGCAAAAGCAGCCTCAGGAGATATCTTCGTGGTTTTCTCGTAAATTACTTCATCTTTGTTTTTAAGGATTATCTTTGCCCGGTCAATTTTCTGTGTTGAATAATAACCAAGAAATACTTTATTACCATCCCGTTTTTCAAGGTTTACTGCACCATTCAGATTTGCATTTTTAAATCCCTCTATATCCTTAACCGGGTACCAGCATTGCTTAACTGTTTTAACCTCGTATGGTTTGATCCAGCTGTAATCGGGCTGGTTATCGGAAAAAGCACCGGTCATAATTTCAGCATATGGTCCGGCATTTTCAGTCAGTCGTGCTTCCGTAGCCTGTCCGCGCGGACCAGATCCCCATTCCCAAAGTTTTGCACCTTTAACAATATTATGGTCACCGATATGGACAGTACCGGTCTCTTTTCCATGATCATATGCTCCCATGAAATCCTCTTTCAGATCCCAGGCAAAATATGAGTTTGAACTAACAGAGTTTACCCACCAGCTTATATCAACACCTCTGGTAAAATCCTGTCCGCGATATCTTTCTGTTGAAATGGGCCAGTGTGTGAAAGCGTTTTTAGCATGGTATGTGGCAAATTGTACACTGGGCGGGAAAATCACCTGGTAGTTTTTATTAGTATGGGCAGCAACATTAGCCCAGTATAAAAAGGAATGAGTATAAGGAGTACGGTTAAGTATTTTAATCTCTGCCTGGAAATATGATTTTCCCGGGAATGCAGTAATACCGATAGTCCATCTCATGCTGTGGCGGGGCTCTGTCTCGCCAATCCAGATTGTCTTACTGCCGTCTTCATTTTCAACCAATTCATAATCAACGGGCAGGAAAGTTGAAGCCCTGTGGTGATGGAGCACACACCATTCAATACCACCGGAAACCCAGGCTCCAAGCATACCAATGTTTGAAGGTCTGACTGCATCGTTTTTATATATGAAGTTATAGTCATTGGTTTTGTCGGTAGCATAGTATAACTTCCCTCCAATTTCCGGAGTTATATATAACTTAATATACTTGTTCTCGAGTATTAAGGCTTTATATGCCTTATCAATCTTTTTATCCAAGTAAGTATCATTCATCGCATAAGGATAAATGCGCTTTGAAGCACCCTGGTGTGACTCACCTTCAAAAAATATGGGATTTTTGTCAGCAGGGGCCACCAGATATGTGGGAATTACCCATTCCTGTTCTGAGATCGTGACCTGGGCTGAAATTTGAGGGCACGTCAAAAAAAAGATGATAAGACAAAAAGCAAATTGTCCGATTAATTTTTTACAATTTTTGTAATTTGTATTCATTTCTCATGGTGTTTGTTCCTTTCAAAAATATGAAAAATTTTAAAGGTAAATCTTCATATATTTTTATTTCGGTTTAATTAGAAGTTAAATTATGTTAAAGCCTTTCTTTTTTTTTCATATTATTTACCTGTGTTGATTTTTTTTCTAAATTAGACAATATTTATTACCTTATTTAAAAATGGATTTTGGTTTCCTTAATCTAATACTAACTAATAATGCCCACCTATGAAAGATGCTGCAAAACAAATTCTTTTGCATAGAAAAACTTTATTGCTCTATGCAAAATTCTTATTAGTTGGAGTTTTTCTATTTTTCCAGCTAAGTGCCTCAGCACAGGAAAGAACAATTACCGGTACTGTAACAGGAATCGATAACGAACCGTTACCTGGAGTTGCAGTACAAGTTCCTGGAACCACTCTGGGAAAACTTACGGATATAAATGGACAGTTTACCTTGTCCATCCCCGAAACAGCAAAAACTCTGCTGTTTAGTTTTGTGGGGATGGAGCCAAAGGAAATTGCCATTGGTACCAGCAATGTTTACAATGTTGTACTTACTGAATCAGTCGTTGGCCTGGAAGAAGTAGTGGTAGTAGGCTATGGTACTCAGAAAAGAGTATCGGTTACAGGGGCTATTGTTTCAGTCGAAACGGAATCTCTTATCAAAAATCCCAGTGCAACTGTTTCCAGCTCCCTTGCAGGACGTGTTACCGGGATGACGTCAGTTCAGTACTCCGGACAACCGGGTGCGGATAACCCTGAACTTTTTGTTCGTGGTGTCGCATCACTTACAACATCAGCATCGGAACCTTTAGTCCTCGTTGATGGAGTGGAAAGATCATTCTCACAACTTGATCCACATGAGGTCGAAAGCGTTTCAATTCTGAAAGATGCCTCAGCAACAGCTGTTTATGGTATCAGGGGTGCAAACGGGGTTATTATCGTAACTACAAAACGTGGTTCAGAGGGAGCTCCCCAGATAAGTTTTACCAGCAGTGCAGGATTACAGGTTCCGACCAGGCTGGTTGAAATGGCTGATGCTTATTTGTTTGCAACTGTTCATAACAGAACAACTCTGGGTGATAACCCTGATGCAACTCCTGTTTTCACCGACTATGCTATAAAGACATTCAAAGAGGGAGGCAACCTTGTTTTTAATAATACTGACTGGGTCAATTATCTTACTAAGCCTTCCGCTTTTCAGACACAACACAACTTTAATATATCGGGAGGTAGCAAAAATGTTAAGTATTTCGTATCATTAGGTTACCTTAATCAGGATGGATTATTCAAGACTTTCGAAACGGATTATTCTTATCAGTTTGGCTATCAGAGGTATAATTACAGGACAAATATAGATCTAAATCTTACAGAAACAACACAATTAGCATTGACTATTGGTGGTCGAACTGAGTTACGCCAGGAACCGGGATCGCAACCCAGCGAAAGCATCTGGACCGTTCTTTACTGGGCAGTTCCATACTCCGGAAGGATCTATGAGGGGAAGCGTATCTTATGCGGTAATGAGTACATTCCAACTGCAGAAAAGAAGGATGGACTGAATGCAATAGGCTGGGGAACCGGATACAGAAAATACTTAAACAATATTATGAACATCGACATTGGTGTAAACCAGAAGTTGGATTTTATTACAGAAGGACTTTCATGGAGAATTAAATATTCCAATAACGGAACTAATTCCCACGATAAAAGAAGAGGAACTTCCAAAGCCACATACAATCCTTTCTTCAAATGTGATGTTGACCCAACTGCTGTGGGAGATAGTACCATAGTATTCAAGAAAAGCGGATCCGATGGCCTCCTGAGTTACAGTGAAGAATCCGGAAAGAACAGAAACTGGTATGCCGAGACTGCCTTGTCATATGACCGTACTTTTGGGGCTCATAATGTAACCGGACTTTTTCTATATAACCAGAGTAAAAGCTTTTATCCCTCCAGTTACAGAGATATTCCATCCGGTTATGTTGGGATGGCAGCAAGGGCAACATATAATTACAGGACAAAATACATGGTGGATCTTAACCTTGGCTACAATGGTTCGGAGAACTTTGCCCCGGAAAATCGCTTTGGATTTTTCCCTGCAGTTTCAGTAGGGTGGACCATAACAGAAGAAAATTTTCTGAAAAACAAAATATCCTGGCTTAATTTTGTAAAGTTCAGAGCTTCTTATGGTATTGTAGGAAACGACAGACTGGGTGGCAACAGGTTTCTCTATCTGCCAGATAGTTATTATTCCGAGTCAGGAAGTTATAGTTTCGGAACCACTACTACTGCAGACCAATTAGGAGCTGCAGAAGGATCACTTGGGAATCCAAATGTGACATGGGAAAAATCCTATAAACAAAATTACGGATTTGACTTAAGAATCCTGAACGGGAGGCTTTCACTCAGTACAGATATTTTCTTCGAGAGCAGAAATAACATTCTTACAACACGAAATACTGTTCCTAATATTCTTTCAATCTCCTTACCGGCACAGAATATTGGCGAGGTTGAAAACAAAGGTTATGAATGGGAGTTGAAATGGAGGGACAACATCGGTAATTTTAATTACAATATTGGTGCAAATATGTCATTTGCCCGCAATAAAATAATATATATGGATGAGATACCCAAAAATGAACCATATCTATTACAGACAGGTGGTCGCGTAAATCAACCATTCGGATATGTCTTTGCCGGATTCTGGACTGAGCAAGAAGCTGCTAACTACCAGGATTATCCTGATCAGTTTTGTGTACCGAAGGCAGGGGATGTCAGATTTGTAGACCTGAATAATGACATGGTTATTGATAGTGATGACCAATATCCAATTGGTTACCCTAATAACCCGGAATATATTGCTTCAATTCAGGGTGGATTTGATTTTAAGGGTTTTGATTTCAGTATGTTATGGACAGGAGTCACCAATGTCTCCAGAGAATATACTGATACCTGGCGTGAAGCCTTCAGTAGTTTGACGGACCGGTCATTATTAAAAGAGCTGGCCTTATATAGTTGGACACCTGAAACTGCCGAGACTGCCAAATACCCACGAACAACATGGGTAAATAGAATAAATAATTCGCGGGATTCCGAACTGTGGATCAGAGATGCTTCCTATATACGTCTGAAGAATGTAGAGGTAGGATATAGTTTTCCAGGATTACGGCGTTTCGGAATATCCAGAATGAGAGTCTTTGCAAATGGGTATAACCTTCTGACTTTTGACCACTTAAAATTTATTGATCCTGAAGGAAGGAGAGACTATCCGCTTATTAAGATCATGAATTTTGGATTAAATGTGACTTTTTAACGAACCCAAATAACTTTAACCATGAAATACTATAAAATTATTTTTTTCGCTATAGGATTACTATTAACCTTCGGATGCGAAAAATTTCCGGTTGGTAATGCTTTCCTGGAAAAAGCGCCTGGGGTTGATGTAACTAAGGACTCTATCTTCCTCAAAGCTGAATATACTGAACGATTTCTATGGGGTGCATATCAAACTCTGCCCTATAATGTAAATACAGCCAATAATGGTTGGAAGAATAAGATGTCGCATGACCTGTTGGAAAGTCTGACCGACTTAACCCACTCCTATCTTAGTTGGGGAGGTCCGACTACACTATACTATTCGGGACTATATAATTCCGCAACTGAAAATAGTAGTAGTGCTACAAAATATCACCTTACACAGGAGCATTCTTATGACGGTATAAGAAGGGCTTATATCCTGATCGAAAATATTCATATGACACCAGACATGGATGCTGCATATAAAAATCAGCTTAAAGCAGAGGCCAGAATGATTCAGGCTATCCATTACACTGAATTGTTTCGTCATTATGGAGGCGTGCTATGGTTGTCAAATTCTTTCAGTCCTGAGGATGATTTTTCGAATATACCAAGGTTAACAGCCC
>Ga0315547_1002293_pt1 | contig 13676 bp, 14 predicted proteins | sample SalMarSW160240MG_2_FD_202542 | JGI IMG/M metagenome (GOLD analysis project Ga0315547, IMG submission 202542) | Salt marsh sediment microbial communities from the Plum Island Ecosystem LTER, Massachusetts, United States - Salt Marsh Sediment SW1601-240 ... | reverse complement strand
GACGTCCAACTCACGGAAAAAGAAGAACCCAAAGGCTGCGCCTGCGGTGAAATCCTAACAGGTTACAAAATCCCCCCCCAGTGCGCACTCTACCAAAAAAAATGCACCCCCACCCACCCCATCGGCCCCTGCATGGTCTCCAGCGAAGGCACCTGCGCCGCCTATTATCGATACCATGACACCCCATAAAACGATTCAACTCAATATTTACAGTTCCACAGAAAACACAAAGGGAAAGTGGCATGAAAGAACGGAATGGAAAGCAGAAGATGAACGAATGGGAGGAGAATGCCTGCCCGCGTTGCAAGGGTACGGGCATGGTGTGCGGCCACAAGCCGGAGATTCTGCCCGGGGCCTGCTGCGCGGATTTTGCCAACGCCGTCTGCCCGGAGTGTGGGGGAACGGGAAGAGGTCCGCGCAAAAGGGGGGAGAACGGCGGCGGCTGACGCCGGACCGGGTCATTCCCGCTTCTTCTTATTCGCTCAATGCCGTTTGACCGGCTGCCGATAGCTTTTCTTGACAATATTGATTTTACCCCTGAAAATATCGGTTTGAGCGCTGAAAACGCCTATTTTGCAAGGGATAATAATAAAGATAAAACAGCGTGACCCAATCCTCTCAGCAGGATCAATGAAGCTATGACAGACAAAGTGTCGGGGGAACAAGAATTATTCATTTCATTTCAGGGAGTTACCCTGCGCGCCTATGACGGCATCGCTTTTCCCGAAACCGACTGGGCGTTTTGCGCCCGTCAACACTGGGCGCTATACGGTGCCAATGGTTCCGGCAAATCAATTCTTGCCAGGGCCATTTACGGACAAGTTCCGGCTGTTGAAGGCCGGATCGTCCACCATTTTTTGGAAAAAAGCGCCGCGGGTCCTGCTTCGATGCCAAACAAAAGGCCTCAGGATCTTATCGCGCCGGTCGGTTTTGAACAGCAAAAAGCAATTCTGAAACGCCAGACTCAATTCTATCAGGCCCGCTGGCACAGCAGCGAGAGCGCTGCGTCCCTGTCGGTTTCAGATTACCTGTTGTCACAACATGTCAAAAGGATCGATAACTTTCGGAACGATGACCCGGCCGCGAATGTCGCCGAATTTTTAGCAAATCAAGCGGACATTGCCGATCTGCTGTCCATTGGGCCGCTTCTGGAGAAAAAAATCGTCCAGCTTTCCAACGGAGAAATTCGAAAAGTCGTCTTGGCAAGGGCTTTGTTGAAACGCCCCCGTCTTCTCATATTGGAAAATCCGCTCACGGGTCTGGACACCCGCTTCAGGGAGCGTATGAAGGCGGTCATCGAATGTCTCATGGCCCGCGACATCCGGATCCTCGTGGTGACCTCCCGTCAGGATGAAATCCTGCCCGGCATTACTCACGTTCTGGCGGTGAAGGACAAAACGATTGTCGAGCAGGGTCCCAGAGAAAAAATCCTGAACTCATCTGCTGTTCGATTCGAAGAGAAGCGCTTCCGGCCCCTTCGACTCGATGAAAGCGTTGCCAAACCAATAAAAACAAATCGGCACCGGGGGCAAGGCGATGTGCTGGTACGGATGAAGAATGTCAACATCACCTACCATCGCGTAAAGGTGCTTCAGCACATCGATTGGACGATAAAGCGCAAGGAGAACTGGGCAGTGCTGGGGCCGAACGGAGCGGGTAAAACCACTTTGCTGAGCTTGATCCTTGGTGACAATCCCCAGGCCTATGCCAACGATATCGAACTGTTCGGACGCCGGAAGGGAACCGGTGAAAGCATTTGGGAAATAAAGGAGAGAATAGGGTTTATTTCACCGGAATTGCACGTCCACTATCCGTATCGATTTTCCGCCTTTGACGTGATCTGCTCGGGGTTTTTCGATTCCATCGGCCTCTATCGGAAGTGTTCCGACAAAATGAAGCATGCGGCCAGATCGTGGCTGAAACAACTGGGCATGTCGTCCTATGCAGAAACCCGCTTCGGTACACTTTCCGACGGAATACAGCGCATGATCCTGGTTGCCAGGGCTTTGGTAAAAAATCCACAGCTTCTGGTTTTGGACGAGCCCTGCCAGGGGCTGGATGAGCGCAACCGACGTCAAATCATCGGGCTTGTCGAAGCCGTCGGACGCCGCATGGATACCGGTATCATCTATGTCACCCATGACATCGACGAACTACCCGGCATCGTCACCCATGTATTGCGGCTGGAAGACGGAAAGGCGGTTGAAATCATCACCCGGCCGGGGGCGCACACGGTGTAATTAAATTATGGATTATAGTGATTCGACATTTATACTATTTCCCTGGAGTAGCCAATGAAACGACATCATATCGCCGTTATTCCGGGTGACGGAATCGGAAAAGAAGTCATTCACGAAGGGATTCGTGTCGTGGACGCGGCCGGTAGCCGGTTCGGTTTTCAAATGGATTGGGATTTTTTTGACTGGAGCTGCGCCTATTACCAGAAACACGGGCGTATGATGCCCCCGGACGGCATCGCGCAGCTGGCCGCCTATGACGCGATCTTTTTAGGCGCTGTCGGGTTTCCCGGTGTGCCGGACCATCTTTCCCTTTGGGGTCTGCTGATACCGATTCGACGGGAATTCCACCAGTACGTATCCTTGCGACCGGTGCGCCTTCTTCCCGGTGTCGAGGCTCCGGTAAAAAGGAAGGTCGGAGAGATTGACCTGATGATTGTCCGTGAAAACAATGAAGGGGAATATTCCAAAATCGGCGGTCGGATATATGAAGGCACCGATGCCGAAATGGCGGTTCAAGAAAGCGTGTTCACCCGCAAAGGGGTAGACCGGATACTCGACTATGCATTTAAACTGGCGCAAGAGCGGCCGGCCCGACACTTGACTTCCGCAACCAAATCCAATGGCATTTTCCATACGATGCCCTTCTGGGATGAACGTTTTAAAGCCATGGCGGCCAGATACCCCGATGTCCGGGTGGATCAATACCACATCGATATTTTGTGTGCGCATTTCGTCATGCATCCGGACCGCTTCGATGTTGTCGTGGCCAGCAACCTGTTCGGAGACATTTTATCGGACCTGGGACCGGGGGTAACCGGAACCATCGGCATCGCACCATCGGCCAACATTAACCCGAAAAAGCAATACCCGTCCATGTTCGAACCGGTTCACGGCTCGGCACCGGACATTGCCGGCAAAGGCATTGCCAATCCCATCGGTCAGATCTGGGCCGGCGCCATGATGCTCACCCATCTCGGCCATTCACAAGCCGCTGCCTCGATCGAAAGCGCCATAGAAACATTTCTCGGCAGCGGTGCCATGCGCACACCGGATATGGGCGGCAAGGCGACCACCAGCCAGGTGGGAGATGCCATCGCCGCAATGGTTTAGCGGACGAGCATCCGCTTTTTCAGGCGTTAACGCAAGGGGAAGATATGTTTGAAGGCTTTTCTCATATACGTGTGCCCGTCAGCGACGGCGTTGAAATCAACATACGCATCGGCGGCGAAGTACCACCCCTTCTGCCGACGAACTTTACACAAAACATAAGGAGACTTTGAAATGATCGAAAAGATACCTGATCTGCCAGATAACATCCTCGGCTTCACCGCTAAGGGGACGATAACCGCGAACGACTACGAGTCCGTCATCATTCCAGCAGTGGAGGAACTGTTTTCTCGTAAGGGGAAAGTTCGGTTTCTCTATCACCTCGGCGAAGATGTTAAGGGATTCGAAGCCGCCGCTTTGTGGGACGACACGAAATTGGGCCTAAAGCATCTCCCGGGCTGGGAGAGAATGGCGATCGTGTCGGACATCGAATGGATACGGGCTGCGATCAAGATCTTTGGACTTGTAATCCCAGGGCATGTTCGGGTGTTCCATAACAACGAACTCGCCGAGGCAACACGATGGATCAGCGAGTAGCTTAACCGCTGTTTATGGATAAAATCCGCCTAACATTGCTCTTTCAGCAGAGCGCTAAAAACCGCGCCCGCTGAAGAGCCCGTTGGGCGTCTTGACACAGGGCGAGATAGTTTGGCCAAGCTAGCGGAGGTGATCTCATGCGTCAGTTAAAACTGGGAAAAGCCTTTACTCTGATGGAATCCGGGCCGGTGGTCCTCTTGACAACTCATGATGGTGAGAAAGACAACATCATGACGATTTCATGGACGATGGTGATGGACTTCACCCCGGTGTTTGCAATAACCACAGGAGAATGGAATCACTCATTCAAGGCGTTACGAAAGAACAAAGAGTGCGTTATCGCCATTCCAACGGTCGACATGCTGGACAAAGTCGTTGGTATAGGAACATGCTCAGGGGCAGACACGGACAAGTTTGCCAAGTTCAAGCTCACTCCTGTTCATGGCAAGGTCGTCAGGCCGCCCTTGATCAAAGAGTGCTTCGCCAACATTGAGTGCAAGGTCATCGACATCGTTAAAAAGCACAATATTGTCGTGTTAGAGGCGAAAGCCGCATACATCGATACCGCGCGCAAGGAGAAACGTACAGTTCACGCTGTTGGCGACGGAACATTTATTGTCGATGGGCGCAGGATTGACCGGAGGAAGATGATGGCTTCCAAGCTTCCTCGAGGTGTTTAGTGTTCTAATTTATGGGGAGCTGAAAACCCCTATTTTTGAAACGATAATCCATATACATTAATAAGGTAGCGCGGCCCGTCCCCCAATCCCATTCCTGTCAAGCTCCTTGAGATCAGAGTGTCGCGAGGCTACAATGTCCTGTTCCGAATAGTGGATACCGGCGACTTATTTACACCTCAAGACACGCCCCCATTAATACGATGTAAAAACGACACAATTGTATTATCCCCAAATATCACCTTTTGTAACATATTGAATCACCTAATTATTTTCATTGATTTTTTCTCTATATTCAATTATAGACCATCATAGCTTTTTAAAGCAGGGAGAATATCGGGAACGCCCCTTGATTCTCCTGCCTTGACGACCACTTGCTGCCGTTTCAGAGCATGTCCGATTATTTAAGGACGTTCCCAAAATAGGTTTTTTTCTTGACCCACTTTGATGCTTCTCTATAGTCTAGGGAGTCAAAGACACTGTTTCGGAGGGGTTCGACCGGTGCATTTATTTTCGATATAAAACATTAAAAAGGAGATTAAAAATGACGACAAGCGACACAGCAGAAAAAAAGCCTCTCTGGTTGTTGATCGAGAAGAATATCCTTGAGCTCGATTCGCAGGACCTATCAGAGGAAAACTTTGAAGCATCGATTCAACGGATTGCGGGTGAACTTGACAACGCAGGTTATAATGTTTCACGTCATGGGGGCCATATTCGTCAATTGAGATACGCAATGGATGACGCACGCAAGGTAGGAAGACCCCTTATGGCGGATTTCAACACTGCGATCGACGCACTTACACTGGAGGACATGGCTGACCGTTATTCTGCAGTGAATAAGCTCATCAACGACCTCGGAAAAACATGGCCAGAACTCACATTAGCCGAGCGTAGACCAGATGTGATACGGATTGTCGAGAAGACAAGACTTGATTTGCTCATTACCAAGGCAAAAGGCATGCCCGACGATGAAGGTATCCGATTTCTCATTGAGGAAAAAGTAGCTCCTGAAGTGATGACTAGCGCGTTGGGCATTACCGGGGAAAAGTTGAAACAGGTGAACACCGATATGGAAAAGGAACGCGCAGAGAGGAAAAGAATAGCCAAGCTGCTTGAGGCAGTAGAGGGCAAGTCCAACGAAGAAAAGGTGAAGCACCTTCTTACGAACAACGTCTCCGAAAAATCGATAATCGAGATGGCAAAAGTTGACCAGGACGCGATCAATGATGTCAAACAGGCAATGGAAGCGGAATTAAAGGAAAAACAAAGGTTAGAAGAAGAGGCGGCTGCACGGAAAAAGGAAGAGGCTGCAGGACCTAAATTGGAAGAAATTCCGCCGGATGAGATGCTCGAATACATCGAGTCCATTCGCGAAATTATGGAATTTAGCGATCAGGAGAAAGAAATCAGAGTTATGTGCGATCAGAGTTCCATTCCCAAGTGCCTTGTGGACATTGCTGTTTCGGAGCCTGACAGACTGGATGAGCTTGAAAAAGGGGCGGAGGGACAATAGATATTTTCTTGAAATGTGTCAGGTCTTGAGAAAATAGTTGATAACCTGAAAAACAGCATAGCATGCTAACTTACTTCTCTTTGAAGGTTGTAATTGCGGATGCTGATTTTAACAATGACAACATCCTTACTTAAAACTTAATTTACATGGATAATATTGACTACGGAAGTTTTGAATCAACGGTTGAACAAAGTAACCGTCTCGAAAAAGCGATAGCGCGTGATCCATCGAAATTTCGTGTCCTTACTGGAGATCGACCAACCGGGAGACTTCATGTCGGGCATTTATTTGGTTCCCTGGAGAATCGGGTACGTCTTCAAAATCTTAATGTACCAATCTTTATTGTGATTGCAGATTATCAAGTATTAACCGACCGCGATCATGCAGACAATATTGCGGAAAACGTATATCATCTTGTCGTTGATTATATCGCTTCAGGTTTGACGCCAGAAAACGGCCGGACATTCATTTTTCCACACAGCCTCGTGCCTGAACTGAACCAATTGCTTATCCCATTCTTAACTTTGGTAACAAATGCCGAACTCAATAGAAACCCAACCGTGAAAGAAGAAATTCAGGTATCCAGTCAGCAAAAAATAAATGCTGGAATGTATGTGTATCCTGTTCATCAGGCGGCCGACATTCTTTTTTGTAAGGCGTCAGTCGTGCCGGTAGGTAAGGATCAGCTCCCACATCTTGAGTTGACTCGTACAATAGCGCGCCGCTTCAATAGCCGATTTATCGACGATACACCTGTTTTTCCTGAACCGCAGCCGCTTCTCAGCAAGGCACCGGTTATTCTGGGCTTGGATGGTTCACAGAAAATGAGCAAAAGCAGGAACAATGCGATCATGCTTTCGGCTTCGGAGGACGAAACAGCAAGATGCATCAAAACAGCAAAAACCGATATTGATCGTCACATCACGTATGACCCGATTAACAGGCCCGAAATTTCAAATCTTCTGTTGCTGACGACCTTGTGTACAAATCAAGATCCTCATATCCTGGCAGCAGAAATCGGTAATGCCGGAGCTTCACGACTAAAATCTATACTCACGGAAGCATTAAATGAATATCTGCGACCGCTCAGGCAACGCAGGCAGGAATTGGAAAAAGATCCAGAATATATAAAGCGCATACTTAGGGCTGGAATTGATCAAGCGCGAGAAGTAGCACAGGAAACTATAGTTGAGGTTAGAAAGGCAATGGGGATGATATACGAATAGCATCTATCCGCCAATCATTCACTGGCGCCGACCCAAAAAGCCGGGCGGCACAGTTCAGCCGTTATATTTTTATAAGTAATTGTAATCTGAGAAAACTTATCAAAAAGAGAGGGGAGAATGGAAACCTTTTCAGATAAAGCGTACGATCTTTTAAGGACGGTGCCTGAAGGGCGCGTAACGACCTATAAAGAAATTGCCCATGCTTTGGGGACGAGAGCATATAGGGGGGTTGGTCAGGCCATGAAAAGAAACCCCTATGCGCCGGAGGTTCCCTGACACCGGGTTGTTGCCACATCCGGTCGGATTGGTGGGTTTCAAGGAGAGACATCGGGAACCGCTATACAGAAAAAAATAAAAATGCTCAAAGACGAAGGGATCGAGTTCCACAGAGGAAAAGTAAAAAATTTTGAAGAAGTTCTTTTCCGATTCTCTTAATGCCTGAATTTTGCATGATTCATTGGCTCGGCCTCATTGGCATAGTTGATTCCCCATTGGTACATCGTTTCCAAAACAGGCAATAACGTCTTGCCGGTATCTGTAAGAGAATATTCCACTTTCGGCGGCACCTGCGTGTAAACACGTCGATCGACCAACCCATCTTTTTCAAGCTGTCTGAGTTGCTGAGTCAGCATTTTTTGCGTTATTTTGGGCAAGGTTCTTTTCAATTCGCCAAACCGCAAGGTGTTCTCTCCTAAATGCCATAGTATTATTGATTTCCATTTCCCGCCAATTATGTCTATGGTTAATTCCATGTGACAGTGATATTCGGTATTTCGAAATTTGATCATGTTGCCTTCCTCCTAACACGAATATGGAAATGAGTATGAAATACATATAGTATCTAAATGGGTACTATACCACAAATAAGTGCGTACTTGCAATTATGATATTACTGTTTATTATCACATCATTTACAGCGCTGCCAGGAAACAAAAACAGGAGGCTACGGAGATACAGATAGAAGGCAATGTTCCGCAACTGACTAATATCCATACATAATGTAAATTTTAAATATTTTCAATTGGTGGAGGATTAATCATGAAAAAAATATTTGAACCTAAAAACCGCTTTTGCCTTCCCTGGACACAAACAATTCTCGGCACCCACTTGAAGGGTAAAGTCAATTTCATGGCTTTGGCCTGGTTGACTCGAGTTAATGTTAAACCTGCAATGCTTGGAATATGTGTAAATAAAAACAATGGGTCTTATGCGGCAATTCTTGAAACTGGAGAATTTAGCGTAAATCTTCCATCGGTTGATATGGTTGAGGTCACCGATTATACCGGGCTGGTCTCCGGAAAGCGGGTAGACAAATCCGATCTTTTTAACGTTTTTTATGGCGAGCTTAAAGCTGCACCAATGATTTTCGACTGCCCGCTAACACTGGAATGCAAATTATCCCAAACGGTGGATCTCCCAACAAATGCTTTCTTTATCGCGGAAATCATAAATATTTACACCGAAGATAGGTTCTTAACAGACGGGAATCCGGATATTAAAAAAATGAATCCTTTTTTATTGACCATGCCTGATAACAATTTTTGGTCAATTGGGGAAAGTGTCGGAAAGGCGTGGAATTCAGGCAAAAAAACAAGAAACAACTAGAAGCCATCTCAAAATTAGGATTTTCGGTCGAGATCACTTGTCCGGCGTAGCCTTTAGGCGAAGACGGAAGGCGAGGCCGAGGATCAACCCGCAGGCATACTTAAGTATGTCGAGGACGTGAGACGAGGGCTCAACGCCGATATCGGATTAAAAGACTTTTTTGAGATGGCTTCTAATTAACAGGAGCCATTCATATGGAATTACACGTATATCTTGCATTCGTTGTTGCCACTACAATCATGATTGCATTACCCGGACCAAGCGTACTTTTGACAGTTGCTCATAGTATTTCATTCGGTTGGCGACATGCGCTTTCCACTGTTGCCGGAGCGACAATGGGGATCGCCGTTCAGCTTATCGTCGCCGCAATCGGTCTAACCTCATTGCTAAATGTTGTTGCCCAAGCATTTGGATGGCTCCGCTGGGCCGGAGCCGCATACCTTGTTTATCTCGGGATCAAGCAGTGGCGAAGCGCAAGTGAACCTCCGGAGCTCGACACTTCGTCGGTCTCCAAAACGAATCTATTGGTTCAAGGGTTAGTTACCACGATCCCTAACCCCAAAAGCTTGATTTTCATTGCAGCATTTCTGCCCCAATTCATCGATGCAGCGCGTCCTCTGGGATTACAATTTACTTTTATTGTTCCGACATTTTTGGTGATCACTTTTACCGTAACATCGCTTTGGGCATTGGTCGCAGGAAACGTAAGAGGGTTTCTGCAGAGTCAGCGAGCCTTTCAATCCGTCTTTCGGACAGCGGGAGGATTGATGATCATAGCCGGGGTAGGTCTCGTACTGGCTCGCCGCGGCAACTGAACAGTAAATAAAAAGAGGTCCGTTGGATCCGGCTGAAATGAACTGGATCAGGCAGTATGGTCAATTGGTCAAATCAAAGAAAAGACTCGATTACGTGAAATAAAGGAGATGGTCTCCATATAGCCTATAAAAGTGTTATACGGTCTATATACGGACAAATCTTGTCTTGACAAGCTGATGAATATTCATTGACTCTGGTTCACAGAAAGATCATTAACGTTTTTTATGTCCTATAGAATTTAAGACACGCCCTACTGTGTACAAGCTACACGAATTTATTATCCCCAAATATCACCTTTTGTAACATATTGAATCACCTGATTATTTTTATTGATTTTTTCTTCATATTCAACTATAGACCATCAGAGTTTTTAAAATCAGGGAGCATATCGGGAACGCCCCTTGATTCTCCTGCCCGCTTCCGCTTTAGAGCATGTCCGACTGTTTAAGGACGTTCCCAACCTATATTTCTCCTTAAGAATTAAAACCACCACTAAGCCGTAAAAATATGACTACATTAGCCATATATTCTGTAAGCTGGATAGGAATGGTGATTATCGCGATTTTGAACGGGGCCGTTCGTGAAAAAATATATGGACCGGTTATGCGAGAGTTATCATCCCATCAACTTTCGACTTTTGTCGCGCTCATCCTACTCGGAATTTATATTTGGATACTCACTGGAATTTATCGGATCGAATCGTCAAGCCAAGCTTTTGTGATCGGTAGCATGTGGTTCATTATGACAATTTTGTTTGAATTCATTTTTGGTCATTTCATCGTGAAACACCCCTGGAGCAAGTTATTTCATGACTATAACTTACTCAAAGGACGAGTTTGGTTGTTGGTACCAATCTGGACGGCTATCGCCCCATATGTGTTTTACCGCTGCCGATCCTGATACGTCGCTGGAGAATCGATGTGAAAAGCCGACGCGTTTCCTATACGTCTCAGCTCCATCGTTACACGTCAGCGCAGATGAAAGTCGGTATATGAAATGAAAAAATTGCTCATAATAATTGTAATTTGTATCGGAGCATATGCGGTAGTTTCCCGTTATCATGGCGACTTTTCTATAAGCTCAATAAAATCAATCCTCTCTTTTTCTAAGTCAGAGTTTTCTACAAGTGATAAAGCTCTAAAAAATGCTTTTGATAATAAAATTAGTGAGATTCAAGTTGGCGGGTCAGGTAAAGTGATCAAAATACTTCCGGATGATAATCAAGGTAGCAGACACCAACGGTTCATTTTAAAACTGAACTCGAACCAAACACTCCTCATCGCGCACAACATCGATCTTGCTCCAAAAATCAAAAACCTAAAAGTCGGTGATCATGTTAATTTTTATGGCGAGTACGAGTGGAATTCAAAGGGTGGAGTTATTCACTGGACTCATCATGACCCCAATGGTCGTCATGAAGGTGGTTGGTTAAATCATAGTGGGAAATTGTACCGATAAACTTTAAATATTAATATGATAGCGTCGCCCGACCCCATTCCAATAGCTTTATCATGACGAGCAATTTGATATATAAACAACGCCTTTGCGGAGCAATATGAATACAACATCTGAAATGACTGGACATCAGATTATCCCTCTTTTTCCTTTGGGAGTGGTTCTCCTGCCTCAAATGGAACTGCCGCTTCATATTTTTGAAGAGCGATACAAAGTGATGATCAACGAATGCCTTGAACAAGATCGGGTTTTTGGTGTTGTTTACTATGACGGAACAGATTTGCGTAGCATCGGGTGTACAGCAAAAATCCTTGATGTCGTCAAGCAGTATGAGGATGGTCGGATGGACATCGTGACCATGGGAAAGACTCGTTTTGTCATCAAAGACATGGACCAAAGCCGAATATATCTACAGGCTAAGGTCTTGTTTTTTGAAGATGAGCACGAAGCGACGTCAGACAAGGACTCGACATTGGCCGGAAAAGTAGTACATCTTCTTAAGGAATTCGACCGAATTTCTTTAACAGATCGCGATTACAATTCATTATCCGATATGGATCTCAATCAACTGTCTTTTCTGCTACCGAGCATCCAAGGATTCACGCCTGAAGAACGGCAGCAGTTTCTGGAAATAACATCCCCAAGAGTACGCCTCACAAAGTGCACATTAGTTTTGAAAACAGTAATCCAAAGAATGAAAATAAACCTGAGAATCACAAAAATTATCGGGGGAAACGGTGACATCAAGGCATTACTCTCAAAAAAAGGGATGGTATAGAGAGTACTGTAGAGGTCTGACCAAGATAAGTTATTAGAAAGATAACATATTTTAAATTATTCGGCACAAACTTTAGGCTCAAAACTATCTTTTTGTCAGAAAAACAACAGGGACAGGTCTTCAGCATAATGTCTGAAAAGGGGTCAAGTCTACTATTAGCTCATGCAAGATAATAGGGAAAATACAAAACTGCGCAACTAAGGGTCAAAGGCAGACTTGACCCCTTTCTCAAAACCTTCATTCAGGTTAGAAGTCCCCCGCTAAAACCCAGCGGCATAAAAAGGCGGACTGAGGGATTCAATCGCCCCGATTAAAAAGATCGGGACGAGCATCCATATATTTAATATTTCGAATATTGAATCCTTGGGCCCAACCCTAGAGAAATAGGCTGCGCATTTCACAGGGCAGGCACAGGAACTTGTCCGCCTCGGGCGGGTTGGGGCTGAGGGGAGGTTTTGAAATCACTTCTGGACGCGTTTTGCATAACCTTCCCCAAAAACAATAATCAATCTGTTGCGAATCGGTAATATTTTGCCGATAAATGGAATATTACCCAAATAATTGGCAATAAATTACCATTTATAGCATTACACTTGACTTGTCATTTAACTGGTAATATATTGCGGGTTAACAACCCTAATGGAGGTTAACCAGCAAAAAAATGTCTTATAACATCGATTTTTCATTGGCAACGAGTGGGCAGATCGAAGCCGCCCTCTGCAAACGCTTGGAAAGCATAAGGCTTTCTCGTAATATAACCCAAACGCAACTTGCTGAGGAAGCCGGCGTCTCACCAAGAACCATCGGTCGGCTTGAGAAGGGCCAAGGTGTTTCCATGGATACATTCATTCGGATTATGATGGCGCTTAGCATACAGCAAAACCTTGAAGCCCTACTGCCGGATCCGACCGTGAGACCAATCGAACGGGTCGGTATTGGCGCCGGAGAACGTAAGCGCGCACGTCCTACTAAATCTATTGATGGACTCCCGACTTGGTCGTGGGGTGACAGCGAAGACGATAATGAATAATGATGCACGCGTCTTCCTCTGGGGTAGTATAATCGGTGCCGTCACTTGGCTTGAGGACAGGGAGATTGGGGTATTCCAATACGCGCCTGACTTTCTGCACAGCGGTATTCAGTTGGCACCGCTCATGATGCCGCTTAGCGAGTTCCCCTATGAATTCCCGGCGCTTGCGCGGAATACCTTCAAGGGGCTGCCGGGATTGGTTGCAGACTCACTTCCAGACAAATACGGCAATGCAATCATCGACGCCTGGCTTGCTTCACAGGGACGAACCGCAGAGAGTTTCCATCCAGTGGAACGCCTCTGTTATGTCGGCAGTCGCGGCATGGGGGCTCTCGAGTATCAGCCAGCCACACTGGGTCCGCCAACCAGCAAACGAGCAGTTGAGGTCGCGAGTCTCGTCAGCCTGGCAAACCAGATCTTTTCCGAACGTGCCAGATTCGGTGGCGTTTTCTCCGGTGACGACAACCGAGAAGCAATCAATGATATTCTGCGAGTTGGGACTTCAGCCGGCGGAGCCAGGGCCAAGGCGATTCTCGCTTGGAATAAAGAAACCAACGAATTTAGGTCAGGCCAAGTCGACGCCGGAGAGGGCTTTGAGTATTGGATAATGAAATTTGATGGAATCACCAGCAGTAGTGATACTGAAGTCGCCACTCCGAAGGGCTACGGTAAGATTGAGTATGCCTATC
>Ga0315547_1002291_pt1 | contig 13679 bp, 9 predicted proteins | sample SalMarSW160240MG_2_FD_202542 | JGI IMG/M metagenome (GOLD analysis project Ga0315547, IMG submission 202542) | Salt marsh sediment microbial communities from the Plum Island Ecosystem LTER, Massachusetts, United States - Salt Marsh Sediment SW1601-240 ... | reverse complement strand
ATTAACAGACAGATACCTGTGCTGTCAAAATAAGTAATGTGCTTTTCAGTTTCTCTGATTCATTCTGAAGATCATCTCAGAGAATTATTATTAGCGCGGAATTGAAGACGGCAACTACCAGGCTCTCCGCGATCTGCCAAAGGTAGACCTTAATAACAGCACGGCTGTTAAAAAATCAGGTGATGAATGGCTGTTGACCACCACTTTGAAAAACACTGCAGAGACACTTGTTCTTATGGTTAAGCTCAAGGTTATTGGAAAGAGCAGCGGAGAACGCATTCTGCCGGTATTCTACAGCGATAATTATGTATCACTGATGCCCGGCGAGGAAAAGGTGATTGAAATTAAGCTCAGGGACGAGGATACCCATGGTGAAAAACCTGTTGTTGAAATCTCAGGATTCTTGAGTTTCCTCAGCTCTACATGACGATCAATGCGCTCTGCCTTTGCCTGTCTGGCTGTATTCCGAAAATCATCTTCTTCACTAATCGCTTTTTAACTTTGCCAGGATTTTTTGAAATAGTCCCTGAAGATTTATTATATTACATCTTGAACCGGTTCAATAATAAAGAATTTGCCTCCATAAGCATTTTATGGGTTTGACTAACTGCCAAATTTGTAATTTGGACGCAATTTTTTTAAGGTAACTCTATTTTTGAATAACTTTCACTTACTAAAATTCTTAATGCTACATTATATCGGCATCATATTGGTTTAACCATCAATATTTGAGGAAACTCCGGTAATATTTAAATGCCGGATATGGAAAAATACTTTATCTTTTAATATCCTGCATTTTTTTCATACTTTTAACGTTATAAACAGACGTTTAGAAATTTATACGTTATTTTTCCATAATCATAAACAGTTAATTGACAGATTGATTTGTTTTTTTCTTTTAAAATTGACATGATAAATATATTCTGATTCAAAAGACTCTTCAGGATGCAAAGCCCTAAAATATATGATGATGAACGATTACTGGTAAAACAATTATCAAAAGGTAACCTGTTAGCCTTTAACACTCTGTTCAGGAAATATAGTAACCGTCTGTACCGTTTTGCATTGGGGTATTTAAAATCTGAAGATGAGGCAGAAGAACTGGTTCAGGAAGTCTTTACAAAAATCTGGGAGAAACATTCAGATCTTAAAGAGGAACTGTCTTTTAAATCATTCCTATTTGCAATTGCCTTAAACATTATCAGAAAACATTTCAGGACCAAAGCTTATTTATCTGAATATTTTAAAACCGGAATAAATCCTGATCTGGATATGCAGACTTCGCAGAAAATTACTTATGATTCACTATATCAATATATAACTGAATTAGTCAATCAATTACCCGAGCGACGTAAAGAGATCTTTATAAAAAGCAGGTTCGAAGGATTGAGTATTAAAGAAATTGCGGAGGAATTGAAAATCAGCCACAAAACTGTGGAAAATCAATTGACAGATGCATTGAAATTCATCAGAACAAATCTTAACCGTGAAATTATACCTGTTATTTTATTTTTCACACTATTTATTTCATAATTAATTATGGATTAGTAATAGAAAAAACGCATTTCTAGCATTATTACACACCCTAAATAACAGTGTTTATTATTTTTCTTTTTCTGCGGGTAGGTGTATCCGGGCAGAAATGGATATTATGATATGTTGAAGATTAATAATGATTGTTAAGGAGTGATTTTGAAAAAGATTTATTGCATGTTTATAAAGAAGAGGATGGGTAGTACCTCTATTAAGATCAGCGATCTTATTTCACCAGTGCATAATTATCAGGATGAAAAATGCACCGGAACCAAAGGGAATATAAATAAATGTATCTGGCAAAATACTGTTAATTGGTTGAGGTTAGTTGATTAGGGTAAAAGCAGTTCTTTATGGTAAGAGAACTGCTTTTTTTCTGACAGGAGTATTAAGCCAGAATCTGATATTACTATTATAATATATTAAAATTAATAGAGAGAGTATAATATGACAGAGATTGGCTTTGATAGTGAAAAGATAAACCATTATTACAAGGGAAAGTATTCTGATAAGGATGCATCTTATATTAATGAAATATTTTGCGATAAGAATAAAGAGAAGGAATTAAATTGTCTTTTATCAAGACAATTTGACGAATTATTGCCTGAAGATGATGAGGATAAAAAGAATCTTGATCATATCCTTTACAGAATTCATTATGAAATAAACACCAGATTATCAGCACGAAAAGCCTGGTCATTTGATAGTATTTTAAAATGGACATTACGGATAGCCGGCATAATAATTCTTCCCCTTGTAATCTATATTGGATTACAAACTTATAAAGATACTTATTTGAAAAGAGAAACCTGGGTTGAAATTAAAGCTCCGGCATGGACACGGGTGCAGTTTAGTCTGCCTGACGGCACGACCGGGTGGTTAAATAGCAATTCATGTGTAAAATACAATGGAAATTTTAATGCAGATCGCCAGGTAACTCTTAAAGGAGAAGCTTTTTTTGATGTGTTTAAGGATATGAAAAGACCATTTGAAGTAAAAACAAATGAAGTTTTTGTTTCAGTTTTAGGCACACGATTTAATATAGCCTCCTATGAAAATGAGAATAATGTCGAAGTGGTTCTGGAGGAGGGGAAATTAGTATTTAATGGTAACGAAACGAACAAATCATTTACTATGAAACCAAATGATCTTGTAGTTTATGATAAATCCCTGAAAGATATTTCGACAGAAGTAGTGGATACTCGAAAATATTTGTCATGGACAGAAGGCAAGCTGATATTCAGGAATGATCCATTGGATGTTGTTGCAAGGAGACTTGAAAGGTGGTATAATATTGATGTTGAAGTTAATGTCAGTTCAACTGAAGACATCAGGTGGCGTGCGACCTTCATCGATGAGGGCCTTGAAGATGTTTTAAGTATAATGAAACGCAGTTTGCCAATAAATTACAGAATTGAAAACGGGAATCTCAAACCAGATGAGACTTATGCTAAAAAGAAGGTGATAATTACAATTAGAATAAAATAATCTGATTACAAATTTTAGAAACAATTGCCTATGGAACAATCTTTTATCAGCAAAAACAGGAAAGCGATGGAACCGCTTTCCTGTATGTAATGCTAAGTTACTATTTAAAAATAATAACCTAACTAAAAACTTTACAAAGTTATGAAAAAAAAATGTGATTTATGGGTGCATTCACACCCAACCCTAAAAAAACTAATCATGGAACTTAAAATTGCATTCTTCATTATTGTGGTTAGTGTTTCAAATGTCCTGGCTATTCCCACCTATTCGCAGGTAGCGAAGGTTTCCCTAGACATGGAGAACGCAAAGCTCGAAAACGTGTTGGATGAAATAGAACTCAAGAGTGAATTTTATTTTATTTTTAACCAGAAACAGATTGATGTCAACAGGATTGTTGATATTCAGGCAGAAAATAAGCTGATAGCCGATATACTTCCTGAATTATTTAAAGGAACAAATGTCAGTTATATAGTATTTGACAGGAAGATCTTATTAACCACTGATCCCCTCAAGAATGACTTACTGGCTCTCGCATTAGTAATAGAATCCCAGCAAAAACAAATAACCGGTACTGTTACGGGAAAGGATGGCACACCCCTTCCTGGTGTAAACGTTGTTGTAACCGGAACAACTCAGGGAGCGATGACCGATATTGATGGTAAATACAGCATTGAAGTTCCTCAGGGAGCCAAGAGCCTGACATTCTCATTTATCGGGATGCAATCCCAGGAAATCAGTATAGGGACATTAACCCAGATCAACGTAACTATGGCTGAGTCGATAATCGGACTGGGAGAAATAGTGGTGATTGGCTATGGTACTCAAAAGAAGGCCGATGTCACCAGTTCTGTTGCAACCGTTAAATCGGATAATTTTATCAAAGGAAGTGTAACGGATGCCGGTCAGTTAATCCAGGGACAAGTAGCAGGTTTGGCCGTTATTTCTCCTAACGGGGACCCCATCAGTAAAACACAGATCTTGTTGCGCGGTAATACTTCATTGATGGGTAAAAATCAGGATCCTCTTGTCCTTATCGATGGTATTCCCGGAGATATGAAAATTGTAGCGCCACAGGATATCGAATCCATCGATGTTTTAAAGGATGGTTCTGCTGCCGCTATTTATGGTACCCGGGGTACCAACGGGGTAGTTTTTATTACCACTAAAAAAGCAAGCGGTATTAAAAGCACCGTCGAATATAGCACTTATGTAAGTACGCAAACCATTGCCAGAAAACTCAATATGTCCACCGCTGCCGATTTTAGGGCACAGATAGCTTCAGGTGTTCGCACAGTGATAGCGGATGATGGTACAATTACATATCCAATGGATGATAATGGTGCAAGTACCGATTGGCTGAAGGAAATTACACAAACACCCCTGATCCAGTCTCATAATTTAACATTCCGCAGTGGTAGCGAAACAACCAATTACTTGGTCAGTCTTAACTATACTAACGCGGAAGGTATGTTCATAAAGACGTTTAATCAGGTATTTTCAGGACGTGCTGACTTTAACCAGAGCCTGTTTGACAATAAGGTGAAGATTAATGTAAATCTGTTTAACTCTTCACGCAATTGGAATGATTGGAATGGTATTAACTCAAATATTTACAGAGAGGCGTGCATGCAAAACCCCACGTCTCCTGTTAAAAATGCCGATGGGACATGGTTTCAGGAACTTCTTAAATTTGATTATCAAAGCCCTGTATCCGATCTATACGAGAGTGATGGTCAAACAAATGAACTAAACTCCAGGTATAAAGGCTCTATCGTATATACACCGCTTATGGACTTAAAACTTTCCGGGGTATTCGCGTATGTAAAGAGGATAAGGGGAAATGGGTATTCTGAAACCAAACAAAATGCGACCACGTTGCGCGACAATAGAAATGGTTATGCAAGAATCAGGGGAGAAGAATCAATAGACCGGTTGGCTGAACTTACCGCTGAATACTCAAAGTCCATAGATAACCATAACCTTATGATCCTTGGCGGATATAGTTACCAGGAAAATGACTTTAATGATTATTATATGGAAAATTGGGATTTTCCAACCGACCAATTTGGATATAATAATATAGATATTGGTCAAGCCGTAATTAATGGACAAGTTTCGAATCCGGTAAGAAGTTCCAGGGCTGCAACAAATTTAATTAGTTTTTTTGGCAGGATTACTTACAACTATAGCGATAAATATCTTTTAATGGCAAGTTTTCGTCGCGAAGAAGCCAGCCAGTTATGGGGCACCAAAAATCCCTGGGGAACATTCCCTGCCGTTTCCGTAGGTTGGAGAATTACCAAGGAATCTTTTATGAGCAATCAAACCCTTTTTAACGATATCAAGTTAAGGGCCGGTTATGGGGTTACAGGATCGCAACCATCAGATCTTTTCAAAGGAGTAGGAATGATTGATTACGGGTACGGATATGTATATTCCAATGGAACATGGATAAAAACACTTGTCCCATCTCAGAATGCTAATCCCGATTTAAAATGGGAAGAAAAACGCGAAACAGACATCGGTCTCGATTTCAGCATGTTGAATAACCGTGTAAGTGGTAGTGTTGATTATTATAACCGCCAGATACACGACCTTCTTTGGTTATATGACGTACCAAGCCCTCCTAACCTTTATAATAGGACTCTTGCAAATGTTGGGGTTATGGAAAACAAAGGATTGGAAGTGATGCTCAACTTTGTGCCAATTAAAGAAGCTGACTTCGAATGGAATACCATTGTTAGTTATTCTACCAACACCAATAAACTGGTAAGTCTGTCGAACGATATTTATAAGCTATCAACCGATTATTTACGAGTTGGGGCCATTTTCCCTCCTATTCAAACCTTTTCCCATCTTTTGAAAGCTGGTGGTCCTATTGGCGATTTATATGGTTATAAAGTAATTGATATTGGCAACGATGAAACCGGCGATCCAGGCAATTATGGCCAGTGGGTATATGAAGGAGCTGACGGGAATCCTGTAAAATTTTCAGATTTTAAACACTCTTTCGAAGATAAAAAAGTAATTGGCAACGGTATTCCAAAATTCTACCTCGGCTGGAATAATAACTTCCGGTATAAAAACTGGGACCTGAGCATTACACAAAGAGGTGCATTTAAATTCCAGGTTGCCAACTTACAGCGTATGATGTTCGAACCCGCAAAAATGATGCAGTACAATGTTCTTACAACAGCTTTTGATAAGGTGTATGGAAAAACTACGTTAAAATCACCAGTGGAATTCAATAGCTATTATGTCGAAAATGGCGATTACTGGAAAATCGATAACATCACACTGGGATATAACTTAAACAAAACAGGGACTAAGTATATCCAATCTGCACGGCTTTATGTATCGGTACTCAACACTTTAATTATTACCGGTTATAAAGGAATTGACCCTGAAGTAAGTTTACGGAACCCAACTTCAAATGTTCAGTCCGGAGTCGTTCAAACTCCTACATCAGGATTGGACCCTGGAATGGATTCGCCATATAAATATCCAACCACCCGTACATTTACCATTGGTCTTAATGTAACATTTTAATTAACATTTTAATTAACATTTTAATTATTAATTAATGTAGATATGAAGAAGCTAAAATTTATTACATATACAGGAATAGCAATAATTGCTTTTCTTATGGTCGTAATTTCAGCTTGTACCAAATTGAAAGATACGTCCTATAATCAAATTATATCGAGTGAATTTATCCCTACCAGTGCAGACCTTCCAGCCTTGACCGGTGCACCTTACGTGGACTGGCGTGGTCTTCTCCTGCAATGGAATACAGTTTACAGGGCACAGGAGGTTTCAGGTGATGAAATGTTAACACCCGAACGTAATGGTGGATGGGTGGATGGTGGCGTGTACCGCAGGTTACATGAACATAAATGGACTACCGACGATGATGTCGTGATAAATATATGGACAAGAGCATACCAAGGTATTACTAATTGTAACCGGGTTATTTACCAGGTTCAGACAGGCAAAATTCCTGTTGCAGCAAAGGATACAACTGCGCTTATCGCCGAAATGAAACTATTGAGGGCTTCCTATTATTGGGTTTTATGCGATATATATGGAAACGTCCCCATAGTTGATAAATTTGATGTGCCCGCAGGTTATTTACCAGCACAAAATACAAGGAAAGAGGTGTATGACTTTATTGTTAAAGAAATTCTCGCCAACTATCCCCTGGTAAGCGCTGACAACAATCAAATAACTTATGGTAAATTTAACAAATGGGCAGGCCTTACTTTATTAGCTAAAATGTATCTGAATGCAGAGGTGTATACAGGAACTGCCGAATGGGACAAATGTATAGCTATTTGCGATCAAATCATTAATGCAACGGAAACCAGCGGAATTAAGTTGGAATCAAACCAGAAAAATGTATTTGTAACGGAGAATCAAAATTCAAAAGAGATTATCTTCGCATTGCCGTTCGATTCTAAATATGTATCAGGGTGGAACGATTTTGATGTTCACATGCAAACGCTGCAAGGTGAAAACCAGGCAACCTATAATCTTATGTATGGTCCGTGGGGTGGCGTTTGTGCTATACCACAATTTATAAATACATTCGATACTACCGATGCCCGGTACATTGATAATTACATTAAGGGGCCGCAATATGCAGCGAATGGTGACCCCCTTATAGCTTCATGGGGAGAGTATAAAGGGAAACAGTTGTTTTTCCGCAATCATGTTTACGGAGTTGATTACTCAGACGAAACAGATGGTTTCCGTCTGGGTAAATTTGAAATAGCCATGGGGGCCACTAATCGTTTAAGTAATGACTGGCCACTTTTCAGGTATGCTGATGTTTTGATGATGAAAGCAGAATGCCTTTTGCGCACCGGACATGCTGATGATGCTGCCGCTATTGTTACAACGGTTAGGGAACGAGACTTCAAATTAAAACCGGAAAATGCTGTTGTTACAGGCGCCCAATTACAGGGTGGCAGTAATTATAATTACGGTCTGAGAAATCACTTGGTACCATTTACATATGAAGGAGGCGCTGATATTCAATACGGCCGTATGCTTGATGAACTGGGTTATGAATTTTGTCAGGAAGCACGTCGCAGAACGGATATGATTCGTTTTGGTATGTTTACGAAAAAATCATGGCTGTCTCACTCTCCAAACGGAGATTACAGGGCACTCTACCCAATACCCGGAACGGAGCTTGCTAAAAACTCTAATTTACATCAGAATCCAGGTTACTAATTGTCTCGTAATCTACGAAAGTGAAGTTCATCTGCCTGAAAAACAGATGAACTTTATTATTAAAAATATTCAATTAAAACTTTCATGATGATATGTTACTCCTGGTAAATAATTAAAAATGAATCAAAATCACAGTTTATGAATAAATACAACCTTTTGCTATTGGCTACACTTTTGTTGTTTTCCCAAATTGGTAAGGCACAAACATACCAAAAGACAGAATACGGTGTAAAGACTACCATCAATTCTGTTAATGTGGAAATCCAGTTTTTTAATCCTGGAATCGTACGTATTATAAAATCTCCCCACGGTATTATGCCTGAAAAGAGGAGTCTTTCTGTAATAAAAACTCCCGGGAAAACTCAGCTAACGATCCATCAGGAGAAAAATGAATTGTCGGTTACCAGTAAATCTGTACAATTAATATTAAATATGAAAACCGGGCAAATTAGTTTTTTCAATCCTGATGGCAGGTTGTTGTTGAAAGAAAAAGAAAACGGGATCAAATTTACCCCTACAAAAGATCTGGATGAAAATACATTTGTTGTAAATCAGGCATTCCAACTGGACAATGATGAGGCGATATATGGATTGGGACAGCATCAGAAGGGAACCATGAATCAGCGAAACCAAAAAATTACCCTGAAGCAAAACAACATGCAGATTTGCATACCTTTTTTTCAATCGGTGAAAGGATATGGATTGTTTTGGGACAACTATTCAACAACAGTTTTTGACGACAATTCAGAAGGAACTTCGTTTGAATCGGAGGTGGGCGATTGTGCCGATTATTATTTCATGTATGGGGGAAATGCTGATGGGGTAATAGCTGCATACCGCGATCTTACCGGACAAGCACCCATGTTCCCTCGTTGGGCGTTTGGTTACTGGCAAAGCCGCGAACGCTACAAAAGTCAGGATGAAACAATAGGCGTTGTTGAAAAATACAGGGAATTGCAAGTGCCGTTGGATGGCATTGTTCAGGATTGGCAGTACTGGGGCGTTGACAACCGGTTGTGGAACTCTACTGAATTTGGCAATCCGCTGTTCCCCAACCCGCAGGGCATGATCGATCGCGTTCATGAACTCAATGCGCACATCATTATTTCGGTGTGGCCCGGTTTTGGAAATCAGACCCGGATATTCGACGACATGAAAAGGCACGGTTATCTGTTTAATTTTACCACCTGGCCTATTACTCCTGACGTGCAGGTATATGATCCCTTCAATCCCGATGCCCGCGATCTTTACTGGAGTTACGTAAACAAGAATATTTTCTCAATGGGAATGGATGGATGGTGGCTTGATTCAACTGAGCCGGACCAGATGAGACCCAAGGAGGGAGATGATGATAACAAAACCTATCTGGGCACTTTCCGGAAAGTTCGCAATGCCTTTCCGTTAGTTCATACCGGAGGTGTATATCAGCACCAACGACAGATCACATCAGATAAACGTGTGTTCATTCTGGCCCGGTCCGCTTTTGCCGGTCAGCAACGTTTTGGCACTACCACATGGTCAGGAGACGTACTATCACGATGGGATGTACTTCGCAAACAAATTTCCGGGGGACTTAATCTTTCATTGACCGGAATTCCTTACTGGAATAGCGACATCGGTGGCTTCTTTTCCGCGCGAAAATATCCTAAAGGAGCAAAGGATCCGGCTTTTCAGGAATTGTATGTCCGCTGGTTGCAGTTCAGTACATTTTGTCCCATGATGCGTTCGCATGGAACAGATACACCCCGTGAAATTTATCAGTTCGGGGAGAAAGGATACTGGGCCTACGATGCGATAGAAAAATTTATCAACCTGCGTTATCGATTACTTCCTTACATATATTCCGATGCATGGTCTGTTACGTCGGAAGCATCAACCATGATGCGTGCGTTGGTAATGGATTTTGTTACTGATAAAAAAGTTCAGGATATCAACAACGAGTATATGTTTGGCAAATCCATTTTGGTTTGCCCCGTCACCGATTCGTTGTACACCAGCAGGGCAACTGGTACAGCTGTTGTAGATTTCAGTACCGTAAAAACACAAAAAGTATATCTTCCGGAAGGAAGTGACTGGTTTGACTTTTGGACAGGAAAAAAAGTGAATGGTGGCCAGGAGATTCAGAAAGAAGTGCCAATTGATATTATACCAATCTATGTTATGGCTGGTTCCATCGTTCCGATGGGTCCGTTTGTCCAGTATTCGTCTGAAAAGACCGACCCGGTTGAAATTCGTATTTACCCGGGTGCTGACGGTGAATTTAAGCTCTATGAAGATGAAAATGATAATTACAATTATGAAAAAGGAATATATTCACTTATCGAGTTTCACTGGGATGATGCTTTGAAAACGCTAACGATCAACGATCGCAAGGGCGAATTTTCCGGAATGTTGAATAACCGGAAATTTGAAATTGTAGTGGTGAATGAAAATACCGGTATTGGTCTTAATATCTCAAAAAGCCCGGCAAAAACAATTAATTATTCCGGAAAGGAGATCGTTGTCAGTTTGCAGTAATATTAAGGGAAATACACAATGGACCCCTGACCTTATCTATTTCAATAATACAGAAGTGAAGCCTTCCGTAAATTACTATACGCAACAACTCTTTGGACAGAACGCAGGAGACAAATATCTCTCGAGTACCATAACACTTTCTGATTCTTCAGAAATCGTAGCCAAACGTATACTAGTGTTATGTTAATTAAGAATTGACGGATATAATCTTCTCAATTTAATTCTCGCCTCCTTGTTTGTAAACTGCCAGTTTATTTTGCTGTTTTTATTATTGCGATGGGTCTTCCAGGCGTCAACTTGTTCTTTTACCATTTCCATGGTTGATAAATGTCTTTTCAAACATTGTCCGTTTAATACTTGCAATTCGATTTCAGCCATATTAAGCCAGCTACCATGTTTTGGTGTATAAACAAATTCAAATCTGTCCCAAAGCCTCTTTGCCACCTTTGGTTTAAAGGTTTCGTAGAATGATGATGCATTATGTGTATTATAGTTATCCATTACTAACGTTATTCGCTTTGCTTTAGGATACTTCTCTTCTGCAATTCCTTTTATGAACATCGCCCAGTCTCTCTTCGTCTTAAACTCGGTAACATCTACAAAACGTTTCCCTTTAAGAGGTTCATTTGCCATGAATATGTTTACTACTCCATTTCTAATAATATACTCACTATCTTCTCTTGCTTCCTGTCCTGGCTTCATAGAAATTGTCTGCCTGGCTTCCTGTATTAACTGCTTCGGCGATTCATCCATGCAAACTATACAGGATAATCTTTATCATAGGGCCTTTTATAAACATCTAACACACGTTCCATGTTTGATACAAATTCACTGCTTTGTTCCGGAGGAATAATCCACCCTTTTACTTTCCAAGGCTTAAGTTCGTTTTTTTAGGACGTTCCTCACTGTTACATGAGAAATGCTCTCAACATAATTTAATTCTACCATCTTATCAGCCAGTAATCTTAATGACCATTTTGCATATCCTTTCGGGGGTTCGCTACAGCATAGAGTTACCAATTTTGCTTCCACATCTCCATCTGTTTTTGATTCATAGACCCTGGAAGTGGGTCGTCTCTCAAGACATGCTTCAAGGCCTTCTTCAATGAACTTCTTTTTTATCCTGTCTATAGTTCTCATTCCAACTTTGAGAACTTTGCTTATTTGTTCATTACTAACTTTTTGTGAGTATTTGCCCTCATCACAGTTCAATAAAATATAAGCTGTCCGGAATGTCAGTGAAGTGTGTGAACCCTTATTAATAATGTCCATAAGTTCTTCTACTTCGTTTTTTGTTAACTTAATCGTGTATCGTATCATTTGTATAGTTTTTTACAAATATACAAATAATACTTAAATATACGTCATAATACATTTAACTTAACACTAGTTTCTGTTGTAAAGGATAGTAAAAGCGGTGATTTAATTATCAAGCTGATTAATGTTCTTCCATCTTTCGTTAAAACAAAGATTAAACTAAAAGGAGTTGAGTCTATAAATTCTAATGCAATTAAAACTGTATTGACAGGTATGCCGGGAGACATAACATTGATTCCGCAGACTTCAGCTTGCACGGTGGGTAAAGAATTTTCATGCGAGCTACCTGCATATTCATTTACGGTAATTCGTATAAAGACAAACAAAAGAAGATAATGTTTTCTATAAGGAAAAATCCTAACATGAAGATAAAGAATTTATTATTCAGTTTTATTTTGATGCCGATAAGTTGCCTGGCACAATCGACATGGGATTATGCCGTATAGGGCATACCTTATTGAAGTCTTCATTAGTTTCAAGCAACTTTTAGATAGAACGGGGGATGGCTCTTTTAAGAAAACTTTTTCTTATAATCCATCCATTTTCTGCAGATACTCAGCCAGTGTTTTCTTAATGACTGTATATCTGAAATATTCACTTAAAACCTCTTCGAATGATCTATTTGCTTCTATCTCACTTTCTCCTTAACCACTTAAATCAAGAGCGGGACAATATGTAATATAATATTCGTCTTCTTTAAAACTTAATCATTTAAAAATATGAACAGGTTTTGTAATCATCAACAATTCTCTCATTGAAAAGTTTGGGTTAATACTTCTTTCTTGATAAACTTAACCGAATGAATGCTATTGATAAAAGTGATTTAATCTCAATACCTTTTCTTATCAGGAGTAATAAAAAGCCTGAAAAACATTGAATATCAGACATTTACAGTGATTGAGTTGGGATTATTTCACAGGCTCATGATCTTTCTGAAAGGCATATTACAATACAAACGATGCCGCAGCATGCTGCTCTTCATTTTTTATTTACTTCGCAGAATTAAAGCATGGCGGCTTATTCTGCTACTAAAATAAAAAATGCTCCGTGCGAAACATCGTTTGTATTGTGATCCAGTTGGGTCTCCCCGATGAGCCTCCACTTCGTTCCGGCTGTCGGGGCACGCAAACCCAGTACCCTTCTGCAAAGCGGAATGCTCTACAAACTTTTAATAATTTCGAGGATAAAAGATTTTGATTTCCTGCTTTTAATATACTTCTCTCTTGCCATAGCTTCATTTTTGGTACTATACAGTTCATAATGGACAAGTTTCCAGGGAATTCCGGCATCTGTGAACTTTCCTTTTTTTCTGTTATGTTCAGCAATGCGTCTGTCCAAATCATTTGTATATCCAACATAATATCGGTTGAATGATTTGCTATAAAGAATATACACTGAATACATAATTAGCGAGACAAAAAAGGTGGAATTTATTTATCCATCTCAATTTTTGTGATCCAGCTGGGTCTCGAACCCAGGACCCTTCCGCAAAGCGGAATGCTCTACAAACTTTTAATAATTTCGAGGATAAAAGATTTTGATTTCCTGCTTTTAATATACTTCTCTCTTGCCATAGCTTCATTTTT
>Ga0315547_1002290_pt1 | contig 13682 bp, 10 predicted proteins | sample SalMarSW160240MG_2_FD_202542 | JGI IMG/M metagenome (GOLD analysis project Ga0315547, IMG submission 202542) | Salt marsh sediment microbial communities from the Plum Island Ecosystem LTER, Massachusetts, United States - Salt Marsh Sediment SW1601-240 ... | reverse complement strand
AACCAGGAAAAAATATCACCCGAAATAAAATCGTTAATTAAACAGTCAGATCTCCCGGAGAAAATATCCGCGCTCTTCTTGGGTGTAAGCGAAATGAGTGCCAACCGTCATTTGCAGTAATACGTTTATTCATTTAAGATTTCCTGAGTTCTCAGGAGTGCACCTTAAGAGATTGTCTCCTTTTTGGGGAACACTGTATCGGTCAACAATTATTAGAAAGTCAATAAGACCCAATAAGACATGTTAAGCAGCTCGCCTCATTAAGGCCGCCTGTTCCTCATGAAGCTGAGCTGGTGTTTTATTTCCATGTCTCTCTATCACATTTCTTATTCTGATCTGTCCAATATAATTATAGACTAGGAGATCACCATAGTGAGCTGTTGTTTTTTTTGTATCAAAATAATAGACACTACTGCGTCTATACTTTTTCTTATCAAGTAATTCTGAACCGTTATTTAACAGAAGTTTTATCATATATTTTTCTTCGCGACCATCTACTACATGTGAAAATAATAGCCAAACTTTTCCTTTTAGGTTCAAAAGTTCATGATCATATTTACCAATTTGTTTACGATGTTTTGTACCATATATTATTACATTGTTTAGGTTTATAAATTTTATTTCATTATAAAAAGTAAAAGCCCTACGTGCTCCGTAATAAATGTAAATCTCTTCATCATTTTTTATATTTTGATCTATATAACTTAAACTATCCTTTATTTCTTCTTTTTTTATAGGAAAGCTTTGATATATTGGATAGAACATTATAATCACTGGAACTATCAACAAGAAATATGGCAATCTAATTATTTTGGCATTTATAAATTCAACAATATAATATAAACCAATTGACAATATAAGGATTACTAAGGGTGTAATATATAGTAATACTCTTGTATAAAATGGATATAACTTTAAACTAGACAAGAGCAGATGTACAATTATTGGTGTTAAACAAAAATAAAGTATAATATACTTTTTCTGTTTTAACAGAAATACAATTGAACTTAAGGAAATTATCAGTGGTATAAACCAAAAATGACCGAAATCAAACAACAAATTATAAATAGTTTTATTAGCTCGAAGCAAAAAAAGATAAAAATATTTTGAAAAAGGGTTTAATGGTAAAAAAGCATGTTGCCTATTCCACCAATTTACCTGAAATTCTGTGTGCGGATGATTATTAATAAATAAATAATAATAAACGATGAAAGATACTACCCAAAATAGAACTGGAAACAAAATTTTGTAATGTTTATGCTTGTAAGCTTCAAAATATAGTAAATAAACTCCAGTAGTAAATAATATTATTATTGAGATATTTGAAAACCAGATTGTAATACCCCCAATGATTCCATATAGGAATATTGATTTATTTCTATTAAACTGAAGTCTGAAACAGAAATATAGAATCACTATGGCTATTAGAACATCTATGGAGTATTGTTTAACTTCGGAAGAGTATCTCAAAAGTAATAATGTTATACTAAAAATTGATGTTGCCAAGAGTGTAATAATCTTATTCTTAACTAAGTCATTTGAAAGTAAATAAAATAAATATATAGAGGTCAAAAAACTAATTAGTGGAAAAATCCTTAGTGCTAATTCATTTTTACCAAATATGAGGATAGATACTCTTTCTATGAATAAAAACCCTACTGGTGCGACCTGATTATAATCTAAAGGTTTTGTAAGTTCGAGAAAATCTTTGTTAATTATATTAAGTGCGAGAGATGCCTCATCTATCCATAAACTTCGATTAAACATAAATTGATAAATAGCCAAAAAAGCACCGATAAGAATAATTAAGTACAAAATCATTGAGAGAACAAACTGAGAATTCTGAAAATATGATTTCTTCATTGTTCACCCAAATTTAAAAAGCCCATATTAAGGTACTCCTCATTGTCTAGACAAAAAATGGGGCTAATTAAGGTGTATTACTGAAGCCAGCATCGGGTTATCGTTTCTTCGTTCTTTGACATATATCTCATAGAGGCTCTGATACCCCAAAGACTGATGAAGTAGCTCTGTATTGAGACCTTCAAATTTTTCATATAATCTGTAAATTGCTATTAAAATGAAAGTTTTTAACAAAAATTGTCACCTACTTTCTCAATAGATCATGCTCTCTTGTAATCTTTTTATGGTATTTCGTTGATCTCCATCCCCTATCAGCACTCCTCTTTGTCTTATCTGCCTGCCCATTTTACTGTATGGGCATATATCTTTCCTCTTGTTAGGTTAGGGCCAGAAGCTTTGAGTCCCTCGATATATTAAATGCCACCCCAGTGAAATATGCTTCACATTTCACGTGTTTCTTTTTTTGGGGAAGGACTCTAGCATGAGAAGGTTAGTTTTGAAGGTTATTTTCAATATGTTATCCTATTTTTTCGTACCCTCATACTACTGTTTTTCACAGTTTCATCTGACGGCTCTGATTCGGAAAAGTGCTTTATTACAAAAGGGAAGACTCAGGCAGAGAACTTTTAGTTCATGTGACAAAAAATGGTGATTTTCGCCTCGTTATGCAAAGGTCTCAGATGGGTTAAGATAGCTCTCTGCCATCATCCTAAAGCTAAGGGAATCATGCATCATTAAGACAGAGGCAGTCAATATACCAGCCATGAGTATCAGAAAATATTACAGGGCAACGGTTTGGTTTGCAGTATGAGCCGCAAGGGCAAATGCTGGGATAATGCCCCAATGGAGAGCTTTTTCCATACGTTAAAGAGGAAATGGATATTCGGATTCAAATACAAAACCCGTCAGAAGGCAAAGGCAAGCCTCTTCGATTATATAGAAATATTGTATAACAGAGATCGTCCTCATTCAGCTCTACAGTACATGAATCCTTGTCAATATGAGTTGTTCAAAATGGCGGCTTAACTCTGTGTCCACTTTTTCGGGGGAAGATCTCTGTGAAATTTGATAAATAAAAAAGAAAAAAAGGCAATTAGATAAATACCTAATGCAGCAAAAAGCACGACTCGAAAACCAAGCCAGATAGAAGCTACCAAACCCAGATATCCTCCAAAAACCGTAAAAAATCCATTCATTCCCCATGCCCACGGTATACCTTTAGGTTCAATTTCTCCAAGACTAACCATACCAAGAGGAAAGGGCATTCCCATAAAAAAACCTAACGGAAATATAACCGCCACAGCAATGAGAATACGAATAGGGAGATTGCATCCTAAGAACAAATAAAATATTTGTGGATACAAACTAACGAAAATAATTCCAAAAAGCAAAATGCCTAAAAAAATAATCTTCCAGCTGCCACCTGCATTTAACTTCATTTTTTTTGATATCACACTGCCCACTCCGGCCGAAAATAGCAAAGCAAAGATTACCGTTGCAAAAGTATGCGTTGGAAACCCTATAAGCTTGGTGAATATCTGTATAAATGTAAGTTCGATTATGATAAAACCCGCACCAAGGCATGAGAAGTATAAAAGATATGACCCCATGCTTTTCCATCTTGTACGGCCTAAGGAAGTACAAGTTAACGGAACAAAAATAAAAATTATAGAAAATATCAGTGAAATGGTCCCGACCACAACAAGACTTATCCAGTCATAAGGAACGAAACGGCGAAATTGATTGTTTAAGAAATAAGCTGTTCCACCATCAAGATATTTTGATTCCCTAGTTCTAAGATACCGATTCGACTTACGTATCATATGAAAATGTGGCTTATCGTCTGTCACCGGATCCATGCGGTAATCGGCTTCGGCCGCAAGCTCAGTTGGGAAGGATTGCTCAAGGAACCTTGCTGGAATCCTGTTATTACCCAAATCTAAGGGGTTAAAAGCAATATTATAGGGAAGAATTGATGTTCTCGGGATTGTCTGCATAACAGGGTTTGATTCATCGGTTAGCCAGACCGAGAAACCCTTGTTAAACTCTTGATTATCAGAAGAGAGCTCAACATAATAAAGCTTATTGTTGCAGTTATTGATCTTTGGAAATTGAAAATCTATAGTGCTATTATCTTTAATCTTATCCCCACTTATCGTGCCTGAACGAACGAGCCCCCCATCACCGTCAAATAACCTTAACGTAACATCATAGTCCAAGCCCTCCTGAAAATAGGTACCTATCAATACAGAGATTCCCTGAAGGCTATTTACCAAAGGTGTAAAACTCGCTCTGTATTTTCTTTTGGCATATACTCTCTTTGATGGTTTTGATGATTTCGGCATTCCTTGCCAATGCTCACGACTCATGTAATTATAAATCTCTTCTACCTCATTCGTTGTCCATGGGCTCATCTTCATTAAGACTGTCGGAAGATTATCTGGAATATCTCGCTCCAATACAAGCACATGCCTTGCAAAATCCTTTCTACCGAGCCTGTGCCATCCTAATGCTGCCGTTATTATCATCCTGGGATAAATATGATGATTGATCTGCAATACTCCATCTTCCTTCAAGTGCTGGAAATATTCCATGTAGGCCTCAGCGGTCTGGAGATATGCTGAACTTAAGACACCTGAACCATGTGCAAGGCTTGAACTCGTGTGATTGCTAAACATTTGAATAATATCGTACCTCTTATCTGTTGAGCGCAGAAATGTTCTGCCCTCCCCGGACCTGTAGTCCACTTTAGGATGAATAAACACACCGCCACTAAACTCTGCATATCTTCCCTTAACTGCATCTACCATAGCCTCAACTAAATCAATAGCATCTACGTGTTTAGCGCCAAATATCAAAGCTGCCGTTGTTTCGCTGCCAGCAGCTGCACCAATCACCAGAACTTCCGCCTCTGTTCTCCTTTTGAAATAGTGAACAACTGAGTTCAGTCCATAATAATACTTATTTGGCTGCTCCTTGATCCTTTTTATATGTGTATCAACAAAATTCGCATTAAAACGCTTTAACCAAGATCCCTGTTGTCCTCCGTCCAGCGCAAAATTTTTGGCACGAGGAGAAATATTAAATACACCCAGTTTCGATACAGGATCCCATCTAACATAATCTCTCATGCCTTTTTCTAGCCAATTATCAATCCCACGTTTATTGCCATGTCCCCTGAATTCCAAGTAATTATCCAGGCTTAAAGGAAATAATATAATCACCAGCAATAGTGGGAAGATAAAATAAAGCCTAACTGGGTTCCATTTCGTAAATAAGTAAGCTGCTATAAACACTAACCCCGAAACGACAAACAAAATGCCCCCTGGGCCAAAATGTGGTATAAGGGGGACCAGCAACAGACATCCGATCCCTGCCCCACAAAGATCGAAAAAATAAAGGCCATGGCTTTTCGATGAATAATTGGAAAATATAACTGAGATAATTACCCCACTTATAAAAAAGGGCGCTATTAACGCAAGATACATTCCAGTCCATGAAAGTATCTGTACACTCAAAGACGTTCCTTGGAAATCAAGATTGAATGGAAGCCAATTAAATACAGGCAAAAGACTTAGTACAAATACAACATAAAAAACTGAAAGCCTCGGCAGTAAACGCATTTGATCTTTAGACTCACTACGGAAAACAAATACATAAATCCCTCCAAGTCCAAGAGCAAACATAGTTGCCGTTATAACCATGTAACCCATTATCGGGTTAAGAATAACATCGAGAACACGAACCAAGGAAAGCTCGAGCAGCAAGGTGGAAAGTGTTATCAGTCCAAGGCCAAGTTTAATCCTCCACAGTGGTTGGGTAAATCTCATACATTGTCTCCATCATGTCTATTTTTATTTGCTTGCATATCTATCATTACTACCTGCCGCTGACTATTTTTAATATTTACACATCGTCCCCATTAGAGTTGTCTCTATCTTCCTTTTTTAAAATCTTTCTAATGATGTAAATAGGTTTGTTTTGGGCTTCATGGTAGGTTCGTGACTGTAGCTCTGCCAATAATCCAAGAGTGACAAATTGTAGCCCCATAAAGATCAGCAAGATAGACAAAAGTAATGCAGGGCGATTTGCTAAAGATATACCATAAAATTGCCTTTGTATCGTTAAATATAGTGCGATTACAAATCCTATAATTCCAGAACAAAGCCCTAATAGACCAAAGACCTGAATGGGCCGAGTAGCATAACTTAAAAGAAATTTCACCGTAATTAAATCCAAAATAACCCTAATGGTACGAGAGATACCGTACTTTGATTTACCAAACCTTCTCGGACGATGATTAACTTTCACTTCGGCAACAGAACTTCCCATCCCGCTCGCAATGGCAGGTATAAACCTATGCATCTCCCCATAAAGTTTGATATTCTGTGTGATTTCTTTTCTGAAAATTTTTAATGTACATCCATAATCATGGAGTTTAACCCGAGTAATGATAGATATTATTTTATTTGCAATCATGGACGGCAGCCTACGACTAAGAAACGGGTCTTTTCGATTAACCCTCCATCCATTCACGATGTCATACCCTTCATTTAATTTGTCCAACATCTTTGGAATATCCATAGGATCATTCTGTAAGTCAGCATCTAAGGTAATAATAATATCCCCCTTGGCATGATCAAAACCTGCAGACAGGGCAGCTGTTTGGCCAAAATTCCTTCGAAAGCTAATGATTATGACCCTTGGATCATCTTTATGAAGTTTTGATAATATTTTTAAACTTTGATCGGTACTTCCATCATCAATAAAGATAATCTCAAATTCCTGATGTATTTCTTCTAAAACATGAACCAATTCTTCATATACTGTTACAATATTCTCTTCTTCATTAAATATTGGTACTATCACAGATAAATTCAAGGTTTCTTACCTCCTATCTCACTAGGCATCAAGAGTGATGACATATCATGTGCAAGTATCATTGATAGTTTATAGCCCCAGCTGGCTTCAAATGAGATTCTTCTCTCTGTATATCTGAAGTTCTGGGATCGGAGCTGTAGTCAATAAATGGTAATGACATCTCAGACGCTACCCTTTTGGGCCTGAGATATTCGGGGAGATCAGCTTCCAATTCCGTCAATCTGTCTCCTATAGGAATACGTATTAGGATAACTCTCCAACCCAGTCTTTTTGCCTCTCGACTAGTATTTTTGAATTACTCCTTCGTTATTTTGTATTGAGGCAAATTGTTTTGTAACATTTAAAATATCTTTTGAGAAGTACTGACACATATTACCTTGTTCGATCTATTCTTCCAGTCTATTTTAGCATTGATGAAATCAGCATGAAATACTGTTCATGAAAACCAAGTAATATTTTAGTGTAACCATATTACATATAGAGGTAACAGCGCTTGGATAAGGACCTAATACCCATGCCATATGTATATAATATTTCTATCAGCTTACTTGCAAGACGGTGATCCAAAAAATATTGCATTTTAAGGCTTGATATTCGCTCACCAGGGGAATTTTTAAAAAGATAAAAACTTGCAGAGGAGTGAAATTGATTAGTAGGTGACCGATCAATAAAATCCCAATCTGCCCGAGTATCTCCTATTACTTAAATCACCCTTTCAGCACATGTATGTATAACTTTCCACTGAAATCCAAAATTTGGCTTTCCAGGTGTAATCGATGGAACTCATATCCTGTATATTTAACCACAGTGCAAAGCAGCAAGAAAAAAGCATTTCTAAAGATAGCATAGAAAATAAACAGAAGATAAAAACTGAATAAAACAGCGAGGACATTTACGATCCTAAGCTGAATAAGCCCAATAATGAAAGTTAGAAAAGAAAAATATTCAAGTATTGTTAAAATCGGATTGTCAATAAAATGATACCATTACATTGGTTATCCAAATTCCGAAAAGCGCTTTTTTCCTGGCATTATGCGCCAGAGCCGCCTCATCTTGAAACAGCCCGCCCATTGAGCTTACATAGATAGACGAATCTGCATTAAGATGGATAAAATGGATTGCAACAACTAATATCAGCACAAGAATTTCATACCTGTGATTTTGGAAAAATTAAAACATCCATTTGCCAAGCTACCTTAAAAAAATCAGTCAAAGAATTTAAATTGTTGGCTTGAACCATCATTACTTTTTAAAAGATTCATCAGAATACTGCCCAAGTTTATTTAAGTAATCCCAGAACATATCATTTGTTTTCTTTGACCATCTGTGGCTTTTCGGTGGCAAGTCTTTCAGTAGAACCACGTTATAGTCATGTGCTTTATAAATCTTCTCTGTCTTCTTACAAATTCTAATAAGATTTGAATAGTCTCCCTTGGTATAGGCCAGGAGCACTCCAAACTTGGGTCCTACCTCTTTGTGTTTAAGATATTGCAAGTCCGCTTCCTTGGCGCCCTGGGAGTGGGATAAGATAGCACTATAATAATGTGGCCTTCGATGAGCCAAATGAAATGTTAAAGCCGCTCCCGCTGAAAGCCCGACTAAAAAAACTTTTTTCTTGTCAATTGGATACTTCTCAATAACCAAGTCGATTATCTTTTCAATTCCATCGGTTTCTTTACCATAAGGAGACCACCCTGTACATATACAATTAAGAAACTTGTATTTATATCTTGGTTTAGGAACTAAAAGTGCTATTCTATTTAATTTACAAAATTCGATAAGCCCTGTTTCTTCAATTGGGCTTCCAGTATAATTTTTTAATCCTGCGTATTTTTTAAAACATTTAGACATTACCCCATGAAAATATACTATCAAAGGTACCTTTCTATTTACTTCTTTTTCTGGCAAATAAATTGTATACGCTCTGCTATTGCCAAGTTTATCAATAATGGAGAAAGGTGTTTCTAAAATTTGATAGACCTCCATCCTTTTACAACTCTGAGCGAAGGCCAAATTTATAAATATATAAACAATAAAAACTATTTTAAAAATGAAAATTCTATTCATAGTATTCAACTATATTTTTGCTCCATGTAATTCAATATGATGAATGTTTTAATGTGTTGACTAAAAATTTTTGCCTCTTTTATTACACTTTTTTATGGTTAGAGTCACGAACAAAATGAAAACATTTTGATAAGATCCAATAACCAGTTCATTAAACAAATACTCAGACCTCCTTTCATACTTTAATCTCCTCTAAATGTTGTCTAAGTCGGGCATTCCTCCTATCCTTTTAGGTCTTTTGGAGCGAAAGGAGAAGTGCTTTTTAGTAGAACTCTTTTGAATGGGCCCCAGATAGAACTGATTCAAGCTCAATGCCTGCCGAACTGCACTTTACGTAACCTGGCAGGGGAGCAATCATTCTCTCACCGATACCCTGAGACCACCAGATTTTCCATAGGCGCAGACCGCATACTGGTATGAGATCAAAGATCCCATGGTGCATTTCTGGATCGAGTGAAAACTCAACCATAAGGCTTGCGCAGCCATCGGGTAGATCGTTCTTCGATAACCATGTCCGGATTGTCCTGTTTAATAAGGCGGAGCATGCCTTTCAAGGGTACCGGGCTCTTGTGATAGTAGTGAACATATCTGAAAGTCTCAGACAGATAAGGCACCATGTCCAGGGAATAAGAATCTCGAAACATAAGCAGGCGCTTGTGTCCTTTCTTGCAACGCGTGATAAACGGGTTGTTGTTCATGTCCAAGCGGGTAAAATGCTCAGGAAGTCCTTCATAGATCGCGCAAGTGGGTTGCCATTTTTCGGGATAGATTTCAATCTCAGTCAGCTGATCCTGCATGCTGATAGTGCGGGCAAGATTGATGCCGGGTCTTTTCCGCTTGGCAAAATCATCAGCACTTAGTTTCACCTTCCTTAAATCAGGGAAGCGTTTCTGGAGATACTCAATCAACGCCGAGTAGCCCACATATGCGCCCCAGGCATTCCAGTGGGTATCGGTGCGATGATACGGGCGCAGTTGCTTTTTCGCCTCGAAGAGCGGCTGACGAAGATCCAGAAAGGGAACATCTGTATGCTCGTCCAGATAGTCAACAAGTTGATATAGGCGTGACCGGTCGCTGACGCGATTCACCGAGGCAGGCAGTTTTTCGGGATAGATAAGGTGTTTGTTGGGCGCAAATACGAAAAGGTAGACGATGCCTTCTTTTTGGAGCCGCTCGTGCTTAGCGGACAACACGCGCGCCCATTCCTCGAGTTGAGCCTTGTTGAAAGGCCAATTATTCCGGATGTCGGCGATCTGTCTGTGGCCGGCTTCAAACAGCCAATCATCTTTTCCAAATATTACCTGCCCCGTCTGCGAAACATGGAAAACCTTCACTTCCAGAATTCGAAACAGGCGAATCAGGTGCTCACGAAAGCCGAAATGATCATCGAGATAGTTTTCAAAATCTTCGGCTAACTTTCGGGGATTTTCAAAATTGAGCTTGGGCAAGGCTGCAAGTCGTCTATTCTCAAATTCGGATACCTTTCTCTGCGGCGTCACCAGCATCACCACCAGCGGCAGCCATATAGCCACGGCAAACAAGGCTACAAGGGCATTCTTTGCGTAACGGGTAAACAACATGGCACTAGAACCGGAAGTAAATGAATGGATTATGTGTGCCCGCCGCCAGATGCAGAGAGGCTCCCATTATCAGCAGTAGCAAGGCCCCGATCATTACTGCATCCACCGCCGCGCGCCAGCCGTAACTGAGATCCGACAAATGTCGACGTAATTTAGGCCATATAGGAATGCTCCCAACTATGCCGCTCATAGCGATCAATGTGGTGAGCGGATCGATATACATCGCCGCATGATATAACACTCCGTCGCCGGCGCCGAATCCGAACATAGCGCCCAAGTAAGACAATGCATAATCAAGGGTCTCCGCTCTGAAAAATACCCAAGCACAGACTATTACGAATAAGACGTACACGTGTTGCAGCGGTCGCCAGCATTGGGATACCCAACGCCCGATAAATGTTCGCTCGCCAGCCAGGAAAGAACCGTGTATCAATCCCCAGATCACGAAGTTCCAGCTCGCTCCATGCCATAGGCCCGCCAAGAAAAATACTACGAGAAGATTTAAGTATACACGCCACTGTGGAACCCGGTTCCCTCCCAAGGGTATATAGAGGTAGTCGCGAAACCATGTCGATAAAGAAATATGCCAACGGCGCCAGAACTCACGCATTGACCGGGAGATATACGGGTAATTGAAATTTATCAAAAATCGAAAACCGATCATCTTCCCGAGGCCTATGGCCATGTCGGAATATCCGGAAAAATCGAAATAAATCTGCAAGCTATAAGCTACCACCCCAATCCAGCTTACCGGGGCTGTGAGTTCCCCGACCGAGACCGCAAAAACCTGATCGGACACCTCGCCCATGGGATTGGCAATCAGCATCTTCTTGCCCAAGCCGATAATGAATAGGGCCGCACCACCAGCAAAGAGATCTATATTGTGAGAGCGATCACGAAGTTGTTGATCGATGTGATGATATCGGACAATGGGACCGGCTATGAGTTGCGGAAACAGCGCAATATACAGCGCGCTGTTAACCGGGTTGGGTTGAACCCTCGCGTCGCCACGATAGATGTCCACGACATAGGACATAGCTTGGAATGTAAAAAACGATATCCCTATTGGAAGATGTACAGGCTCCAACCCGCAGGTCGGCAGTCCCATTGTAACCAGCACAACGTTCAGATTGTCTGCGATGAAATTCGCATACTTAAACCACCCGAGCAAACCCAGGTTCCCCGCAAGGGTCAAGGTTAGAACAACACGTTTCGAGACTTGTACACGACATCCATCAATCAGCCGACCGCCAACATAGTTGAGGGCAACAGAGACCAGCATCAAAAGCACCAGAAACCCTTCGCCCCAGGCATAGAAGATTAAGCTTGAACCCAGCAGATAAGCGTTGCGTAGAGCGCGAGGCACCATGTAGTACCCCGTCAGCACCAACGGTAGGAATAAGAAAAGAAAAATTGTAGAACTGAATACCATGTTTTGAAATTGTTGAACTTTCCATATAATGAGTAAAAAATCTTAAAATGACAAGGTTTAAAATGGCTCCTGTTTATGAATGTGTTATTCGGAAAAGTATAGAGCCTACAAATGTTACCCTTCTAGTTTTTTCAATAAGTCATTTACTATCCTTGTAATCTGTGATCACTGTGCTCTATCATTTTCATTACTATCTTTTATTCATGATAGTGCTTCCCTCTGAGATTAAGGGGAGTTAGAAGTTATTAGGCCATTCGACAAAAAATTGTGGTTTTACCATGTTTTGAAAAGCTTGGAACTGTTTACAAGATTATGTCTTAGGGCAAATGATGTAGTGCCTCCCCTATCCCGATTTTCGTTTTTTTACCATTTTTGCGGGCGTTCCAACAGCTACTGAAAATTCACTCAGCTTACTATTAACGACAGATCCAGCTCCGACGATAGCTCCTTTTCCAATATTTGAACCATCTAAAACTTTAACATCTGCACCCAACCAGACATCATCCTTAATTATGATCCCTCCCTTGGAAATAGAAGGCTGTAAAATAATGGGGATTTCAGTTTTGTCAAAGTCGTGGTTTCCACCAGCAACAATATAACAATAAGCAGCTATCAAAACATAATTGCCTATTTTTAAAGAAGTTTCCGAGTGAATAAGACAATTCGTACCGATACTAGAATCATTTCCAATTTTAACATCACCTTCTTTACAACTAATAATCGAATTTCTACTAATAAAGACGTTATCACCTATGATAATTCCCTGATTGGCTTCTCCTTTTGCATCCAAAACACAATTCTCATCAATAACTACATTGTTTCCTATACTAATTTTTGTAGGATGCCGAATAGTTATGTTTCTACCAAATACAACATTTCTACCCACCCGTCTAAATAAAGAAGGGTAAAAGACTTTCCTTAAGAAGAGGCCGAATATGCCCGGGATAAAGCCAAAAAGGCTCGTCAGGATTTCATATTTTAATAAAAGCAGAAAGCTGCGACTGCCAACCATAAACGTCTGATATTTCATGAGCGGAGTAACTGATGGATCAATAATTCTACTTCTTAATTCAGTATGCTTGACCTTATTATGATTTTCTTTCATAAATAGTTATTATCCCGGTACCATCGAATCGTCATATTCAGTCCTTTTGCCAGATCAGTTTTCGGTTCATAGCCAAGTTCCTTTTTTGCCTTTAAAATGCTGAAAGACTGATCCTTACTAAAAAACTCAAAGCTTCTTCTGGAAACAGGCGGTCTTTTTGAAAAGAGTGCATATAAAACCTCAACAGGAATTACCATGAGCTTGGCTAGTAACAAGGGAACGTGAAATTTTGGGATACATCTATTGTAATACTCAGCTATGCGCGCAACAAGCTCACTGACTTTTAGAGACCTCTCTCCTGCAATAATATAAGTTTGTCCTTCCGACTTTTTTTCAAAAGCACAGAGCATGAGGCCCTGCACTACGTCTTCCACATAAACGGGATGAATAAGGGTCTTGCCATCTCCAATCATAATAAACTTTCTATTTTTTATAGTCTTAAAAAGTTTTAATGTTCGCATATCTCCAGGCCCATACACCCAACTTGGCCTTACTATTGACACCGGTATTCCCTCGCTTTCTCTAAAATCCTCAACTATTTTTTCTGCCTCAAATTTTGATTTTTCATATAAATTATGGGGAAAACATGGTGTGCTTTCATCTGCAGGAATTGATTCAAGTGGCCCCATTGTTCCCACACTGCTGCAAAATATAAACTTTTGTATTTGCCTCCCTTCTTTTCGAATAATCTCGAGTAAATTATATGTTCCGAAGACATTTGTATTCCAGTAAATGTCTTTATGTTCTCTTTTTG
>Ga0315547_1002288_pt1 | contig 13690 bp, 15 predicted proteins | sample SalMarSW160240MG_2_FD_202542 | JGI IMG/M metagenome (GOLD analysis project Ga0315547, IMG submission 202542) | Salt marsh sediment microbial communities from the Plum Island Ecosystem LTER, Massachusetts, United States - Salt Marsh Sediment SW1601-240 ... | reverse complement strand
CCCTATAAGGTAATAGATTTATTTAATGGTCAAGAGGACCTTAAGAATAAAATCATTCGGGCGGTTGGCAAAGCTAAAGATAGATTTTCTGAAGATGCCTTAAGGATGACGAGAGCAGTTAGATTGGCTACTACTTTAAATTTTGAAATTGAAGAGAAGACGGCTAAAGCCATTAAAGAAAATTCTCCCTGGTTGCAGGCTATTTCTAAGGAGAGAATAAGAGACGAACTTATGAAAATTATTATAGCAGATAAAGCAGCAGAGGGAATCGAACTTTTGCGCCAGCTTAACTTACTAAAATACATTATTCCAGAACTTGAGGAGGGTTGCGGAGTTACTCAAAATAAACACCATATTTATGAATGCTATGAGCATTATTTGAGGTCTTTAGATTTTGCGGCTAAAAGAAATTTTAATAAACATGTTAGATTAGCTGCTCTCTTCCATGATATTGGGAAACCCAGAACAAAAAGGGGGGAGGGTCCTGATGCCACTTTTTATGGTCATGAAATAGTTGGGGCAAAAATGACGGTTCAAATCTTAAACCGCCTAAAATTTCCCAGGAAAGATATTGAAAAAATTGCCAAATTAGTCAGATACCACCTTTTTTATTATAATGTGGATGAGGTTTCAGAGGGCTCGGTGAGGAGATTAGTTCGTCAGGCTGGGCCAGAGAACATGGAAGAATTATTAGAGGTGAGAATGGCAGACCGAATTGGTTCCGGGGTGCCAAAAGCCGAACCTTACAAATTAAGGCATTTAAGATATGTAATAGATAAAGTCTCTCAGGATCCAATTTCAGTAAAAATGCTCAAGATTAAAGGGACGGACGTGATAAAGATTTTAAAAATCCAACCCGGGCCCAAGGTGGGACAAATTTTAGATGTCCTACTGTCCTATGTTTTAGAGGAACCAAAGAAAAATAAAAAAGAATTTTTGGAAAAAGAAATTAAAAAATTGGGTAAGTTATCTGATAAAAAATTAAAAAATCTGGCCGAGAAAGCTAAAAAAGAAAGAGAAAAAGTAGAAATGAAAAGAGATGAAATGACGAAACAAAAGTATTGGGTGACTTAACTCGGGAACACAATTTTTAGGACACGCTCTGCTTCCCAGCGAGAAGCAAGCTCAGTTCCTCGCGAGTTGCTCGCCTTTGGCGAGACCATGCCAACTTGCTGCGGATGGTCCATAAAAATTGGTTCCCGCGCCCGTAAATTTTAATCGGGGTGTAGTATACCGGTAGTACGCATTCTTCGGGAGAATGTAGACTGGGTTCAATTCCCAGCACCCCGACCATGAAGCCGAAATTAATTATATTTGATTTATTTGGCACTTTAGTTTTTTCAGTTGAAAAGCTCAAAAAGGAAGAGTTTTTTACTTTTTATCAAAAATTGGGGATTAAATTCAAAACAGAGGAAGATATAAAACTATTTACTTCTCTATTTGCCCGGTTAATGACCCAGAGTGTTAATTGGCAAGATTTTAGCCAAAAACTTCTCGAAAAAGTAGTTAAAAAAACATGCCAAAAAACAATTAATAAGTTAGCTAACTTTTTTAAAGAAAATATTGTTTACCAGCTTTATGATGATGCGAAAGAAATAATTACCTTCCCTTATCAAAAAGCTATTTTAACTGCTGCTTCCCCCTTTTTATTCTCTAATCTTGGTTTAGAAAAATATTTTGAGATTTTTACCCCCAGAGAAACAAAATTTTTAAAACCTGATTCCCGAGCATTTTTAGCGGTTTTAGAAAAATTGAAAGTTAAACCGGAAGAAACTCTGATGATTGGTGATGAATTAGAAAGAGACTTAATCCCAGCTAAAAAGCTAGGAATGGAGATAATATTAGTTGATAGAGAAAATAAAATTGAAAACACCCCCGTTAAAAAAATTGGTTCTTTGGCCGATCTTAAACAAATCTTAATTTAAAAAAGGAAAGGGAGCGGGGAAACCTTAGGTTTCCCCGTGTAGGAAAACAGGCTTTCGCCTTCGGCGAAAACGTTAGAAACCGTGGGTTTCTATGGAGCGGAGCGACGGGCCTTTAGTTTAATGGTAAAACAGCGCATTCGCATTGCGCAGATGGCAGTTCGATTCTGCCCAGGTCCACTATGAACTCGAGACGGGTTGGCAATTTTGGAGAAAAAATTGCTGAAAATTACTTAAAAAATAAAGAATATCAAATTTTAGATAGAAATTATTCTTCGAAATCTTTTTCTGGTCCCCAAAGAGGAGAGATTGACATTGTAGTTAAGAAAAATGATATAATTAGTTTCATTGAGGTAAAAACCCTCAGGCTTGTTCAGAACGAGCCCTTTTCACCCGAAGAAAAAGTTGATTTTTCTAAACAAAGAAAATTAGTAAAAACGGCTGAAAGTTGGCTGATGAAAAAGAAGATTCCTTTAAATTCCAAGTGGCAGATTGATGTAATTGCAATTGAACTAAATTCAAACCAAAAAGCTAAAATTAATCATTTTGAAAATGCTATCCCTTTTTGCTAACTTAATTTTTTTAATCATCTTTGGCTATCTGTTAGGTTCTATCCCCTGGGGCTACTTAATTTCTAAAGCCAAAAGAATTGACATTCGAAAAGTAGGCTCAGGCAATATTGGCGGAACAAATGTTCTAAGGATTTTAGGTTTAAAATGGGCAGCTTTGGTTAGTATTCTAGATGTTATAAAAGGGGTAATCCCAGCCTATTTAGCTATAAATTTTCTAATTTTTGATTGGCAGATAGCTTTAGTAGCCATTTCCCCAATTTTAGGTCATATTTTCCCGGTCTGGCTCAAATTCAAAGGAGGGAAGGGAGTAGCCACTACCTTCGGGGCCCTCTTTATTCTTTTAGGCTGGAAATTTTTTTTGATTTGTCTTCTATCTTTCCTTTTGATTTTAGCTATTTTCAGGATAATGAGCATTGCTAGCCTTTCAACCGCTAGCTTTTTACCTTTGATTTTTTGGATTTCTTCCTATTCTTTAACTTATTTTATTTTAGGGGTTATTTTATTTGGTTTAATCTGGTGGACCCATCGAGAGAATTTGCAAAGAATTAAAGAGGAGATAGAACCTAAATTTAAATTAAAAAAGTCAATATGAGAAATACCGAGACTAAAGTGGCCCTTTTTGATTTAGATGGAACTTTAGTAGATGCCCATCTTTGGTTAGGGATTGTCAAACACGATTTTACTGCTAAAGAAAATCGGCTGGCAGTTTTTTGGTATATCATTAGCCATTTAGCTTTAGCCCCTCTTTGGAAGATGCGTTTAATTTCAACTGAAAAATATTACCGAAGCTGGGGCGAAGATGCAGCTAAGATGATAAAAGGAATAAAAACAGAGAGAGCGAAAGAAATTTTTGATTGGTTAACTGATGAATATCTATTACCTACTCTAAAAAAGAATGTTCTGGAGAGATTAAAAAAACATCAAGAAGAAAGCCTATTAACTATTTTAACTTCAGGTAGCTTCCAAGATTTAGTCGATGTTGTTGCTAATCGCCTTAATATTGATTTTGCTATCGGTACAGAGTTAGAGGTGATAAAAGATAAATTTTCTGGGAGAATAATACCGCCTTTTTGTTTTGGTCAGGGAAAAGCAGAAAAATTAAGGAATTTTTTATCTGAAAGAAATTTAAAAATAAATTTTAAAGAAAGTTTCGCTTATTCCGATGGCATTTTTGATTTACCAATGTTAGAATTAGTTAGTAATCCTGTGGCAGTCGAGCCGGATAAAAAATTGTTAAAGATTGCCAAAAATAAAGGATGGCAAATAATTTAAAAACATGAATAAAATTGGTTTAGTTGTTGATGAAGGGGCGGACTTGCCCCGAGAGATAGTCGAAAAACATCAAATGGCTGTTGTTCCTGTAAAAATGGATTGGCCAGATTTAGAGAATTTACCGGGCGGAAATACTTTTCAGAAAATGCGAGAAGCAGAAAAAAGAGGGATTAAAAGCTTTGGGAAAACTTCTCAACCTTCTCCTAAAGATTTTTTAGATGCCTTTAAAAAGCAATTGGAAAAGTTTGAGAAAATTCTTTGTATTACCCTTACCTCTAAACTTTCTGGTACTTACAACTCGGCAAACCAGGCAAAAAACATTTTAGGACCGGAAGGTGGAGAAAGAATTTTTATTGTTGATTCTCTGAACGCAAGCTGTGGTGAAGGGCTCTCAGATCTAAAAGCAATTGATTTAATTGAGCAAGGAAAAGATATAGAAGAAATCGTTAAGGAGTTAGAAAAATTTATTCCTCAAGTCCGTCTTTATGGAATACTTGAAGACCCTAAATGGCTAGAAGCCTCAGGCAGAATATCTTCGACTGTAGCCAATTGGTTCAGAAGAATGCAAAAAATCGGGGTAAGACCAATACTCGGCATAAAAAAAGGAGTGATAAAAGCCATTGGCATTAAAGCTGGAGCTAAAGATATTCCCACTGCCTCATTTCACCAGTTTGAAGCCAAAACAAAAAAATTGAGAAACCAAGGAAAAAAAATCAAGGTAGCTATTACCCATGGCGATGACCTAGAGGGAGCTCAAAGATTAAAAGAGATGATTGAGAAAGAACTAAAAGGGGTGGAAGTTGCTTTTATAAACTTAATTGATAATGTCCTTGGTGTTTTACTTGGCCCTGACGCCTTTGTTCTGGCCTGGTCTGAAGTTACTTAAGAGCCAAATATATTCTTTGGAAAGCAGTAAGGTTTGAGAAAATAGCTAAAATTATTATTGGATAAAGCAGCCAAGAAAAGTTAAAAACACCGAGGAGCATTGCTAAAGTAATTAAAATTATTCTTTCGGCCCGGCCTAAAAGGCCTTTTTTTAATTCTAGTTGGGTTAATTCTTTTTCTTTAGCTGCTGCTTTAGCGTAAGTAGTCAGGAAACCACCGGAAAGAGCAAGGAAAATCCAAACCTCAGCTGGTAAAAGAAAGGCAGATAAAGGCAAGAATAAAAAACCCAACAAGATAATCCCTTCAACATAACGATCAGAGATTGTGTCTAAATAGGCACCTTTTTTTGTTTCTCTTTGGGTAAATCTAGCCACCGCCCCATCAATAAAATCTAAAAAGGCGGCTAAAAGAAAAAAGATTAAAGCTAAAACAAGATTAAGGTTAATTAAAAAAGAAAAAGAAATAACAACAAAAAGAAGAGAAATCAAAGTGTATTGATTTGGGGTTAGCCCAAATTTAGAAAAAAAGTGACCAGTTTTTTGAGAAACTCCTTTAAATTTTCCTCTTTTTTCTTCTAACATATTTTATTATTACCCGAATTTATGCTTAATTTTAGCTAAATTTCTTTTTAAGTGATCAATTATTTTTTCGAAAAAGTTAGCTTCTGAACCATCAATTTCCCCATTTTTATTTTTTATCTGGTTGAAGATTTCTTTAATTGAAAGATTTCCCCCGGGAATTTCTAAGAAAGCCTGACCAACTAAATTTGAGCCGTGGGCATCAGAACCAGCCGTAAAAGGGAGATTGAATCTTTGAGCAAAAGCAAGTGCCTTTTTATTGCCCGGACCAAAAACAGAAGAAGCATTTAAAATCTCAATTCCATCAATATCATCTATTAAATTTTCTAAGTTCCCTTTAAAGCTACAAAACCGACCAAAAGGATGAGGGATAATTGCTACGCCGCCTGCTTCTTTAATTTTTTTAATGGTTTCTTTAGCTGAAAGACCATTGGGAATTATTTCTTTAATATTTAGACCTAGGATGTCTCCTTCCTTACTTTTGATTTCAATCCCAGGTATAATTAAAATAGATTTTCCTTTGGCATATTCGATGGCTTCCAGAGCGCCTTTAATCTCCGAGTGATCAGTGACAGCCAAGCAATCAATGCCTTTCTCAATTGCTGCATCGACCATTTCTTTCGGCGAAGAGTTACTGTCATAAGAGTAAGAAGTATGACAATGTAAATCGCATTTCATATGAACATTTTAACATTTATTTCCTCTTGTTTCTACTTTTTTCTCCCCGCTTATTTTACCAATATGACCCCGCCCTTGATTAGAAGGGTTGGAATCTTTAATTTCTTAGATAAACCCGTTGATTTTGGGAGGAAATTTAAAGGTCAACCAATTTTGGGTAAAAATAAAAGCTGGCGGGGAGTGATTTTTGGAGTTATTTTCGGGATTTTAGTCGCCGGACTCCAGCTCTGGCTTTATCGATTTCCTTTGATTAAAGAAATTAGTTTTTTTGATTATTCCAGAATCAATATTTTTCTTTTTGGCTTTTTGATTTCAGCTGGAGCCGTTTTCGGGGATTTATTTTTTGCTTTTATTAAACGGCGTTTGAGAATGGAACCCGGGCAAAGATTTATTCCCTTTGACCAGACCAATTATGTCATTGGAGCTGCCCTATTCTTGACAGCCTTTTTAAAAATTAATATATTAATCTGGATAACTATTTTTATTTTAACTCTTTTTTTACATCTAATTTTTAACAGAGTAGGCTATTTGCTCGGCTTGCACCAAAATAAGTGGTAATATATAATTAATTTACTATGTGGCAAAACATTTTTGAGCCATTTCTTCAAAGCCTTATGAATATCTCGCCGGCAATTTTTTGGGCAATTTTAGTTTTTTTTGTTGGCTGGTTTATTTCCAAATGGATAGGTCAGATAGCTGCGGCTTTCCTTAGCAAAATTAGATTAAATCAGGTTTTGAAACGAATGGGGTTAGAAGAAGCCCTAACTAAGATTGATACCCGTCTTAATGCCCCAAAATTTTTTGGTGAAATAGTAAGATGGTTTTTTGTCATTCTTTTTCTGATGGCTACTTCGGAAATTTTGGGATTAACTCAATTCAGCCAATTTTTAGAAAAAGTGATTGGCTACTATCCAAATATTTTTATTGCTACTTTAATCTTTGTAGTGGCGGTTTTCCTGGCTGATTTTTCTCAAAAAATTGTGGTTGGCACCTTGGAGAAAGAAAAAATAACTTATTCCAGATTTTTAGGAAGAGCAATCCGTTGGGCAATCTGGCTTTTTGCCATTTTAGCCATCCTCTATCAGCTTCAAATTACTCCCTCGCTAATTTTAGCTATTCTGATTGGCATGGTGGCCACTATTTCAATCGCTTTGGGAATTGCTTTTGGTTTGGGCGGAAAAGATTTGGCGGCTAAAATTCTTAAAGAGCTCGAGGAGAAGTTCAAATAATTGAATATGGAATTTTTAACCCAGGAGGAGCTCAAAAAAATGATGCTCCTTTCGTATCAAAAGATTGAGCAACACAAAGAAGAAATTAATAAAATCAATGTCTTCCCTGTCCCCGACCAAGATACGGGAAATAACATGGCCAAAACCCTAGCCGGGGTGAAAGAAGCGATTGAAAACAGGAATTTCAAGGACTTGGACGAGATTTCTGAAGCTACTTTAGACGGTGCCTTAACTGCTGCTCAGGGCAATGCCGGCGTGATTTACGTCGGCTTTTTGGCTGGTTTTTTACCAATTCTTAACAAGAACCCAGTCAATGCCAAAAAATTGGCTGTTGCTTTTGAAAAAGGAGCAGAGCGAGCCAGACAATCTATCCAAAATCCAAAAGAAGGGACAATTTTAGATGTGATTGATGCTACTACTCAGACTTTCAAAAAAGAAGCCGAGCGAGAAAAGGATTTGGTCAAAATCTTTAAAACAGCAGTAGAGAAAGCTAAGGAAGCCTTGCTGGCCACTCGAGAGAAAATGGAAATTTTTAGAAGAGCCAATGTCGTTGATGCCGGGGGTTTAGCTTATTTGATGATTTTGGAAAGTCATTTGGAAGCTCTGGAAGGAGAGAAAAAGGAAGAAAAAAAAGAAGAAAGACCATCAGAAAAAGTCAGAAGATTTATTCAGACTCTTTCTTATCGCTATGAAGTAGTTTCCTTAATCAAGAATCCGAGACTTGAGGAAAAAACTATTCGGGAAAAATTGAAAAACCTCGGAGACTCCTTGGATATGGTTCAGATCGGAGATAAAACGAAAATTCATATTCATACTGATTCACCAGACGAGGTAAAGAAAATTATGAGAGAAGCCGGTCAGATTCTAAGCTTAAGAGAAGAAGATATGGCTAAAGAAGTGGTTGGCGAGGAATCGGTTAGAAAAGTTTCTATTGGCATTGTGACTGAAGAAAATATTGTTGATTTACCAGAAAAAATTTTAGAAAGATATCAAATTGAAACGACAAATGCCATTGTCGACTGGCCAGAAGGAGAAAATCTTCCTGGGGAAAATATTTATCAAAAAATGAGGGAAGCTGATAAAAGAGGAATTAAAGCTTTTCCTAAAACTTCCCAGGCCATTCCCAGATCTTATTTAGATGCTTTCCAAAAACAGCTTGAGAAGTTTGAGAAAGTTTTATGCCTGACTATCGCTTCCAAAATTTCTGGTTGTTATAACTCCGCTATTCAAGCAAAAGAGATGCTCAAAGAAGAGGAAAAAGAAAGAGTTTATATTCTGGATTCCTTACAAGCTGTTGCTAGCCAAGCTCTTTTAGTTTTACGGGCAATTGAGTTAATTCAAGAACAAAGAGAAATGGCTGAGGTTATTGAAGAAATTAAAAATTTAATTCCCAAGACCCATTTATATATTATTTTTGAAGATTCTAAATGGATAGAGGCCGGGGGAAGAGTAAGTAAATCCCAGGCTAATTGGGTCAGGAGAATGAAAAAAATAAACCTCCATCCTTTAATAACAATAAAAGATGGATTAGTAACTAAATCCGGAATAATTTTTGCTAAAGATATGGCTGAAGCTCTTTTCAAAAGAATAGCTAAAGAAAGTCAAAAAGCTCGAAAAGAAAATAAGCGAATTAGAGTAATAATTAGTCACGCTGATAATCCGGAAGAAACCGAGAAATTAAGAAAGATGCTAAAGGAAATAAAAGCGGAAGTTCCTTTTGTTAGTTTAGCTTCACCAGTGGTTTGTTCTCATACTGGCCCTGGAACCTTAATTGCTGCCTGGCAAGCAATTTAATATATGTATATCAAAGGAGTGGGAATGACAAAATTTGATTATTCTGATAAACCTTGGTGGCAGTTTGCTTACGAAGCTACTATGGAGGCTTTGGAAGATGCTGGGATGAAAATCTCAGATATTGAGGCTATTGTTTTTAGCGGGATGTCCAGCGCGGCTGGCGGCGAGCACCAAACTCATAAAATTGCCCTAATCTCTGATTTATTTAAGACTAATGTCCCAATTATTGAAACTCCTTCAGTTTGTGCCGGTGGAGGGGTGGCCGCCTGGGTTAGCAATCGCCTTGGTTTCAAAAATATCTTAGCAGTTTCAGGAGAGAAATTGGTTGATAACCCGAGCGAAGTTACTATTGATTGGATTTTATCAGCGGCTGAAAGAGTGATTGAGCAAACTGAGGGGATGCTTTTCCCGGTTCAAAATGTCTTAGTTTGGCAACAATATATGCAGAAATACGGGGCAACTATGGATGACCTGGCCTTGATTGCCTATAAAAACCATCAGAATGCCACTTTAAATCCCAAAGCCTATTATTATCAAAGGCCGGTTTCTTTAGAAGATATTAAAAAGTCTCCAATAATCGCCTCCCCCTTTCGCTTAATGGACTGCTCTTTATCAGTTAATGGCGGGGCAGCAGCAATTCTTTCTAAAGAGAAGTCAGACGTTGAGATTATCAGCTCAGGATTTGCCACTGATTATCTTTTAACTTTTGACAGAGAGATGCTCACCCATTTTAAAGCCACGAGATTAGCCGCTGAGCAGGCTTTTGGTCAAGCTAAAATTAGACCGGAGAACATTGATGTGGCTGAGGTTCACGATGCTTTTACCTCAGTAGAACTATTCTCTTATGAGGATTTAGGTTTTGCTCCGATTGGGAAAGGGGCAGATTTAATTAGAGAAGGAAAAGTAAATTTAGATGGTCAATTGCCAGTTAATCCTTCCGGTGGTCTTAAGGCAAAGGGCCATCCTATTTCAGCAACTGGGCTGGCCCAAATTTATGAGATTGTAAATCAGTTAAGAGGAAGATGTGGCGAACGACAGGTAAAGAACCCGCGAATTGGTCTTTGTCATAATATCGGTGGGGCTGGTGGTAGCGTTACTGTTCATATTCTTAAGAAGGTTTACCCTCGCACATAAATCTTATGTGCAGGGTTTAATTTACTTTTTACTGGAGATTTTTTTGCCAGTTTTGTCTAAAAGATAAGGAAGAATAATATAGTGGAGCTCTTTTAATTTATTTTTCTTCCTTATTTTATTGATTTTTATTCCGTTGGAGAAAGTTTCTTCGGTCAGTAAAATTGCCTCTATTTCTTTATCTTTTATTGCTGGGCCACAAATATCGTTTATTTCGACAATTTTAGATTTAAGACCAGTTCTTTTAAAATAATTTTGCAGAGCCCTTTTTCTTTCTTTAAATGGCAGGATTTTTCTGAAATTCTTTTTTCTGACCTTGACCATTTGGTCAGAGCAAAGTCCAATTATTGCACTTTCCCCGTAGTATTTAGCCAGGGAAAGAAAATAGCGATGACCTGGATGGAGTCGATTAAATGTTCCTCCCAGAACAACTTTTTTGAATTTTCCTTTTCGGAATTTCTTAAGTAATTTTCTAAAACTCTTCTTTATTTCCGGAGAAACCTCAATCAGGCAGATTCCTTTACTGGCAAAACCATAAACTACCGCAGTTCTCTTTCTGGCGAGCAAAACGCTCGGGATGACCAAGAGATCTTCCTCACCATCAATAAAAACATTCTCATTTTTAGATATCGCTTTTTTAAGAGTTTTCCAGACTTCTTTATTTATGGAAGCTGGTGGATTCCAACCCCGAAGAAATCCCTTCGGGGCTCTACGGGGCAAGCAGGAAAGTTTGTTTCTTCCTATTCTTCCATCAAAAATTTTAACATCGGAAGGAAGATTTAAGGAGCAATAATCTCCAACCGTAATTATTTTTTTAAATTTTTTTTCTCCAATGACTTTTTTAAATCTTTTAGCTACTTCTTTTTTCTCCCCCAAAATAGGAAAACCCCAAATTTTTTTCAATTCCTTTCTAAGTGCATTTAGCAAAAAATAAGAACCCATATAATAATATATAGCAAATAATGTCCCATATCGGAAGGGGGAGGCGAGCGACTAGCCGTGTGTTACCACTATGTTTTATCAATGCCCAAAGTGTAAAAAAATCTGGCAATACCCAATTGAGAGATGCCCCAATTGCTTTTTGGAATTAGAAAGACTTTTAACAAAAACAGTGAAAGTAATTGGCGTTTCAAAAGTTAATATCCCGACTCTTTTGCATCCAAAAGTTCCCTATTTTGTTTTGGTCTTGGAGGACGAAAAAGGCAATAAATGGGCTCAAAAGAGTATTAAAGAATATAAGATTGGCGATGTTGTTGAATATGAATCAAGCCAGGATAAAAACGCCGTGGCGATTTGGCGAATAAAATACGATGTTTTAGAAGCAATTGAAAAAGCAATTGAGTTGCTCGGTGGCTTGAAAATTAACCTCCAGACTAAAATATTGATTTTACCAACTTTAATTTTGCCTAAGCATCCTTACTTAGCGATTAACACTAATCCTAAATTTTTAGAAAGTTTAATTAATTGCTTAGTAAAAATAGGTGGGGATATAAAAAGTATCAAGGTTGCTGCTCAAAGTTTTGATGAAATCCCAATTGAAGCCTCAGCTCAAAAATCTCAACTTCTGGACGTCTGCCTCCACCATCAAATTACTCCTTTAGATTTAGCTAAGGGCAATTTTATTAAAAAAGAGCAAAATTCGTTCGTTTTTGAAGTTTCAGAAGAGGTTTTCAATGCCGATTTGATAATTAATCTGCCGATTTTAAAACTTGATTCAAAATTAGGAGTAAAGGGGGCAACCGAGAACACCTTAAAATTTCTGAAAAAGGAGTCTTATCTTTCCCTGCAGTATCTTCATAGTCAGGAGGAAATAATGGAAAAGTTACCAGAAGTGTTGCCAAATTATTTAACTATTGCTGATGGTCTAACCATCCAAAAGGCAGACGGTTTGACCACTTTTCTTGGTCTAACTTTGGCCAGTTTTAACCCCCTTAATTTGGATCGAGTTTTTGCTGAAATTACTTTATTGGAGGATTTGTCAGAATACTTAAAAAAGGTTAAGATTGAAGATATTCCAATAGCCGGTAGAACCATTGAAGAAGTCCAATATAATCCAGAAAAAATATGAAAACTTCAATCCAGCCTCAGTCAGTTTTTGTCGATGTTCTCTTACCAAGAGTAGAAACCAGAATCCAAGCAATAGCAAAGGATGTTATTTTAGTCCTTAGTTTTAGTCTTCTGACTGCTCTTTTTGCTCAAGCCAGTTTTTGGATTGGTCCGGTACCCATTACTGGTCAGACTTTGGCCGTCCTTTTGGCAGGCCTTTTATTAGGAAGTGTCCGAGGGGCATTATCTCAAATTGCTTATCTTTTAGTTGGCCTTACTGGTATTCCTTTTTGGTTTGCGGCTGGGGGTGCCTTAGGAGTTGCCAGATTAATTGGCCCAACTGGGGGTTATTTAATTGGCTTTGTTTTTGCTGCTTTTTTGGTCGGGAAATTAGCTGAAAGAGGCTGGGATAAAAAAATTAAAACAGCCATTTCAGCTATGCTCATTGGCAATATTGTTATTTATATTTTCGGTCTTTCTTGGCTGGCCAATTTTATTCCTTTAAAAGGATTACTAATTGCTGGACTCTATCCCTTTATTCTAGGGGACGCCTTAAAGATATTGCTAGCTGGGTCAGCTTTACCAATGGGCTGGAGATTCATTAAAAGGTCGGAAAATAATTTTTAAAAATTATGTTCAATTTTCAATGTTCAAGGATAAAGTAGTTTTAATTACCGGGGCTTCAGGAGGGATTGGTAAAGCCATTGCTGAAAAATTTAGTCAAGCTGAAGCCAAAGTTGCTTTAAATGATATTGCTCAGGCCAAAGAAGCTCTTGAGAAATTATCGAAAGATACTGGTGGCAAGTATTTTTTAGCCGATGTTTCCAAATTAGAGGAAGTAGAGAGAATGGTAGAGGAGATAAAAAAAGAATTTGGCCGATTAGATGTTTTGGTAAATAATGCTGGAATTACCCAAGATAGGACTTTAGCTAAAATGACCAAAGAAGAATGGCAAAGGGTAATAGACATAGATTTAACCGGAGTTTTTAATTGTAGTAAAGCCGCTTTGCCTTTGATTATTGCTAACCAGGGGAAGATTATTAGCCTTTCTTCTCTGGTTGGCCAGAGAGGAAATTTCGGCCAGACCAATTATGCGGCGGCCAAGGCCGGTATTATTGGCTTTACCAAATCCCTAAGCAAAGAAGTTGGCAGATTTGGAGTTCAGGTTAATGCTATTGCTCCTGGTTTTATTGAAACTCGTTTAACTGAGAATTTACCTGAAGAAATGAAAACCATAGTCAAGAGATTGACTTCTTTGGGAAGATTTGGCAAACCGGGAGAGGTAGCCAATTTAGTTTTCTTTTTAGCTTCAGACCAAGCTAGTTTTATCACCGGAGAAGTGGTCAATATTGATGGAGGTCTAGCCATATGAAGTCAACATTGGATAATTTATTTAGACCCTTGAGTTTAAACTTCTTAGACACTCCTTTTGAAGTAGAATTTTGGGATGGCACCAAAAAGAAATATGGTTCTGGCAAGAAAAAATTTAAATTAGTTCTTAAAAATAAAGGAGTTATAAATAGAATTTTTAGGGGAGGCAGTATAGGGTTTGGTGAGGAGTTTATGAGAGGAAATATTCTTAT
>Ga0315547_1002285_pt1 | contig 13695 bp, 16 predicted proteins | sample SalMarSW160240MG_2_FD_202542 | JGI IMG/M metagenome (GOLD analysis project Ga0315547, IMG submission 202542) | Salt marsh sediment microbial communities from the Plum Island Ecosystem LTER, Massachusetts, United States - Salt Marsh Sediment SW1601-240 ... | reverse complement strand
CAAACCATTGATGAGAAAACTACAGTTTTGGGGACAAAATACCCCAATAGTCCCGATCCCCCAACTAGAGATTTTCCAATAACTTATGCTGAGATTCAGGACTGGGAGAAGACAGCTCGGGTAGGAGGAGTAATTAGTGGAGATTATGAACCTTCCGAGGGATCATCTTTAGGTCCAATAAAAATTGAAGGTAATTTAATCTTTCCAAGCAACTCCATAGATACACCAGTAATAATTACCGGACCGGTTTGGGTGACGGGAAAAATTTTAGCTGAAAATAATGTCCGGATTAAGCTTCAAGAAGGTTTATCATTTGGTTATCCCGTAATTGCCGATAATCCAGATGACCAGTTAAATTACGGCCAAATAGAATTCAATAATAATGTAGTTACCCAAGATAGTTCTCAAAGTGGATGTCTGCTTTTTATTTCAACAAATAAATCTCTTGATGTGGCAAATCCAGCAATTTTGCTTCATAATAATATTAATAAAGAGCAAGGACAGTCCATTGTCTTTTCTCTCTTTGGTTTGGTAAAGGTCGAAAATAATGCTAAATTCAAAGAAATAACCGGTTATGCTCTACATTTGGAAAATAATGCCGAGGTTGTATATGAATTCGGCTTGATAAATGCTAATTTTTCCTCTGGCCCGGGTGGGTCTTGGGGAGTTTTAAGCTGGAGAGAGATAGAGTAAGTTAGTTTAATCATATGAATGTGGAACCAAAATCTTTCGGTCTTGATCTTTCTGATCTAACGCTCAAAATAGTCCAATTAGAAAAAAGGGATAGTTTTTTAAGATTAAGAAGCTTTCTTAAAAAGGAAATGCCCGAAGGTCTTATAGTCAAAGGAGAAATTAAGGATGAAAAAAAGGTCTCAAAAGTGCTTCAAGAGGCGCTGGGGAAGGTAAAAGGGAAACCGATTAGAACTAAGTATGTAAATTTAGCTCTTCCCGAAGAGAAAGTTTTTACCAAGGTAGTACGGTTACCCAAGATGAAACCGGAAGAAGTAGCTAAAGCTATCAAATGGGAGGCGGAAGCAAATATCCCCATAGAGTCTGAATTAGTCTATTTGGGATGGGAAATCATCGAAACTCCTATTTCGACTCCTCACCTTGATGTTTTTATTGCTGCTTGTCCCAAAGAAATAATTGATTCTTATTTGAGAGTTTTAAAGGGGGCAGGTCTTCAAGCCACCGCTTTTGAGCCCGAATCAACGGCTATTTGCCGCTGTCTGGTAAAACCATCAGAAGCAAGCCAGACGAGATTGATTGTAGATTTAGGAGCAGTTTGGACTAAAGTTGTTGTCTTTTTTAACCGGGCCCTTCGTTTCACTCGAAATGTTCCTATTTCTTTAGAAGATTTTACTAAAGCTATTGCCAGGGAGCTGAAAATAGCCAGGAATGAGGCAGAAGAGATAAAAATTAAATATGGACTGGACAAGACCAAGATGCAAGGTAAAATTTTTAATGCCTTAATTCCTATTCTTACACGTCTTTGCGAGCAAATCCAAAAGTCAATAACCTTTTATCAGGAACATTCCACTCACGAACATGCTAAAGATGGATTTATTTATAAAGTGATACTTTGTGGGGGAGGAGCTAGACTTAAAGGACTTATTCCATTTTTAGGTTCTCATCTTAAGAAAAAAGTAGAACTAGCAAATCCCTGGAAAAATGTTATTCCTATGGGTTCGAAGAAAGCCAAAATATCATCACCTAGAGTAACAATAATACCTCTTTCTAAAAGTGAGTCTTTGGCCTACACAACGGCCATCGGGCTGGCATTGCGAAAAATCGAAATATAAATCTATGCTTACGCTTAATTTACTTCCAGAATATCAAAAAAAGGAAATAAGATTAGAATATATTTTCCACAAAATTCTCTTTTTTGGGGCGGGTATTGTTATTATTCTTGGGTTATTGATTGCTTTTATTTTTATTACTAGGATTATTGTCCAGAATAAATTTGAAGATTTAGAAAAGATTATAGAGGCAGAGCTTTTAACTCAAGAGCTTCTCGAAGTGGAAGAAAAAGAACTGGAAATTGAGAGATTTAATCGTCTGCTTCTTACTATTGATGAGATTAATAAGCTAAGAAACCGTTGGTCTCAGGTTTTAGAAACATTAGCCGAATATATCCCTGAAAGAGCGAGGCTTAGCCAAATTCAAATCGACAAAACCGCAAAAATTACTATCAATGGTTTTTCTCCCACCAGAGATAAAGTGTTGATTATCAAAGATAGTTTAGAAAGTTCACCACTGTTTACAGATGTCTATTCTCCCCGCTCTAATTTAGTCAAAAAGGGAGACATAGATTTCTTTTTTAGTTTTCAGTTAAAACGGGAAGATGTTATCGAGGCACCGGAAGGGGATGTTTCTTCTTCTGAAAGATTCTTATTTATTCGCGAACCGGGGGACTATATTCGTAAAACAGGGGACTACAGGGTTTTTGTAATAAGTGACGATGGAACAAAGCGTTGGTTAAACATGACCCCAGAAGAATTCGAAAAATCGGGAAGGGTTTGGAAGATGGTGGATGAGGTGAGCGAGAGTAAGTTCGAGTCATATATAACTGGTTCAGACATAAGTTATGAAGGTCAATAATCTCAAAAAAATATTTATCACCCTTGGAGCAACTATTTTAATTGTTTTTAGTTTGGTATTCTTTGTTATGAAACCGCTACTCGTTCAGGTTAAGCACCAGAGTATAAAATATCAAGAAAAGTCTTTGCTTTTTGAAAGAAGGAAAGAGTTAGAAAGCTATCTTAGAAGACTCAAAGCAGACGTCAAGATAGCTCAGGAAAGATCCTTGGTCTTCAAGGGAATGTTACTTGATTCCGATAAAACCGTTGATTTCATTGTGAGACTAGAGGAAATTGCCATACAAACCAATAATTGGCAGGAGTTATCTATTCCGGCTAGCAAAGAAAAGAAAGAAAAATATCCCTCTCAAGAATTTAATGTTACTCTGGAGGGGAGTTTTCCTAATCTTATTCGATACCTAGTGCATCTAGAAAATATGAAGTGGTTTGTCGGTGTAGATTCTCTTAAGATTTCAAGAATCCAAGAAGAATCTAGGCTAGGAAAGGAACTGCCAGAGGGTATTTTGCCTGGGGATGTTCAAACCAATTTAGGATTAAGAACATTTACCTCGAATTCTGGACTATAGATTCTAACATATCTAATGTCCCATGCCTACCGGCAGGCAGGCAACATCTGACATGGAGATTTATCTCAAAAAATATCTTAAAAGCTTTTTTTGGCTTTTAATCAAAAGGGTTGAAATACTGCTTATTCTTGGCTTGGTTTTTTCTCTTATTTTTGGGGGGTTAATTCTTTACAACAATGTTTACAAGAAACAAGATTCTGGTGAGCTGGGAATTTTTGAGAAAAAGATTGACCAAGAGATTTACGAGGATTTAGTGAAAGACCTAGGAAGAGCCCTACTTAATGTTAACCAGGCAATGAGCAAAGAGTATCCAGATCCGTTTAGATAAACAGCGTCATAAAAGAGCCGGAGTTACCGACTCTTTTTGTTTGGTAGAAATTATACCACTTGCTTATTCCGTGACTTTATACACCACATCATTTTCTCTTACTTGCTTCTCAACTTTAAGGCCAATTACGTCCCCTTTTTTTGCTACTTCCTGCTCTTTATGTTCAATCTGCATTGATTCTACAATTTGGGTAAAGTCAGTGGTGGCGCCTTTTATATGAATGGTCTCTCCTACCTTAAGGGTATCGCTTAACTCAACAATACCCACACCAATGTTGGTGTAGTAGTGGGTGATTTTACCAATTTCAGTTTCAGTCATAGATATGATACGAATTAATACGAATTTATATACGAACGCAACGAATTCATTTGTGTTTATTTAATTGGTATCATTCGTATAACCAATTCGTATTAATTAGTATTATTGTACTAATAAGTATATCAAGAATCCAATAATCGCACAAGCAGCTAAAGGAGGTAACCCTGGCATTGGATGGCGGATTTTTTGTTTAGTAAAGAGAGTGTGGATTAAGTAAACACCAACTAAAGTCGCCCCGATTACAACCAAAGAGGCAATTATACCTTCAGTTAAGACGGAAACAGCAAAAGCGATTGGCAAGGCTAAATCTCCAGTGCCTAAGACTAAAAATTTCCCTCTTTCTTTCAAATTAACCCCAGAAAGATTCATTTTCCAAAAGGAAAATTTCTCTGGGATAACTAAAGCAAAAAGTGCTCCCTTTGCGGCTAGTGCCTTTGCCATTTTAACCATATGTTTAGTTTTGTAAACAGCAATAATGTCGTAAACCGATAATACTGCCAGAATAATAGCTAGGGTCTGCCAAGAAATAATTACTCCTAATGTAGCAGAAATACCGGCAATACCTAAACTCAAAGAAATATTGTGTATCCAAAGACAAGGTTTAGCAACTCTCAAAATGACTAGTAGAAAAGCGAAGATTGTTGCTGAAAAAGGAGGAAAAAGAAGACTAAACAAAGTCTCGGCTCCAATAAAAATAGCTAAAAGTAAAAAGATTTGAAAGAAAAATCTGCCCCCTTTTCCTTTAAATAATTTTAAAAAGACCAAGACTGCGGAAGTGATAATTAAAAAAGCAATAATAAACTGCCACAAAGAAATTTCAGCCGGCTTTTCAACAACCTCTTCTTCAAATGCTTTAGTTAATTCTATTCCAGCCACCACAGCCAAAATGCCGGTTGCCAAAAAAATCAATATTTCTTGAAGGAATAATTTTTGTTTTAACATGTTTATATTATATAACGTTTAACATTACTTGACAAAAGTTTTTGGAAGGTGTTAAGATATGATGAATTGGTTCATTGATAATAAAATATTACTTGCGAGGAGGAATAAAAATGGGAAAACTTCTTAATATTCCCGGACCTAAAGCTAAAGCATGGATTAGAAAATTCAAGAAATACTCTGTTACTTCTACTAACGATTCGCCGTTAGTGATTGAAAGAGCAGATGAAGACCTTGTTTATCTTTGGACAGTTGATAATCAAAGAGTGCTTGATTTTACTTCCGGAGTGGGGGTATCAAATACTGGTTTTGGTTATCCGCAAGTAGCTGAAGCAATGATAGAGCAAATTAAGACTGGGCTTTGGCAGTTTATTTTCTATGACTATATTACTCCAAGGCCGACTGAGCTTTTAGAAAAGTTAGCCAAGATTGCTCCGGGAGATATTCTCTGGAAAGTATTTCTCTGCAATTCTGGCACAGAGGCAAACGAAGCAGCGGTAAAACTTCTTTTTGCCGCAAGACCCGAAAGAAAAAGAATAATAGCTTTTACCAATGCTTTTCATGGCAGAACAGGATACTCTCTCCCCTTAATGGGTTCGAAATCCATTCATAAAAAATATTTCCCGGAAGCTTATGTAGTTCATCGTTTTCCTTATCCTAGTTGTTATCAATGCGGATATGATAAAGAGCCAAAAAATTGTGACCAGTATTGTGTCAAAGCAATTGAAAGAGAATTTGGGCGAACCATTCCTCCCGAGGAAGTGAACGCCGTATTTATTGAGTTTGTTCAGGGAGAAGGCGGGATAAATGTTCCCAACAAGAAAGCTATTGAAAAATTAGTTGAGCTTTGTAAAAAATACGATATTCTAATTGTTGATGATGAAGTTCAGGCTGGTTTTGGCAGAACTGGTAGAATGTGGGCTTGTGAGCATTTTGGGGTAGTGCCGGATATTATTACTTTAGCTAAGTGTCTTACTTCTGGTGGTGCTCCCGGTGGAGCAATGATTGTTCGAGACGGGCTTGACTTTGAAGCGGGCCAACATTCTAATACTAATGGTGGAAACATAATATCAGCGGTAGCAGCGCTGGCTAGCATTGAGGTTATTAAAAAAGAAAAGCTAGTCGCTAATGCTAAATTAATGGGAGATTTTTTGAAAACTGGTCTTGTGGGACTCCAACGGAAATATCGGGATTTTATCGGGGATGTTCGAGGATTAGGCCTGATGCAAGGCATAGAGATTGTTAAAGATAGAATGACCAAAAGACCTAATCCTAAATTGAGAGACGAAATAATTAAGCAAGCGCTTATTAGAGGTCTTAATCTTATTGGTTCCGGTAATGCTTTAATAAATCCAACCATTAGATTTTTGCCTCCGTTGGTGATAAATAAAGAGCAGATTGACGAGGCGATAGAGATTTTAGATGAAGCAATTGAGGTAGCGATTAAGCGATTAAGTAAATAGGCAATTAAGAAATGTGACGGCTGATTAAATAATCAGCCGTTTTAATTTGAATTTCTATTATTTTAATGATATAATAAATTTGTCTATCAATTCTAATAACAAACTTATGGAAAAACCATTTCTATCCGTTATTATCCCTGCTTATAACGAAGAAAAATGCTTGCCTACTACATTGTTAGCAATAGATAAGTACTTATCTAAAGAAAGTTATCCCTATGAGATTTTGGTAGTGAGTGATGGTTCAAAAGATAAAACCGTAGAAATTACCAAAAAATTTCAGAAAATGATAAAAGGTTTAAGGATTATTGACAATAAAAAAAATCACGGTAAAGGATATGTGGTGCGTCAGGGAATGCTGGAGGCAAAAGGCAAGTACCGTCTTTTTGACGATGCTGATAATGCTACCTCTATTGAGCAAGTAGAAAAACTTTTAGAATATATAAAACCAAGGGGAAAGGCAGATATTGTTATTGGTTCTAGAGCAGTAAAAGGTCATAAAATTTTAGTTCCTCAACCATTCTATCGGGTACTAATTGGCAAGGTGGGTAATAAAATTATTCAACTTTTAGCCGTGCCTGGTATTTGGGATACCCAATGTGGTTTTAAGCTTTTTACTAAAGAGGCAGCAGAAATTATTTTCCCAAAGCAGACTATTATGCGATGGGCTTTTGATGTAGAAGTTTTAGCTATTGCTCGTAAGTTTGGGTTGAAAATCAAAGAGGTCCCAATTGTTTGGAAAAATAATCCAGAAAGCAAAGTGAAATTAAAGGGAATGATTAAATTCTTTTGGTCAGTTTTTGAGATAAGAATAAATCTATGGAGGAGAGTATATGACTAATCCTTATAAAGCCAAAAAAACAACTGTTTCAGAGTTACGGATGGATTTAGTTTCTGATGACTGGGTGGTTATTGCTACGGGCAGGGCTCGGAGACCAGAAACTTTTGCTAAAGAAAAAAGAACAGAAGTTGAAGTCCCGCTTAAGAAATGTCCTTTTTGTAATTTAGAAACCCAAGGTACTCCGTTTTGTCAATGTCCCAAGGGAAAAAATTGGCGAGTAGCTTCTTTTCCTAACAAATACCCGGCTTTTTCGGCCGGAGAAAAACTTAATAAGCGAAAAGAGGGACCTAATGAAATTTTGGATGGGGTTGGTTTTTGCGAAGTAATTGTTACCCGGGACCATAAAAAGCAGCTTGCTCAATTTTCCCAAACAGAGGTTAAAGAAGTAGTCGATGCCTATCAGGAAAGATATTTAGATTTAATGAATAAAAAGCTGGTTAAATATGTAGCTATTTTCCATAACCATGGACGTGAAGCAGGAGCTTCGATTGCCCATCCCCATTCCCAGATAATTGCTTTTCCAATTATAGATCCTGATTTGAGAGGAAGTGTTGAAGGAGCAGAGAGGTTCTATAAAAAAGAGGGTAAATCTGTTTATTGCACGATGATTAATTGGGATTTGAAAGATGGTCGGCGTATTGTTTATGAAAATAAAAAATTTGTGGTTTTGTGTCCCTTTGCTTCTCAAACCTCTTTTGAGGTAAGAGTTTATCCTAAAGAACATTTACCATATTTTGAAAGAATGAACGAAGAGGAAAAGAATCTTTTTGCCGACGGGCTGCGAGTGGCTTTAAATAAACTTTACAGAGGTTTAAATGATCCTCCTTACAATTTCTATATCCATACTGCTCCTTGCGATGGCGGAAATTATGATAGTTATCATTGGCATTTGATAATTTTGCCCAAAACAGCAGTTTGGGCTGGGTTTGAATTAAGTACTGGCATAGAAATTTCTACCATTGAGCCAGAAAAAGCAGCAAAGTTTCTTAGGAAGTTTTAGTTATGGATTATATTATTTGGTTTAAGAATTTACCGCCGGAGTTAGCTACAGTAATTATTGCCAACCTACCCTTGATAGAGTTACGAGGAGCTATCCCCTTTGCTTTATTTTATGGAGTTTCTCCAGTTTTAGCTTATTTTCTGGCAGCAATCGGCAATATTATTCCGGTTATTTTTATTCTTGCAATGCTGGGGCCCCTATCTTCCTTTCTCGCGAAACATTCTCCATTTTTTGATAGATTTTTTAACTGGCTTTTTGTTCGGACCCGAGCAAAACATAATAAGAAAATTAAACGATGGGGAGCTTTGGCTTTAATTTTTCTAGTGGCTATACCTCTTCCCATGACTGGCGGCTGGACCGGGGCATTAGTAGCTTTTCTCTTTGGATTTTCTTTTAAGAGGGCATTGGGGTTGATTAGTTTGGGAGTGTTGATTGCTGGTCTTGCTGTTACTTTGGCAAGTTTAGGGGTATTTAAAATAATATGAAACCTCTCATAGTTGCAAATTGGAAGATGAACCCTCTCACCATTGAGGTCGCTCAACGTCTAACCAAAACAGTGAAAATTGGCCTTCGAGGAATTAAAGACATTGAGGTTATTCTTTGTCCTCCCTTTACCAGCCTTTCTATTGTCAAAAAGGAACTCAAGGGCAGTGGGATAAAACTTGGAGCTCAAAATTTATTTTGGAAAGAATTAGGAGCTTATACGGGTGAAATTTCAGCTAGAATGCTTAAGGATGTAGGTTGCGATTATGTTATTATCGGGCATTCCGAGAGAAGGCATTTATTGGGCGAAACTAATGGGATGGTAAATCTAAAGCTAAAAACTGCTTCAAAAGCAGGGCTTAAACCAATATTATGTATTGGAGAAACCATAGAAGAAAGGCAGGAAGATAAAGCTCAAGAAGTGATTACTTATGAACTCATAAGCGGCTTAAAAGATATATCTGGTTTAGCTCTTTCTCTACTTTCCATAGCTTATGAGCCAATCTGGGCAATTGGCAGCGGACGGACGGCTGATCCCGATGAGATTATGACAGCACAACTTTTAATCAAGAAAATTTTGACCGGCCTTTATTCGAGCATTACTGCTCAAAAGATAAGAATTCTCTACGGCGGAAGCGTAATGGGTACTAATGCTTACGAATTTACGAAGGTTGTAGGGATGGATGGATTATTAGTAGGGGGGGCCAGTCTTAATGCTACAGAATTTGTAAACATAGTAAAAGCATTAACAAAGTAAAAAATTATGCTTGTTTCTCCTCCACAACTATTCAAAAATGCCGAAAAAGGACATTATGCCATCGGTGCTTTTAATACCTATAATCTTGAGACGACCCAAGCAATAATAAAAGCAGCCGAGGTGCAGCGTTCCCCGGCTGTTATTCAGATAAGTGAGACTACTTTAAATTTCGCTGGTTTCGAAAGCTCTAAAGCTATTATAGAAATGGTAAAAATCTTAATTGAAGAATCAAAGATTCCATTCGTTTTACACCTTGATCATGGAAAAACCTACGAAACGATAGTGCGCTGTGTTGATGTTGGTTTTTCTTCGGTGATGATTGATGGTTCAAGTTTACCCTTTGAAGAGAATGTCAAAATTACTAAGAAAGTGACAGATTATGCTCACCAGTTTAACATTTGGGTTGAAGGAGAATTGGGAAAAGTACCTAAAGAAAAGACAGTGAGAGAAGCGACTAGTATTCAAAAAACTGACTCTAAAGAAGCTCAAGAATTTGCGCAAATCACCGGGATAGATAGTTTGGCCATTGCTGTTGGGAATGTTCATGGGCTTTATAGGGAAACAGAGCCAGGTTTAGATTTTGGTCGCATAGAAGAAATTAGAGAATTGGTAAAGATTCCTTTAGTTCTTCATGGGGGTTCGGGCATTCCCGATGCTCAAATAAAAAAGGCGATAGAATTAGGCATCGCCAAAATAAATATTGATACAGAATTGTGTCTTGCCTTCACTGGCGCTTTAAGGGAGTTTTTTCAAGCCCAAGTTAAAACTGCAGATCCTCGAAAAATTATGGCTCTGGCTCGCGATGCTGTGCAGGAAAAGGTAGAAGAAAAAATAAAACTTTTCGGCTCAAGCGGTAAAATTTAATTTCCCCTTCTCTTCTCTTTCTTATTCTTAACAAGCTCTCTAAATCTTCTTTCGTAACCTCTGGCAATAACTAGAATTACTACCGCAATCAAGGTAGTAAAAAGTGCAATTGCATAGAAATGACAGCCAATAGCCATTCCAATAGCTGCGGCTAGCCAAATTCCGGCAGCAGTGGTGATACCCTTAATCCCACTTTTTGTCTGAATAATTACCCCGGCTCCAATAAAACCAATTCCGACTATTATATTAGCGGCAATACGAGAAGGGTCGTAACTAGTTTTGCCAATAAAGCTATTAAAAGCTTCCCTGGAAAGAATAGTAAAAAGGCAAGCTCCTAAAGAAACAAGCATGTGGGTTCGCAGTCCGGCTGCTTTTCTCCAATATTCTCTTTCTAGTCCTATTGCTCCACCCAAAAGAGCAGCTGCTAATAGCTGAAGACCAATTTTTAATTCGTTAATGTCAATTAGCATGTTAAGTGTAGGCAAGCTATAACCTTTTTAGTTACAGAAAGCTTGTTATAAATCTGACAAGCTTTTTTTGAATGCTCAATAATTATTTTTATCCCTTGAGCCTCGATATTTTCTTTAACCTTTTCAGGTACTTTCATTATACCAGAATAACCGGTGCCGACAATAAGAATTTTAGGCTTGGCTTTAATTACTTCAGAAATATCTTCTAGAGCTAAATTGTGACCCTCAAGTCTTAACCAAGGACAATCTACATGATCCGGCCAAACAATCACATCTTCTTTATACTCTTTACCATCAATTACTATTTTTCCGAAATCATAAGAGTCTATCATATTGTTGTTATAGCTATCTAGTTACAGTATAATATAAAAAGTAGAAGTGTAAAAGACCATGTTTTAATTATGAAGTTTGGTTTTTCCTGAGGCTAAGCCTCGGGGAAACAAAAAAGCTGTGGATTGTTTACCACAGCTTTTAATCTTTTAATCTAACTCAAGCCCTAAGGGAAAAGTTTTCCATGTTGGGCTTGAACCACAGACCAATTCCCATCCGCTAGGAAGAGAATAGTTAAGAAGAGCTTCTTGTAAAGAGGCAATTTCCTCTTCGGAGATTTCTCCACCGGCACAGAAAAAAATATCACTACGCTGATAGGCACCTATCAATTGGCCTATAGTTTCATCTCTTTTGGCCACAGTCAAATAGTCGCTGATGATTATAATTTTATCCTTCAGGACCATGAATCCCTTTATTTGAGGAAATCTGTCTTTTATTCTTTCTATCAAAATCTGTGCCCGTAAGAAATCAAAAGCTTCTTCAGCTGTAATCTTTCGAATGATTTGTTTCTGACTAATAATAGACGGCCCCTCGCCCCAGATATAATTAGTTTGACTTTCTTTATCTGGAACGGATTCTATATCAACCATCTGCCCGCCTCCCTCAGGGTCATAACAAGCTTTAGTAAATCCAACCAATTTTACTGGAGCAATCTCTGTTAAGCGTACAAAAGCAAACCCTGACGCAAAGTCTTTACTTATTTTATTCGTCTTTTTTGTTTTCATTATCTCCACCTCTTTAACCATTGAGGTTTTTTTGTTGCATTTTGGACAGACCGCTTGATTTCTTACGGCAAGCGTTACTCTCGGTTTCCAGCATTTACGACAAAAAGTTGGTTTTTGCCGCAGGGTCGCTTGGACCGTACGCTTGCACCGATTACATTTAAGCTTACCTTCCTTTATCAGAGGCCATCCACAATGCTCACACTCTAGTTTAGTGGCTGCTTGGAGATTCTTCCCAAGCAAAGATGCGCTGGACATGACACCACCTCCACTAATTTTTTCTGTAAAAGAGCTTTCACCTATCCTAACAATCTCCTCACAAAAAGTCAATAGTCAAAATAAAAACCCGCAGCTTAATTAACTGCGGAGTTATTTTTTATAGAACTTAATACTATCTTTTCTTAAGAACACTCGAGCAATACCGACTTTTATTATTTCATTCCAGCAAGGTTTACAAATCCACCAATGGCCATCTAAATATAGGTTGGTATCCTTTAAGTCATTATCTTTCTTTAGAGCATCGCGGATTGCCATAACTTCAGCATGTCCTTCTTGCTGGCAAACCGTTTTACAGAACTCATATCCGGTACCAGTCGGACATTTACGGACTACCCTTGGACAAATGTCTACCCTTTTGCCAGCATTTACGCCCCGACCAATGATTTTTCCATTTTTCACGATGACGGCGGCAGTCGGCTGCTTAACACAACCAGAACTAGCCAGCATTTTAGTCGCTTCTTTCATAAACTTATTATTAGCATCTACATATAAAATCTCTCGATCCTTAGGAAGATACGGTAACAACTTTCGCTGCTCTTCTTGATTCACTTCTTTCTCCTTCTTTCGTTTTCTTTGTTGTTAAGGTTCAACCTCGATTTCTCTACACTATAACAGATTTAAAATAAATTTAAAAGCTCTGCCATGTTGGGCTTAGTTATCGGCAAAAACCGAGATATCATTCTTCTCCAAACGCTTCTGCTCTGAAGACATAGAGGTCGGCGTCGCCGGTTTTCCAGCAGTCCATAGGCAACCCTGCTTTGTGGGAGCAGAGGTTGTTCATAAATTCTTCCAGTCCCCAATTGTTTTCGGTGGCCACTTGAGGCAAGAATACGCCGGAGCGGAGCCCTTTTTTTACTTGAACGCCGTCTGTTCCAATTTCAATTTTCTCCCAGCTATCTATTTTTTCCAAAGGAGAAAGCGCAGAAATCTCGTACTCCAGATTCTCTAATTCGTCAATGCTTACCGGATAAAACCTTGGGTCTTGAGTGCCGGCCGCTACAGCCATTTGAGCTACTACTTTATAAAGTGGAAGGTCTAGTTCAAAAACTCCAATACAGCCCCGCAGCTGTCCATTTTTCTTGAGGGTTACAAAAGCACCTCTTTTTTCTTGGAGTACTCCAGAGGAAACATTAAAATCCGGAACTTTTCTTTCCTTAAGATAAGTTTCCAAGCTCTGGCGGGCAATCTCCAAAAGCGTCTTTCTATCTTCAGTAGAAAACGTAGAATTCCTGCCTAAAGACGGACTCCTAGGAGTAGCGGACTTTAGTCCGCGATCCTCGCCGGAGAAGACAATCGCCGCGTAGCCGACTGCCTGCGAAGAATCCCCAGTTACCTCTCCGGAATTGGTATATTTTAGAAGTTTTATTTTATCCCATTCCTTCTCTTTGGCCAGAAAGAGTCCTACCTTTACTGCGTCTTCTCCGCAAAGACAAGTGCCTAAATTAGGAAGTCGTTCTGCCACAGAACTAGTAATCGTTCTTTCTAAATTCTCTACTTCTCCGGAAAGAATAGCTTGGATTGTTTTATTGTCAACTTCCCGGGCGATGTCGGCCGGCGGATAATGAGAAAAATCAGTTGATATTACTACTAAAGAATCTTCATCAATATATTTTACCAAAGTTTTTGCCAGGGACTCCAAAGTATCGTTAGAGGTCTCTCCGGTAATGATAGGGACTATTTCAAAATCGCCTAAAACAGACTGCAAAAAAGGAATTTCTACTTCTAAACAGTGCTCCTT